>Ga0213866_10000042_pt1 | contig 105490 bp, 101 predicted proteins | sample PICome_11_FD_160079 | JGI IMG/M metagenome (GOLD analysis project Ga0213866, IMG submission 160079) | Coastal seawater microbial communities near Pivers Island, North Carolina, United States - PICO284 | ecosystem: Environmental > Aquatic > Marine > Coastal | place: USA: North Carolina... | reverse complement strand
TAAACTGATTGGACTTAGCAAGTATACACGCATTGCACAATGGTGTGCAAGACGTGGTACACTACAAGAAGAACTTGCTATGGACATTGCCAAAGAGATTATGAAGGTTACAGGTGCAACAGACTGCGGTGTTTATATCCAAGCAACACACGGGTGTTGTGAGAATAGAGGCATTATGGCACATAGCAGTCTAACACAAACTAGTGTATTAAAAGGTGCATTTAAAACTGATCCTGGTACAAAGAAAGAGTTCTTTGACAACATTAAACTACAACAGGAGTTTGCACCAAGATGAAACTGAGATATAGTGAAGCATTTTACAGTGTGCAAGGTGAAGGCAAATTTGTAGGAGTACCCAGTGTATTTCTACGCACCTTTGGTTGTAACTTTCGCTGTATGAATTTTGGTGTTGATAAAAGCGTAGGTGATCGCTGGAAACAACACGCAGAAGGTCAACGTTACAATGCAGAAGTAAAAGCATTGCTCGACAATGGCATTGTAGAAAAAACAGAAAAGTTTGAAGACTTGCCTATTGTGCATACAGGCTGTGATACATATGCAAGTATCTATCCAGAGTTTAAAGACTTTAACAAATTGGCAACTATTGATGAAGTAGTAGAACACTTGCTTAGTTTGTTGCCTGAAGGCAAATGGACTATGGATAATGGACAGGACGTTCATCTTATCCTTACAGGCGGCGAGCCATTACTTGCTTGGCAGCGTTTATATGTCGAGCTATTTGAACACCCAGGTATGCAGGATCTAAAAAATGTCACAATCGAAACCAACACTACACAGCATCTACACGATGACTTCTACAACTATCTCAACAGTCACGAAAGAATTCAGCTCACTTTTAGCTGCTCACCAAAGCTATCCGTTTCAGGTGAGTCTTGGGATGATGCTATTAAGCCTGATGTTGCTCGTGAGTATTCCTGTGTTGATGGCAGTGATATGTATTTTAAGTTTGTTGTTGCTGATCAAGACGATGTTGATGAAGTTGGTAGAGCAGTTGATACCTATCGTGCAGCAGGCGTGGACGTTCCTGTATATCTCATGCCGCTTGGGGGTAGGTCGGAAGAATACACTCTCAACGTACAAGAGGTGGCGAACCTCTGTATGGAACGAGGGTGGAGGTTCAGCCCTAGACTGCACATCAGCTTATTCGGAAATGCCTGGGGAACTTAAAGAAGTTGCCAAATATAACAAAGGCATACACACCGAAGAGCAATATGAAAAGATAAGGAAGCAATTATGAAACAATGGTTAAAGCGTGTTACTGGTATTGAAGCAGAAGAAAAACGTATAGCTGAAGAAAAGGCTGCACTAGAAGAAAAAGAACTTGAGCAATTAAAAACACGTGATCCAAAAGAATACGCAACTAGACGTAAACAGCCTTGGGTAAATGTACTAGATGTAAAAGTAAACGAAGATAATGTTCGCAATGGGTTTTTTGAATTAGATTGGAACAAGTACTTTATTCAACAGCTACTACAAGCAGGCTATGGCGAAGAAGGCGACCCAGAAGAAGAAATTGTTGACCGTTGGTTTAGAGATATTGTTTATAATATGTTGGTAGAAGAAGGTCTTGACACAAACCGCGGAGCCGGTTATATTAATGTAGTACCAATAGACAAAGGCAAAAGTGAAGTATCATGAAAATTGCAAAAAATATGATTCTGATCAAAGGCGATCACAGTATGGCCTTTGCAGTAAGACGCCGTAAGGAGTCAGTTGAAGTAGATTTTTACAAAGATACCTACAAATATCTAACACAAAAACTTTCACTTGACGAAGGGTCTGCTGTATACTATACTGCTATTGAACAAGGCTACAAAGAGGCATTCTAATGACATATATTCTTATTGACACTGCTAACACATTCTTTCGTGCTCGTCACGTTGTACGTGGCGATATCGACACTAAAGTAGGTATGGCAATGCACATTACACTAAACAGTATTAAAAAAGCGTGGCAGGACTTTAATGGTTCGCACGTTGTTTTCTGCTTAGAAGGACGCAGTTGGCGCAAGGACTATTATGAACCTTACAAACGCAACCGCAAAGAGGCACGTGATGCACTTACACCACGTGAAGCAGAAGAAGATAAAGTGTTTTGGGAAATCTTTGATGAGTTTAAAGAGTTTGTTACAGACAAAACTAACTGCACTGTATTGCACAATCCTGTACTAGAAGCAGATGATCTTATTGCTGGCTGGATACAAAATCATCCAGATGATGATCACGTTATTATTTCAACAGATGGCGACTTTGCACAATTGATTGCACCTAATGTACGTCAATACAACGGTGTGAGTAACACAACTATTACAGTAGATGGTTACTTTGATGATAAAGGTGCTAGTGTATTAGATAAAAAAACAAAAGAACCAAAGGCTGCTCCTGAACCTGAATATATGTTGTTTGAAAAATGTATGCGTGGCGATACTAGTGACAATGTCTTTAGTGCTTATCCTGGTGTACGCAAAAAAGGCACTAAAAATAAAGTAGGCCTGCTAGAAGCATTTGCAGACAAACAAACAAAAGGTTATAACTGGAACAATATGATGCTACAACGTTGGGTAGATCATGAAGGTGTAGAACATCGTGTGTTAGATGATTACAATCGAAATGTGACATTATGTGATTTAACAGCACAACCTGAACATATTCGTAATGAAATAAATAACACTATCCAATCAGCAGAGAGTAAGAATATAAGCCAAGTAGGTATGAGACTTATGAAGTTTTGTGCCCGTTGGGATCTTCAACGTGTTGCAGATAATGCTGCACAATATGCTGAACCATTACAAGCGAGGTATAAATGACTATTAAAGCAAAACCAATTTTACAAGACAAATTTTGGATAGTTGAAGATGGAGGAGTGCGTATTGGTACTCTAGCTAAAGAAGATGATGGATTTGTAGTAAGTGCAAAAGGAAAGATTGATTTCTTTAAAAATGAAAATGCACTTAAACGTAAATTAGGAAAAAATCTTTTTGTAGCTAATATACCAGATCAAATGACAATTGACAAAGAAGTTCATGGTTATCCTACTAGATCAACTCCATACAATAGTATGTATGATTTGCAAAGCAAGTTACCATTGTTTACAAAAAGTGAAAAATCAAAAAGCCTTTATTGTGCAGGGTATTATTTGGTTAAATTTAATGTTAATTGGCTCAAAAGTTATTGTCCTAAATTAATTACATTGCAGCGTAATGAATATATGGGCCCATACAAAACTGAAATTGAAATGAAAGCAGCATTAGCAAATGTCAATAGAACCTCTAAATACGACTAGTATACAACAGTTCATTCAGCAGGTTAAATCTGCTGAATCTAGCAGGGCTAGAGAACTAAGGATGGATATTAATACTGCAAAAAATCTAGCATTTACATTAGGCATTGTAATGGCAAGATTAAATGGAGATTTAGAAAAATTTGTAAAAGAAAATTCAGGCGGCTCTTTAGAAGACATTGAAGTTGTATTTGGTGCAGATTCTGACTGGAAATAATTATTAAACTATGTTTTAATTAGATAAATATATGCGTATATTATATATAAGGATACGCATATGAGCAGACCAAAGCCAACTGTGTTGTTAGAATTTACCAACAGCGTTACATATAAATGTGAACAAGTTTTAGAAGCAGATGCAATCTGGGCTGTATTTTACAAAAGTAAACCATTTAATTTGAAAAGCAGTAATGCTTTAACAAATTATCCAGGACCTAAATATAAAAAAACAAGTTTTAGTAATCCAGGTCACGCACACAATCTAGCAAAAAAATTAAATGAAATGTTCAAAACAGATGAATTTACAGTGGTTAAATTAGTCGAAGGTGAACATATTGATTAATGAGTAATAAAACTACTTACACAAAAATTTTTTTAAAAGAGTTAGGAAAAACTTATAGTGATATTTCTGTACAGCAATATCTTCCATTATGGTGGTATAATACCCGTAATAAAGAAAAGGGTGGATTAAGACTAACGGATCAAGGATATGAAACAATAATGGAAATAGGCTTAACAACATATGATATACCTTATCCCCGTGAAATGCCTTTGACTACACAAGTGATTATTTTTTTAGATCAGTTTATTGATTGCCCATACTACTTAACAAATAGAAGCATTACAGTTACAAATGAACGTAAAGCTGTTGAACTTACTCTATTCAGCGGAGATTTACGTAAATACGGCTTAACAAAAGCAATGTCAAGGTCAAAGAAGGATGAGGATTGATTTACACGGATATCATATCCACACTGCTTGGCAACACTTTAACAGTAGAATAACCGAGGCATACTTTGCTGGGCATAAAAAATGCACAGTAATTACAGGACAGGGTGCTATGATGCGTGAGTTTGAAACTTGGGCAAGAAATCATCCACGCATTAGAGAATGCAAACAAACACCAAATAATCCTGGAAGTTTTTCTATTAAATTAAATAAAAAAGGTTGACCTTTGATGTAAGTTACGCTATATTATATATATAGGGCAACAAGACAAAGAGGGTTACAAAATGTCTTACACTTATGAAGATAACATTATTTCAGATCTACACAAAGATGCATATGGGTTCCGTCCTACACAGCGTTTCTTTGATGACTGGGCAGAGTACACACCTGCTGAGAAGCAAGAAGTCTGGGATAGTTTGGTTTCTACTATGGAGTATAACCAAAAGGAAGAAGCTCGTATCGAAGCTGATAATCTTGCAGAGTTTCGCAAGCAAGTTGCAGCAACTATGCGGTTTTGTGATTGCAACTGGAAAAAGGCTATAGAGTTCCTTGCTGATGCAGAAGGCGACGATATTGATTGTGATCAAGACTTTGATTACTTTCTCTGGAAGCAAGGCATTGGATTTGAAGACCGTGTAAACATTCGTAAACTTTACAAAAAGGTTGACGTAGTTTAATCTAACTGCTAATATAAAGTACAAGCACTGATTTAGAAAGGATCACTAAAATGGATACTATGACAAGAACTGTAAGCCCGAACCGTGCAAAGAAAAGTATTGTTCGTGCAATGCAAAAGAAACGCCCTATCTTTTTATGGGGGCCTCCAGGTATTGGCAAGTCAGATATTATTTCGCAAATCACAGATAGCCTACCTAACAGTTATTTGATTGATATTCGACTGTCTCTTTGGGAACCTACAGACATTAAAGGTATTCCTTATTTTGATAGCAATTCGGGCACTATGGTTTGGGGTGCTCCGAGTGAGCTTCCATCAGAAGAACTAGCATCACAATACGATAACATTGTTGTATTTTTTGACGAAATGAACTCCGCAGCGCCAGCAGTACAAGCGGCAGCATACCAGTTGATTTTAAATCGTCGAGTAGGACAATACAAATTACCTGATAACGTTATTATCGTTGCAGCAGGTAACCGCGAAGCAGATAAAGGTGTAACATATCGTATGCCTGCTCCGCTTGCAAATCGCTTTGTTCATTTGGAACTAGCAGTCAACTTTGACGACTGGTTTGAATGGGCTGTATCTAACAAAGTAAACACAGACGTTGTTGGATATTTGCAATTTGCTAAACAGGATCTTTATGATTTTGATCCTAAATCTCCTAGTCGCTCATTTGCTACTCCTCGTAGCTGGAGTTTTGTAAGTGAATTACTAGATGAAGATGATACAGATGAATCTACTACTACAGACCTAGTTGCAGGTGCAGTAGGAGAAGGTTTGGCTGTAAAATTTATGGCTCATAGAAAAGTAGCGGCAAATATGCCTAATCCAAGTGATATCTTGGCAGGCAAAGTTAAAGAGATTAAAACACAGGAAATCAGTGCTAAGTATTCCTTAACTGTTTCTCTTTGCTATGAGCTCAAAGAAGCAAGCGATGCAAATGATAAGAAATTTGATAACAAAGTTAACAATTTTTTACGGTTTGCAATGGATAATTTTGAGACTGAACTTGTTGTAATGGGTATTAAACTTGCTCTTACACAATACAATCTTCCAATTGATCCAGATGCAGTTAGTTGCTTCGACGAGTTTCATGACCGTTACGGCAAATATATCAAGGCTGCCCAAACTGTTTAATGAGCCATATGTGGACAGTATTCGTACTGTCCACACTTTCTATTCTGAGGTTGACATTTAAATTAAATATGTTATATTACTATAGAGCACTGAACAATGAGGAATACAATGTCTAATTTTACTTACAATGTAGCAATGCAAATGTCATCAGACAAAACAGCAAGTAAATTAAAAAACTGGGAACCGGATCCAAATATCACTCCAGAACAATTAGAAGTGATGCAAAAAGAAGTGTTGGATCGGATTATTACTGCACGAGTAGGTTTACTACTACGTCATCCGTTTTTTGGTAATATGGCAACTCGTTTGCGTATTACAGCAGCAGATGAATTTATTCCTACAGCAGCAGTTGACGGACGTAACCTATATTTTAATACTCAATTCTTTAATGCAATGGACAATAAAGAAATTGAGTTTGTTATTGCACACGAAATTTTGCATATGGTATTTGACCATTTAACACGCCGCGAAGACAGAAATCCTTATCTATACAACGTAGCTTGTGATTACATTGTAAATAATATGTTGGTTAGAGACCGTATTGGCACAAAACCAAAACTAGTCGAATGTTTCCAAGACTTTAAATACGATGGATGGACCAGCGAAGAAGTGTATGATGAACTATTTGAGAATGCAGAAAAGATTGATATTGATCAATTAGGAGAAATGCTAGACGAGCATTTTGAATGGGGCGAAGGTCCTGGAAGCAACAATGATTCAGAAGGTGATACTAAAAGTGAATCACAGGCAATGTCCGAATCTGAAAAACAGCGTATCAAAGATGAAATAAAAGAAGCAATGATGGCAGCAGCACAAAGTGCTGGTGCTGGAAATACTCCAGGCGAAATTCAAAGATTAATTAAAGAATTAACAGAACCTAAAATGAACTGGCGTCAATTGTTACGTCAACAAATTCAAAGTTCTATCAAAAGCGATTACACATTTATTCGGCCTTCACGTAAAGGATGGCATACTGGTGCTATTTTGCCTGGTATGAATTTCGAAGAAACAATCGACTTGTGTGTTGCCATTGATATGAGTGGTTCTATTGGTGATGCTCAAGCAAAAGATTTCCTAAGTGAAGTTAAAGGTATCATGGACGAATACAAAGACTACAAGATTACTGTATGGTGTTTTGATACAAAAGTTTACAATGAACAAGAATTTTCTGCAGATACCGGCGATGATATAAACGAGTATGAAGTAATGGGCGGCGGTGGTACCGACTTTATGGTAAACTGGACATATATGAAAGATCAAGATATTCAGCCTAAAAAGTTTCTAATGTTTACAGACGGGTATGCTTGGGATAGTTGGGGTGATCCAGACTATTGTGATACATTATTTGTTATTCATAGTCATCACGATAAAGCATTAGAAGCGCCGTTTGGAATGACAGCACATTATGAGGAGGCTGCGTGAAAGTAAAAATTAATCCATTAGATGTATTAGGAATAAGAAAAGTAAATTTCTGTCCTCCTAACTTTGAAACTGTAGACTTGGATAAAACTTATAATATCGAAGCAGTTTTGTCTGACTGGATTGAAGATAACTTGTCTGGCAGATATTTTATAGGCGATAATGTCTGTATAAAAGACGATAGCATCAAAGGTGTAACCACAGTGGGTTTTGAACATACAAAAGAAATGAGTTTCTTTATGTTAGCTTGTCCACATTTGAAATACACAAGATAGTCACGAAAATATATATATTATACAAGGAGTAAAAAGAGTAATGACTGAACAAACACAACCAGATCCAAATGAACTAAACATTCAAGATCTAGCTTTGGCAAGAGCTGTAATTGAACTTGCTACAGAGCGTGGAACATTTAAAGCAAATGAGCTTGCAAATGTCGGTGCTCTTTATAACAAATTAGATGGCTTCCTAAAACAGGTTGAAGAACAAGCTAAACAAGCCAAGGAAGCACAAGAATCTGCACAAGCTGCTGCTGAACCAGAAACGGAGACCACTAATGGCACTTAAACACGTTGGAAGAATCAAATCAAATAAGCGCAAAGTTGTTGTTGCTTACAGAGTAGTACCAGGCGAACCTGATCAATGTTTAATTGTACAGACTGAAAATTTAAATGCCGATGAACACGATTCATTAATTAGAACCGTTGAATCAGCTGCTGGACAAGATGCAGTTGAGTTCGGTGAAGCCATGGCAAGAGCCTATCTTCCTGACGGAAGAAATATGTTAGCAGGATTTCATACCACTGGAAAAATTAGAAAAGTTCCAACAAATATGGTAGAAATGACTCCTACAGGAAATGATTCGATTAGTTTAGATGAACTAAACAATCTAATTGCAGAACAACAAGGCGTTACTGTTGCAGATCTTGCAATTAAAGGACCAGACGGTGAAACAGTTCAAGCAGATACTGAGTCAGTTGATCCAGCTAGTGTATATGCAGAAAATAATACTCCTGCTACAGAAGAATCGTCAGAAGTGCTTACAAACGAGCAATTAGCTGCACAATATAGATCACAAGCTGATGCACTGTTTAAAGAAGCAAAAGCACTAAGAGAACAAGCAGAAGAATTAGTTCCAACAAAAAGAAAAACAACAAAGAAAACTGAAAGTGCCTAAACATACCGATTTAGATGAAACAAATTGGGACGAAATACTAGACGAAGTTGACTACGACTATCTTCCAATTGAATATGTAAGTGTTGTTGTAGTCACTTTTTTAGATGGTAAAATTTGGGAAGTCGATGTTCACAATAAAAAGACCACCGAAGACCCAGCCGACATTATTTCTGCTTTTTTAGAAGAGTATAATGATAAAATTGATACTGTAGATTTTAGATTAGATGTAGATCGCCTCAAAAAAGATATAACAAAACGAACAAAGAGATTTTTAAAGCTGAACAAGTAAAAGTAGATAATATCCTATCGGTGATAAATACATTAAAGTATTACTGTAGGAGTTTCATATGGCTTTGAGAATAAAAAGAGGCACCAATACCGAAAGGTTGTCTTACACCCCAGAATTAGGTGAATTAATTTACGTTACAGACTATGATAGTGCTGGGGTTTCTCCGGTATGGATTGGTGACGGATCTACTGTAGGTGGTAATGAAATATCTAGTGCAGGTGGCGGGGGTGGCATCACCGATATTGTTAACGATACGACTCCTCAATTAGGCGGTAATTTAGATTTAAACAGCTACGATATTACTGGAACAGGCGATATTGATACTACAGGCAATATTAATGCAACAGGAAGTATTGATGTAAATTTAAATATTGACGCAGGCGGTTATGTCAATGCAACTACAATGGCTGCAACATTGTTTAATGGTAATTTTGACGGTGATTTGACTGGTAGTGTGTTTGGCGACAACAGTGCAGTGATTGTAGACGGTGTGAATAACACTGTCAATGCAGAATCAGCAACAGTTGGCACATTATCTTTAGATAATGTTGGAAATATTACTAATTCAACTAATACAGTATTCAGTGTGGCAGAAAGCTTTGACATAAAAAGTACAAATCCTAATAGTGTATTCAGTATGAAAATCAAAGGAAATAACGATGTTTCCAAATTGTTTTTAGAAAAAACAGCAACAACTGATATTAGCTCTACATATTACGAATCGGCTATTTTTGGCGGACGTGATGACATAAATGGAGAATACTATCATAATAGTCTTGCATTTGGTACCGACAAAACTTTAATTTGTACAAGCACAAACGGCCAGTTTGATATAGAGGCAGAATATCTAGTTCACACCAACACTGGACGTTTTGGTATTGGTACATACACCCCAGCAGCAACATTGGATGTAAAAGGCGACGGGCTATTTGCTGGAGAAGTACAGGCTACTGCATTTAAAGGTACATTTGCAGCAGACGATTCTACAATACTAGTTGACGGAGTTGCAGGTAAACTAAATCTTGCTCCTAACGATATTACCGATTTAGGCAACGTAATCACAACTAATCCACAAGCAGGTCAGGTATTAAAATACAACGGTAGCGAATGGGTAAACGATGTAGATGTTGCAGGATCAGGTGGCAGCGGTGGCATTGGAAATATTGGTGTCGGTGCAGATGATAGTGCTGTTAGACTTATAAACAGCGGAGAAAGTTTCCTAATTTTAGGCGGAACAGGTATTAGCACCAGCTCAAATGCTGAAGGCGACATTACAATTGTTGCAGACTTTGATGGTACATTTGCTGCACTTACAAGTAAACCTACTACACTAGCAGGTTATGGAATTACTGATGCAGCTACTAGTGCTCAAGGTGCTTTAGCAGATACTGCTGTACAGCCAGGTGATACATTTGTAGGTAATGTAACAGGTGATCTAAAAGGTAGTGTTTATGCAGACGATAGCACAGTAATTATTGACGGTACAGACGGCAGTATACAATGGAGTGTGTTAGCAGGTACCCCAACAACTTTAGCAGGTTATGGAATTACTGATGCAGCTACTAGTGCTCAAGGTGCTTTAGCAGATAGTGCAGTTCAACCTGCAGACTTGGGTAATATTACATATTCAGGTTCAATTATAGACACAAGCGATAGTAGTGGTATCACAATAACTCCTGCGGTAACTTTACAAAGCGATGCTACAGTAGAAAACAATTTGTATGTTACAAATAAGGTTGTTGCGGACAGTTTTGAAAGTACAAGCACAGGTACTCCTGAAATTACTGCTGCAAGTAATTTGAATCTTACTGCAGGTAATGCAGTTGTAATAACACAATCACCAGTGAGATTTGCATCATTTACAACTACAGAACGTGATCTACTTGCATCACAAAACGGTGACATGATTTATAACACAACGACAAACAAATTCCAAGGATATGCTAACGGTGCTTGGGTAGACTTACACTAAGGAGACTCCATGAGCGAGATAGAGTATATTGTAACACTTAAAGCAGGTGTTGATTATGATGCTTTTAATGCAGAAATGATTGCATCAACAGGTGCAGGCGATATACCAGGTAGAAGTGTAGATATAGCAAATGCTAGACCTGGTTCAAAAAGAAATACACACTATGCGTTAACAGAAGCTGAAGCAACAGCATTAAGAAATGACAGTAGAGTCGATGATGTACAAATTCCACCACAGGATAGAGACGATATTGAAATAGGTTTTAATGCAATTCAAACAAGTTCAGCTTGGAGGAAAAGCACGTCAAGTGGACTATCAGAAGATTTAAACTGGGGGCTTGTTAGAGGAGTTTCAAAGAACGATCCTTACGGATCTGGAGTAGCTACAATAACAAAAGATTTCAATTACACACTTACAGGTAAAGGTGTTGATGTTGTAATTCAAGACAGTGGTATACAAGTTGACCATCCTGAATTTACAGATAGCGCAGGTGTAAGCAGAGTTAACCAAATAGACTGGTATGCAGCAAGCGGTTTATCAGGAACACAGAGCGTGAATCACTATAGAGATTACGACAGCCATGGCAGTCACTGTGCAGGCACTGTTGCAGGCCGTACACAAGGATGGGCAAGAGATGCACAAATTTACAGTGTAAAGGTTAACGGATTAGAAGGCAGTGGCGATAGTGGTACAGGAATAAGTATAAATGATTGTTTTGATGTAATCAAATTATGGCATCGTAACAAACCAATAGATCCTAAAACTGGTGTTAAAAGACCAACAGTTGTTAATGCCAGTTGGGGTTACAGTGGTAGTAGAGGAACCCCAGTTGGTGGTGTGTTTTTAGGAAACAGTTGGACGTGGGCAGATTATGGCAGCAGTAGTAATAATGCTTGGGCAAATGTAGGAGTGGTTCCTGTCTTAGGATTATCTAGACGTATAAATGTTAGAGTGGCAAGCGTTGATGCAGATTTACAAGAATGCCTAGATGAAGGAATTATTTTTTGTATCGCAGCAGGCAATAGTTATTATTATATCGATAGTAGTACAGGTGACCATTACAATGACACTTGTAATTTTGGTAGCGGACAAGAATATATATTCCGAGGCAGTAGTCCTTATAGCGAGAACGCCTTTATGGTAGGTAATATTGATTTTACATATACCAATAATTTAGAGCAAAAAGCTGAAAGCAGTTGTGCAGGACCAGGTGTTAACATATATGCTCCAGGTACAGAAATTATCAGTGTAGGAAGCACAGATAACAATGGTACTAGTTCTTTATACAATACTTACGGCGGACCAGATTCTCCACTAGACAGTAATTATAAATTAATGAAAATATCCGGTACAAGTATGGCGTCTCCGCAAATAGCAGGTATGATTGCTTGTGTATTAGAAGCAAATCCAGGAATGACTCCTGCACAAGTAAAATCATATATGGAAGCAAACGCCCAAGACGAAAAGATTAACGACGATGCTACTACAGCAGAAGCATACAATGTTAGCGTTATTAACAATGGTACATCTGAATGGACTACAAGTGGTAATGACAGAAATGGATCAGTAGCAGGAGCAAACGACTCAATAGCTGTAAAAGTAGGTGACACTTTGTCAATTATTAATAATGCTGACGTATCACACCCATTATACATCAAAGATACAGCAGGTACTGGCACAGGCAATCAGGTTACAACTCCAGCTGCAATAGGACAAGGATCATACGGTGGCAATGGAGTACAATGGACTCCAACTTTACCTGGCACATATTATTATCAATGCAGTAATCACGCAGGCATGGTTGGCACTATAACTGTTTCATCAGATATAACTTGGGATAACCAAGACAGTATATGGGGCGGCCCTAACAGATATTTCTACAGTCCACTTTGGGATGATAGTAAACCTTGGACTAGTAACATATCTGGAAACTTTGGTATATAGTTGACTTATAATTAAAGTAGTGTTATAATTTGTTATGATTTTTATATACGGATATCTATGGTATTTCTTTGCGGCTTTAATAGGCATAAGTATTGGTTATCATAGATATTTTACACACAACACTTTTAAAACCAATAGTATTGTAGAAGTAATTATGTTATTGTTAGGACTTATCTGCGGTGGTCGTAGTGCATTAACCTGGGCTGCTGTTCACCGTATGCATCACGCAAAATCAGATACTTTGTTAGATCCTCATAGTCCTAAGTATCAAGGTGCTTGGAAAGTTTTAACGAGTAATTGGACAGTGGATTATATACCTCGCAAGTATATTTCTAATTTGTTAAAAAATCCAAGAATAGTATGGTTCCATAAAAATGGCAAGTATCTACATCTATTGATTGCACTTGTAACAATTATTATAGACATTAAATTATTTTTTGTAATTGTTTTTGTTCCATTTGTTTTGTCTTGGACAGGCTTCGGAATGTTAAATTATTTTGCACACAAAGACGGCGAACCACAAAATGTTCCGTTGTTAAATTTAATTGCACCAGGAGAAGGATGGCACTTAAAGCATCATCAACAACCACAATCATATAAATTACACAAGTATGATATAGCAGGAGTAGTTATTGAAAGATTTTTTACTTAAACAAAGTTTAGCAATTAGAACTCCAGTACTACCAGAAGTAGAAAAAGTTGTGCGTTCAGTTGATCTAGATTTGCACAGTATTACCCCTTACAAAACAGATATAATTAAATGGCTACGTCCTATTATTAATTTAGAAGGATATAATGTATATCCTATGAATGGATGTACAGAGGGTTTAAACTGGTGGTACAACAATGAGTATAGAAGCGTCTATATGGATGTAGGTGATTATCAGTGGATTAAACCAACCGATCGATGTGGCAAGATAGTATATGTGAGCATCCCTAGTGCAATTAACGGAAATTTTAGAGAATTGCCAATTTTAGATCCTGTGGCACTAGATTTAGCATATGTTGGAAGCACTAAGATACAATATATACACAATTTTGGTAATGTTGAGTATGCTTTCTTTAGTTTGTCAAAAGCGTTCGGTTTACGCAATGTCCGCACAGGTTGGATATTTACAAAATCTCCAGACGAACGTTTAGAATCATTAACGCATAGTGCAAAATATTATAACTACTATGCACATAACATAGCAGAAACTGTAATAAGTAATTTTGATATTGACTATGTTCATAATAAGTTATATAATAAACAAAAAACATTTTGTGAGCAATTGAACTTTGTGCCAAGTGACAGTGTTTGGCTTGCTACAACTAAAGACAAAGAATACGCAAAATTTATGCGTGATGGAGAAACAGCAAGAATATGTCTTGCAGGAGTGTACAATGAAGAAACATGAATTACCGACAATAGCAGATTTAGGTTTAGATATAGATTTGCCTCGTTTGCAAATGGAATGCGATAGATTAGCAGAAAAATTTATCGATGTTCGAAGTGCTAATCCTATGCTGTGTGACAATCATATGGAACTGGTTGCTAGTGTTTACGATAATTTTGAACAAATTAATTTGACAGAACCAAGTGAAATACTTCCGTATGAACCAAGTATCAAAAAACGACTACAGCGCAGAGAAGAACACTTGTATAATGTGCCAACTGATGATTACAAGTACAGTTATATTAGAACCGTTGTAGAGCAGTGTAAAGCGCCTGCAAGTCGTGTACGCATTACCAAACTTGCTCCAGGTAAAGAGATACCGTTTCATGTAGACTACGATGTAGGGTACGCTGTGCGCTGCATATGCCCTATCTACAGCGACGATATGGTTATTAACAAGTTTAGACGAGATGGTAAAGAAGAAGAATATGTATTAGAAGCAGGCAAGGCATATTTCTTAAACATAGGCTATCCACACGCTGTGTACAACAATAGCGACAAACCTCGTATTGCATTAATGTTTAGTTTAGACGGAATAGACGATTTAGAAAATTTATGATTATAGGTTTAGTACCAGTCGGTGGAAATTCAACAAGGTTAAACATTCCGTTTAGTAAATCAATGCTTCCTCAAAAAGGGTTTGATTATTATAATCCTATTATAAATCACTGTGTTCAAAATTTAATTAATACAGGTGTAGACAAAATTATTTTTGGACATGGCTGTACCTACAAACAGGACATACTTGCATATTATCAAAACGATCTTTTTTGTCATTTATTAGAACAAAAAGGTCCTAGCGATGGCGGCAATAGATTTATTAATGATGTAGTTCAAAGTTTTCCTGCTAAAGATTATATTTTTTGCTTACCTGATACTGTTACTACTGCAACACATTATAAAGATTTACTTATCAAAGATGAGGTGGTGTGTGGAGTATATAGTATTCCTGAAGAAATAAAAGGAGATAGACTCTTGCCCAATGGGCAGTTTAATGTTAAGACTGTAAAAACACAGGCAAACAGTCATCTTGTTTGGGGAACCATTAAATTCACAAATACATCTTTAAAAAATAAAATAACAAAAGAAATAGGTGATTGGCTTAACGAACAACATTTCCAAACTAGGCCATTGGGGAAAATGATTGATATAGGTACTTGGAAAGGGTACAATTACTACTTAAATGAATTTTAACGGTTTGATCCATTTGTCCAATGATTTTTTAGATAACAAATATTCTTTATTATATTGTAATGTGTCTGTATCTAAATTAATCCAGTCTGGTTGTTTCATTTTTTTACTTGCATTTTTTAGTTCTTTAAGTAGCAGTTGCAATCTAACACTGTGGTCTTTTTCAATATCAAAATTTAAATCAAAATATTTATTGTATAATTTAAATCCCATTTCTTTTAAATAGTGATTTACACCAGGTTGTCCCCAAATTATTATAGGACGCTCATACAACATACTTTTCCATACCTTTTCTGTTATATAAAAACCAAAGTCGTCAATACTAGTATCTTGTACTAAAATAAATTTATAGTCGGATAAAAAATTACTCGAACTTTCTGTCCATTTTATTGCTTCATGATGATTTGCAAAATCTGTTTTATCCATTACAAAATCTTTATCGAGAACATTATGTGTGTAGTTTACATTGTATTTTTTACATTGTTGTTGCATAATCTCATCGTTAATTTTAGATTGACTCATATCTACCGGATATTGTTTAGAAACTAGTTCATAGTTCATAACATTACGATGCTCTCTTGGAAATCTACTAAATGTTGCAAATTTATTATATTTTACATTCGATACAACTACACTGCTATTAATAGATTGAGCCATTTGAATAAAAACAGGAAATGGAAAAGTTTTTATTTTGTTTTTATACATACTATTTGAAAACCAATTATTATAATTTTCGTATTCTTTGTTTAAGTTCGCTGTTAAAAGTACAATATTAACTTCAGGCACTTCATATTTTATACAATCGTTATGAATTAGTTCATACATTTTTTCTATGCCAAAACTAATCCAACTGCAATCTAAAATTAACTTTGTTTCTTTAACTTTTTTTAATTCGCAGGATGATAATTCACAAAAGATATCTCCTTGGTGTTCCCAAAAATCATTAATAGATTTACAAACATATTTTTTTAAAAATTCCAAACTGTCTAGCCAATCTCGGTTATAACTTAAACCATCGGCTAATATAGTATCAGGTATAGGATAATTCATAAGATATTTAGTTGACGTTTTGTTAAATATATGCTATTATGACGTATGTCAAATGTAGAAACAGATGCAAACTTGGAAATCAAAGTGTACGAAAACATAAGTGTTAGAGAATACAATCCATCTAATAGAGATTTAATTGAAAAATTTAGAATGCTGGCTAAACGCGAAGGCAACGAAGCACTTGCTGGTGACAAATACGATCCTGATACAGTAGACGGGCAAACTTGGATGACATTTGTAGGAGAAGAACTTGCAAGTGTAAGTGTAGTTGAACGTAGTCATTATACAGGAGACCCAGAAATTGCAGGACGTATTTGTAGATATCATATTTTAAAAAAGTTTAGACATAGTAATGCCGGTTTTAGAATGTTGCCCAACCAGGTACAATGGGCAAAAGACAATGGACTTAAAGTACTGTATTGGACACATAATGTTGATAACAAAGCACTTAATGCAATGTATCAAGGTAAAAAACGTATGGGTATGCGAGGCGAATCTGTTCCATATTTTATGACCGATACTTACCGTGCATTTAAATTACAGCCGGATATGATTTTTAAAGTCAGTGAAAAATCTGATTTTTTACAATATGTGTATGCAAACATACTAGATGAAAATTATGTATGGCGACCAGACTACAAAACTATTTTGTATTTTATGCACAATGGCACTATAGACGATTCAGTAAGAGCTGCTGTTCTATAGAATCCTCAATATAGTCTGTTATACAAATTTTTTCACCTTCACTGTTAAAAGCCCACATCCAAATATCAGCAGGTACTAAATTGTTTTCATTACAATATTTTTCTTGTAAGGGTTTTGCTATTTCTGTAATATATGTTGCATGAAACTTAGGAAGTATTGTTTTTACAACTTCTGATGCTGTTGTGTTAAAATAATTGTAACTATAGTATTGCCCTATAGGTAAAGTTAGAGTTTGTGGTAAGCTATCAGAAAATATAATACCTGCTCTAAAACCTGCCATTAAAAAATTTTTGCTTAAACTAAATGCAACAGCATCAAATACACATAAACTAGTATCTAAAGTATCAAGTGTGCATCCATAAAAAGCACAATCTAAAAATATTTTACAATTATTAGTTAAACAATGATTTATTAAATCATCAAACCAATCAGTAATGCCGCCTTCGTGATTTGGTTGACTTACCAATATGTAACTATTTGGCAAAATATTATCTATATCAGTTGGAGATATACAATAATTCTTATATGGATCTAGTATACTGTAATAAAATTTATAATCTGTATCAAAATAATAAAATTGATCATATTTACTGTGTACATGAGCACATTGATGCGTTAGTGCTTCGTGTATACCATTACACATTGCCCATTCTTTTTTATTTTCGCAGCCACTAAAATTTTTTATCCAAGATATCCAATGTTTTTTATATAAAGAAATGTCTGTACTAGATCCTTTGTTAATAAGATTAATTTTTTTTAATTCGTCTTTTATTGGTTTAGGACAAAAACTGTAGACAGTCATTTTATATACTTTCTTTTAGGCAAATCAGGATCAACAAACATAGACAAGTCTATGTCAAATTTATTATATTCTATGTAATTATCCAATATGTTATACATAATTTTATGGTTTGGGGTTGTAAAGTGTCCTTTTCTTACATCTAGTTTTCCTACGTCATAATCAATTTTCCAATATTTTTGTTCTTTGTCAAAAACATCACACAAACAAAAATTATTATCAAAACTGTCTTTAAAACTAGGAATATACAAAACATCTTTACGTAAATTTTTTATGTAATTAAGATATGCAATGTGTTGAAAATTTGAATAGTTAGAATTTTCGATATACTTGTAATAATATAAAGCAGCATTTAATACATCATTCCATCCTTGTTTTTCAGCATCTTCTTTCCAAAATGTGCTGTACTCATAATTTACAAAGTGTCTATTATTGTTATTATCTTTTATTGTTATTCTTCTAGGATGTGTTACTAAAAAAATAACTTTATCAAATTTCTCGTGTGTTCTTGTAAACTGTTCTGCAGAAAATAAAAGACTAGCACTCCATTCACAAAAGTTTGTTATGTCATATTTTTCAGAAAGCAATTCCCACCAACTTTTTCCAATATAAGGATACAACGAATAATCTTTTACCCCTATTGGATTAGCACCAAAACTATCACCGTAAATTGCAATTTTCATTTATAACCTTTGCTGCATTTTTGTGTGTCAATTTTCCAAAATGTATAAAATCTCTTGCAACGTCTAATTTAGGAAAAAAGTCACAATGTAAAAGATTTGCAGTTTCTTCAAAATAACTTGCTTGATAATAATTTGTTTTAGAGCTCCAAAAGTTTTCACAAGCTAATGCTTCAAATTTAAAAAATTGTTGCGAATGAACAAGATTTTTATTCCATATTTTATATAAAGCTTTCATATCATTGTTGTAATTATCCCAATGACTGCCAGACCAAGATCCTAAACGATTAATTTTATCATCAGTGTAATATAATAATCTACCGTAATCTGTCCATAATTGTATAACAGTATGCGGAATACCAAAATTTTCAAAAAGCCTGATACTATTATGCCAACTAAAGATAGTGCTAGTTCCACTTTGTCCAAGATTTATTACAGGTCTTTCTACTATATTTTGCAATTGGCGACAAATAGTTTCTTCAACGGGTAATCCTTCTCCAAATACATGGCTACAACCAAAAACTACAATAGATTCTTTCCAATCTATGTTATTCCATTCATCATCTCTATAAAAGTTAGAATTTAATTTATAAGAAAGCTCCTTGTCATAATAATGCCATTGTGGTCCTAATTGTTTTTTATTTTTTTCATAATCAGTTTTTTCTTGAATACTTAGAAATTCAGGAAGTAAGCAGCGATTATCATTTTCAGCAAGAGGACCATTTAATAATTTATACAATTAAGATTCCTTTATCATATAAATCTTTTACTACATCAAAGTTGTAAGGAGGCATAAAACATACACTTAAATTTATTCTAGGATGTTTGCTATTTCTGTTATCTACTCCGTGAGGAATATTTTTAAACAGAATAGGATCTTTATAAATTACACTTTCAACAATATGACCATTATGTTTTTGTTTCCAATCTTGCCAATCGCCTTCAGCCCCTTCCCAGTCTGGCATATGCCAAAAATCAAGTGTGTTATCTTGATAACTTTCACTGCAAGGAATTAAAATTCCACAAGCTCTGCCATTGTCAACGTGAGGAGGCAAATACTCCCCTGCTCTACAGGCAATCAATAATCCCATATAACTCCAGATTGGTAATAATTGATCTTTTAACCATTGGGGTTCATATTGTTTATAATATTGTACATAGCCTCTGTTTTCCTCTTCAGGTGCAATTTCAATCCATCCAGATTTGTCATCAACAACATTTTTAATCTCATTATGATCGATATATAAATCTTTTAAGAAAATATAATTGTTCATATTCCTAATACCATTTTTTTAATATTACAAGTGCTATCTAAAATATATTTTATTGCATTTACAATATCTTTATCTTTGACATTTTGTTTTAAATCGATACAAGTGTAATTTTCATTATTGCCAATAAAAATTACAAATTTGTCCTTATGCGTATCTGCAATATAAACGTTGTCAGTAATAATTATAGCAGCATTGCCTAAATCACTGTGGGTGTCAAAAAACTTGTGTACCATATCATTATCATAATGTTGTCCAATGTTGTAATCTTGTTTCCATTTAGATATTAAATCATTATTATTAATTATATCTATTATTTCTGCATAAGGTCTATCAATATGAAACAACAAATTGTATCTAGGTTCGTTGGTATAATTTACACCGTTATGTATACTATCAGCATTTGTTATAACTGGTGTGCTGTAATAGTAATCTACTTCTTTACTGCCAATTTTGAATTTTATCAAATGCGGGTTAGGATCTATTGGAAAAATTAATGTAGCACCTCTAGTAAAGTCACTGTGCCATCCTGTTTCGTGTCCTGGCGGTATATAACTAAAACTATATGTGCTTGTATGTAATAATTTATTTTTTATTTTAATTGCTTCTACGTTTAAAGGAAATACTACATCTTTGTGTTCACTGAATAAAGTTTTACCTCTGTCATTTGAGTACAAAGGCCAATGCTTGATGCTTTGACAACACTCAAATAAATATTCTTTATTGTATTCGATATCAACAGTAACAATATAATCATCCATTGGTTTTATCCTTTGTTAAGGTGATACTTTCAATACATTCTGGCGCATCGATAATCCATTCTATAACGTCTGCAACGTATTCTGTATTTAATTTTATTTCTTCAGGATGATATCTGTCTACTAAAGGAGTATGCATATGTCCTAAACTTACATATGTACATTTTATATTTGGTGTGATTTCTTCTCTGTTATGATTTATAGTTTCGCACAATCGTTGTAATGCTAATTTTTCGGCACCATAGCTAATATATTTTAACCAAGGTTGATCTTTGTTTAAATGATCACTTATACTTCCAATACATATAAAGTGTACAGTCTTTTTACTAGCTTCAAATAATTCATACAACATATGTAATAATCTAACTTGACTATAATTATTCATTTTTTCTGTGTAACAATTTAGTATTATTACATCATAGTGAATTGCAACGTGACAAAATTTTATCATTCCTTGATCAGTTGATAAATCGTACCCATTAGACCTACTTGCATAACTGGTATTTTTTATAGCACTTGCTAATCCATAATTAGGATTACCTGTGGTTAAAATTTTCATTGTTTTACTGCCTGTATTGTTAAACTTAATCTGTGAGATTCAATTTCGCTTATATCGTGGGGCACATCTACTTGCAATCTATGCCATGTTTGCAAAGGTGCAGTAACTTGATAAATTATATTTTCCATTTTTTGATCATACCATCTAGTTTTTACATCAAGGCCGCCGGGTAATAGCGTATAATTATAACAAAATGTTCTACCTTGATCAATATGAGGAGTTAGTTGTCTTCCTGAAAGTTGATAATATACTTCTATAGGAAAATCAAAATAAGGTTGCAAGAAGTTATGTAGTACATCATCAACTTTGGTTGTGAAATACCACCAATCCCATTCACCGCTATCATCAAACGCATTAGGTCTTTTATACAATTCATCTATATCTGTAATTACTAAATTTTTAGGAATAGTTGGTAAAAAATCTGCTATCTCATATAAATTCATTATTTTTCCTTTTTTGTGCATACCAACTTAATGGCAATTCTAAAAACTTGTAATCTTCACCTGTTACCTTTCCTCGGCAATTATTACTACCACATTTACATTCAGGAATGTAATCTGTCTTAGTAAGCATAAATGTACCATAATCAACTGTTACAAATTCTTCTTGATCTATATTTCTCAAAGCTCTAAAAACTACTTGACCATCAATATACAAATTTGGATCACAACTGTGATTTATAAATGCTTCATACTCACTTCCCTGTGGTAAATCAATAACAAGATCTTGATCTATTAGTAATCCTTTATACCATCCATGCTCGCTAGGACGTCTAGCAATACCTCCTATTACAAAGACAATATCATCTTTTTTAATTTGTTTTGTAGCATAACGACATAACCCGTGGACAGGACTTTCTTTTACTGCTGTATCACTGTTAAAATAACAAAATCCAGTGTGCTGTTTATTCGAATCTATCACCGTGTAATTCCTTCAAATACGGATTACTATAATTTTCTCTTTCGTTAGCATTATTAAAAATAAGATGTATTCGTGGTTCGTGGTCACCATTTACAAAATTATGCAATTGATGCGTATCTGTCCAATATACTTTTCCTTTGGGCATATAGGCAACAAATGGAATATCAGGAAACACCATAAAAGATAATCTAGAATTATTTACTATAGGAATATGATATCTGGTGTACAAATCAACGTGTGTGCTATAACAACTGCGTTCATGTAAAAACATAAGTCTTGCACTTGCTACAGTAAAGTCTAAAGATGTTAAGACTTGTTTTAAATAGGTACCTTCTAATTCAGGATGAAAGTTAATGCATTCGTGTTCTATTCTAGTTTTGCCATATGCATCTACATCGTTATGCCAAGATATTTCAGAAGAATATTGTAAACAAATTTGACAATTATCCCATCCCACTTGATCAATAATATTATTGCATTCTTTTGCTATTAATTCATGATCAATTTCTTTTATTTCTTTAAAAAACTGCATTATTTGTTTATCTTTCCTTTAAATTTTAAAGATAAACCAATTTTATATTTTGCTAACATTTTTCCTGTTGCGTGTATATACTTACTATTGAAAATTAGTAAGTTTCCAGGTTTATAATTTAAAGCGTGACCGGTTAATCCGAAAAACAATTCTTTTGGACGAAAATTATTTTCTAAATATGTGTAATAAAAATTATCGTCTATTTCACAATCGGTACATCCTTGTACAGTAATATCATTGCTTATTGATGTTCTTATACTTTTGTTTTTATGAAACTCTGTATCGCTATCATCGTCTATCATCCAAGTTCTAGCTTGTTTATCGCTACACCATTGATCAAAAACTACAAAAGGTTGATAGTTATCGCCTTCTACAAATAATGGTATTAGAACATTTATTGTATCGTGAATTCTATCTGTATCAGTATGTGGAAAATATGCATACGAATGCTTGTAAATATTATCACCTAGGTTATAAGAAGTGTCTATTTTAAATTCAGTCAATATACTTTCGAGTTGTTGCACTACTTCAAATTTCCACGGATTGTTTATCTTTTCCATGTAATTAGAATTCACAACAAGATTTTGGTTTTCATAAAAAAAATTTAAAATTTCTTTTCTTATTTCAAGAGGTATAACATCTTCGTATTCTTTATAGTGCATACATTATTTTATGATATCAACTTCTATATCCTGCTTAATTTTGGAAGGGAACATAAATCCAGTTTGATGATGTTCTCTTCTATTTCTTGTGCTGTCTTTGAATCCGATACCCATCATTAATGCAATAGGATTTTCATTTTTTACAATTTTAGAAACTTCTGTGTCGTTGAAACACGCACAACACCCAGTGCCATAGCCTAACATACTTGCTAACAAATTAAGATATCCTGCAGCAATGCCAATTGCCATATTTTCATCTCTTTTTAGCACACTTTTAGAAGCAGTAATATTTTTATTATTTTCTATATTATACAACTCGTCATTTGCATATTCATTAGGATTAACTTTTGTTGCCGGATCAACTGATTCAAAAATTACTAAAAGATTAGCTAGTGTTTGGCTATTAGTTTCTTCAACACCGTCTTCTGGACGTTTAAATCCTGCTGTGTGTTCGTGTATGCGTTCGATGATGCTTCTATTTGTTACAAAGTGTACTTTGTAAAACGCAACGTTTTGTTTGCTAGGACAGTTCTTAACTGCGTGTACAAACAATTCTAAATCTTCGTCAGGAATAGTTTGCCCTAAATCCCAGTTACGTTGACAATGTTGGCTACGAATAATCGCTTTTTTAATATCTTTGTGTTCTACTTGCATATTACACCTCCTAAATGTATTTATGCAATATATCTTTCTAATTTAGGATCATTAAAATTCACTAGAGCTAAAATATGATATCTATCATTGCCGTGTTTATTGTTTACTGCGTGATTGTGTTGTGTATTGATTATCCATGCTTCATTAAACCCATAGTGTTGCTCGTGTATTTCTCCGTCTAGATATACCAACATACTAGTAGCATTCTTATTTGTGATTAAAGGAATATGCACATATGCGTGAGTGTATTCTGTTTCGTAATAATTATGACTATGCCAATTGATTCTTTGTTTATTATCAATTTTTGATATCATTATACGGTCGCACATTTCCCAAGTAAACATTTCTTCAACTATGTTTTTAACATAAGGAATAGTATTGCATAAAGTTGTATCAACTAAATGCTCGGGCGGTACCCTACCATTTTTAATTAAATGTTGTTTACCTAATATTTCCATAAAATCTAGCGTTTCTCCAAATCCAAAATCTGGATCATCGCTGAAATTTCTTAAAAACTTAGCACTCCAATAATTACTAACACCTGCACCTCTTATACCTTTTACATCATTATTGTAGCCTTGCCAGTTTTCTAATGCAGATATTTCTTGATTAATTTTGTCTTGATCTAAATCTAATTCACATAGTTTGTAGTGCGGCACATACAATAATTTTTTAGCCAGTGGATTTTTTGCTCTGCTACTTTCGCATCTAGGATGACAAGACTTATCAAAAGCAGGAGCAGATTTAACATTTACTAATTTATGATGTAAATCAGCTATCAAGTATACACCCTACCAAATGTATTCTGTTCTCTTTACTTGCATTCATAGCAGTGTGTTTAACAGTTGTGTTAGTATGATACCATTTGTATTTTTCTAAATGTTTTACTTCATCTTCGATTATCATAAAACACCCTTCTTGTGTTTTCATAGGATAATGTATCCTTGTAGTATCATCGTTGTGCCAGGTTAAACAAGTTTTTGGTTGACTATTCATTATTCTAATTCTGCCCATTTGATACTTACTTACAAGTATATTGTAAACTTCTTCAAATAATGTACCTTTAAATGCACTACACAATTCTGTAAATTGATTTTCTTTCAAAGGAGGTTTCCTCAAAGGCGTAATAATTTTTCCATCTTGTTCATAAGACTTATCCCAATCATACCATAAACTAGCTCTGCCTAATAGAAAATTATCAGGATCGCTTTTAGTGCTGTTTAAACAAATCTGATCTTGACAGTCGTCTGAAAACCAGCGAATAGTTCCGCTATTAAGTAATTTATTAAATTCTTCGTATAAGTCAAACGTGGGTAAATTTAATTCTGTTATATTAGTCATTTTCTTTTGGTAAAATTGTCATTGTTTTTATATTATATTTAGCGGCCAGTTCTGCCACTTGTAAAATAATTTGTGCAGCTTCTTCGCAAGGAATGTAATATTCTGGTTGTAAAAATTTTAGTATTTTTTCAGATCCTACATATCCAAATTTTAACAAGACTGTTGAACACTGGCATTTAATTCCACTCAATTGTAAACTAGCAGCTTCTAAACTGGCTTTGTGTGCTGTATAAGGATGCGGAAAATCTTTCATACTTTCTGTCGTATTGCTTCCTAAATTTACAATAACTTTTGGTTTATTTTTCCACTTTCTATGTAGCTCGTACAGCATATCGGTTTGATGATAAAGATTATATGCATTGTTTATAAAGACGTCACATTCTTCACTGTCTTTTACAATACGTCTACGATCATCAGCTGATTTTATGTTATAGCCTGTAGTCCTGCTGAACCCGATGAAATTATTTTTAACTTCTGGCAATTCACTAAATGCTTTACCTATTCCTGCTGTATGTCCTGTAATTGCATATTTCATTTTACTTCCTTATTGAACTCGCCTTTAAATCTTAAACTTAAACCCATTTTCCACTCACACATCATTTTTCCAGTACAATGAATATGTTTACTATCAAACATAATTAAATTACCAGGCTTAAAATCTACAGCAACTCCCGAACATCCTTTGAATAATAACCTGTCTCTGCCTCGATATTCTAAATTTTTTACAAAAAAATCTTCGTCTATATCATTATGTGTGATGTTTTCGACAATGGTATCTTTGTGAGGAAATCTACGTTTTTTATTGTGTTCAAATTCTTTTGTAGCAGCATACCACCTGCCCATCCAAGTTGCACCACTGGAGAAATCATTTATATACTGATCAAATATACAAAACTTTTGTTCTAAGTTTTTATCTACCTTTAACGGTATTAATACATTGAAACAGGGATAACCTATGCTAGTATCGCAATGTGGAAAATAAGGTTCGTTGTGTTTGTAAATGTTGTCACCAATATTTTCTAATTCAGTATTAAAAAATTTAGATAATACTGGTTTAATGTTTTGTTGAACAATTTCTAAAGACCAAGGGTTTTCAATTTTGTACATTCTATTTGTAACGTATACATCATCAAAATAATTATTGTAATAATCTAGTATACTGGTAATAGTTGCTTGATCAAAAACATCTTCGTATACTTTATAATGCATCAATTTTCCTTTTAGGAATTTTACTATCTGCACTACTAACACAACTATCTGTCATACAAGGCATAGGTTTGTCAAACAGTTTAAATCCTGTTTCAATATTGCCCAACGGTACATCGTGGCAACTGTAACTGCGTTTAACACTTCCATCAGGTTCGCGAATAATAATACCTTGATATCCTGCATTACAATTCCATCCTTTAAATTTATTAAATTCAAAAGCATTAAATCTTTCGGCTTGATCCATATACCAAGGATTGCCTTGACTATCTCTAAATTCTACCTGCATATGCCAAGGTACACTAGCATCTGGTCTGTACATTATGTCTTTAGGGATTTCAAACTTGGGCTTTGGTCTATCTACAAATTTTCTTTTTGATTCTGTGTATGCTCGTTGAGGCATTCCGTTCCATAAACGTTTTAGGTCTTCTTCTTTGTACCCGTCAACCACTCTACTAGCCGTTGGATCGGATTGCGGCTTGAGTGTAACGTTGATTCCTTGTTCGTGGAAGAAGAGGGCGTTTTCCCAATCTCTCTCGAACCATTCAGGTACCATGACCATATTAATGGTAATCTGTACATCGTGTTCTTGACACAGGATTAATTTATCTGCAAAGTCCTGCATCTTCTCCTTTGTATTTAAGTGTTCTGTATGTAAACTTGCTGTAATACTTGCTCTGTGAAATGGTTTCGCACGTTCTACATAAGTTTCAAACCATTTCATTGGCCGACTACAGTTACTAGTCATATGAATACTTGTATAATTTGTGTTTTCTACATCATTAGCCAAATGCTGTAAAATATCCAAGTAGCCAGGGTGGAAAGTAGGCTCCCCGCCACTAAGAGAAAAATGATAACTATTAAATCCGTTTTCACGTGCTTGCCTCTTTATTTCGTCTATGGTTTTTAAACACAATTCTGTGGGTCTATGATCTTTTCTATCGCTACGTGCATAAGGCCAGCAATAACTACATCTGTAATTACAAAATCTACCTAATAGCCAAGACACTGTAAAGATATCTCTATATAATAAAGTACGTTGTCCTACTTGAACAATATCATCAAACGGTATTTTAGTAAAGTCATAGTTTGACCATTTTAAATCTTCAGTCATTTCTAATTATAACATTCCTTGCGTTATTTGTCAAATAATTTAGAATATTGTGGTACAACATCTAGTATATTTTGATTTCTTGCTTTATCTAAGTATTTTGTAAAATTTACAAATTCATCGATATAATCATTTGAATAATCTTCTTTGTTTGCAAATTTTAATATACTATCAAGTATACTAGTTGCATTTTCTTTTACACTTTGTTCGATTTCATTATCAAACATAAATTTATTTTTCCAAGATTCATAATGATTGTGTAAATCTAATTTTAGTGTAGGATCTAATAATTTTATGTTTGTTCTTTTTGGACCGTGTGCTACGTGGTGTGTAATTACAGGTCTTTTTTTAGAACTATTAATTTTTTTAAAACCACTTTCTTTTAGTTTCCACCACATAAATTCAGGTATATGAAATACATTATTAGCTGTTACTGTGCAAGCTAGCCAAGCAAATATGTTTTTATTATCAATACACAATTGATCTAACTTTTTTAAATTTTTATATGCTTGGTTCCATTTCAATGGCCATCTTTGATACTCTAACATATCGCCGTATCCATCGATGCTGGCTCCAACTCTAACTTGTCTAAAATGTTTCCACATTTGTAATACACGCTCAGGAAGATTAGTCATATTTGTATTATATTCTATAATGATTTTACCAGCATAACCGCTATCTATACATTTTTGTAAAAATTCATAATGACGTTCGATCATCATGGGCTCTCCGCCAGCCATATAAACGTGTTTTATATTTGGAATGTTTTTTTCAATACTATTCCAAAATACATCACTGCCGTGCCAATCATAATCGTTTGTGAACAGTCTTCCTTTGGCATTACGTTGCAATGATACTGTGCCGTGTGTGTCAATATATTCATTTGATTTGTGATAATCTACCCATTGTTCATACCAAGTATGACTGTCAGTAGGTCCGCACATTCTACAAGCAAGATTACACAAGTTTCCGAAACGTAAATCGTAATAAGTTACTGGAATTTCACTTACACCGCCATCGTCGTCAGTGACTTGTTTTGCCTTATCAATAGTAAATGTAGGCCAATTTTGTTGCTCATATTGACGTCTACTGTTAAGTCCTGCTTCTTCTTCCTGCTGGCATCTGCCGCATTCTTGGCTCCAAACACCATTAAGCATATTTTTTCGAACAGTTTTCATAAGATTGGCATTACGTGCATCTTCTAAGCTGTCACGACTTGCATTATAAGGAGTACCATCACAGTGTCTAATCACTCCTTGATTTTCTGTTACATTAGCTTGACAGCATATACGTATATCGCCATTGTTTCGCACAGCCTGAAAATTCCAAGGAATTGGGCAAAAAGTATCTTTCATACACTATTTAATAGAACAATTAGTAATGCTTTTTAACTTTGATCTTTTGTTTTGGTTTTGTAGGAAATACAAACCCAGTTTCGTGATGCTCTCTTCTATTACGAGTTGGATCTTTATATCCTATACCCATCATTAATAAAACAGGACCATCTAAATTTAGTAAATCTTCTATTGCTTTACCATCAAAACAAGCACAGCAACCAGTTCCGTATCCCATCATTGCACTAGTTACATTAGCATAACCTGCTGCAATGCCAACTGCCATTTGTTGATCTCTTTTAAATGTTTCTTGCTCTGCTTCAGTTAGTTCTTTTCCTGTGTCCATTTTCAATATTTCATCATTTCTGAATACATTGTTATCTTTATTTAAATGACCGTTGTATGCCTCAAAAACAATTAACAGATTTGCTAGTGTTTGACTGTTGGTTTCACCTTCCATTGTAACAAAATTTGTTGTAAATCCTTCTGTATTAGCGTGTATGGCTTCGATTAAGTTTCTATCGGTAATCATATGCACTTTGTAAAAAGCAACATTTTGTTTGCTAGGACATTGTGTTACAGCGTGTTGAATTAAATCTAAATCTTCTTGTGGAATTTGTTTTGACAAGTCCCAATTACGCTGACAATGTTGACTTCTAATCACTGCTTTTTCAATTTGTTTATGATCCATGGTAATCTCCTGTATACAATTGTATTTATTTACATTATAATAGTTCATTGTACCACTGTTTTACTTCATTTAAATTGCTATACATTAGACATAATTCATCTGTTTTTTGTCGATATGTTTTGTGTGGTAATTGATATTTTCCTTCAAAAACTTGTTGTTTTTTTATACTACTTAAATTTATTAAATCTTTGTATTTTATTAGATGTTTTGTTTCGTTGTATTTTTTAATAGAATTTTTTAACATATCAAAAAAATTTCTTTTGTATGCGATATTTTGTTCTAAATATCTTGAACCATTATAACTGTGATAATTTGTTGTTTTTGCTGCAAGTCCCCAACTGACAACCTGCCGCCATCTATCATCAGTTTCTGTGACAATTAATTCATTGGAAAATAACCAAGTGTAAAATTCTTCAGGATATTGTCCATATGATAAATCTGGATGAACTATGATAACAGAATTTTTTGGTAATGTATCAATTTTTTTAAATATGTTTACTTGTGCATTAGGAATTGGACTTTTAAAATACTCACCTAAAAATATTTTGTTGTATTGATTTGCAAAATTCCTTGCTATAAAATGAGAACCTGTTCTTGGCTCGCCATATACGATTTGCAAACTATGAAAGCCTTTCTGTGACTATACTAATAGATTCATTTAGCCCATATACTAAAAAACAAAACTTTGTATTATATTCATTTACCCAGTGTCTTTGTAAAGAATGATCAAATACTAATGTAGAATTCAATGCAATCTTAGACTTGGTCTTGATAAAGTGCAATACTTTTTGTTCCCTTGAATAATCAAATAACGGTATCAAAATGACTGTGTTAGTGCCGTTGTTCTTGTTTGGCATAAAAAATACATTTTTTTTAGTATTTGCTTCTATTCTATTAGCACCTAATGCAGTAATGTTCAAATCTTTTTCTTTAAGATAGTTTGTAATAGGTTTAACTAAATTGGTATAAGGTTTCCATCGGTGACTGCGATTAACCGGTGCGTGTGACAAATACGATATGCCCTTATCAAAAAGATTATTTTCTGTTACTACAAATTCTCGCACAGCATCCAAAGAATCTTTGCTTAACATTTTATAGTTTAAATTTTTGGTTTGGAACATTTTAACTCTCTATCTTAATAACTATATTTATCAGAGAGTATTTAGATAATCCAATTGTCCATCTTCAAGTTGTGTTTCAACAAAATAAGGTTTAAGCTCATTCCATAGCCATGGATTGTAATCTTTCCAATGTTCATTGCGTATAATGTTTAGTCTTGTATCATTACGTAAAAACATTCCAAAATCGCCATCTTGCTCTAATTCATTAATTAGTAATTCATAATGAGCAGTTGCATCATATAGATATGACAAATGTTTTGGCAGGTTTGTATTTTGTATGTTTAAATTTAGCAACTTTATTAATTTAGCTTTGACTTTTTTTGGCAGATTTCTTGGCATCATCCAATTAGGACCGTCAACAACAGCATTTTTTTGATAAAATCTTTCATTAATACAAAAATCGATCAATTGATTACACAAATTTACATTGTATATTGATGTTACAGAATGTACAGTTGTTGTATGCTTACCATAATGCTCTTTCATTGTAAACATATTTTCAATGGTGGTATTCCAATTACTGCCTTTACGTAAAAACTCGTTAAACTGTCCAAATTGATCTACACTAACAGTCATATACACACCTTCGCATTCTGTTAGTAAATTATGTAATGTCTCATTAGGCAATAATGTTCCGTTAGTGGTAATATGAACGACTAATTTTTCTCTATTACACTTTTGCAATAGCTGTATCATTTTTTCCTGTTCCATTAACGGTTCGCCGCCTAAGAACTTGATAAATGTTAAATCACTTACATTGGCTGTTTCTATCCATTTGTTTTCAGCAATTACACCACGTTTTTCAAAAGGATATCCCATTTTCTTAGCGTCACTGTACCATTGTGTACTAAGTTCTGGACCACACATTCTACACTTGTTGTTACAAACGTTACTAAATGTTACATCAATATTTGTAAGTTTTGCAACTTTACCTCTAGTATCATCTGTAGGTAAATTTAAAAAATTGTATGGAGAGTTATAAATGTCGGTGCGCATACTGTTACCAGATGTTTTTTCATCTTCGTAGCATTTGCTGCAACCAGGAATCATTTCATCATTTAAAACACTTTCTCTATTTTGTTTCATAAAAGGATGGTTAAAAGGATCTTCTAAAGATAAATTTAAATCTGTAGGAACGTGTTCATGCCTGAAATAACAACAGGGCATAACACGACCATCTGGACGTATTGCCATATGATGCATAGGAAGTTGACAAGCATACTTTGGCAAATCAGACATTAGCTTTTCCAATGGTCTGGTTGCATAGGGTCTATACTAATTTCATTTATGCATAGCTCTCTAGGCTGATCAATTACCCATTTGATATAACTAGTTGCTTCATCAATATCAATTACAGTTCTGTTTGGATGTTTTTCTTGGTTATTACTCAAAGTACCAAAACTTATGTAACTAATCTTAGGACCACTGTGCCAAACTCCGTTTAATCCTAATGTGTTTGAGTAATCTCTTAATGCCTTCTTTTCTGCATTGTATAACCAGCTGCCGCCTTTTTTTACTCTATCTGTTGTACTACCTACATTAATAATATGACACCAATGTTTTTCTAACATACATTTGTGATATACAATGTTAAGAAGTGTTGTTTGATGAAATTTAAACAATGCACTACAATTAATAAACACATCGTGTTCACAGACACGCTCTGCTAATCTTTCTTGATCTAGTTTACGTGCTAAATCATAACCTGTACTTTGACTACAAAATTCTGCATCTGGATATAATTTATGTAATGCCTTTGCAATACCTTTATCTTTATTTCCTGTTATAATCATTTAATACCTCTGTTTCGATATGATTGCCTACAACTTCTAAATATCTAGCTTGATGCATACTTTTTGGAGCACACAATCCGCAACCGCAGGTTTGTTTAGGACAAATAATAGTTGGCATACTATTGGTTTCCATTTTTTCTTTTAGATCTGCAATAAGTTTTTTACCTTCACTTAGTTTACCAATACGTCCCCTAGTACCATCAAAACGTGCCTGACAAGTTTGATGATGATAAACACTATCTGTTTGTTGTTCTAAATGTAGGAAGAACCAGTTCACACTACAATTCCATCCTTTGAATTCTCTAAAGTCTACAAAATTACTTTTACGACTGTTTGCTCCGGTATGTAATAACATATCTCTGCTACCACAACAAGGACGTCCGATACTGTTACCTAGTTTTTTCTTTTCATTTTTCTTTTCACCGGCAGCACTTAATACTTTGCTAATTTCTTTTTCGTCATTTTTGTTTTCATTCTTTACACGCCAGTAATCTTTAAACCACTGTAATTGTTCTTCATTGTATTTGTGTGCAAAACTAGGTCTACTATCAGGCTCTTCACCGATAACTCTTGGCACATAATCAACATTATGGCTTTCCAAAAATCCACATAGCTCTTTACATTCGTCAAAATATTCAGCATGAAACATAACATTTACGCTGACTGTGAAATTATGCATCTCTCCTTGATAATGAAACTGTAAAATTCTATCTTTAACTTGCTGTTTTAACTTGTTGTCGCTTTCGCTATGATAACTTACTGTAGCGTGATCAAAATTTTCCATCACTGCTTGACCCATTTTTTCACCCATAGCACCATTTGTAGTTAGAGCAAATCCACATTCCCATTTGTCTTTGTATTTGGTATCATATTCAGATCTAAGATATTGCGCAAAAGGAATAAAGTTAGGATTAACAGTGGGTTCGCCACCTGTAAACCCTATATTAGCAATCTTACTCTTTCTATATTGTATATGCAAATCAATATATTCATAAAGAAAGTCAACATTGTCTTTCAAACTGTCCAATGTTGCGTGTGGTGAAAAATTATCGTGTCTATGTACAGGACAATAACTACAATCATAATTGCATCTACGACCTGTATCCCAAGTTACTTGAAAAACGTGCCCTGTAAGTAAATCTATTGTATCAAAACTCATTTATTTCCTTTATCATTTCAGGGACTCTGTCTTCGGCCCATTTTCTTTCACTACACCACCAACATTCATTACAAACAGGTACATCCATACCAGGAGTGTATTTTGTGAAGTCTTTCACAACATCAGATACAGCTTGGTTATGATTGATATCTCCTTCACAGCTACGTGTAGTATAATACAGATCTGTGATATTGTAAAGATGATATTGAGCTACTATCCAATCTTTTTTAACAAACCTAAAAGGATGGCAAAAATGACTTTTTAATTTTCCACTATACCATAAAACATCCCAAGTATTTGCATCTTCAGCATCCCCATCTCTGTTTTTCATTCTATCCTCACGTGAATCATCAGGATTTTTACTTGTAGCATTGAACACTGCATCTAAATTGTATTCCCAACTGGCAAATTTGTTAAAATCGCCAACTATAATCTGATCTCCACTGCGTCCATCTATAATAGGACCGCTTACACCGTGTTCTAATGCAGGAGGTATAAATGTTGTGTGTCTATTTTCAATAACATCAGGATAAAAACTTTTTAACTTATTGAAAACCTGCAAACTCCACCAACCTTGCCAAGGTCTTGTTTCCCAACAACGTTGATATGTGATTACATCTATTTTGCAATCTAAATTATTATCAGTAATAATTTTTCCTAACAAAAAAGCAAGTAATGCACTGTCAGCACCGCCACTTAAATTAATTCCAATTCTTTTCCATTTTTTACTAAAAGGTATATCAAGGTGACTAATAGTTGTTAAAATAAATTCTTCACCTAATTTTTTGTATAAATTGTTGCTAGACTTAAACATTTCTATATATCCTGTTATTTTCTTTGTCAAATTTATAATTTGTAAAGTGATCGTTGAATTCTTGCTTCCATATCATATCAGTTTTTTTCACATATTCTTTAAAAGATTGCCACTCTTTGTCATAAACTTTATGATTTAGAACATATTGATGTATTCTTTTAACACTTTGATAACTCATATAGATATCCGAACGTTCTCTCGAGTATTTCATCAACAATTCAATACTAGAATTCAATTCTTTTAAAGTTTCTTCTTTAAAATCTATCATCATTAATGCAGGATTTAAATAGTCTGGTGTAAAAATTATACTTGTATCAATATAATCACATTCTAAATCTATAAGCCCTTGTAAAATATCTTTAAATTGCATGATTTGATAAACACCTGTTGTACAAATTAAGCAAATTTTTGTTTTTTCACTTCTTACTGACTTAAATTTTGCAATATTGTCTGCTAATTTTTCCCAACTTCCTCCTCTAAAGTACTGATACGTTTTAGGACTACTATCAATACTGATTTTTACTTCACTTGATCCAAATTTTTCTAAACAATCATTTAATTTTATAGGATCAAAATCAGCATTAAAGTTAGTGTGAAACATTACAAACATATTTTTTGCATTAGGATGTTCTGCTAGTCTTTCAAGAGTAGGCAAAAAAGGTTTTTGATAAAGTACTTCACCACCTGCAAAATCTACACGTTCTAAATTTGGAAAGTTTGCATTAAGATCATCTACTATTTCCAACGCTTTTTCAGTGTTAAGATCAATCCTTAAATCTTCTTCTTCTGTTTCGCGATGCATATCTTGTGTAAGTTGTATCAATCTATGATCTCTATCAATTTGATCAGGTTCATAACGTTTAAGCTTGGTCATCCAACCACTACTAAACGCTGCACTACAATGCAAACAAGCCATATTACAACTATTACTAAATCGTATTTCTATAGTTTTAAGACCTTCGAATTTTGTTTTACCTGTTTTGAAATCTGTGTATGAAGTGTCTGCAGGTGTTTCTTGCCTCATACTAACACCAGAATTTTGTTCTTCTACATATTGACACATATCACAACCTTTTGGCCAGTTTCCGTTTAACAGATCCAAACGATGTTGTCTAAAATTTTCATTGTTAAAGTACTGACTAGGCAAGTGTCCTTTTGCCATCCATTGTAATCTGTCCGATTGTTGCGGACAACTTGTAGCAAATTTTTGTTTTAGGTTTATACCTCCTAGTGCATAATAGCACGGATAACTATTTTCTGTCATCGAATATATCTTTCATTTTAGGAAAAATTTCTTTCCAATTTAAAAAACTATTATTGTTGTTTATTTCTAAAAATTCCTGCATTTGAGGATATTGCAATCCCCATTCACGTTCTTTACAAAAGAAACATTTTTCGCAAGGTTGTGGATACTCGTCTCCAAATTTCCAACTATCCATTTTATATCCAGGCATTCTTTGCTCGCAACTTCTAGTTAATGGTAACAACGAATCGAACAAATCAAAATTTTTGTATTGTGACATTATCCAAGCTTTGTTAATAAGTGCAAAAGGATTAATATATTCAATATTAACAACTTTATCTAAATTATCTGCAACAACATCTTTTTGTCTAAATGCAGGTGCATTTTTATGATCAATTGGAGGATTTGTAGTGTTTCCTGTATAGATGTAATCTAAATTGTATTTTGATGATTGATACTCAAGAAAGCTACCTACAACAACTACATCACAATTTACTAGATCTGCATCGTGTTTTAAGTCAAGTTCAGGACGTTGTAAATTTTTTAGTTTTACCTGTTCTAGAAATGGAGGAATAAATCCCCATTGCATTTCTTGCAAAATATTAGGATATTTGTTGTCTATCCAGTTATAAACATCTTTTGCCATATATTCTAGCCAAGGTTTTTGATCGTGAAATCTTATCAAGTGAATTGGGTATATTTTACAACTGCTACGCTTGTCTTGAATTAATTTACATAATAAAAACAATAATAAACTACTATCAGCACCTCCGCTAAAACTTATTCCTATACGTTTCCATTTAGGATCAAAGTGAATAGGTAATCCGTTTATAATAGTATAAGGCGGAACTTTTTTCATATGTAAATCTGCAAATGATTTTTTCCATTTGCGATTATCATAAAGCTTTTTTAAATATGACAATCTACTCGAAGATTTTTGCCATTTCTTTGAAAGTATCAGCAAAACTTACTCCTCTTTGTTTGTCACATAAATCTAAAAATTCTTTCATTTCGGGCAGTCGTATACTCCAGTCTTCACTTTCCATAAAGTTTAACATACCTTCTAAACGTTTTATACCGTAACCAGCATCTCTCCATTGATCATAGGTTACTGCTTTTTTACCGTGTTTATACCAAACAGGAATACCCTTTTCCCAGTTAGCTTCCCACCAAGGATAAAACTCCTCATATTTTTTACGCACTTCTGCTTTGAACCATGTTGGTAACACTTTTACATTTAAGTGAGGTGGATGGTATACAAAGTGGTAGTTTATACCGCCTGCACCAAATGGCCACATATTGATTTTGTTAAAGTTCTGTGTTAGTTTCCATTTGATAAAATCTGGCAAATAATAAATGTTTAATGCTTGTACTGCACAAGCAACAGTTACTTCAACGTTTACACTTGTTTCTTTATCTAATATATGGAAAACTTCTTCTGTACGTTTCCACTTACTTGGATAACGAATATAATCATTCATTTCGTGTATGCTATCTACCGAATAGTGAAAACGCACCAGTTTGAATTCTTTCCATAGATCAAATAAATCCTCTCTCCATTCAACTCCATTTGAGTTATAACGTAGTTCAAGATCTTTTGCAATACCTTGACGTATTGCTTCTTCAAGTATTTCATAATGTTCTTCAATGATAAGACTTTCGCCGCCTGCAAAATAAATTTGCTGCATATTTGGCATTTGTTCATAAAATTGTTGCCAAAAGATTGGATTTTGTTTATGCCAGTTATAACTGCTGCCATTTGTACTACCTTTGTCTTGCCATTGCATTGTTTCTTTAAGAGACTCATTTTTAACAGCAGGAAAAATCTTTTTGTAATCTTTAATCCAACCTGAGCTATCGTGCGGGCTGCACATTACACACGCAAGTTGACATTTTGTGCCAAAACGCAAGTCAATATATGCAAGTTGTGGTGGTACTTCACCATCTTCTGTGGTATTAGCAATTAAATCATCAACATTTACACGTTCACTCCAATATGCTGTTTCCCACATACGCTTACTATTATGTCCTGCTGCTTCTTCTCTATAACATTTCAAACAACTAGGAGGCTTTTCGCCATTCATCATTTGTTTGCGAACATTTTTCATATACTCACTATTCCAAGCAGTTTGAAAATCTGTTACATTTAAATTGTTAGGTTTGCCATCGTCGGTTTTAAGTATTCCGACTTGTCCTCCGTGTTCCTTATCGTTAGTTGGACCAACACTACTTGCATTTGCTGTACAACAAACTCTCATACTACCGTCAGGTCTTGTACTAAGATGTACCCAAGGAAGAATACAAAATGTATCACTTACTTTACTCATACTGTACTTATATTATTATCTACGTAGTTTATTTCGTTGTGGTATGCTTTGTTTTTTGCGCAAGTTCTTATACATCTACTAAAGTGTAATTCGTGTTCTGGATCCCAACTAGCAGCCAACAGCTCTTTGTACCATTTATGTTGTAGTATTTCTTCTTTAGTATAATAGCGTAAATTATTCCAATTAGGTTCAAATTGATTTAGTTTATCTATTATACCTTCTTTATTTTTAAAAGCACTGTCCCAAAGAAAACAACAAGGCCATAATGTTAGGTCACTTGCTATAAAAATTTCACCTTCGTGTATATATTTGCAAACAACTGTTTTTAAAATTTCTTGTTTTTTAGTTTCAAAGTTTTTGTTAGATTTTTTTGCTTTATATTGTGCTATAAACTTATCTAATTCTTTTACGTCTTTTTTCTTACTGTGTTCTTTTGCACCTGTAGTTGTAATTGTTTTTTCTTCAACAACAACTTTCTTTATTTCTTTGTCTTTTTTAGATATTTTGGCTACCCAGTCATGATAACTGTTACGCATACCTGTGCGTGTTGCAAATGTAAATCCTAAACTTTCTGCGTGTAATTTTGCTTTCTCTAATTCATGTTCGTTATGATCAAAAACAATGTAAATCCAACTTGCACTACCAGTTGGAGCATAGTTTGAAAATGCTTGCATATTACGTGCAACAATGTTAAACTTGGTGTTAACTCTATATATATGATTAGTTTCTTCGTGTCCGTCTACACAAAAATGTATAAACACCAAGCCTGGTCTTTCATATGCTATTTTGCCAAGGCGCTCCCACCAATCGGCTTTTTGTATTCCGCCGTTGGTACTTAATTCACAATATGCTCCCTGACTGCTGAGATAATCTACCATATCAACACATTCTTCATTTAGAGCAGGATCTCCTAACACACCACAAAATTTAAATTCCATACCGCTATAATCTGCAGGAGGAAAAATACGTTGCAAATCTTGCAACGTAAAACTTTTGATTTGTAATAATTCTTTGTTCAGTGTTCTTGCACATCCCGGGCAAGCAGCATTGCAATCACTGGTTATTTCTAGTTCTACTTTTCGTAAGTTCATTAAATACGCACTTTATTTTATAAATATATTTATGAGTGATAAACTATGTGCCGCGCCATTTGTGTCTTTTTATACAGGATCAAATCATAAAGTAACCAGTTGTTGTGCAATGTATGATCCAATAGGTCACAGCAACACAGATACCTTTGAAAATATAATGAACAGCGAAACTGCTAAAAGAATTAGGCGATCTTTTTTAGCAAATGAATTTCCTAAAGAATGTGCTAGTTGTGCAGATTTTGAAAGAGATACAGGAAATATTGCTGGTGTAAGAAAATTTAGTAACAGACTTGTTGATGATAAAAGTTTCTTAGATAATACGTTACCCGACGGAACATTATACAAACAAACTCCTGTATTTTTGGATCTACTTTTTAGTAATAAATGTAATTTTGCTTGTATGGGGTGCGAGCCGTCATTAAGTAGTACAATAGCTGAAAAATATAGCACTGCGTATGATACATTGTGGGACAGAGATTTTGACAAAAAAAATTGGCATAACAAATCTGACATAATAGATTACATTTTGAAATACAAAGACAGTATTAGATTGCTGCATTTCAATGGCGGCGAACCATTTATGCAAGAAGAAGTACACGAAATACTTGATATATTATTAAAACATAAATTACAAAAACAAATTAAAATTTGGTCACACACAAACGGCAGTATCAAAAAATATAAAGGTATTGATGTAGTTGAAGATTATCTAAAGTACTGGGGAGATAATTGTGAAATAAGCCTTAGCCATGATTTACACAACAAGAAAGGCGAGTATGTTCGTTATGGACTTGTCACTAAAAAATGGGAGGAAAATTATAATCGTATTACCGATGCAAATATATTAGTAAACATTCATACAAGTTACAATATTTTTAATTGTTTAAATTTGTGTGAAATGTTCCATTATTATACAAAGCATTTAAATCACAAGGGCGATATGTCTTTGTCTCCTTGGCAAAATCCATTAGCATTTAGTGCACCTATGGCACAAGCAGATATCTCTATACTAGAAGCAGCCAATGAACAACTTAATTATATAGAAATATTGTTAGGTGCCAGCGACGGTACCCAAAATATAGCTTGGAATACCGACGAATTAAGAGACTTTTTAAATGTAGAATGGGATACACAGAAAGTGCTAGATTCAAAAGAAAGATTTAAAAAATCTATACAACAATTTGATTCTCTTAGAGGCACAAATTTTATAGAAACATTTCCAGAACTTAGATCACTTTACGAAAATTGAGCTGCAAATGGATCAAAGTTAGCACCACATTTTTCAGAACAAACTCCAAGTTTACCTTCTTTCACAGTGCTTGCATTCCAACTGTCTTCAATGCCTGAAAGTAATGGACCTTCCATAACTTTTTTAAGATCATTAATAATAACATTAATACCGCCCTTACCGCCAGCAGCATCAATATGATCCCATATTTGTTCTACTTTTGGATCTAAATGCCACCACTTGTACATACGTCCAGCAGTCCAACAACAAGGCATCAGCAATCCTTCTGCTGTAATAAAGATATTACCTACATCTTTTACTTTACACTTGATTTTACATTTATTGTAGTATTCCATCATACTACCGTATTGTTTTGAAATAGTTTTTTGTTTATCAAGTTCTTTGTTTGCAAATTTAGTTTCTTTTGGTTTTGCAAGCAATTGCTTTTTTTCACCTTTACGGTTTATAGCTTGGTGTTTATCTTTACCTGTCATTTTTTTGGTACTGTAAAATCGACCAGTCTTTTTCTTGATAAATTTTTCGCAACCCCATTCATTTGCAAGTGCTTCTGCTTCTTCAACCTGATGTTCATTGTGTTCAAATATAATATAATCCCAACGAGCTCTTCCGCCTGCTGCAATAAAGGCTTTCATATTTGTTTCAACTTTGTCCCATTGAACATTTTGTCTATACAAGTGATTAGTATCTTCTAATCCATCGACACTAAAAATAACGGCACCATTACGTCCAAAAACTTGTGCTAGTTCTGTCCACCAAGGCATATCTCTTGCACCAGCATTTGTATTCATACTTAACCACATAGTAGGATTGTGTTCACGGAAATACTTAAATATTTCCAGTGTATCTCTTGCTACAACTGGATCGCCAAGATTGCCACACATATACATAGTTTTTAATTGCTTGATAAAATCAGGTTTGAATATTTTTTTGGCTTTTTGTAATGTAATTTCTGCATCTGTTAAATGAGGATTATCATCTCCGCCGTTCATATTTCTATCACACATAGGACACGCTGCCTGACAACGTTGTGTTACCTCTAAATGAACTTCTCTAATATCTTCGTACTTATACATTCAAAAACCTTTCTATGTATGGCATTATCATTTTATTTACTATTTGTTCATTTCCTTTGGTGGACAAATGGTAACCGTCATCTACTGTGTATTCTAAAAAATTTTCCATATCTGTTTCTATACAATAATCAACTCCAGTATCTGTAGGATCGTCATCGTGTTTTTTAAAATCAAAAATCAAATGCGGAATACCTTTGTCTACTAACATTTTTTTACCATATTGTTTTAATATACCATTAAAAAAATTATCTAAGCCATAAGTGTGAAATTCACTTACCGATTGAGTACACAGTGTTTCGTATGTTCTTCTATAAATGTCCTTAGGAGACATTGAATCTAATTTACCTGGATTTAGATTTAAAATACCTAGATTAGAAAATTCTCCATATGTAGGAGTGTTTTCTAGTTCAAAATAATTGTCACTTTTTTGTATAATATAATCATCTAAATTATTCATATAGGTTGGCATATGTTTCACATAAGTTATTCTTGGATACGTGGTCCATTGCAAAATAACAAAGTTTGGATCTTTTTGCAAATAATGCTTTAATTGCACTAATTGATTGTGAATACTATTACTAAATATTCCAAGATTCCAGACCTGATGCTCCACTTTTTCTGCTAATAATTCTGGCCAAGACTTATCAAACTGTGTAGGATACCTACCAGCTGTAAAACTACAACCTATACAAAATATTTCAACACCCAATTTTTATTTTCTCAAAACCGCCTGCTGGAGTAAAATAATAGTTTTTGAACAATGCAAGTTCATTTGTAAAACCGGTAAATTTATCTGCAGGAAATACTATACTTAAATTATTAACTATTCCTACGTTTTTGTCAAGAACTTTTTTTGCTTTGTTGTGTATACATCTACCAAAATGAAATCCACCAATATATATATTTTTGTAATTTAATTCTGTAACACAACAGGTCGGATAACGACTAAACCAATTCATTACTTTTCTATCAGATGCATCTACAAAAATATCTGCATATTTTTCAATATCGGATAACATAGAATGCAAGTAATGACCAAACGTATTACACTGATTTTGTATTTGAGGAAAATGTTTTATATCCTCGTTTTCGCAATATAACCAAGGATCTATAATAATAAATGCACTTTTCATTTGTTGTTTCCATAATTATGCCAAGGATCAAAATTGTAAACATTTTCCATTGGTTTGTCTTCTGGATGCACTAAAACATAAACTGTTGGTTTTTCATCAACTAACCAACCACCGTGCTTTTTAACATAATATTGCACTAATAAACTATAACTTCCGTCGATTAAATCTGTATCAGGTTTGTAGCTGTTACTGCTAAATTTTACTTTGTTTCCATATTTTAAAATTTCTATGGCCATGTTTTCAGCTTGTTTTTCTCTAGCTTCAACAATGCATCCAAATATATCATACCCTAAATTCAGGTCTTGAGATAACTTACGCAAAGCAATGTTGTCTCTTGGATGACAAGGACCGCCGTCGCCCATTCCTGCCTTCATATAGGCACTACCTGTTATTCTTTGAGTAGAATCTGCTAAAGCCTTTGTAACTACATCAACATTTACATTACCATTTTTAACAGCAACATCTTGTATCATATTTACAAGTGCAAGTTTTGTGCTTATAAATGTATTATAAAAAACTTTAATGCATTCACACTCTTCCCAAGTTCCTACTATGTAACGTGGATTGTTTTCCATTATTTTTTTATAAAAATCAATCAACGCTTGTGCTTCAGCCGTTGTTTTTCCATTTTCTGTTCCAATCATAACCATTTCTGGATTTACCATATCGTGCGCAACTGTACCCATGGCTATAAGATAAGGATTGTAAACAATAATTGCATTTTTTACTTTTTGTTTAAGCTTTCTAATAGTTCCAGGTAACACAGTAGAAATAATTACAAGTATTTTTCCTTTTGTCATATTTCTATCGCATTGTAAAACAACATCGTACAATATGTCATAATCAAAGTCTTTAGGAGGCAAATGACTGATAGGCATACTTCCGTCATAATCAGAGTGATGCGGTGTAGGTACTGCTACAAAGACCATACTTGCAGTTGAAACTGCACCGGCTAGATTAGGAAATCCTAAAACACGCTCGGTTTTACTTTTTTTGATATCATATCCATTAACATCGATTCCTTTGCTTGCAATAATTTCAGCACAAGGCAATCCAAGTTTTCCTAATCCGATCCAGGCGATAGACATTATACTGCTCCATTTACAATAAGTTGAAAGTTTTCGTTTGTAAAATTTTTGTTATAAAAAATATTATATAATCTGTGGTTATGTTGTATTCTATAATTCATTTGGTTTCTAATTTTTATTAATTCTTTATCAGTATGTTGACTTAGACGTTTTAAATTTTCAATTACAATATCGATTCTTTGTTGTAATGGCAAATCTAAATCGTAAGATTCGTCTATCCAAGGGCTAAATGTGTAGAAACCTAGCTCTCGCATTTTTGCTAATGTACCAGGGTTTCCTAAATTTATAAAAGGCATACCTATCCCTGCCGGCTTAAAAGATTTTTCAGTTAAAAATAATCTGTCATTATCAACCCACGTTTCTGTGTTGAGAAATAAAAAACTTTTTTTACACTCGGCTGGATATTTGTAAACAGGATTTACATTTTTTAAATCAGGTTCGTCTAAGATGTCAAATTTAATTTTGTCAAGATTGCTATTAGGATTTTCTTCTATATATTGATTTATATCATTATAAGCATCTCCAAATGTTGTATATCCACATTTTAATAAATTGTGTTCATACAAATTATCTATGAGCAAAGCTCTATGATATCTATATGCCCTATTTAAATTTATATATAATTTTTTTGGTTTGTACTTTAGGGTATTTTTTATCGGCCATAAAAATTTGTAAAATGTAGGATTGTGTAAGAATTTTACTTTATTAGTTGATATAACTTTGTAGTTAGGTGTTACTACATAAATTATTTTCTGGACGTAGTTTGATACAATTTCAACAGACTTTGCAAGTGTTCTATTAGATTCTAACAAATCGCATACAACAATTTTGTTGTTAGTTAGCTCTATAAAATCTTTATGCCTGTTAAAAAAATTTATTACATCTGCAATCCATTCGTTTACATATTTTTCTTCTTCCCGGTGTGTGTAAAAAATAGGAATAATTTTAGGATCCGGGTCATCCCTTTTGCTGTATACAATTTGAGTATACAGCTCGTCTATATGTTCATTACCAAAATTTAATTTGCCGTATTTCGTTTGCACATCATCAAACAACAATACTATATTTTTATCTATCATAAACTAATTCAACATCCTTGCCAGGACCTGCTTTACTAGGTAAATCACCATATTGTTCTATGTACCATTCGATTACGGCAAGATACCATTTTTGACTATTGTGATGAGCTTTTTTATTAAATTGCCAAATGTTGTTGTTGGTTGCTTGCATAGTACTCAACGCTCTAGCACTTTCTTTTTGCATTTCTCTCAAAGTTAAATTACTTAAATCCAATTTTCATAAACCTTTTGTACTTTGGCAATTCTAATTCGCCTTCATATAATACTGTTGTCATTGGAGATTTATCGCTAAACTCTTTTAAATCTTTACTGCAATTTACGTGTTCTTCAATTTCAAAATAATTGTTGCCTTGTATAACAACTAATTTACCATCGGGTATTTTATTATACCATTCTGTAAAATTATGTATGTGCTCCGAACTGGTATTAATAATAGTGTCCGGCGAATCCCATAATAGTTCTTCTTCGCCATTAGATTTATATACACGATAAACGTGTTCTTCATTGAAATTTATATCATGTATATCTTGTACACTTGCTTTAAATTTCCAATCATCTACTACCCATTTTTTATTGAATATTTCTGCAATAGTTGGACAAGTTTTATCAACATCAAAACTTCTAATTTTAATAACATCTAAATTGTTTTCAAACATCATTGTAGCAAGTGTTCCGTACCACCCTGCACACAAAAACACTGTTCCTAAACTCATACTTGTTTTTTTAAGTTCTTCTATTAACCAAAGTTTACTTTCTAATTGCCCTCTACTAAAACAATCTTCGTCAAATTCGATTTCGTTTTCTAACAGTGTTTTAAATGCATATACAAAATGGCTTTGAGTATACTTGTCTAATATTCTCCATAAGTCGTAATAATTGTCGTTTAAAACTAAACCTTTGAGATCTTTGTTATCAACTAATCTAAAAATACTGTGGATGTTTTTATCAAGCACAGCTTTTCTTAAATCGTCAGTACCTGGTAAAAGTCTAAAAAGACTATGCAAGTTTTCTTCAAGTATTGCTTTTCGTAAATCGTCAATTTCTCCAATAATTCTTTTATTGTCAATAATACGGAAAATACTGTGCCAATTTTCTTCCATAATTGCTTTACGTAGATCTTCGCTACTATTTGACAATTTAAATATGCTTGTCAAATCTTGATCTATATATGCTCTGCGTAAATCAGCTAATTGATCATCATTTTTATATAATAACTCAAACCTATCTAGCAGTTTATAGATTTCCATTGTAAACTTCCTTTAACCAATCAAAATCATTTATTTTTTTCAAAGCCTCGATATTTCCTTTATTAGCAGTGCCGTACATAGTGCCTTCTTTAGCACCTCTGATCGCAAACTCTCCAAACGGTTTATCACGTCCAATAGATGACCATATTTTCAATCTTCTATCAGTTTCGACATCTTTTTGTCTGTCAATTACTTTACTGCTTAACTTACAACATTCTCTAAAAGCACTTTTCCAGGTTTCAAATTCACCAACATTAAAGGCTGTAACATTACTAACTTTTTGTACTGCCCTAAACTTAGAGCTAATACTTGTAGTCATATCTGGTTTGTTTGTATCCATATTAATGGTTAATTCTCTAGGAAATAGCTTTACACCACCATAGCCATATACAAGTCCATTTACTGGATTTCTGCTGCGCCAAACGTGTACGTGATCCCATTGCCATACAGGTACCTGATATTCAAAATTAAAATCATCTTCGATTTGTGCATCGCCATCGATAATCCAAAACATAGGAGTAGAACATTGTTTAGCAGCTTCTATATGAGCTTGATGAATTCCTTTTACCCCGTGTACTCTTTTACAATGTGGATACCTTTGTAAAATAAGTTCGTAGTTTTCATCAGCGTTAGTTTCTTCGTAACTTATGAAAACCATATCGTACGGTTTAGGAGTACTTACTAATTTGTTGTGTTCTTTTTTATGTTGAATAAACATAAACTGCCATTCTCTAGCACTAATTTTACTGTGCTTACTACACAAAACTACACCATCGTGGAATTCTCCATTTAAAAATACGTGATTAATTTTTCTATCATATTCATTTTCGTGATTGTAATAATCGTCAAATGCAAAGTCATCTAAAAGATCTACGTGTCCAGGAACAACATAAAACATTTCTGTATCAGCTCTGTCATACGCATCTAAATATGCTTGATACGAATCTACAAAATATATTTGATATTTAGCTTCTGTAGATCCTACAATATCCCATTCTTTTCTATCAACAGGGTGTCTGTAATCAACTTCTTTTTTTGATAACGGTTTTAATTTACTACATAAAAACAAGCCGTTGTAATGATCTTCGCCTTTTACTCTGTGTATAAATGCGTGATTACGCAGTCTATTGTATTTCTGATCGTGTGTAAAGTAAATATTGGGTATTGTTGCATCTATATTTGCACTACTCATCCAAAACATTTCAGTTTTAGTATTTTCAAGAGCTTTTGTATATTGTTCAAATGTACTAATTTCAAATATATCATACTTACAAGGACCACTTGCTACAATATCCCATTCTTTCCTTGCAACAGGAAATCTGTGTTCAACTTCTTTTTCTGTAAGTGGCATATCTTTACTGCATAAAAACAACCCATTATAATAATCTTCATCATCCACCCTGTGAATGAAAGCATGATTTTGTTGTCTCAAAGAGGATTCGTGGTGAGAAATATAAAAAGTATCAACAACTTCGTTAACTTTTATGTTAGGACTGCTCATCCAAAACATTTGAGTTTTTGTTTTTTCTAATGCATCGCAGTATTGTTCATAGTTATCTATTTCAAAATAATCATAAGGTTTTGGATTACTGGCTACAATTTCAATAAATTTTTTATTTACAAAAAATCTATAATCAATTTCTTTTTGAGATATTTTTGCTTTTTTTGGTATAAGACTAATACCGTCATATTCTTTATCATTTAGAAATACGTGAACATAATCTTGACTCCAATCATCAGGTACATAATCAAAATTGAAATCTTCACAAATGTCTAAGTCTGGATACACTGCCCAAAAGAATTTAGTAATACAACTTTTTTGTGCTTGATCAATTGAATCAACACACTTGAGCATCGGTATTTTAGATTTAAGATCCTTGTATTCTTGTGAATACACATCTTTGTTGGCAATTAAGTAAACATCATACATACAGTAATTATACTAAATACTAGCAGTTATGTCAATATTAGAATAAATACTCTGTAGGAGAAAAAGTATGACTGATTTTATACCAGGTGATTCGTATCGCATTGATATTGTTGGTGCTGATAGCACACTTATTATAGATAGTTGGCTTAGCCAAATTAAAGCAAATGTTGTAAACAGAGATGGTGTTATTCAAGTTGATACTACATTTGGAAAGCTATACGGGCCACTTATAGGTAATATTGAAAACGACGAAGGCGACATTTTGTTCAATTCTGATAGTAGAACAGTACATATGGATGTTGTAGGTAATGTTAAGGACACTAATAACAATGTAATAGTAGATGTAAATCGTAGTTTATTAAAAGGCAATTTAGAAGGCAATATTGTAAACAGTGTAGGTGACATAATTTACGATGCAGGAACAAGCACACTAATTGTAGATCGAATTGTAGGTGATGTGTATGGTACACACAACGGCGAAGTAAACTTAGTAGGAACTATCACAGGTAGTTTTGCAGGAGATCTGACTGGTAACAGTACAGGATTACATTTAGGAAATGTACAAGGCAATGTTGTTGGTAATTTAACAGGAGATATTGTCACCGAAAATGGCGATATGATTTTAGAAGGTAGTAGCGGTGTTTTACACGGCGATTTAAAAGGTAGTATAGTTAGACCAGACAATAACGAACCTGTGCTTACTTGGAATGAAACACTAGAACATCACGTGTTTAGATCAGGTATAGAACATCCAGATTCTCATGCACCTATACTAAAATTTACAAACAATGACCAAGAAACAAGTTTCAGAGGAAACATTGAATATTTTGATGCCACACCTGTACTAGAACTATCTAGATGGGAAGGCACAGACAAACCTAGTGTACTTGCAACATTTATGGGTAACGTAATAGGCGAAGTGTTTGCCGGTGAAGACCAACCTGTGCTGACTGTAAACGAAGGTCAGGTAAGATTAGAAGGTGGTGCAACTGGTGAAATTAATATTGGATACAATGCAACCGAAACACTAGAAGTTTATGCAGATAACATAAGTTTTAAATTACAATCAAATCCGGTTAACACATCAAATCTTGGACAGATTAATTATTTTGCATTTAACGGCGATCACGAAAATAAACTACCTCTTAATCCTGGCGATCATATGGCAGTATTTACTACTCACGCATATGACGGTATTGCATATAAGATTGGTGGCGGTATGGGATTCTATGCTAATACAGAAATTGAACCAGATCCAGATTTAGAAATTTATCCAACAGACTTTGCAATTACTCTAAGCGACGGCAGAAACCTACCTAGTGCATTTTGGGATAATCCAACAGGCTTAAATTTCAACGGTGCAGGCGTATTATCTGTTCCTATATTTAAAGCAAAAGGACATACCGAAGCAGATTTAACCGACGTTTCTGCCGAAGAAGGAATGATTATTTTTAACACTTCTACAAGAAAATTCCAAGGTTATGACGGTAGTAACTGGGTAAATTTAAACTAAAATTGGTATAACATCTTCTGCTTCAGACCATCTAGATAGTCTTAATGTCTCATAAAATTTGTCAACATTAACTTTCCAAAATGTTTGAAAACTGCCCCTGTATTCGAGTTCTATAGGATTTTCGAGCACTCCTGCAATATGAAAATGTTTTGCCCAAAAATTATGCACTTTATTTTGGCTACCTATATTTCCTGTATGTGTACTAAGATATAAAGGTTTGTCTTTGCCAACGCCTTCAATACAAGCAGGTAATAAAAATTGAGATGCGTGAGAATAATGAATATCAGTTTTTCCTTTTAAACTCTTTACTCTTTGTTTGCCGATTAAATGAGTGAGGACACAGGTCCTAGCACCTATTCTATATGCATCTTTTCCTAGTATTCCTAATTCACGCAACCTGTGTGCAACAACAGTGCCTACTACCTTTTTATCATATAATAATAACCATAGTTTAGCATCTTCATATTTACTGATGTAATCGATAAGCATTTCTTGACTACTATTATTGTAAAATTTTTTCTTTTCTGCTTCTTTGTAAAAATCAGATAAATCTATATCGTTATTGTATAATTTTAATTCAAACATATTTTTTACATAAATCAAAAAAATCTGTCATTTCAGGAAAAACTTCTTCGTGATTAACTCCACGACGGCGGCCTTGTTCTGCAAAAAAGTTGTGAAAATCTTGCCTACCTTGGATTACTTTTTCTAATGGATATTCTGTAGTTTCCATATAATCAACAACACGTCTAAACTTTTCATACTCAATAGTGCTGAATGCATCTTTGCGATTATCATCTACGTTTTCTTTTATAAACTGTAAGTGATCGTGCATATAACTCATATATTCTTTTGGAAGAATATTCATATCGTATTGTAGCGGCTCTTTAAGGTGTGGTGTATCAAAACCCAAACGCTGCCATCTATGTGTTTCTACATCATTGTACTTGGCACGCCATTCTAAGATTTTTTCTAACAATGTACGGAATGTTGTAACACTAAAAATATTAAATGTAATCATCAACACCATAGGTGCTTCGCAATTACGCATAAAGTAATCCAAATTGCGTTCAAAAGTTTCAATGTCTAATCCATCACGGATATATTCTGCACGTTTACCCCAAGTATCAATACTTGTAAACATTTTAAAGCGTCTAATCTTATTGTTTGTTAACAAGTCATTTACACGATTAGTAAACTTTTCCAACTGCTTTGGTTTGCCACCTAAGTTACTATTACAGTTTAATTCTAGTTCTGGCTTTGGATCTGCGTCCAACATATCAAACAGTTTGTATGTACTTTTTTGTATTGTAGGCTCACCGCCTGTAATACGCAGTATGTGTAGCTCTTTACTAAGCTCAGGCCACCAACGCCAAAATGCATCTAAATAAGGATTGTTTTCTTCTTCAAATATTTGAAACCAGTCAATATCGCATCTATGATTTTTTACGTTTGTGTACGGACCATGCTGTTTAATTTCTTGATAATATCTACTACTGGCTTTTGGATGACAATATCCGCATCTAAAGTTACATTCGTTGCCAAATGATACTTCCAAGTATTCTGGATTTACGTCAAACTCTGCACCGCCTTCTTTTACTGCTGCCAATCTGTGTTTAAAGAAAATAGTTTGATTACGTTGTTTGCGATCACTAACATAATCTTTGCCCATTGCTTCAATTTTCCAGCAGTAGTTGCAACCAGCAGGTTGTTCACCACGCATCATAGCAGCACGTTCTTGTTTCTTTTGTGCTGTATTATGTATAGCACTTGGGTTTTCTAACAAGGGTGCTGTATCAATCTTGTGCGGTGCAGGATGATAACAACTATGTGTTTCGCCTGTTTGAAAATATATATTTGCGTGATACCACTTTGCAAAACAAAACGTAGGAGATATTTCCTGTGTAATAGTATCAATACGTTTAATTTCTTCGCTTTCGCTACGTTCCATTTTACTCTCTAGCTAAAAATTGTTTACTGTTATCTCTTACTGGATTTCTATATACACTTTTAAAAAATGCACTTTGATCAGCATTTAAACATTCGACTGCTATTGGCAGATTTAATTCATTTATTAACTTATCTCCTAGATCTTCTGTTTGTTCGTCAATATCAGCAATATCTTTATTATCCCAATAATTGTTTAACCATTCAAAATCTCTTACGTTAACAAAGTCCCAGTCTGTACACATTGTTTTGTATAAACCTTCTCTTGCACCGTGTATTGCCCAGCGTCCGTTTTCTACATCAGCACCTACCATTAACCAGATATACAAACGATGCAGGTTCTTCCAATGATTTTTATTAAAGTCTTCGATGCTTACACGCTCGCCTCTGTCTAGTGCCATTTTAACACCTTCGCGGAAACCAGCACGCCACGCTTGATGCGGAGTAGCATTGTTATAAATATCACTAAAAGTACCTTCCATTTGTACGTATTCGGTGTTCCAACAAAAGTCTACTTGTGCGTGTGGATTGTCTACTGGAGCATTTTCGTGTGTACGCATATTCAACACGTATTCTTTAGGCCAGCATTTAATGCCACCGTTTCCGTATGTTAGGCCATTAATTTGATTCATTGCAGTCCAACTAATCACTTTATCTGTTAAATCTAAATTTTCCTCAAAATTTATCGACTGTGATAAAAAGTCATCACGTATGCAATTATCGCCATCAACTGTGATAAATCTGTCAGTTTCGCTCAGTTCAGCACAGGCTTTATGTGCGCTGTCACTACCTTCTACACCGTGTACACGCTTTGCCCAAGGAACTTTTTTACACAGATCTGCGTAATTTTTTTCTGCGTTTGGTTCGTCATAACTAAGATATACAATATCATAGTCAATAACACGGAATGTATTAGCCATTTACAACCTCATGATAATATGTAGAAAACTTTCTTATAGTATAAAGGCTAACATTAACTTTGTCAAATTCAAACTTACTATCAAAAGGTATTTTATTTTTATTAGTAAAGTCTAAAGTTTTATACAAAACATTCGGATCATAAAGTTTTGTTACACTGTATACTTGATGACTAGGATTAATTGAAATATTTTGTGATTTGATGTAATTTTCAAACTCGTTGTCTAGTTCTAGTTCCCAACATTTATCGATATTGTTTTGTTTAATTTTTACTTCAAAAGATTCTTGATCTTGAGGTATTTCATACACAAAGTTTTGTGTGTTAAAACTATCATGATATTGTTGTTTACTTTTAAACACATATTTTTTTTCTATAAAATCATATTCAACTTTATAGTCACGTAATGTTTCTTTTCCTTCAGCAAACTTCCGTACTTCTTCAAAATCTACTAAAAGATTTTCAAAGTTTTCATCTGGTTTGCGAGCAATTTTATCAATATCGCCATTTTCATCAAAACAAATATATCTATCAGTGTTAAGTGTTACTTTTATCATATTCCTAAATGCTTTTCATAAATTTTAATTATTCTGTCAGACACAAAATCATCTTCCGTATAATGAAATATTCCATTCTGTGTAAAATTTCCTATTTTTAGTTGCAGGTCTTCGCCTAAATATGTTCCTACACGATCTTGCCATCTGTCAACAACACTGTTAGTCCAGTTTTGTATTCTTGGTTTCATATGCACAAAACTTGGATATTTAACTCTTGGATTTGTCACTTGATTTTCTACGTTCATAATTTTTATAGATATTGCAGCAGATAAATCTATACTGCATTTTTTTTGATATAATCTTCCGCCTGCGTGTTGTCTATAAAATTTTTGCCAATTGTTTGTAATCATTTCTAACCATGAATAAAATTCGTGAGGAATATCTGATTTTTTAAAATAATGAAATCCACTGTACAAACTAGGTAAAGTGTTTTTTACAAAACTATGTCTGTAATAATTATTGGTAACTAATTCGTTTCTATATGTATACACATTACTTGTAAAAAACAAATCATAATTTCTTAAAAAATCAAACCAACTACTTATATCCTGTAATACCAACATATCCGTATCCATTACAACTGTTTCGTCATACGGAGTTGCGTGATAAATTTTCCATCTATTTTCAATTTTCCAATCTGATTCTTTGGCATGATCTCCCCAAGGAATCTCCACAATATCATCAAATACTTGTTTATATTTGTCTGGAACATTGTCATTAGTTACTAAACAAATTTTTACATCGTCATTTGTAGAACGTATACTCATAGCATTTACATAGGCTTGTTGGACGTAATCAATATCTGTATTTTGCGCCAACATAGTAAAATTATTGCTCATTAATAACTCTTTCTAAACTAAATTTATTCATTACGTGTAAATTACTACCTTTAAAGTTTACTGGAGTATATTCTCCAAGCCTGTCTTGCTTTTCGACCAACACTTTAAATTCGTCATCTTTAATAGATAATAAAATATCTCTATCAATTGTATAAAACTTTTTACCCGGAATGACTCCAACAAAGTTATTTTTGGTATAACCTGATAAAATGTGAACTGCAATACTAAAAGCAAAATCATTCCTGTACACCGTATTTTTAAATTGGTAAACTCCTCTATAATGCATATAGTTGTCTTTTATATGTTTTACCAAATTAAAATATGCTTCAGTAATATTATTTTTTCTAAAATAAATTACAGTGGCCCAATAAAAATCAACTCCGCCATCACTTATTGATTTGAATTCCGGTGTTCCGTTGTATATTCCTAAATGTGTTGCATCTTTGTATAGCAAAAGATCTTTTTGCTGTGCAAAGCAATTTAACAATTTGTCATTTGCTACAATATAGTCAGTATCCATAACAATTGTTTCGTCATATGGTGACAGTTCATAACTACATTCTCGACCGTAATTATTAAAACTTAAAACTCTTTTACTTAACGATCCATCTCTATATGCTTTTTTGTTTGACAAAGAATTTTTAATTTTTATGATATTATCAAACTGTTTAGATTGACTATCTGATAATTCAACATCGGTAACCAAAGATACAGGTAAACCTAAATATTTGTTTACACGTTTAGCACAAAATATTGCTTGTTTAATATAATTTATACTTTCGTTATTGAATGCAAATAACAGTACACCTTTGCTCATAAATCCATAATACTTTCAACTGATCTATTTACTTTTAATTTATTGTATTCCATTAGAAATCTATTAGAAGCCTCAAAATATTTACTAACAACTTCAGTGGTAAATTCTTCTAATTCTTCAATTTCAATAGGTATACCATTATCGTCGATAAGAATTGTATTCGTCTGATGTAACGTGAGTAAACTTTGACAAAAACTTACCAACTGTTGCGTAATTGTAAATTGTCCACCGTTGAAATAATGAATTAAATTTTCTTGATATTGTTCTTTTAACAATCTTGTTTGATTGTTTAATGTTACCATGTAATTGCTTATATCAAGTGCTTTTTCAAGACGTTCGTCCATAGATATCTCCATATATAATAGTCACTAGTATATAACAAATTTAGATAATTGTCAAAGGTTAAAGTGAACTGTCAACTGCACCCGTTGGAGGAGTTTGCACTATTGCATCGAAAGTACTTGCGCCAATGTCAAATGTACTATTAGGAGTAAATGTATACAAGTTACTTGTTACAGTTCCTGTAACTTGTTCATCTTCAAGAGTACCTTGTTCACCTACTTCTTGCTGAAATCCAGTACCAGTGTCGCTATCATCAAAAATAATTTCAAATATCATTTGACTTGTGTTAGGCACAACAATATTAATTTGATATTCATTGTCGTCGTAAATTTGAGTAACAGGAATAGCGCCAGGATTACCTCCAGTAACTCCGCCGCCTTGTTTTGTATAGATTCGTGTTGCACTATTAAAAAATCCGCCACTAGTAGCTGTATTATTACTAAATGCGCTTATTGCATTTTGACTGCCTGTGCCGCCTGTTCCTAACGATTCACAAAAATAATCAGTAGATTTTTTCCAAAAACGTATTTTTCCCATTTCAGATAAAATTCTAGCCCAATCCCAATCTTTTGTATTAGCAGTGCTACTAGTACCGCCTGTAAGACTAGCATCAAATCTAATTTGGCCACCAGCATTAAAATAATGATTACGAGCATTTGCACTAGCCCAAGTAACTGTGACTCTATGTCCTATTCTATAGTTTGCACCTGTACCCCACGCAGTAGAACGTGTGCTAGTAACACTAGTTGAACTTGTTGTAAGCATACCAGATTCGTCAAAATTTGCTACAGGAAACTCTGTAACATTTCTATCAAACGCTAAAACATCATTTGCAAAATTTGTAAAATCAGTAATGTTAGCATAGTACACTATATCACCAATTTCTATATCATTTACATCTACCCTCGTATTTGGAGTACCATACTGGTGTATATATCCTGCTTGTAAATCTTTCCATAAATTATTTTGCTGTAATGCTGTAATTTCGTCACTAACACCAGGAGTACCTCCACCAACCACTGTACTACTCAATAACGATCTGCCAAACCCAATGTCTACATTTGAAGAAACTGGACCTATTACAGGAGACATTAGGTTGTATATTCCATTGTAATCTGAAGCTACTATCGGTGTTCCAGCTGTCATCTTTAATCCTTATAAACTTTGTAATATAGAAATTGTAGGTGATTCAGATTCTACATAAGGTCCGGTTGCACGATACTCTGTTAAGACACTTTCTAAGTCGCCTTCAACTCTTTCATCTGCGCCACCGTTACCATTTGCATCATCAGTAAACTCTATCAAAACCTGTATTTGTTTATTGTTGTTTTCTTTAATTTTTACTGTGTACTCATTTTCAACATAAACTGCACTTCCAGTTTTAGTATACACAACCTGATATGTGTTTGTCAAGTCATAATTACCAATAGCTGATCCTACACCGTTTGAAAGAGCACTAACAGTTTCTTGATAATTAAATTTAATTGTACCCATATTGGTTAACATTGCTTGCCAGTCTGCCGATTTTTGATAATTGTCTGCTCCTAAAGCAGGAATGTTACTTAAATTTGCACTAAATCTCAATTCTCCGCCGGCATTGAAAAAACCTCTGCGAGCATTTGCACTTGTAAATGTGACTTGGAATTCATGAGAAACAATTTGTGGTGTAGATACACCTCCCCATAAATCAGATCTTGTAACAGTGCTTTTTACCGCAGGATCTGCTTGTGTAGCATCTACATTAAATCTTGCGTTTTCGCAAGTGCTGGTTAAATTTTCATATGATATGTATGACTCTTCACCTATGGTATGATTGAATGCGCCGCCTGATACATAACCGCCCCAGGTTACATCACCAATTGGTTGTGTAAATGGATTAGGTTGTGTTCTATCATAGTTTTGATATAGTTCAAATTCAGTTGCAGACAAAACTTTAGCATATCCAGATACACCGTTTAATTGTGTCATACCGGTTACACCGACAAATTGATCAACCCATAAGCCATCAAGTAATAAATGATTTTCATTTGTTGTAATAGTTACTACGTTATTGTTACCGGTGTTAATTATAGCATTTGCTATACTAACTTGATCAGAATTATCGTAAACTTGTTTAATTAAACTTAATGGTTCAGAACCAATTTGATGAGCTCTGATTTTAATTAAATCAGAATATAAATGATTCATTTCTACAGCAGTAACTACACTGTCTTTTGGTACTTGGGATGAAGATATTGTTTGATTATAACCGGTGTCATTAACACCTACTCCTAAAATATTTCCAATTCTAGATTGTAGCACATTGTATCGAGCAGCAGAAATTATTTGATTTACCATATATGTTCACCTTTTATATACTTATGTCTTTAAGACACACTCGACTAATTTCTCTTCTTCGCTATCGTTTGACTCAAGTGCTACACCAACTAATGCACTGGTTTGCACAGTGCTGCACACACCTTCTTCCCACGCATATACTGGTTGTCCTTTTTTAACTGCACCTTTTACACGCACAGGTAAGCGTCCTTTTAAACCTATATATTGTCCATCAGCTTCACTGTTCATCATATATGCAGGATCAGTTGAAACAACACCTATGCACATATCACTGGCTTTTGCAGGAACTACTTCACAACAATCATCTGCACCAACTGCTACTGCGGTTCCTGCTGGCAATTCTGTTTCACCAGTTGTGTATTTTTCTGCTAAATCGGCATATCTAGCACGAGTAGCTGTTCCAGTAAATACATTTGCAACTAAATTTCCGTTTCCATCTCTTATTGCTACAGTGCTTGCAGTGCTTGTTAATGACCCTGCATAGTCAATACTATCAACAACTAAACTGTCTGCTTTAGTTGCAGTACCAGAGAATGTTGTTGCGTGAACTGTATTCCATCTTTTTGTTAAAGATCCTATATTGTATGCATTGTCAATATTAGGTAAAAAACCTGTGTCGGCACCGTTTTGAATTCTTGCAATTTCAATTAATCCTGTGCCAGATGTATATGTTTGAAATTTGATTTCATCACCTATGGTGTTTGATAGTGTTGCTTCATTACCATTAGTAACGTGTACTTGAAAATCTAAACTGTCGCCGAATTTCATGCCAGCATCATCTGAAATTTGCACAGGTTGACCTGCTGCTGCACTGGTAATAAAATTACTAGATTCTAAACCATTTAATTTTAATGCATTGCTGGCTGTACCCCAAAAATTAGCTGTAGCTGCATCGTCGTCTACGCCTGTGATACCTGTTGAAGGCGTTCTAATTAATGTTAAACCTTTTTTCACTGTAGGAAAATGTCCTGGTATATCATAATCATCTAATGTTGCAGGTTGGTTACTACTAGGAGTAAAACTTACATCACTTATCATATATACTGGACTATTGTCTATCAATGCAATGATTACAGGAATTGTTACATCTGACGGAGTAGAAGCAACATTGGTACTTAACAATTGTGTTGTGCCCGAACCGGCAGCCTGAGGTCCTACCAAAATAAATTCATTAGCACTTGTTCTAGCAAACAACTGATTTGTATTGCTGTTATACCAAAGGTCTCCTTCAACAAGTCCTGCTGGTTGTACACTAGATACTTCGGCGCCGCCTGCTGTTTTCCAACTTGTTCCTGTATAATATTTCAATTTATTTACAGAACTATCAAACCAAACCTGTCCACTTAATGCTTTAGACGGACTAGTAGATCCTGCAAAACTTTCTAATAAAAACAAAAAGTTTTCGTTCTGAGCTTCGCCGTATCCGCTATAGTTTTTGCCAATTAATTTCAAATCAGTTGTATTATCAACTGTTCCGTCTTCGAGAGACAACAATTGTTCTCCGCTAAATCTGTTAATTATGTATGCCATTGATATTCCTCAGTTTATTATTAGTATTTATTTGTTTTATGTATATGCGGTTGTTTCAACGTGTGTCCAAACTCCTGCAACAGTTTTAAATTTAATAGTGTACCTTGTAACTGTAAATGTAGGAACAATAGATACATCAGCAATAGTAAAATCTTGTAAAACACTAACGTTTTGTGTACCTGCACTGTCAACTGCAATACTGCTTTTACTTACTTCACTGTTTACATCTGCTGTATCGGTGCCACTTGCTGCAATCGAAGTACCGTGGATAGCAGCTTGAGTATTACCCGGAACAGTAGTTGGATCTACTAAACTTGTTAAAATATCTTTTACATCAGCATTTATACTTGCTCCGGTACCAATGCTCACAGTCAAGCCTGTAACATCTATTCCAAATACCAGTGTCTTTGCGCCAATTTCAGTATCCACATATCCTTTTGTTGCAACTGCATCATCATCTGATTCTGTTAATGATGGATTTTCTACAACTGCTCTACCGCTGATTGGTGTTTTTACACCTTTGATTTCTTGTGATACACCTACAACTGTTATAGGACCATTTGAAGAAAGTTCTAAATCAGCAGTGCTGTTAGTAATACGATTACCATCAATTGTTATGTTATCAACTGTAAGAGAACTTAGGCTACCAATATTTACAAGCCCTGGTGCAGAAGTGACAGTAGATGCAATACTTGTACGATCAATCAAAACTGTGCCGTCTAGCAAATAAGCACCATTTGGATCATCAATATTGATATTATCTTCAGTTGTCCAAGATGCTGTTTCTACTCTGTAAGTCCATTTAATACTACCACCTGTAGTCTCGATTAGTAAGCCAGCATCGTCGATAAACTCGCTTGTACTATCTAACAACGAACTATCGTCAGGAATAGCTAATTGTATATTTTTATCAGCAACTCTTAAACTAGTAACATCTTCATTAACAATAGTTCCTACTGTTAAATCGCCTTCAATTCTTAAGTCACCTGTAATACGTTGATCGCCTGTAACATCAAGAGTATAAGCAGGTGAATTATTTAATATACCAATTCTGCGATTTTCACCATCAAAAAACTGTCCAGTATATTCTCCACTGATATTTTTTAATTTAATTTCTAAATTATCATCACGATTGTTGTTTACAAATTGAACATTTGAACCAGTAACTTTTAATTGATGATTTGTATTTGAACCAAATATCAATCCAGCATTTGTATTGATACGTAATCTACCAGCCATATCGTCACCGTCTTCGTCGGTTGCGCTGACAAAATCATTTATTCTAAATTCGGTTCCAAGTTCATCTGTAATTGCTAATGCTTTATCTGCAATTCCATCAAATACAAATGTGCTGTACTGATTGTTTACATTTATTCCTAAACGTAAACTGCCAAACCCTGCAATTTCTGGTGCTGGAGTAAAAGACTCTCTAGCTATAATCATCAATGGTGTACCACCAACGAAAACTTTTACAATAACTTTGTTTAAACCAAATGTATCTTTTACAGTTTCAACTTTTAGTCCACTAAGACCTTGAGTTTTATCATATACTGGTCCTATTAAAATCCAGTCAGTTCCGTCCCAAAAATAAATTTGGTTTTTAGTACTATCTATCCATATGTCACCTGTAACAGGTTCAAGTGGTGCAGAACCACTGATTACACTACTATCTGTACTTCTGAATGTAGATCCGTCATAAACTTTTAGTCTATCAACTGTTGTATCAAACCAAACCTGGCCTTTGATAGGTTTTGATGGAGCAGAAACATTGGCAAAATTTTCTAATAATTTAATAAAATTTTCATTTAAAAATTCGCCAAATCCTTGATAGTTTTTTCCAATAAACGTTAAATCGGTGCTTGTGTTATCAATCTTTCCATCAATTAGTTCAGTTAACAGTGTACCGTCAGTTTTGTTTAATCTATAACTCATACTATTTGCCCCGTGTATATAATATAATTCATTGCAACAAACGGATCAGTAGTATCCAACGGTGTATTGGTTTCAGCTGGTAATCCACCTGTATTAGTGATTTTAGTTCCACTTGCACCAGTATCTGGTGCGCCGCCTGCACTAGTTCCAGTTCCTGTCAAACTTGCAACTGTACTTGTAGCATAAAACTGATCTCCTGTGTCGCTTTCTAAAACGTGTTCGTGATCTGGTAGATTAGCTTCAGTAATAGTGCTTGTAGGATTACCGCTTACACTACCGATAGTACCTGTGCCTGATGTAATTCTATTGTTATTATTAGAAGGTGATCCTAGTAAACCAACTGGATGTCTACCTGCTAAGTCTGGTACTCTAAATGTGCCTGGGCCTGCATCGCCATATGTTGTACCTATACGAAGAAACAATAAATTATATTCGTTTTGCTGATACGGATCACCGTTACATATTAACCAACCCGGAGGTGCAGTAGTTCCTGCATATGCATTTACAGTTCCAATTGGAATAGTTTGTATACTTCCAATAACATCTGTATGTGTTGCTTTGTATAAACTACTACCTCTAGCAATTAAGAATTCGTCTGTGCCTACAATATCGCTTGGTATTTCATCTTTATTTGTTACAAAAGAAGGATCAATTACACTGTTTGCAAGTGTTTTGGTTAGTCCACCTGTTTGTCCATCAAATGTAAAACTATCAGCTGTAACTTCGCCTGATAATCTAAAAGTAGTTTGGCTGTTTAATTTTCCAGCACTAGTAGCTGTACCAGTTAATGTTCCTGTAATGCTTAAACTACTACCTGCTTTTGGTTGAATTGATGTTGTGTTAATTCTATTGGCATACAAATTATCGTAGTATAACGCACTACTACCAATGTTTTGTTGATTATTATTTTCTGGTAAAATATTTTCAGCTGTAATATTGCTTGCAACGGTAAGAGTTCCGCCAACGTGTACATCACGAGCAACACCAAGACCTCCCGGTGTTGTTATTGAACCGGTTATACTGCTAGTTGAATTAGTTGTGTCCGATGTTTTAATTGTACCGCTAGTAAGTAAATTTCCTGTAACGTCTAAAGCCTCAGTAGGGCTTGGATTATTAATACCGGTTACATTTGAACTTTCTTGTTGCTTTACTCTAATAGCCGGAACAGCCGTTACATTTGTTCTTAAATCTAGTGTACCAGTTCCAAAATGTTCAATAACACTATCTGCATCTTCTACAAATATACTAAGATTCTTAGTAGACCCAAATTCAATGCCTCTATTGTCGCTGATTCTTAAAGGAACATTAAGAGTTTGTTTGCCAGCTTCTGCATCATTTCTTACAAAACTTGTACCAGGCACTGGCAAATTGTTAATAACCATGTTATTTGCTCGATCTGCTGTGCCGTTTAAAATAGAAGTTAGCGACCTATTTAAATTGATACCGATTTTAAAAGGATAGGTTGAAGTGTAACCAGCAACATTACTTTTTGGTGCAAAATCTTCGTCGCTTACAATAGCAACAATTACGTTTTCACTGTATATTGCTGTTACTTTTTTCTTAGGACCATCATCTGCCCTATCAACTTCAAGAGATATTGCACCAGTAATTTCTGCAGAACTATATTGCGGTCCTACTAAAACATAACCACTACCCGTGTAAATGTACATTTGACTATTTTCAGTATCAACCCAAATATCTCCAACCACACTGTTGTCTATTGCAGGTTGCACTGCTGACTTTTTTACACCTCCGGCAGCTACCCATTGCGTACCATCATAAATTTTCAACTGGTCGATGCCAGCAGTAGTATCGTACCATAACTGCCCTTCAACAGGATTTGCAGGTGGATTTGCATCTGCAAAGTTTTCTAGCATATGCAAGAAATTAGTGTTCAAACTACTACCATAGTCGGCTAAATTTCTACCGATTAATTGCACACTTGTATCTGTGTTTATGCTACTATCTTCAACTGTAATTGTGCCTTTATTGGCTTCGTCTGTAAATGGAATTTCATATGCCATTAACTATTTCCTCCACTAAGGCTTTGAACTCTCACAGTATAATCAATTTGAATTAACCTATTCAAACTTTTTTGTACCGGATGGAAAATAACGTGTGTAATTAGTCTACCTGCACCACTTGGTGAATAAGCTCTTAATCCCAATTCATCAAATACATACTGTTGTTCAGTGTCTGCGGCAGTATCAAATGCATCCTGTCCATCAGGCTCACCGTAGTCTAACAAGCAACTTATAACAATATCGGTGTAGTTTGTACCACTTACGTGACGAGTTTCGATTTTATTTCTTGTAGGATCAGTATTATTAACGTTGTTATTGTCAACAACTTTTGTATAAGTTTGATTGTAAAGACTAGCATTTGTTCCAGTGCTATTAGGTGTCAAATAGGTTATAATTCCAGTTGGGTCAACAATGGTTCCACCATTACCAAAACTCATTTCACTGATAAAACCTTGTCCAATATTGCCTAGACTTTCTGCTAAACTAATACTCATGTTTTCATAGTGAATTGCATTGCGTTTATCAACAAACACAAATCCTGATTCAGGGTTGAATATTTTAATATGACCCTCTATATGTACACCGTTTTGTTCTTTTTCTATCATAATACTATCCTTATTGTATTTATCGGGCGAGCTTATATGTGCTATCTGTTAGGAATTTAGCAATGGTATTTTTGCTACTTGCTAAACTTACTCCATCGTCATTCCAAATTTTTCCAGTTTTTCTAATAACTTTTATTTCAGTGTTGTCCAATGGTGCTGTATTTAAAGTTAAAACATTGTTTTCAACTGTAAATTCGGCAGCTATTATTTCGTCGCCGCCTGGACTATCTTGATCTAATGTTTGATTATATTCATAATAATTATAATCAGCTGTTGTATTATTTGGATCAACTGGCGTTGCTTTTCTCAATCTAGTACCTGCAACAAATACATCAAACTCATTTACACTTGCAGGTGTCCAATTTAAATTAAATGTTGTTTGTGTACCGTCACCTGTAAATTGTTGCGTATAAGTTGTATCCTGATACGGAATAGTTTCGCTAACTCCTTGATGGAATACTCTGCTATTCTTTGCGTGTACTTCTTTAATTCCTGTTCCTAATGTACCTCTACGTAATTGTCTTAGGACATTTCCTTGTTTTACAAAATATTCAATTCTTTCACCATTTACAAAAATAATGCCAGGTATTGCAAGTTCTTTGTTTGGTTCATCTAAACCTTCAGAATCTTTTAAAACAATACTTAGATCAAACCAATTAAGATCGGCTGCTAGTTCATATTCTCTGTTGCTGTTTATTCGTTTGTAATGATATCTGTTTAACAAGTCTTTGAATATTCTAAATGCAAATTTCTTATTACTTACATCTGCTGTAAAGTACAATACTTCAATTAAATCATTTTCATTTGGTTGTTCACTTAGGATTATAATTTCTCTGTTATCAGATAAAATGTAATCACTTTGTGAAGTTAAGAATTTGCCATTTACAAATACCCAGGCGTATTCTGGACCTGGTATTTTTGTGTTTAATTGAATTTCGCCTCTTGATAATAGATTTTTTGCAATATAATTGTCAGAACCAACTGGTGCATTTGCATCACTGTATCTTACTCTTAAACTTAATCTTTCAAACTCATTTGTATCGTGATTTGAGAATACATAGATTTTAACATCTTCGTCGGGTATTTCTTTGAGACTCAAACGATCACTCTCTACAACTTTTACACTATCAATTTTAAAATTAGTGCTATCATCGAAATACAAAGTAGGTTGATCGTCTTTGTCTGCAAGTATAAACAAATCTCTTACGTAACCTTGTAATTTAATAGTAACATCATTATTAACTTTGTTGTATTCTTGCACTGTAGCAATAACACCTGTACTATCACCAAGTTCAAAATTAATTTGATCTAAAGGTTCGTAATCAACTAATGTTCCTGCATTAGACAATTTTACCTCTGTATCTACAAAGAAATATTCTGCATTATTAATAAAATATATTTTTAAGATATCGCCAGGTTTACCTACTGCTCTTGTTGTTAATTCCAATCTAGCATCAATTGTGCTGTAAACATAATTTACAGGATCAATTTTTTTATCGTTAATATAAACTAATACATCATTTTGTCTAATAGAAGTCTGATCTTCAAACTGCCAGTTATCGACTGCATATACTCTTTCTGATGTCATGGTATGTTTAATACTATGCCCTGCATCTAAGAATCTATCACCTTGCTTAACAAGTATATTATGACTATATGGTTTCTTATTAAATGGCAATGCTACTGCACCATTAACACCAAATGTATGAGATCTATTAGTTGATACAGTGGTATCAAATGTATCATCAATTGCAAGTTGACTATACTGTTGACCCGATCCGTTGTACAATGTATATGTAATAATACTGTTTTGTGCAGGAGGATCTCCTAACATAATCATTACTTTGTTAGCATTATCTCCGTATTCTGGTCCTGACTTGTCTAAAGCAAAGTTTGTAGTCACTACTCCGTCTATAGCAACAACTGCTGTTATATTTTGTTCAAATTTGTAATATGTAATAAATGTATCAGTTCTACCATCACCTGTAAATGTATCACTTTCTATGATATTAGATCCGTTTGTACCTATTGTTAACAATGATAAATGTTTACCAACTGGTAATAAAGAACTATCACTAATTCTTAAAACTTTTTCTACATAATCAATTTCATACTGCGATGGATCTAAAACAACATTGTCTAATTTTACAATAACACTGTCTTGTGTTGCAGGTAAATTTTCTACAGTATATTCTGCACTTATACCATCGGTTCTGAAATTTTGTACAGTAATAGCACCCTGTCCTTTGTTCACACGTTCAAAAACCTGTATATCAACTGTATCTAAAATTTGTCCTGGAACATTTTCTTCAGGGCCACGATTTGAAGCAGCAGAAACAAAGTCATCACCGTCAATTACAATATCGCCCGAATCTATACCAGTTGCAGTTGAAAATTTACCAGCTATGTTGGTTAAATCGCCACCTGTTAATTGTGTGTCAAATACTACACCAGATGGTGTAACCGATCCATCACTAGTTGCTTTTCTAACTATAATAGTATCGCCATCTTTAGTTACTAACTGATCTTCATCAATTTCAAAAGTGCTGGTTATTCCATCACCTACAATAGTAACCATGATAGCATCGTCGTTTTGTAATGAAGGTTGACCGTAATCCGGATCGTCTATCCTTATCGGATTATCATTTAATCCGGCAGTAGCAGATTTATAATAAATGTTATACTCAACACCAGATTCAAAAGGTTCACTTACTGTAATTGTTTTGGTGCTTCCATCTAGTAGGAAAATTTCATCTTCTGCGTTGCCATTGAATACATCAAATTCAGTTGAACCAAACAAGTCACCGTTGTCAAAACCTGTTTTTCCTCCAAAGAATGCTGTGTCTATTTGTACACCACCATAGTCTACACCGTCCATAAGTTGTGCTAGTTCTTTACCAAATTGCCCTGTTTCCGGATTGTAGAAGAAATTAATTCTATCAGCTGCACTTAAATAGTTGACATCTTTGTCATATTCAACTACGATAACTGCATTATTTTCTGGTGCAACAGTAAACACAATTTTACCATAGTATCTTGTGTAATTGACTGTGTCATCTAATACATTTTCTACAGAATAGGCATTTGATAATTGTTCAACTCCATTAACAAGTATTTTTGTCTTAGAAGGTGTTAAATTCATTGGCCACTTTAAAACAAATTCAATTTTTGATCCTGTTCCGACAAAGTTTTCTGTGACATCAAGATCTGTCACAAAATACGATCCTGTAATTCTGTCAAACTTGATCAACATATGTGTTGATCTTACAGGTGAATTTCCTAAGTAAGCAATTGCTCTAGCATCAGTGCCGTCAGTTTGGTCTCCACTAAATGTAATATCAGGAGTTGTTATGTATTTGGCTTTACTTGTATCTACAACAATACCTGTGATTTTATCACCGCTCAATGTAGTCCTACCTGTAATAGTAGGACCGCCACCGCCGCTGATTGTTACTTTAGGTGAAGAAGTCCATCCTGATCCACCTGAAATAATTTTAATATCTGTAATTTCAAAACCAACATTATCAAACCAGTTACGTTGTGGATATGTGGTTACAAAAGAACTGTAGTTCCTAATTTCGCTGTCAATCACCTGCGGATTTTCAGAAATAATTTTAGCAGCGTTTACATCATAACGAGGAGGTAAATCAAAATCACTAACTACAGTTTGTGTAGGATCTATATTTTCATAAGCACTTACAAATTCTCTTAATTTAGTGCTGTAGGGTTTGACCTCGTTAACATACTCATTGTAACTTTCTAAACTATCACTCTTATATGTTGTTTTTTGTTCAAGAGCGCCAACATTGTGTTTTGCTTTGATAAATGCAGTTTTAAATATCCAATCTATATTAGGTTGTTCGCTAAGTGCATATCTCACACTACTAAAGAACAACTTGTTCCATTCAACTGCTAATTCATCAACAAAAATATCGTCTTGAATTGCATTCAAAATTATACGCACTTCTTCGCCAGCATCTCTATCATACAAAGCACTGTCATAAACTGCTTTATCAAAGCCAAACTTTTCGTTGCTGTATAATAAACGACTAAATTCTAACGTACCGTTTTGTCTACCAATAGTTTCATAGTTAACTGTGTAATCAACTTCTAATTGATTGTCAATTTTACGCAACAGTAACCAACCGCCTGTGCCTATGCTTTCTATTTTTACAATATCGCCTAAGTTATCTTCTAGTCCGCCAAGTGCATAACTACCAGGAACAAGATAATCAATTGCAGTTTCTGAACTATAACCTTCGGCATACCAATCGATATATTGCCAATATAAACTTGCATCATATCCTTGGTTGTTTACTCGTACCCATTCTTTTTCTGTAGTATTCCAAATATATGTTGACCAGAAACCTAGTAATGTAGTATCAGTTTGTATAAGTGCAGTAAACGGTCTGACTGTAATCACAGTAGTATTACTATAATTTTTACCTGCATTTACAATATTTGCTTCAATAACTTGTCCAAGATTGTTTATAAATGTTTCTATTTTAGCACCTGTGCCTGTACCTTGAATTGTTACTTTAGGACCTCTGCGTTTTGTATCTTTTGTACTATCAAATGCAGGGTCAATATATCCTCTACCAGGCTCAGTAATCTCAACGTTAGTTAATCTGCCATCGGTAATTTCTACATCCAACACTGCTTGTTTTATTTTAGATGTTCCAACAAAACGTAATAGTGTTTCGTTTTCAACAATAGTATCGTATTCTCGAGACACAGTATTAGGAACAGGATCTTTACTGCTTAATTTACTAATATCATATTCGTCAACAATAAGATTTTTTGCTAAAACTAAATTAATTCTTTCAATAACTTGTTTTAGTGCTTCGGTTCTATTGACAAACATAGTTTGCAAAGGCTGGTCAAGTATGCCATATCTTCTAGCCGGACTTAGTGTTGTAACTGGTAGTAATGTTTTTTGTTCATCGTAACCAACTAAACTATCAATCCATTTGTTTACCAATCTATCATTTGGTTGACTTGTTGCTAAACCTTCTGTTAAAAGATTATATTCTCTATGCAAATTGTTTATTTTTACTTCTTCTGTTTTATAATATTCAAAATGTAAAATTGTATCTTCGTCTTTAATTAAACTTCTACAATTATAAATTGCAAAATTATCTGATCCAAACATTGCAAGGAATCTATATCCGTTGCCTGCTGGATCTTCTATTAGCGATGAAACAGCAGATGCTGAAAGATTTCTTGTTTCAATAGCAGGCAAGACTTTAGAATTTTTAACCCAATAGTAATACTTTGCAGAAAATAATCCAGATATCGGATCGTAAACATTCTTTCTTACATACCGTGTATTTCCATATCTTGAAAGTCCGCTAACACCTTGTGCAAGACCTTCTGTTGTATCTGCAATTTCGTCCCATTCTTCTGGTAGCAAATCGCTTTCAACCCACTCGTAAATGTCAACACTATATCCTGGAATTATTTTATTCCAAGTATTTGCACTATATTCACTATTTTTCTGATAAGGATTATACCACTTTACAGCACTTAAATCCCATAACAAATCTCCAACACTTTCGCTACCCCATGGATTTACCAAACCTGTCGAAGTACTACCTATGTTATATACAGCCGGATCATAATACAGTTTGTATTTTAATTCTCGTTCAGCAGCATTTGCAATTTTTCCTTGTATAGGATCTATAAAGTCGATGTATGTTATTAAGTCGCTGGTTACATTGTCATATAAAAATGCACCACGCATTTTTTCATAATCAAGAAAATCAGTTGCTGCACCTAAAGTATTCCAATTAGTAACATCTCTGTCTGCTCTTAAATCAAAAATTAGTCCAGTTTTATTATCGCCTGTATCTAAACCTTTAAATCCTAAATAAAGATGATTTTTTTGATACACAAGTTCTACATCATCTGCTAAAGACAAGTCTCTTTCTAATTTCTGAAGTGTAACCGGATCTTCATAGTAAGATTCATAATCTAAAACTTCAGAGACTGTATAAATGTCATTTAATAATTCATAAGTGTATGCTTGTGGACGCTTAGTTGAAAAATCAAATAATTGAGTTGATCTATTATCAAAGATTGTTTCATCGTTATCAAATAGTGTGCTTCCTACGTTTAAGCCATTTATGCCAATAACACAAAGTTTGTCATCGCTAAAATCTAGCTTATAACCAAATCTTTCATTTTTTGTAGAGTTAGGTGCTTGTAAAGTTTGTGTATTAACAAAACTGAGTGAAGTATCATTGTATTTGTAAATGTAAACTAAACCTTTGTCAATTCCTGTATTTCTATCACTTGATACATCGGCAGAATTTGCACCTACTGCAATATATTTTCCATCATCACTAATTGCTAAACTTTCGCCCCATAATATATCAGTCTGTGGCGCAGTAATAACTTCATAAAATGCATACCTACCTTCTTCTATTCTGTATACATTTACCTGGTATTCTTCTGTTACAGTATTATAAGCAGTAAAAGTTAACACTTCTCCATTGGAACTTACATCAATATTTTTACCTGCTTGATTTGTGTTGTTAAATGCAGTACTATCGTTGTCACCTTCAATAGTGTTGCTATAAGGCAAGAACCCAAATCTGTCAATGTTTGCTTCTATTTCTATCCATAGTGTAATATCAGTTGGATCGTTCCCGCCTGATGGAATGTCTACCAATGCTCTAAATAATGAATTTTGGAATTGAACTATTTCATTTTTTACATAAGAATGAAAATTATCGTGCGATCCTCTAAATAGCGGATCCACTGTTCCTTCAAAAGATAGATTCAAGTATGTTGTATCATATATGTAAACTCTGCCATTATTTCCTTCACTGCGTACATATAATTTGTATATTTCGTCTGTAGTAAATGCTGTTTCCAAACCTATACCAAACTTTTCATTTGCTGTAGGTTCGTTTGATACAAACTGTTCTAGTAAATAATAAGAATTGTCTAATTGTTTTTTGTAGACATAAACAACCCCTTGATTAGATAAACCACTAGACGATCCGTCTACATCTGCTGGAATTTTATAAACTTGTTTCCAATCTTGGCTGTTAACATTTATACTACTACTATCATCTTCGGTATCAACTTTTGCTTGCCACAATGTTCCTCTATCACTGACAATATCGCCTGCTAGAATTGGAAATGCAGATTCTGCTTCGCCTTTGTATTTTGTTTTTACATTGCTTGCCAATGGTGCTGCAACAAACATAAATTGTCCATCGTATGAAAACTTAATTTTTTGTCCAAATCCACTAGCATTGTCATGATAACCCACTGGCATTTCGATTTCTTGAATAAAGTTCAAACGCAAAGATTCGCTAGATCTAGTGTAAATGTAAATTTTTTGATCTTCTGGCTTGCCTACAGCAAAAATACTGTTAACGTCATTTACTGCAAAAGAACTGCCAAAGTCACTGTCGCCTGCTTCACGATTTATAATTTCGTCTTTTCCGTCAAAAATTTTGTTGTTTTCAAATACACCAAATTTATTATCTGATACATTGTCTATCCAAATTTTATTATTTTTGTTTAATCCATAAGTGTTTAGGTCATTGTTTACACCATCAGGAGTATCATAACGTTTTGATAATAATTTAGTAATAGCACCATTAGTACTGTCACTTAAATCGTAAAAATCTTCACTAGTCACATCAGCTGTTACAGATACGACAGTGCTTGAAACTGTCGCTGCTTTGTAAAAACCATCTACTCCGTCATCAACAAATTTTAAACCAAATATTTCACCAGCTTCAATTTCAGGGATAGAATCAAACTGTAAATCAAACCCTGTATCAGTTTTTGTAAAACTCAAAACTCTGTTTGGTACTAAAATGTGTTGATACACATTCCAACTGTTCTTTTCAGATGTTACCCAAATAATATCATCAATACGCACATTGTTAATATCTAAGGCAAGAATATCAGTAGGAGTTTTTGCAATAAAATCAACCTGATCTAAACTAACATACCCTGCTGTCTTTGTATATTCTTCTGTGCTCCATTTTTGAGGGAAAGGAGTTGTTGAATAATTTTCAGGTTTGATATAAACTTTTGATTCTGGAATTTCGTAAACCAAATCAGTTCTATTGTTATTGACAGTGTTTACTAATTCTATAATTTGAGGTTCAATACGGAATTTAGTTTCATCTAATTTGTATTCCAATTCGTCAAACACATCAGTAGCACCATACTGTGCATTTCTAATTGCCCATTCTTCGTAAAATTCTAAACTTTCTTTATCTGCGCTGCCTAGTTTATCAAACAATTTTGTTAAAGAATTGAGTGTGCCTTTTTCTTGTATAAACCCTTGATAAAATTTGTATTGACTTATATCATCTTCTATAATATTATTTAAATACTCACGTTTTTGATATCCAATTAAGTGCTGGGCAAGTCTTTGTTGCTCGCTATCAAAGTTATCAGTATCCAAATCATAAAAATCAGCAAATTGATTGGCTTTGTAATCAAAGTTGGTTTTTAATCCGCTTTCTGGTTTCTCATCAAGTCTATTCCAATTATTGATTTCAAAATCTGCAGAACCACTGACAAATGTGTTTGCACTATAATAAAATTCTTTATACTTTACTAAATCACCTAGTGCATAATCTTTCCACTGTTCCCATTCTGTAACATCGGCTTGATCGTAAATAAATCCTGGAATATTGAGATTACCATTCCACTCGTCTGTTCTATAACCTACAACTTTTATACGCTCTTGTCTATATCCACTAGACGGACTGTATATCGTATCATTGAATACTGTGGTGTTGTCTAAAATTACAGAATGATCTTTTTGAACCAATCCTAACTTGCAAAAATAAATTCCATCCTCAGCAGTAGCTGGCAAAATTTCCACAGCGTTACCAGAGTCTCTATTGATAGAAATATTAATATCCTTGATTGCTGTTCCATCTAAATTTAAAATTTTATAATTAAAAATATTTTCTTTTACATTATCAATTACATAATATTCTTTGAAGAAGTTCAAACTATTTGCAGCAGGACTTAATGCAATAATTGTGCCCACTGCCCAGTTTTGTGTAGTATAAAATAAAAATTCTTTAACACTCAAAACCCAATTTTCAACAGCTTCTGTTTCTCTATTAAAATAATCAAAAACAAAGCCTTGCGATTTTAAATAATGATCGTATCCTTGAATAAAATCTACTACTTCTTGTTTTGTTGATAAAACTGTTCCATAATCTAATGTAGCTGTAACATTACTGAAATTTTTTCTCAAAGTTCCAGTAGCACCGCCTATTACAGGCAGCTCTTTTAAAGGAGTATAAAAACTTGGATCAAACACATCTGCGGTAGTATGATTAATATTCACTCTATAATAGTTGTTTTGGTATCTAACAATTTTTCCAGCAACATATTGCTTATTCTCAGACCAAAATAAGAAACTTTCGCTGATACCGCCTACATTTATACTAATATCGTTGTTTGAAACAATAGGAGTACTGTATGTAAACACAGGATTTTCTCTGTCGTATCCTGATATTTTAAAACCGTTTGTTTGTTTTTCTATAATAACTCCACTGTACGTAATAGTTTGTAGAGGAGAACTTTCAATTAGGTCAATTTTATAGTTTTCAAATGGAACAAATACATTTCCTTTATTGCTAGGATTTTTACTATCAAGGACTAATTTAAGTTTTTCTTTGTCGGCAAATCCGCCTAGTTTAAATGCAATTTTTTGTTTTAGATTTGTTAATTTTGTTGTAAAATTTTCGTACTGAGTTGTTACATCGCTAGACATATAATCATAAATGTAATTTACTAATCCGCCAGTAAGGACATTGTTTCTTGTGTCGCTATTGACAAATTTGAGATTTGATAATTTTAATCTTCTACTTTCGTCACCTTGATAAACAATCTGTCCATTAATGTTCCTTTTGATTCTTGATTTATCAAATGCAACTCCAACAACTTGCGCCGGACGATTCAGCATAATTGCTTTTAACAATGCAAATGGATATTCACTACTACGTCTCCAAGCAGTTTCTGCCGGCGTATGATCACCAAATTTAAATGATTTACCATTTTGAATTGCAAAACTAAATTCATTTACATAACCACTGTTTAATGGACTTACAATATTTCCACTACTGTCAACAGGAATATGTTTTGTCAAACCCGGACGAATAAATCTTTTATCTGTACGTAATGTGTCTGAAGATCTGATTATACCTTTTTCTAAATCATTCCATAAAACTAAATTGTCTTTTGTATAAGGTGCAGGACCATACTTGGATTCCCACCAACTAGGTTTAACACTAAATCCAAGCATTTCCCAAGGACGTAAATTAGGACTGTCAGTGTCATATGCATCCATATAAATTCCACGCCAGAATCCAGATAACGGTTTGTTATTTTTACTACTTCCAAATCCATAGTTATATGTAAATGTTTGTGTTTCTTGTACAAAACTATTATCGGTATAATCAGGATTGCCAGCTTTAGACGCCCATTTTATAAAATCTCCAATTAAAATTCTATTTAGATCTTGTTTAGAAACTTTACTATTTCTATATTCGCCGCTAATGTAGTCATATATGTCAAACACACTAGTATCGTAAGAAACTTTAATATTATTGTAAAATCTTTTTTCCAATTCTAGCAACAATTCGTCTCTATAATCTTCATAAGCAATTACAATACTTCCGTCGTGACCTCTGATAACAGTTTGATTTGTTTTATAAGTCGTATCAACAAAGATTTCAGGTTTATATGCTGGATAAAGTCCTAGCTTTGTTGGAGTTTGAGGAATGTAACTACCATTTGTAGTTTCATATTCAAAAATGTCAATTCGATCATCTTCTTGCAAATTGAATGTGTCGACAAATTGTATAAAACCTTCATTAGTAAAAGTATAATCCAAACCATGACAAACCTGTGTATCATTAACATAAACACTAACTGCTTTTTCGCTTAAAGTAGTCAATGTAAAAACATTACTAAGTGCATAAAACTTTAAATCAGGATCTAATACAATATGCTCAATCTTTTTTGACGCACCTATGCCTAACATATCCGATTTATAAAACGGCATTGTTGATTTTTTATCTTTTGCCAATGATAACAATACTTGATCAACTTGCTCTTTAACGCTACCAGAAATATCTATATTTTCTGCTTCTTGAATAAATGCTCTTTTAAATTTGCTGTATTCATTTTTAGCAAAGTTCAATGATGCAACAAGATTATTTTCCTTGTTAGAAATACAAAACAGTGGTAAATTAATAGGACCAGAATGTTGAACAAATTTTCTACCAAATGGTTTAATATCTCCAAGATCTCTTAAGTTGTTAGATCCAGGTTGATTTCCTTGAAAACTTTCTATTTCGATTACTGCACTATCTAAATGATCAGTAACTTCGCCTAATGTAAATTCTGTAATATCATGATTTAATGGATTTCTTTCAAAGTTGTGAGCTGTTTCGTAATACCCTTTAGAATTTTTTGATGCTTTTGAATGTGCCTTGATTACTAAAACGTCATCTACATTAAGATCATTCCCAAAATTAATTATACGATTGTTATTACTGTCTGCTGCTAAAGAATAATCAACTCCGTTTGATTTAAGCAAGTTATTTACATACACAACAACTTTTAAATCATCTAGCAAAGCACTTTGATCAAAAACATCAACTTTAAAACCATTTGTTCTTTCTTGTCCAGTATACTTTCTAATTACATACTGTTTACTCAACATAGGTGCTTTTATCCAACCATTTATGTATTCAAAATTGTTACCGTCAATGTCATATTTCTTTAAAAATCCAGTTGATGTCTTTTTTGTGATTACAGTATTCAATACTTCATATGTAAAATCTTCAGATAGCAAACTAAAATTGAATAATATATCACCTGTGTTATTGATATTTTTATATGTTAAAGGAAATCCCAATTCGCTATCGTTTATGCCTTCTCCTAATCTATAATCAAAAACTCTGTTACCGGTAAAATCGGTGTTAGGATATATAATATCATCACTGAAGCTATTTCCATCTTCGTCACATAAATCAAATTTAGGTGCTTGATTTATTCCTGTCTTAGCCTGACCTAGTTTCCATTGTGATCCATCATACCAGTACATATTTCCTGCATTATTATTACCAGAAGTAATCAATACAGTTTCATTTTCGTAAGGAATTGTATCGTCTGTCTCTACTAAACTAATTTGTGAATTGCCTTTGAATTCAAAAAACTTAACCTGAAAAATCTTACCATAAACAAAAGAATCAGCATCAGCAGTGAACATGACTCTCATTCCTTCAGCAAGCTCTACGCCGTCGATACTATATCCAGGCTGTCCTTCAATTTTTGATTTTACATCATTTGTGTAAGTATCAATCAAATCAATGTTAGTTTTTGCTTTAGATCCAAAATTAAATAATTTTAATCCTTTGTCAAATTCAATAATAGGACGTTTTGCTCTTTGACTTTCGTCTAAGACAGCAGGTTGATTGTTAAGGTCTGCACTTTTTGTAATGACATCTTTATGGAACCATCTGTTATATCTTGCCCAAGGATTTCTATCAGCACTTGCTTTATTAACAACAATATAATCTTTTGTTCCTGCAAAACTTTTTGCATCACTAAACGGCACACGATCAAATCCATTAGCATCAAATGGAATTTTTGAATCATTTGTAAAAATGGCAGGAACCTGTAAATCTTCTGTAGAAATTAATTTGATTTCGTCACCGACGCCGTCAACATAGTAAATACCACTTGCATATTTTTCAGGAACAACATTTCCGGTAAAATACACTTTCATTCCGTTACTGAATTTCCAACCATCAGATGTGGTATATGTTTTTTTACCAATAATTTCATTTTCTACATCAATAGAACTATTTTCACTTATATCAGCAATAATCAATCTTGTGCTAATATTCAAATCATACTGGCTGACAAAATAAAGTGTATCTGGTGCATTCTCAGGAATAGTAAATTCTAAAACGCCTTTTTCAATATAATCGTCAGATACAAAATCTTGTTGGTTTAAAAGAGTATCATCTGGATCAGGAATTAATGTTACACCTTCTGTATAAGTTTGATTTAAAATTGAACTATCATCAAGTCTTTCGTTAGGATCAACTCCTCTATACAGCGCAATAGTCAATGGGTTATTTGGCGAATTTATTTCAAAACGATATGTTTGTCCTCTATATAAATTTAAATTAGGATTTTTGGTTAATCCATCAGGATAAAATACTAGAGAAATATCATTATCTTGTTCAAGAACTTCTACTCTGTAAGTGCTTACAACTTGGTTGCTTTGTCCTGGCACTGCAACTTCTTGCGGACCGTTTGGTAACCAATAATATTCTCTAAAATTTACAAACTTATCAAGATTAATATTAGGGTTCCACGCATAATACTCTTGTTCATTTAATGCACTGTGGTTATTTGTATTTGCATTATATGTTTTCAGCAAACCTATATAATCATTGTAATCTGCGTAATACTTTGTAGATCCTAAAAAATCTTCATATACACTTACTGGCTCAAACTGATAGTCTTGTCTTTCTTTGGTTACATCGTCTAAGTAGTTGTCTAAAACAGAAACAGCTTTTGCTTCACGTTTGCCGACGAATCCGTTGATTTTTTCAATTACACCAGGATTTGTTAATTGATCTAATGTACTTGATAAAAACTTCTTGTTTTGAGGAGTTCGAAAAAATCTAGGTAATTGTTCTACACTAGTTCTTTTTTTATTGTTTCCTGCTGGCAATGGATATTCGTTTTGATCGTCATTGTAAGCCATTAGTAATTTACGCCTCCGCTAGAACTGACATCAGAGCTTTGCACTCCAACATTAAGTATATCGTCACTGGTTACTACCAAACCAGATGCTTTTAGTCTAGATTGTGTTATTGCATCTATTATTTCAATATCATCAACTGTTGCACTGCTGATTAAAATTTCATCATTTTCACTTTTTATTTCATATAAGCTGCCGAAACTTTGAGTTTCTTGTTTGGGAACAAGAACAACACTTACAACATCTGGCGATAATTGATTGATTATGTAAGTTGCTAATTCACTGAAATAAAATGTTTCGCCAAAGTTCCAATTTTCAAGTGCAAAAAAACTGTTCACTGCATCAATTACACGACTTTTTACATCGTTATCGTTTACAACTCTTTCATTATTTTTTACAATTTTAATTGTTGCTTGCAAATCTACATCACTTTTACTACCAAATATAGGTTTATATTTTACTGGATGATATATTACATCATCACTTATACTTTTAATTGCATTTACATCTGCACTGTAATTTAAAAACAAATTATCACTGCTTGGTGGTAATGGTTTAGTATCAATGTTTCCTTTGAGATAATCTCTATACGAATTGTCATAAGATTTAGTTAGCATATAGACATCGATAATATTACTACTGCTAGGATCTATTCTAGCCTGTTCGTCGGCAGCGTGTGAGTATTCAAATTTAATATCAATTCTTCCAACAAATGCCAAATAATCAGATGTAAATTCTAAAGCATTTTTTGATTTGTTATATTTTAAGAAAACATCTCTGTCAATCAAATAAAATACATCACCGTCGTTGTATTGACTCAATGCACCTACTGCACCTTGACTAGTTTTTGTGTATATAGGTTCCTTACTTGCATCTACGTAATTAAATGTTTCTGTTTTATTAACAACTGTTTTCTTTTGATAAACATACTTAGAATTACTATTAGTTTCAGGTGCTACAATATGTTCAAATAAATCAGGATCATCTACAACGCCATCATTGTCGCTATCATAAAAACTAATTTCAATTTTCTTACTGTTGACATATCCAGCTTCGTTTTTATATTCTTTAACAATTTGCCATGGCCAATCCACTGTAAATGGTGTAAGAGCATCTGGTTTTGTATTAATACTCAAAACCTTGATTATGTCAGAAACAATATTTCCTGTTTTGCTATCATATATTCTGTTTGTACTATCAAAGAAAAATCTCAACTGATCGTTACTTTCAAATACATATCTACGTCCTCTAGAAGTAATTGTGTATTTTTGTCCATCAGTTTCAAACAACAACATCCAGCTGTTATCACTTTGTGTGTTAGTACTATCGCCTGTTTTACCTAAGCTAAAATCATTTGAAGTATCTAAATTATTTGCAATAATCACACGCCATTCGCTGTTTTCAAAATCATATCTCAAACCAAAAGTTTTGTATGCAAATGCTTGATCAATAATTTGTGTTTTAACAGGATCTGATATACTTGTATCTAATACTGGAATGATTTCTGCTAATACACTATTGGTAGGTATTTTATCGTTGAGTACAATTGGACCTAATCCAGTGTCCTCATTTACAACAGTTCCGTTTTCATCAATGCTGATAACTTTTACCCACTTGTATGTTACATCGCCAGAATTACTAGCAGTACCTAATACCAAATCTCCATTTTTGTCAAAATAGTAATTAGTAGGTGCTTCAAATTTTAATAATGCTCCAGGTGTAACAAATCTCATTATGCTTTTAGTAAATGAAGATACTGCAATTGCAATTGCATTAGTATCTGTAAAATATCCTGTGGCACGATTTGTATCGAATGTTTCAGCGTTCCAAGAAAAATTAAGATTTTTTACAGTTGCATTTCTTGGAAAGTTTTTGTAATAATAATTTAAAAGTTTTGTATCTTTGATAGCAGGAATGACAATATTGTTTATTGCAGATTCTATATCATTTCTAGTTACAAAATCAAAACTGTATTTGTTATTCAAATCTTCTGTATACAAAATACCGTCATCACTATACAACAAAGTGTTGCTATATTTTCCACTTGCATCACGTAAATCAAAATATCTGCTGATACCGCTACTGGTGCGATTAACTGCTTTTGTTTTAATAATATTTTGATTAATGCCGAGCGTACCAACGTTATAGTCTTCGCCTGTGATCAAACGATTTTGTGTATAATAAGTACTAGGAGCATTTGTTTTAATTGATGCATTTGACTCGGTTGGCGAACTGTTTTCAACTACCGTTTTTAATTCCATGGTAATTGAAAGTGTTTCAACTTTTCCTGCAGAACTTGTATATGGAATACTAATTGTAACGCCGGTTAAATCAGATGGAACAATTTTAAAGTCTCTAGCATTACTAGTACGATAGTATACTTTAAAGGATCCTTTTGGTAATGTTCCAAAAGTACCGTCACTGAAGATAAGACTTATTCTATCTTGGATACGGCTTAGTACACCGTATATGTTTCTTATATTTTTGCTTACACTATTGTAGATAATATTGTTACCTTCAATGTTATCTACTTTTGTCCATAATTCTGATTCTAAGTTATTACTATCTAGTTTGTATAACCATATATCACTATTATTGATATTATCAGTATCAATGTTAATGGTAGTATTAGGTGTTGGATTGTTCACTGTAAAAGTGTTGTTTTCTAAAGTACCTTGTCTAAAATGCAAAAAGAATCCGCTGTTGTTTGACCCTGCACCTTGGCCGTCATCTCTATACACAAAAGCCAGTCTATTTCCTGCTAAAGGTTCTTCTTCATAAATTTTTTCATTGTCAATCCCTGTGCTAACAATTTCAAATTGTGTTGTTAAGCTGTCAATGTTTTTTGTAAAACTGTAAATGGGCAATCCGTTACCAGAAGTTGCATTAAATCTATATTGTTCAGTTAAAACACTGTCAATTGTTTCTTTTTTAATACTTTTTCCAAATTTTGAATCTGTTGGCAATGCTGCATTTAATATTTTAATAAATTGTTCATACCAATCTGCATTTGTTTGATCATTCCAAAATATTGTTTGACCGCTTAAATTTGTTCCATTACTGTCAATTACATCTTCTGATGTACTAACAGTTTCAAACTTTAACAAACCATTTGCAGATTGATTTCTTTTAGGATTATAGCTAACTAGTCTTGCTAAACGTAATACACTTTCTCTGCGTTCAGCAGTTTCTAGATAATTTTCTCTAGCATTTAAATCAGTACGGAAGGCAAGGTTTTGTCCTAAAAATGCAATCAAATCAATCAATGCAAGATATTCACTGCTCTCAATATAGTCATTGAAATCTTCTGGGTAATTTTGTCTGATGTAATTGATCATCGTTCTACGAAGATTGTCAAAGTCATAACTTTGGAAATCTGCGTACTTGAAGCTTTGATAAACTGTCTTCCAATCTTCTGCTAATAGAAGTCTATTTTGACGTTCTGTACTTGACATTTGCCATTCCTTAATTTATATAATATTTATCTGGAAAATAAAGTGCGCACTTTAAATTAAACCTGCGTTTTCATCAAATGTTAAACGCAAACTTTCTGATATATTATATGGCAAATATGACAAATTACATTCAATTTGTATGCCACTTTCTAGAGACTGAATTGTAACATTGTTAACACTAACTCTAGGATCATAATTTATTATATCAGTAACATTTTTTATAATTGCTTCTTTAAGTCCGTCAGTAAGTGGTTCAAACAATACATCCCATATAATTGTTCCAAACTCAGGATTTTCTAATTTTTCACCTTGACGAATATGAAAATGATTAATTATATCTTGTTTTATAAGAGCTAAATCATATTTCACAAAATTATTGGTATTATTATTTACAGTGCTTATACCTCTATATTTTTTAGAGGCCACAGGATTACTGCTAGATTTTGAACCTACTGTAATGTTTTTGTATAAAGGTTTCTCATTTACTGACATAATGTATTTATTTCCTATTATCTTGGTACAACATACGTCTTACCGTTGATAAATTTTACTCTTTCGTTTCCAAAGATTATACCATCAAATAATCTTGCACCTTCAGGAACAATATCATTAATTACTCGATTTGTAACATTTCTTACTTCATTTGATAAATTTATAGGCGAATTAGTCAATGAAAAAATATTTCCATCTTGTGTAGTTAAAATTTTATCAAACTCTTGTGCTGCAATTTCTGCTTTAGCTGCAAGATCTCCAAAAATATTATTTCCTGTTTTTGGAAATATTTTTCCATCCATAGATCTAGCTGTTCCTGCAACTGCTTTGATATTATTCACAGGATTTGTTGCAAAACTTATACTGCCTGCAATCAAGCCTGCTGTGGTTGGATCTATACTGGGTAAGCCTGCTTTATCTAATAATTTTGCACCAGTAGCACCAATTGCTCCATCTACTACTGCTTTTAATCCTGGCTCTAAACCTTTATAGCCTGCAGACAGGGTATCTCCTAAACCCTTTACTGCTCCGGAAAAATCTTGTATCACAGGGCCTAATCCAGGAATATCACTTATAACATTTCCTAAATCTGTAAACAATGCTTTACCAGCGTCAGCTAATGCTCCTGCCATTCCGTTAATAGCACTACCTATTCCTGCACTTACACTATCTATAACATTTCCAAATACACTGGTCAAACCAGTAGTACTTAATAAATTGTTCATTACTCCTGGTAATTGACTTAATAAACCTTCTACTGCTCCACCTATGATCGAACTTAAAGAGCCTGGTAGTCCTTGTAAAAAACTATCAGCAGTTTGTTGTACTATACCTTGCAATAAATCTTCTATGCTAGTACGACCAGTTAAGAAATTTTCTTTAGGAGCTGGTTCAGTGCCAGAATATGTTTTTGCTGATTGATTATTGTTAGGTGCAACGGGTTCTGGAGTTGTGCTACCAACAGGTGCGCCTGCACCTCCAAAGGCATCTAAAGGATCTGCACTAGGCTGTGCTGTAGGTGTTGCACCTTTAGTATCTAATCTACTACTTAAACGATTGGTGCTGCCTTTTTGCCCTACAGCACCATTATTTACAGGCCATGTATCTGCCATTTTTTACTCCTTGCCCAAATCGTTCATAGGTGTTCTGTCAGTTTGAACAGTTCTATTCTCAAAGTGTTTGTCTTGGCTTTCTGTATCAACTGCTTCTGTTTTATCAGGCGTAGTTTCAACAGGATTCCAATTTTCGTGCCCTGACCAAGGTTCGTGTTGCGGAACACGCTGTGGAAATTTTGCTTTAATTGATTCTGTAGCTTCTTCTGCTACTGGGCCGTTTAAATTGATATCGCCGCCACTAATTGTTGTATTTGCTGCACCAATAGAAAAGTCGCCGCCTGCTGTATTTTTATATGCACCAACGCTTTTCATATTAATTTCTGCACCTGCTGTTATATTGCCATTTGCGCCTACTTTTACTTCTAAGTTTAATGCTGCACTTTGGAATATACTTTCATTAACAATCATATTAATGTTTCTACCAGCTTCAAAATTTATATCTCTATCAGCTGTAAAATTCATATCGTTTTCTGTGTGAAAACTTATACTATCTTGTGCATACACGTCTAATTTACCGTTAGCACTCATTTCTATCCAACAAGATCCACTGCTGTTGTTAATATAAATCAAATCTTCGCTGGTGTGCATTAATATTTGTGCGCCTGTTCTTGTTCTCAAACGTATTAATTCATTATGAGGCTTGGTTACATCGCCGCCGCTTTCGCTTGCTTCTTTGTTAATATACTTGTAAGGTTTTTCTTTGGGAGATCCGTCTCGAATTAGCTTATCATCGCCGTCGTCAATTACAATACTACTACTGCCTAGTCTGCTTACAGGAATATTTGCTTTAGATTCTTTTAATCCAACAGGAGCAGTTGGCTTTCCTCCACGTTTGTCTAATGGCCCAGGACTGCTAAATCCAACAACTGCACTAGGTGTTTCACGTTGAGCACTGCTACTTGTAACACCTCTTATGTCATCTTCTACCAATCCTTGCTCAACCAGTTGATTAACAAACTCATCATTTACAGGTCTTTTGTATTTCAACACATTATTTGTATTAGGCTTTGTAATTGCTTTATTATATTCTCCAGCAGGTAGTCTTTTTCCTTTTAAATCACCGGGTACAGGACCGCTTAGTTGTTCTGTTGCTGGTTGTCCACCCGGTAACATAAATGTCATACCTCTTTCAGGAATGCAAGCAAACCAGTATCCAAAATCTCTACTGCCTTCTACAAATGTTACCAATACTAAACTGCCAGGATCAGGCGGAACACCCCACCATCCGTAACTCTTTTGTGTACTTGCATAGTCATCGTTTTTTCTTGGACCATTTTGACTGTTTGTAACACCATAAAAAGGACTAGCATAATATACTTCAACAGTTTGACCTAAAGTTTCGCCTATATTTCCAGCTTCGGTGGTTTTTAAAAGTTCAACACGCAACCCTCCAAGATATAAACTATCCAAATGTTCGATTACTCTTGCAATGTATGGTCCAGGATTTCTTGATGTTACCCCAGTATCTACACTACGTGTTACTTCATTTTTATTTGGTATATCATTCATTGTTATTTCTCATATTGGTTATAACTTCTTTGTGACGGATTTGCGTCTTGAATTTTATTTTTTTGATCACCGGTTCCTGTTTGTCTACTGTCTTCTGGTTGATTAGGTCTACGCATAAGTTTTAATCTTTGTCTAAACTGTCCTTGATCAAAAATATTAGTCAATGTAGTTACTCTATATAATCCGCTAAAGCTGTCTACAGGAATTGTTTCTTCAGGAAATATCATATTTCCAGCATCTTCATTGTAGTCAATCGGTGTTCTAAAATTAACTATAACATCAACTTCACTTCTTTGATATTCCAATGATCCATTGTCAGTTTCATTTTGATCAATAATTGGAGCAGTGAAATTTCCCATTCCACTGTCAAATAGATAATAAGGATCGCCTACAATTTCTAAATCCAACATTACCAAATCGGTAAAACTGTTGATAATATTATCATTGAACATTTTTGCAATACGTATTTTGCTGTCATCTATGGCAGCACCACCGCCGCCTTGCAAACTTGCATTAGAAACAGCTATTTGTTGACTAAATCCAGTACCGCTTACACTGTTTGTACCTTGATTAATAATGTAAGCATCGGTTTCTTGTTGTGTAATATTTTGCTGAAGGCCGCCACCTTTTCTTTCTAGGTTGTTTTGTCCTGCATCAGACATAATCGATTTGAAAAATGCAGCATTAATTTGAATATCAAAATTTAAAATATCAACATTTTGTCCTGTGTATATATAATTGTATTCTCTTTTTGCCAATTCACGCAATTGTGCGTAACTCAATCCAGGATCGGAAGGTTTTTGTAAAGCACTGCTATGTACTTTGTATGGAACCACTCTGTAATGATAAGTTTTAGCAGTAACACCGTCTTGCTGTTCTCTACTGGAGCCTTCTTTGATAAAAGTTTGTGTGTCTATCCTAAACCATTCAATCATTCCATTTTCGTCTGCAGGTTTATCTTTTAATTGTTTTGCCCAACTGCTAGTTGTTACAACTTCTTCGATCATTCTTGTAATTTTTGTATCACTGTCAAATGTAAAACTACGTTGCACAGGGTCTACTACATTTTTTCCTCTAGTATATACTTTATTTTTTTTGTCATATTGCTGTCCGCTTTTGCCCATTGGAATTTTTCCACTGTCATTATAGCTTTTGGCAATATCTGCATTACCTATAATGTTTACTGAGCCGGCATCCTGTGCAATTTTAATCAATCCATCGCTGATACTGCTTTTACTGAAAATTAATCCAGTAACACTGCTTAAAAACGCATCAAAATCTTGCGGTGCTTGTGCTCCTAAAAACCCTGTTATGCTTTGAAACACACTGTTTATATCACCTGATCTAAATGCGTTTAATACTCCGTTTAGAGCACCAAAATTAGCGCCGCCAAACGCACCTCCTAGAGCACCTGCTAAACCACCTCCTAGTGCAGCTTTACCTAAATTCTTTTCTCCGGCAAGCGCACCAGATACAACACCTCCTATTACACCTTTAGCAATATTACCAAACAGAGGATTGCGAGATTTTTTTGGTGCAATAGTAGCACCTTTGTCAACAGTATTTCTATTTGCTGTATTACTAACATTAGTTGTAATATCATTAGGAAAACTTATTACAATTTCATCTGCAACTGGAAAATTGCCTTCTGCTCGTAATTCTTCATATCTGCCATTGATAATTGTAGTTAAACTTTCAGGACCTGTTTGTAATATTTCAACAACATTTTTTCCTGTAACAGTAATATCCGAATATGTTCTATCAATCTGATCAATTAATGCTTGTTCATTCCAAGGAATAGCAGTTACATCATATGTAGTTCCATTATTTCCAATATTAAACTCAACATTTGCAAGTTTCAATGGTATTTTACGTTGCAAATTTTTTGTATCAACAGTAACTGGATTGCCGTCATCGTCATAACCTACAAATTCAATAGTCAGCAAAAAAGGCGCTTGAATATAATTTGTATATCCAGCTTGCAATGCTGCAATTTGTAAAGTTTGTAAAAATAAACCCATACTATAAGGTTCAATTACTTGAAAATTTATATTTGTAACATTTGTAAGTCTTGTCCTTGTATTTGGAACAACTATTGCTTCAATATTAACATCTTCAATAAAATATTCTAATTTTCCACCTATTTGTTCTTCAAAAACTGTCGATACATGACTTTCACTTTTACCACCAGATCTAAAAATTTCCAACTGAGCAGGTCCATTAGCATACGTTTCATCAGGATAATTGATTTCATCTTTTGTCAGTACAGCAAAAGTAAAAATACAATTATAGCTAGAATAAATGTGTAATGGATTGATTTCTTTTGCCATTTATAATCCTAATTCGTCTTTGAGATTACTCTGCTTTGGTAAAAATATTTTTGTTCCAGACTTAATGTCAAACACCGGATCTTTTACAATATCCATATTTCTTTGTGCAAAAACCCACCAAAGTTTAGGTGTGCCGTATAAGTCATATGCTAATAAATCAGGTCTAAAATTGTACTGTGGCTCAATTGTGTACAAAATATCATCATCTTCTGCCGGAATAGGTACAATTTGCAATATTCCTAATTCGCCAGATTGTGTAACAGTTGTTTTATTCCAAGGACTGGTTTTTGCATAACTTACAGACATTATAAGAACCCTTCATTTTTTAAATCACCGTTTACAAATCTATCTAAACTAAACGAACTTGCTTTTGCTCTACTGTAAGTAGGTTGTAATGTAACACTCATTGTTGATAAAGTAGGTACCCAAGTGTATTCCTCTATTTGTTGATTAGATTGACCTGTAATAACCGGAACTCGTATGTAATCTACACCGTTTTCTAAACTATAATTGAAGTTTGTTACAACACAAGGCACATTGTTTAGCACATATTGTCCATATCCGTTGACTTTAACCAACGGCGGTGGCGATCCTTTATTACTAGTGTCGCCAAATGCCATTTTTGTAATACTTTTAAAGAAATGCACAGCAGCTACCCAGTATTTTCCATCTTCTTCTGTTTGTACTGGAAATTCTCCAGCAATAACAAAAGGTTCAACACTACTATTTTCATATACAGGAAAGGGATAATTATTATGTGTAGGAGCACTTAAACTATAATTTGCAGTATGTTGGAAACTAATATTAGGCACAAGAGGAAAAACAACATTATTACCAGTATTCACCAAAGGAGATAATAACGGACTAGATCTGAATGTGCTGATATCAGGTACACTAATTCTGACACGCCAGTCTTCGCCAACTGTATCGTTGCTTGGTTTGAATGTTGCTGTTGCAAAGTTAGCACTTTGAGGTTCTGCACCCGGAGACAAATTGCGTCTACGCAGATTACTCATAAATTGATTAACATTGTTTAAAAAATCAGATACACTTTGTTTATTTTGTATGTTATTTTCACTGCCAATGTTGCTGTCAATGCCTGTAATTGGATCGATTGCCATGGTGATACTCCTATACTGTATTTAGTTGACAAAAATATATGCGTAGTTTATAATAGAATAGAACAAAGGAACAAATATGGCCAAAAGAGTAAATTATCTAAACAATAAAGATATGTTAAAGGAAATACACAAGAGCAAAAGTACATTTTGCAGTTACGTTGATCCTGCATATGCAACATATGATATTATCTTACCTAGTAAAGACAAAATCAATGTTAGAACTATAGCAGAAGCAAAAAGAAACCGTGCTAAAAAAATGTCAACCGAGGCATATGAAGCAGCCAAAGCAGTTAATAAAAAAGTAAAAATGGCCGAGTTCGAAGTTGATTATAGATCTATTGAAAAAACTGATTTAATATTTAGAGTAATGATGTTTGATCATATTCCAGACGAACCGGGTCGTAAAAAAACTCCAAAAACCATAGCAGATACAAAAACAAAACTAAATTTTCCGCCTTTTCAGCACTACAAGTTTGACGAAAACGGTGAATTAGTATGTGTAGGCAAAAGTCATTGGGTTGGCGGAATGGAAAACGGACATTTTTCTAAAGTTCACGGTACAGCCACTAACGAATTAGCTCGTATGTGGATGAAACTGGTAGATCGCTATGCCACAAGAGGCAATGTTCGTGGTTATACTTACAATGACGAAATGAAAGGTCAAGCAATACTGCAATTATCGCAAATTGGCTTGCAATTTGACGAATCAAAATCAAATAACCCGTTTGCTTATTACACAGCAGCAGTTACAAATAGCTTTGTACGTGTTATCAACTTGGAAAAGCGTAATCAAAACATTAGAGACGATATTTTAGAAATGAATAACTTAAATCCATCGCATACTAGACAACACGCAGGCGAATGGGAAGCAGCGCAACGCAGAGAAGGCCTAAATAAAGGTTGATTTATTAAATTTTCTACACTATACTAGTTAGGAAGTGGAGTATTCTATTGTTTAAAAAAGCAGCAGTCTTTACAGACATACACTTAGGTATGAAAGGCAACTCACGTGTCCATAATCAGGACTGTGAGGACTATATCGATTGGTATATCGAAACAGCAAAAGCAAATAATTGCGAAACAGGCATCTTTTGCGGCGACTGGCACCATAATAGGAACAGTTTAAACCTCACAACTATGGATACAACCATACGATTGTTAGAGAAACTAGGTGAATCTTTTGAAAAGTTCTATATGTTTGCTGGTAACCACGACTTGTACTACAAAGACAAGCGTGATGTAAAGTCAACAGAGTTTGCCAAGCACATTCCCAACGTAACAGTGGTAGATGAGATACAAGTTATCGAAGATGTAGCACTGGTTCCGTGGTTGGTAGGCGACGAATGGCGGCGTATGGAGAAGTTGCAAGCCAAATATTTGTTTGGACACTTTGAATTACCTAGTTTTTATATGAACGCTATGGTACAAATGCCAGATCACGGTGAACTAAAGTCGGAACACTTCAAGAATCAAGAGTATGTGTTCAGCGGACACTTCCACAAACGGCAGAAGCAGGGTAAGATCCACTATATTGGCAATGCTTTCCCACACAACTATGCAGATGCTTGGGATGATGACCGTGGTATGATGATATTAGACAGAGAAAACAATGCAGAGCCAGAGTATGTTAACTGGCCGGACTGTCCCAAGTACCGTACAGTTAAGTTATCACAGTTGATTGATGAGAAAGACACACTTATCAAGCCAAGTATGTACCTAAGAGTTACACTTGACATTGATATCAGCTACGAAGAAGCAAGTTATATCAAAGAAACATTCATGGATCAATACAAATGCCGAGAAATAACACTTATTCCACAAAAACACATTGAGGAAATCAACACAGACTTGGATATTGAACAATTTGAGAGTGTAGATCAGATTGTTAGCAACGAGATCCAAGCAATTGATAGCGAACAGTTCAACAAAAGACTATTATTAGACATTTACAACGAGTTGGTATGATAAAAATTAAAGATTTAACCGTAAAAAACTTTATGAGTGTGGGTAATGTTACCCAAGCAGTTGATTTTAACAAGGAGCAACTCACTCTTGTGCTTGGTGAAAACTTAGACCAAGGAGGTGACGACACTGGATCACGCAACGGTACAGGTAAAACTACAATTATTAATGCATTGTCATACGCACTGTACGGTCAAGCACTGACCAACATCAAAAGAAACAATCTTATCAACAAAACCAATAGTAAAGGTATGTTGGTTACATTAAATTTTGAAAAAGGCAATAACAAATATAGAATTGAACGTGGCAGATCACCAAATGTACTAAAGTTTTACATAAATGATCACGAACAAAAAGAAGATTTAGATGAATCTCAAGGCGATAGTCGTCAAACACAAAAAGAAATTGACAGTTTACTAAACATGAGCCACGATATGTTCAAACATATTGTTGCACTCAACACATACACAGAGCCTTTCCTCAGTATGAGAGCAAATGACCAACGTGCAGTTATTGAACAGTTACTTGGCATTACTATTCTTACCGAAAAAGCAGATTTGCTGAAAGAAAAAGTCAAACAAACCAAAGATTTTATCACAGAAGAAACACTAAAAATCAATGCTATCGAAGCAAGCAACAAAAAAATTGAACAAAGTATCGAAACTCTTGCTGGAAGACAACGTGCTTGGTTTGCAAAACAAAAACAAGACATTGAAAAACTTGACAAAGCAATCGAAGAACTAGAAAAATTAGACATTGATGCCGAATTAGATGCACACGACAAGCTTATAAACTGGACAGAACTGAATAATCGTATTACAAGTTTAAACAAAGAAAAAAGCACACTGGAAAGTGCATTGATGCGAGCAACCAAGGGTGTTGACAAAGCTGAAAAGGATATCAAAGACCTTGACGATGCTATTTGTTACACTTGTGGACAAGAATTACACGCAGATAAAAAAGCAGAAATTGAAAACAAAAAACAAAAAGAATTAAGTGACGCACTTGCATATCAAACCGAAGTTGCAAACAAACTTGAAGCAACAATGAAGTTATTAGATGAAATTGGACACATTAACGGGCGTCCTAATACATTTTATGAAAGTGCTAAAGAAGCATACGAACACAGAAACAATGTTGATAATTTAAGACAAAATCTTGTAAATAAACAGCAAGATGAAGATCCTTATCAAGCACAAATTGACGACTTAACAAACACAGCATTGCAAGAAATTGACTGGGAAAATGTTAATCAATTAACCAGTTTAAAAGAACATCAAGAGTTTCTACTGAAACTCTTGACAAACAAAGACTCGTTCATCCGCAAAAAGATCATTGATCAGAACTTGGCGTACTTGAACAATAGGCTCACATATTATTTAGACAAACTAGGCTTACCACATCAAGTTGAATTCCAAAACGATTTGTCAGTTGAGATTACACAACTAGGACAAGACCTGGACTTTGATAACTTGTCTCGAGGCGAACGCAACAGGCTAATACTAGGAATGAGTTTTGCATTCCGTGATGTTTGGGAATCATTGTATCAAGGCGTTAACTTGTTGTTTATCGACGAACTTATCGACTCGGGTATGGACACTGCTGGTGTTGAAAATGCACTTGCTGTACTTAAAAAGATGGGTAGAGAACGTAGAAAAAATGTTTTCCTCATTTCACACAAAGACGAACTTATTGGTAGAGTGAATCATGTTATGAAAGTTATCAAAGAAAACGGATTTACATCATACGAAAACGATATTGACATTGTAGAATGAACGACGATACACACGACCAATTGGTAAAAACATATTTGGATTACTTTGAAGCAAATGAAAAATTTGAACAAGGTCCTAGTGAAAGAACAAAACGTGCTGCTCGTAGAGAGCTACGCAAATTGATTACATTGGCAAAACAAAGGCAAGACGAAATTAAAAATCACTATGCAGTGGTCCTTGATGACATTAGAGCTAGTGGAAAATGGGCAGTAAACAAAGGCAAAGCAAAAAAATCAAAAAAGGCAAACGAAGGCAATTCCGATAATACATAATGTATGAGTTGGACATATAAAGGCAAAAAGGTTGAAACAATACCTGACGAATACGAAGGCTTTGTATATCTAATCACAAACAAAAAGACAAAACAAAAATACGTAGGCAAAAAACTAGCAAAGTTTAAAACAACCAAGCCACCATTAAAAGGCAAAAAAAACAAACGTCGAGGCTACAAAGAAAGCGATTGGCGTGAATACTGGGGAAGTTCAGATAGACTGAACGAAGATGTAAAAAACTTAGGCGAAAAAAATTTTACTCGTGAAATACTTTACTTTTGCAAAAGTAGAGCGGAGATGTCTTACATTGAAGCACGAGAACAATTTGACAGGCGTGTATTAGAAACAGACGAATACTACAACGGTATCATCAATGTACGAGTTGGTGGTTCAAATAAATTACGCCAGGCACTACTAGAACACAAATAGGCTATATATTGAGCTCTAATTAAACTCCAAGATCCAGCCGAGGTAATGCTCGTGGCCGGTGGTGTGGAATGCTCACGTGAAGAAGTATACGATAGGCTTTAAAGGAATGGGCTCTGAGAAAAAGCAACCCAAGGGTAAGTGTTTTCGCTTGTTAGGGAATAACTGCCTTCCGTTGATATGACGAAGCTAGAGTAGGGGGATACAGGTCAACCGCCTCCACTTAATGTTAAGTCAAAGTAACATTAACTTGTTTAGTGTTATATTGAAATAACATTAAAATCTCTTTTAACAAGATGGCTGAAGCGACTCGAATAATGTTTCAAAGCTACCTTCGCCCGGCAACGGGCGAATTATGACTTCACAATCTGAATAATATTAAAAGCATATGCTTTGCATATGCCTTATTAGTATTATAATCAAGAACAAATAATACGTGTTGAGCGATAGCGATAACACAGTTGAACGTTAGTTCAACTTATAATAACTAAATACATTATACAGCTGGAACACTTGTGAATGAAATTAGTTGAATTATTATCTGAAGAAAAAATTATTATTACTGAAGAAGCAGTTGAAATTCCTAAACTGACAACATTATCTTTAGGTGATGTTGATTACAAGTGGAATGGAAACAGCTGGGTAAAAGCCACTGATAATTCTACTGCACCTAGAAGTATAGGTCAACGGTTAACACAAACATTTAAATCATTTAACACTGGCAAAGCAATTTTTGATGCTGCTGATACCGTTCCAGTGCAAGTAAGAGATAGGTGGCTAGTAAATTTAGCAGATGAATCTTTTAGTTTTGCAAAACAAACTGATGCAGATAAGTTTATTTCAAGATTAAGAGGTGGTCAAAGTATAGACAGAGCTCTTAGAATATTTTCTGATTCCGATTTCAAGAGAATTGGTAGAGGAATGTGGAGTCAATACAAAATTGGTTCTTCTATGAAGCCTGCAGAAATAGATGCAGCAATAAAAAATAGCAATGGTAGACTAACAAGAATTTTTTCAAATAGTTTATTCCAAGGTTTGTTAAAACTTTTTGCAATTTTAGGTGTTAGTGTAGAGTTGTACAAAAGCTTTGTTGTCAACTACGATACAGTTAAACATACACCAGACAGTGAATTTGATGGCGGAGCAGCAGAAAAAGAAGAACTGTTAGATGTAATAACAGGATTCTTTGTTTCGCAAGTTGTATTGGTTTTAGCAATGGCGTTTAAAGCTGTAAGAGCTGCATTAATTATTGGTCGAATTAGAGGTGCTATAAGAGCAATACAAGCAGGGGCTGCTGCCACTGGAGTAGGCACTATTCCGGCATTGGTCAGCATGATTGTTACTGAAGCAGCATTTTGGGGAGCAGTATATTTGTTTACACGTCCAAGTATACAAATGATGTTTGCAAAATGGATTGCAAATAGTGTTGCTTCTTCAATTTTTGAAACTGTTGGAAATGCAGCAGATATAGCAGCAATGTCTCTTGATACTATAACCAACGGAGCATTAGGTGGAGCAACATTAAGAGATGCATTAACATTTGAAGGCGGTGTAAAAAAGATGCCAACTGGTACTGCTTATTCTTCAAGTGAATGGGCAAAAATTGCATTCCAGGATATGATTTTTCCTCCTGACATGGAAAAAGTCAAAGTGCCTTATTTGATATTAGGTGACAGAACCAATGCCATATTTGATGCATTGGACATTGATCAAAGTGAACGCCCAGCAGAAAGTTTAAATCCAAAACCAATGTCATCGGGTCAAGCAGGTCAGTTGAGTGACTATATTTTTACATACACTCCAGAAATGGCTGAACAACTAAAAGATACGCACGAAATTATAGTTATAAGTGATAGAATGGGAGCAGTACCTGGTGGTAGTAATCAAGAACTTTATCTTGCTCCTACTCCTCAAGCACTGGCCAGTGGTAAGCCTATTCCAATGCCAGATAATCGTGTGCTAACTAGATCTGGTGCAAAAATTGAACGAGACTCTGATCAAGACGCAACACAAGATTCGATTGTAGATATTGCTCAAGCTGCTATTGATAGAGCTGATGCAGGCATTGGCACGTCAACTGGCAGAAGTGATTCACCTGTACAACCTGTTGGAAGAATGAGTAGTAGTAGACCTAGAGGTGTTCAAGGTACAGTTAGACCAGGTGACGAAACAAATGCACTTGATGCACTAGCAGCAGACAATGCACGTTAGAGCAACGGCATTTTAGCGTTTTTGGTATTTTCAATATTATCTTTGACTATTTTAGAAATAATTTCTTGGTCTTCCATGTCAGTATCGTACAACAACGTATCCACTGAAATACCGCCTCTCATATACCAACTGAGTCTGTAGATAGTGTCTTTTATTCTTTTTATATCGTTCTCAAATTCTTCGGCTAAATCTTGTACAGCACTATCATCTAACAAGATTAGCCTTTTACGAAAAAATCCGTCTGATCAATTGTAATACGAACTTTGTCTGTTGCTTCGCAAGAAGCACATTGCACATTTTCTTCTGGTAGTAACCAACGTTGATACTGAGTGTCTATGTGTTTTTTTATGCTGCTGAATAAATCAACATCGTAACTTTCAATCCAGTTGTAAATTTCACCTTTGTCTTGTTCTATTTCACCATCAACTTCTATACTGTGTATAGATAGTAAAATAGTTTTCATATTCATTTTTGCAATTGATGTTAATATCTGGTCTTGAAATTTGTCTTTTTCGTTATCGTTGGTAATTTTTGGAAGTTGAATTGACAATGCTCTTTGATATCCAACAGATTCCTTTTGAAGATCGGTGTATTGTGTGTATGTCAAAGGTACAAAATTAATTTTAAAATTTTCATACATCATACTATCTTCAAATTGTAGTGTGTTTAAATATTCTATATATCTTGTAATATCAATTTCGTATTGGTTTTCTTCGCTGCATTTTCTGCATCTTTGTCCTACTGTCATTTTAGGACCGTATGTTGCCATTCTAATTGACAGCAACAGTGCATCCACATCTAATGTAACCAAGTCAAAGGGCTTTACAATTGACGGTATACAACTTTGAATGTTTTTTGCTGTTGCTTCACCGTTGATCAATGCATCTGGTGTTCTATAAAGTATTTCGTCGTTAGCAGTCATACTGAATACTGCTAAGTTTGAATACGAATCTTCATACAACACACCAGAATTATAATATTTTCCTTTGCTAGGCAAATCTATATAGATTTTTGGCTGTCTTGCATATTTTTTGAGAGGGCTTTGGTTTTCCATGAGTTTTTCCATAGGTAAATACTAGTATAGAATATTTATAAACCGTATTTTTTAGGAGTATGTCTTTTGGCTACTGATTTAGATGAAATAGTTTCTGGTTCAAGTAATGCTTTAAAGTTTTTAGGAAACGAAGCAAAAGGAGCAGGAAATGCTGTTGTAGGACTAGCAGGTAACTTGTTATCTGGCAGTATGAAGCTGTCTGATTACAGTAAAGCATTAGATACAAATACAAAAATACTTGGTAGATTAGGAAAAGTTGTTCACGCTTTGACTATGTTTGCAGAAGAAAGTTTATCTGAATACCAAAGTTTAACAGGTATAGGTGCAAGTTTTGGCAAACAAATGACAGAAATAAAAATTGCTGCTGCCGAACTGGGTTTAACTGTTGAAGACATGACAAAAATGTTCAAAGACAATGCAGAAGGGTTGAGTGCATTTGGCGGCAGTACTGATCAGGCAATCAGTGCTTTTAGACAATTTAGCAGCGGTGTATTGTCTAGTGATGCAGGAACAAATCTGCGTAGATTAGGATTTACAGTTGAACAAATAAATGAAAATCTATTGACTTATGCAGAAATTGCCGAACAAGACAATCAACTTGAGCGCAGTGTTGGTAGAGACAGAAATGCGTCTGCATTGGAATTTGCAAAAGAATTAGATGCACTAAGTAAACTCACTGGCAAACAAAGAGACGAACTCGCAGATCAAATGAAAGAAGCAAGACGTCAAGGCGATGTGCAAGCATTTTTAACAGGACAAAGCGCAGAAGCAAGTGAAGCTTTAACAAAAGGGCTTACTGAAATTTCAACTACTATGGGTCCTCAATATGCCGAACTGTTTAAAGATTTGTTAATTAGAGGCGCACCAACTACTGATCAAACTAGAAATGCATTTGTAGCATTAGGCGACAGTGCAGACGAATTTCAAGCACAAGTAGATGCCTTTAGAAGCGGAATGTCTACAAGTGACTTCAGTGGTTTTGATCAAGCAATGATGCAAACACAAGCATCTTTTACTGATTATCTGAACACAGAAGAAGCTAGACAAATTGGTATGCTAGGTGGCTTAACAGACATCAGTGCTGCTCAAGGTCAGTTACGTGAAGATTCGTATACCTTTGCAAATAGATTACAAGCAGCAGGTGCTGCTGCTGAAGACACACTGGTTAAATTGCAGAGAATAACAGCAGAAATCGAACGTCAGCAAGAAATTCAAATGGGTGCCGAAGATCCTCGTAATTTGATAGATGAAACAATTAGATTAAACGAAGCTACACGTGATATGGTGCTTGCTACACAAGAAACTGCACTGAAAAATTTAGAAGAAATGGGCGTTTCTGCACTGCAAAAAGTACAAAACGCTATGCCAAGTACAGCAGAAATTACAACAAGTTTAGGCGGAGTAGTTGATAATTTGTTTAGAGCCAGTGAACAAGTTGCAAAAGTTTACGAAGATGGAAGACTAGCTGCAGATGCCTTAACCAATATGGAAGTTGGCAGTGCAGAAAATCTCACAGTAAATGATCTTGGAGTTCCTGAATTAGCAACCAATGAAACTGTAACATCCACTGCAGAAGAACTATCTAATGAACTACAAAATGCTAGATCGGAAGTTGCAGATACAGAACAGAGATTATCTGCATTGCAAATGCGCCAAAGTGAAGCACTGATGGCAGGACAAACCGAACAAGCTGCATCTATAGGATCTGAGATAGATGCAATGAAAGTTGAACTATCAACTGCTATTCAAAGAAGTGCAGAAGCATTTACTAGAAGTAGAATAGCAGACTTTCAAAGAACTGGAAATGCTCGTAGAGGATTTGCCAGTGGTGGATACATTAGAGCAGGCGAAGTTGGAGTTACAGGAGAATTAGGCCCAGAACTAATCACCGGACCGGGAAATGTACTTAGCACTGAAAATACCCGCAACTTGTTAACCATGATGAAAGGTTTACGAGCACAGATTGACAATCCTACCACAACATCGTATAATAATGACAGTAATGCCATAAGTAATAGTATAAGCGATAATATGGTATCTATGTTAGAAAGTAAATTGAATGTACAAAATTCTTTACTTGAAAAGTTACTTAGAGTAGAAAGCGGTGCAGCTGATACAGGTAAACGACAATATAGAGCCACAAAAGGGTTAGGCGGCAATATGCTAAAAGGAATAAACACGTGAGTTGGAAAAAACATTTTACACCAGTACCAACAGGTAATAATCCAAATGGAAGTTATAGCCCATTTAGTCAAAGAGGCACTGCCGGACCAGGACCTGCTGCGGCAAACTATTCTTCACACTTGCCCGATGTTTATGTTGGATCTCCAAATAGAATAGAAAGATATAATCAATATAACACTATGGATAGTGATAGTGAAGTAAATGCTGCACTAGATATTCTTGCTGAGTTTTGTTCTCAAAAAGCAAAAGAAAACGATACACATTTTAACATTAATTTTAAAAAATCTGCCAACAATTCTGAAGTACAAATTTTAGGCGAATACTTAAAACAATGGTGCAGAATTCAACAATTTGACACAAGAATGTTTAGAATTGTTAGAAATGCGTTTAAGTATGGTGATCAATTTTTTATTAGAGATCCTGAAACACAAAAATGGTTTCATGTTGATCCAAGCCAAGTTACTAAGATTATTGTTAACGAAAGTGAAGGCAAAAAGCCTGAACAATATGTTGTTAAAAATTTAAATTTTGCATTTGATGCATTAGAAGCAACACCATTGAATACTCAAAATAGTTATGGACCAGGTGGAACTTCGGGTTATCAAACTGTAAGTCAAAAAGCTGCTACTGGAAGTGCTACACCACCATCTGGCACCAGTAGATGGCAAACTGATCAAAGTGAAACTTTTGTAGATGCAAATCATGTTGTACACCTAAGTATGAGCGAAGGATTAGATCAAAACTATCCTTTTGGTAATTCATTACTAGAAAGTATTTTTAAAGTTTATAAACAAAAAGAATTATTAGAAGATGCAATTATTATCTATCGTGTCCAACGTGCGCCAGAGCGCAGAGTATTCTACGTTGATGTGGGCAATATGCCTTCACACCTTGCTATGCAGTTTGTGGAGCGTGTTAAAACGGAAATACACCAAAGACGAATCCCATCCAAGACAGGTGGTGGTACAAATGTTATAGACAGTTCATATAACCCACTGTCAATCAACGAAGACTACTTCTTTCCACAAACTGCTGAAGGGCGTGGATCTAAAGTTGAAACACTGCCAGGCGGTACTAACTTAGGAGAAATTGATGATCTTAGGTATTTTACTAACAAGTTGGTGCGTGGCTTACGTATACCTAGTTCTTACCTACCCACAGGAGCTGATGATGGCGCATCGCAGTATAATGATGGACGAGTAGGCACAGCATATATTCAAGAATTACGCTTTAACAAATATTGCGAACGTTTACAAGGAATGCTTGAAGAAGTTTTTAATTTAGAATTTAAATTATACCTGCGTAATAAAGGAGTGAATGTTGATTATTCAATGTTTGATTTAGAATTAACTCCTCCGCAAAACTTTGCTGCATATAGACAAGCTGAACTTGATAATAATAGAATTAGTACATTTAGTACAATACAAGCTGTTCCGTTTATGTCAAATAGATTTGCATTAAAACGTTTCCTAGGACTTAGCGATGAAGAAATTGCAGAGAACGAAAGATTGTGGCGTGAAGAAAACCAAGATAATCTTGATGCAGCACTTGCGCAGCCAGAAGGTGGAATGGGTGGCGCCGCAGCATCGTTATCAGGTGCAGGCATTGCAGACGACTTTGGCGGCTTAGAAACTGGCTTAGATGACGGTGCAGGAGCAATTGAAGGCGGCGAAGGCACACCTCCTGAAACAGCCACAGGAGATGATTTTGGAGGAGCAGAGGCAGAACCAACTGACCAAACTGTATAAATAATACTATGATACTACGAGAACTTTTTTACTTTGACAAAGAAAACTTAGAACCAATCGAAGACCTTACATACAGTCCTAAGGACGATACAAGTGTGATGAAAATAGATAATTCTAGAAAAACAAGGCTTTCTTTAAAAGATATTAATAAGGCTCGTAAAGCTGCTGATAGTCATCAAAAAGAGACTTCAAAAGAATTAGATTTTGTTAAACAAATGTATGGACTGGCTGCACAGGCAGCAGCACAAGTTTAACAAAAGGTAAAAAATGTCAAAAAAATCTATTGCATTTGTGCTAGGTAATGGCACAAGTCGTAAAAAAATTAATCCTATTGATTTGAAACAACATGGCACAGTGTATGGGTGCAATGCACTGTATAGAACATTTGCTCCTGATTATCTTGTAGCAGTTGATACAAAAATGATAATGGAAATTCAAAAAACTAACTATCATCATGATCATCAAGTATGGAGTAATCCTAACAAATTAACAAGACAAGATCCTAATATTAATAAATTTAATCCAAACAAAGGTTGGAGTAGCGGACCTACAGCTTTGCATATGGCAAGTGTTCATGATAATGCTAAAATTTACATTTTAGGGTTTGATTATGTTGGATTAGGGGAAAAACAAGAATTAGTAAACAATGTGTATGCAGGTACAAAAAATTACAAAAATTTGAACGATAGGGCAACATATTTTGGAAATTGGCAAAGACAAACAATGACCTGTATAAATCAGTTTCAAAGAACTAAATATGTTAGAGTAATAGAAAATGAGGACAGTTATATACCAGATAACTTAAGAGATTGTAAAAACTTAACACACATTACAATGAATAATTTTATTGATTTTTTTGGGATTACACCATTAAAATCTTAAAATACGCTGTTTTGACCCCATTTTAAGCGTATATTTTCTAAAAAGTGTAAATATAATAGACAGCCTTGTAAAGATAATTAAAGGAGATTAACAATGACTGACCGCAACAAGTTTGAAGAAATGCTTGAGCATCTTGTTAACGAAGATCGCGAAAAAGCAGCAGAACTATTCCACGAAATCGTGGTAGAAAAATCAAGAGATATTTACGAATCACTACTTGAAGATGAAGAAGTAGAAGAAACAACTGACGAAGAAGTTGATGAAGCTACTGATGAAGAAGTAGATGAATCAGAAGAAGATCTAGACGAAGCAACTGACGAAGAAGTAGACGAGTCAGAGGAAGACCTAGACGAAGCAACTGACGAAGAAGTAGACGAAAGTTTCTTTGACGTAGCAGAAGCAGACCCAACAGACGATATGATGGGCGACATCGAAATGCCAGATGCAGGCGACGACATGGATATGGACGCAGGCGACGACGATATGGGTATGGATGACGACGGTGACATCGAAGATCGTGTAATGGATCTAGAAGACGAACTAGAAGCACTAAAAGCTGAATTTGAAGCAATGATGGACGACGAAGCACCAGCAGACGACGAAGCAGGTGACGACGATATGCCAATGGATATGGATTCAGAAGAAGGTGACGATGACGAAGAAGCTGAAGAAGAAGCAATTGCTTTTGAAGACGAAGAAGTAGAAGAAGCAGCTGACGAAGAAGTAGAAGAGTCAAAAGCACCAAAGTCACAAACAGAAATTATGCGTGAGTACACAGATAAAGTGTCAGCAACAATGGGCGACAACGGCGCAAATGCAAAATCACCAGTAGCAGGTAAAAATGATATGGGTGGTACATCAGCAAACATCGCAAAAGGCGGTTCAGCAGATGAAAAAGGCACAGGCGCAAGTGCTCCAAAACAAGATACCGCTGGTAACGTAAATGTTCCTGGTGGAAAAGCTGCAAAAATGAACGCAGCAAAAGCCCCTGCAAAGGGAGACAACGGCGCTAATACAAAATCAACACTTGGCGCTTAAGGACTGATTGATGAAAATACTGAACGAACATTTGAGTTTTGATGCTGCTAGAATGGTAGTTGAGTCTGCTAATGACGGCAAAGACCTTTATATGAAAGGAATTTGTATTCAAGGCGGAGTCAAAAACGCCAACCAGCGTGTTTATCCCGTAAATGAGATTAGCAGGGCTGTCACCACACTCAACGAACAAATTAGTGGCGGCTACTCAGTGTTAGGTGAAGTAGATCATCCTGATGGACTTAATATTAACTTGGACCGTGTTAGCCATATGATTAACGAAATGTGGATGGACGGACCTAATGGTTATGGTAAACTAAAAATACTACCGACTCCGATGGGACAATTAGTTAAAACAATGCTTGAAAGCAGCGTCAAACTAGGCGTTTCATCGAGAGGTAGTGGTGAGGTTGACGGCAGCGGAAACGTTGGCGGATTTGAAATAATTACTGTGGACGTTGTGGCACAACCAAGCGCCCCCGGTGCGTATCCGACACCTATTTACGAACATTTAATGAACGAAAGAGGTGGATACAAGGCATTTTTAACTTCAAAAGAAGTCCAAGGCGACAAAAAGGCACAAAAATATTTAAAAGAGAGCTTATTAAACATAATAAGCAGACTCCAATAACGAGGAGAAAGTAATGGTAGATGTACTAAAAAATCTCTTCGAAAATGACGCACTATCGGAAGAAGTACGTTCTGAATTAGCAGAAGCATGGAACGCTAAGGTGAAAGAAAATCGCCTTGAGGTTACTGCTGAATTACGTGAAGAATTTGCAAAAAAGTATGAGCACGACAAATCAACTATGGTTGAAGCCATTGATAGTCTTGTATCTGAAAAACTTGCAGAAGAAATTGCAGAATTCCAAGAAGACCGTAAGCAACTAGCAGAAGCAAAAGCAAAATTTGCAGTTGCTCAGCGTAAAAATGCAGAACTAATGAAGACTTTCGTTTCTGAGCAACTTGCTACAGAAATTAAAGAACTACATTCAGATCAAAAAGCAATGGCAGACAAGTTTGTTGCTTTAGAAGAATTTGTAGTTGAATCACTTGCTAAAGAACTTGCAGAATTTTACGAAGATAAAAAAGACTTGGCTGAAACAAAAGTACGTATTGTACGTGAAGCCAAAGAACATCTTAATACAGTTAAATCAAACTTTATTAAGAAAAGTGCAGCCTTGGTATCAGAAACAGTGTCAAAAGGACTTACAAAAGAAATTTCAGCACTTAAAGAAGATATTGAAGCAGCACGTGAAAACGATTTTGGTCGCAAACTATTCGAAGCATTTGCTAACGAATATCAACACTCATATCTAAACGAGAAGAGTGAAACACAAAAACTTCTAAAAGTTGTTGGTGCTAAAGACAAACAATTAGCAGAAGCAAAAGTAGCAGCGGCAAAAGCAATTAAGCTTGCAGAATCACAGGCTAATGAGAACAAAAAACTTACTGAGTCAGTGTCACGCAAAGCAAAGATTGATAGTTTAATTGCTCCTTTGAGCATTGACCAAAAAGAAATAATGATGGACTTGTTAGAATCAGTTCAAACTGATAAATTACAAAATCAATTTGAAAAATACTTACCGGCAGTTATCGACGGCAAGAGTCCAACAAAGAAGGCAGTACTAGCAGAGGCAAAAGAAGTAACAGGCAATAGAGAAACAAAAAATACTGATATGACAGCAAGCGCCGACCATAATGTGGTTGACATCAAGCGTTTAGCTGGTTTAAATTAAGGAGATAACTATGTCAGAACTACTAGAAAGTCGCTGGCAAGAGACTAAAACAGCACTTCTTGAAGGCCTACAAGGCAATAAGAAAGCAGTAATGGCGTCAACGCTAGAAAATACACGCAAGTATTTGGCTGAGACTGCAACTGCTGGTGCTACCTCTGCCGGTAATATCGCAACACTTAACCGTGTTATCCTACCAGTAATCAGACGTGTGATGCCAACTGTCATTGCAAACGAGATTGTTGGTGTACAACCAATGACTGGTCCAGTTGGTCAGATTCACACACTACGTGTACGCTACAGCGACACAGCAGGTACAGGCGCAGCAGGCGCAGTAGCTGGTGAAGAAGCACTGTCACCATTTAAAATCGCAGAAGCATATTCAGGTAATGCTACAACAGCAAAAGCTGACGCAACTGCGGCACTAGAAGGTGCAGCTGGTAACAAACTAAGCATTCAGATCTTGAAGCAAACTGTTGAAGCTAAATCACGTAAGCTATCAGCACGTTGGACATTTGAGGCAGCACAGGATGCACAGTCACAGCACGGTATCGATGTAGAAGCAGAAATCATGGCAGCACTTGCACAAGAAATTACTGCTGAAATCGACCAAGAGATTCTTGCATCTCTTGCAACACTAGCAGGCACAGGTACAGACACATACAACCAAGCAGCAGTTTCAGGTACAGCTACATTCGTAGGTGACGAACACGCAGCATTGGCAGTATTGGTTAACCGTGCAGCAAACCGTATCGCACAAAGAACACGCAGAGGCGCAGGTAACTGGGCAGTTGTTTCTCCAGCGATCCTAACAGTACTACAATCAGCAACAACATCAGCGTTTGCACGTACAACTGAAGGCACATTTGAAGCACCAACAAACACAAAAATGGTTGGTACATTGAATGGCGCAATGAAAATTTACGTAAACACATACGCAGCAGATGATGACGTACTAGTAGGTTATAAGGGTACTTCAGAGTCAGACGCAGCAGCGTTCTACTGCCCATACATCCCACTAATGTCAAGCGGTGTTGTACTAGATCCAACATCATTCGAGCCAGTCGTGAGCTTCATGACTCGTTATGGTTATGTTGAGTTGTCAAACACAGCATCGTCGCTAGGTAACGCAGCTGACTACTTGGAAAAAGTAGAAGTAACAGCAGCAAACCTAAGCTTCAGCTAAGTTATACTTACAATGTCAAAATAGGCCCTACGGGGCCTATTTTTTTGATTAAATAATTTGCAAGGAGTGCAAATGATATACACAGGACAAGTTTATAAATTTGTTGGCATTAAGGGTGTAATACGACCAGATGCTTTTGGACAAACACGCATTGATGTATTGTTTGATAAAAACAAAGAATCTTTAAAAATAGGCGATCGTGTTGAATACGAACAATTAACAAAAAACAATAGAAGATATGCAAAAAATATTAAAAAAATAGGTTGACTTTTGTTTTGTATATGCTATATTAAGTACATAACAAAGACGACGGTCCTAGTTAGATAGTGCAAGGAAACGCTGCTTCACATAGGCAGTAACTTGACTCACACGCTGTGGTGGCGCTGTAAGACCTTGGAGACAAGGCATTGCAGAGAAAGTAGAACTAACCATTCTATTGTGAGGTTGTGCTAGTTATGTAGACAGGATATGTCACGGCACTTGTAGGTAATCCTTAGTCCTACCTATCACATTATTAGAGAAAGGTCTGCTACATTTTAGCAGGCCTTTTTTTACGACATTATAACCCATTTTTTCTTTTTTGATAAATACATATGTCAAATAGTGTGCCGCAAGGCGGACTTATGCAGTACCCACTGCGTAGACCTAGAACGTCAAAAAGGAGAAAAACAATGGGACGTCCAGTAAATAAAAGAAACTTCGGTGCAACCGGTGTAGACGCAACACCAAAGGTGCCAATTAGATTCCACGACGGATCAAGTTTAATTGAAGGATATATTCTTTCACAAAGAGGAACAAATAAATTTAACTGTTCAAACGATGGTGACACAATCACAAGAGTATGCAGACTTACATCAGACGGTTCAGCACCAAACGCAAATCTAGAATGTCAACTAATTGGCATCGGAAGCGGTGGTGATCCAATTGCAATCAAAAAGTTATTCAACAGAACAGCAGTAGACTACGATAACAATCGTTATACATGGGAAGCAGAAGACGACTCTACAGAATCATTGCTAAGATTGACTGCAATCTAAGGAGTGATAACAGATGGCTCAGCGTATCAATAAAATCGGTGCAGATTCTTATGTAATTAGAGTTGATGACGGCGGCAGTATTGAATTAGATGTAGGTCCTGGTGGCTCAGTTACAGTCACTGGTGACCTTGCAGTTCAAGGTGAAAGCACATCGATTGGTTCTAGTGATCTTCTTGTAGAAGATAATACTATTACAGTCAATTCTGGTGAAACAGGAAATGGTGTTACATTAAACACAGCTGGTTTAATTGTTGATCGAGGAGTTGCAAATGATGCATATGTATTTTTCGACGAAAGATTAAACAGTGTCAGCGGTGGCATCAGTCGTCAAGGAAGTTGGATTTTACAAGATCAAACTGGTGCTGTACAAGGCTTATATGCAAGTAGTATCAAAGCAGATACCACCGGTGCAAATAATCTAACCTTATTAGCAGAAGGTACAGGAATAGTAACTGTTACAGGTACTACTGATTATGAAAGGCAAGTATATGATTATACTGGCAGTAGCATTACAACTAATCCGAGTACTAATACTAAATTAACTTTACCAAATGATGATGATGCATTAGTTACTGCAAGGTTACTAGAAGATTTTGTTGTTGGCTATAATGCACAAAATTTCCAAAAAGGTATCCAATCTGGTGAAACAACACCAACTAAAGTTGAAACTTTCGATTTTGAAGACGATGCATCAACTAGCAGAAT
>Ga0213866_10000040_pt1 | contig 106942 bp, 172 predicted proteins | sample PICome_11_FD_160079 | JGI IMG/M metagenome (GOLD analysis project Ga0213866, IMG submission 160079) | Coastal seawater microbial communities near Pivers Island, North Carolina, United States - PICO284 | ecosystem: Environmental > Aquatic > Marine > Coastal | place: USA: North Carolina... | reverse complement strand
TCCTCAATACTGGGAATCAAAAAAAATAGAACACAAAGATCAAAACGGTAAAGATTTAGGTTATACCAGTATTTGTTACGGTGCTAACGTTGACTATATTTTATCTGAAGCGATTAAAGAGTGGGCAAAACAGAATAATGTTGAACCCACTTTTGATGCGGTTTTGATCAAGTTAGCGGCGTCTAGATTTACATGCGAACAGTTTTTGAAAAACAAGTTACCCGAAACAATTAAACTGTTAAAAACAAGTCGAAACCTAAGGGTTAAGTATTATGGCGGATCTACGCACCATAGAAGTCATGCATGGTGTGGTTTTGGTCAGTCTGGATTTACCGATGCAATGGCCATTGTATGGGATGTCGTAGGCGATAACGAACCGACTACCGTATGGGAATTTGAAAATGGAAAACTAAAGTTTCAGGAACGTCAAGAGGATCTGGCTACGCCAGATAGTCCTGCAACTACACATTGGAGAATAATGCGTACATTTGGACGTGTCTACAATAACGTTGGGACGACCTGCAAGGCTCTTTCGAATACAAAAGAATTGTTGGATATCGCTGGTAAGTTGATGGGTCTATCAGCCTACGGGGAAAGAAATGATCAAACAGAACTTCTGTGCAAACAATTTGATATAGAATCTCAAGCGAAACTAAAAACATTTGAACATAACGGACCGGAAGTACGTCAGAAAGATCCAAAAACCGGTGCTTGGATGATAAGGTTGAATGTTCCTAATGATGAACCTACAGTGAAAGACAAGCAAGGTCGTCAAGTAACATGGGGCATTGATTTTAAAAATTATGCAGAACTTAACTGGGATATTGCAGCGATGCTAGGAAAACCGGGATATAAAAGAGGTAAATGGAGACCAAACATCGACGATGCACCTCTCAGTTTTCATATGATTGATGGCCAACAACAATACGATCTTGCTTGGGCCGCACAAGAATGGTTAGAAAGATCATTATTGCATCTTGTTGAAGAGTTTTACCATAAGATAGTACACGAACACGGTGGTAATTTAGTAATATCTGGCGGATGTGCTTTGAATGTTTTGGCAAACGCTAGACTGAAAAAAGAATATCCGAATCTCAATATTTTTGTGCCTCCAAGTCCTGGTGACAATGGTCTTTCTACGGGAATGTTAATAGAGTTTTTGGTTGAACAAGGAGTAATAGACACCAGACACCATCACTCCATGTTGCGAAACTTATCTATGTCTGGGCTGAGAATGCAAAAACGCGAGTTTTACGAAAAACACTGGAAGAAAGATTTTAGACCGGTCGACCTTGGCATCATAAGCACAACGTTGAAGTCTGGTAAAATTATAGGACTGATTCAAGGACAATGTGAGTCTGGACCTAGATCACTAGGCAACAGATCGATTTTATGTGATCCTAGTTATCCGAATATGAAAAATATTCTAAACAAAAAAGTTAAGTTTCGTGAGTCATTCAGACCCTTTGCGCCTGTTTGTAGAATCGACGATGCGCCGAAATACTTTGACTCACAACACTTTCGAAACATGGAGTTTATGGGATATTCTTGTCATGTTAAACAGGAACACAGAGAAACTTTGGCAGCCATTACACACGTTGATGGTACTGCGCGGCTTCAAACCGTTGATCGCTTTACAAACCCTTTGTTGTATGATATACTAACAGAGTTTGATGGAGTATTATTAAATACGTCATTTAACGTACAAGGCAAGCCTATTCTAAACGATTATGTCGATGCTCATAGAATATTGCATAACTCTGACTTAGATCATGTCGTAATTTTAGATGATGAAGATGGCAAACTCTATATGACTAAAGCCAAAGGTAAGTAAGTATGAAAGTAGCGATCATCACAGATCAACACTTTGGAGCAAGAAACGACTCCATACAATTTCATGAATATTTTTCTAGATACTATAAACAGGTATTTTTTCCTTTTTTAGAAGAAAACGGCATCGATACAATCATCGAACTTGGTGACATCTTTGATCGGCGCAAGTATGTAAACTTTGATACGTTGTCTCGTTGCAAAGATTACTGGTTTGACGAAATTAAAAACCGAGGCCTCAAACTACACTGCGTAGTTGGCAACCACGACATATACTTTAAAAACACAAACAGAATTAACGCACCGAGCTTGTTGTTAGGTGAGTATGAATTTGAGGTCTACGATGAACCCACGGTTGTCAATCTTGACGGCCTAAATGTATTGATGATGCCATGGATAAACTCAGAAAACTACGAGTCGGCCATGAAAGCGACTGATAGTGGTGAGTGTAATGTCTGCATGGGACATCTAGAGTTACAAGGTTTTGAAATGTACAAAGGCGCTGTTATTGATCACGGCATGCCTCACAAAGCGTTTCAGAAATTTGATATGGTGATGTCTGGACACTTTCACCACAAATCATCGAAAGATAACATACACTATCTCGGTGCACCATACGAGATGACCTGGTCTGATTACAATGATCCACGTGGTTTTCATGTATTTGACACAGACACATTAGAGTTAGAACACATCGTAAATGAACATCATGTTTTTCATAAGATTTTCTATGATGATGTGACTAACGATAAGGACGAACTACTCAACACAGACTTTTCTTTTGTTAAGGATTGTTACATAAAGGTAGTAGTGAAACAGAAAAATAATCCATATGTGTTTGACATGTTCATGGATAAAATCAACAACTGCTTACCTACACACACTCAGGTTGTCGAAGATAATTTAAATCTTGACATTGAGGACACATCTGATATAATAAATGAAGCTGAAGATACTAGGACAATTATACAGAAGTACATATCTAGTTTGAACTTAGAAGATGCACAACCTGTTCAAAACTTATTTAATGATCTATACCACGAAGCGATTAGTAGCGAATGATATATTTTTCAAAACTGCGTTGGCAGAATTTTCTGTCAACCGGTAATCAATGGACAGAAATCGAACTTAACAAATCACCCTCAACTTTGATCGTAGGTGAGAACGGCGCCGGTAAATCTACAATGTTGGATGCACTGTCATATGTACTGTATGGCAAACCATATCGTAACATTAACAAGCCGCAACTTGTCAACAGCATCACACGAAAAAACTGTCTTGTAGAGATTGAATTTTCTGTCAAAGGAAAATCATATCTTGTACGTCGAGGCATGAAGAAAAATGTCTTTGAGATTTACTGTGATGACAAACTGATGGATCAAAACGCCAACATGCGTGAGTACCAAGAGTATCTTGAGAAACACGTACTCAAACTAAATCACAAATCATTTACTCAGATTGTGGTAATTGGTTCTGCAAACTTTGTTCCTTTTATGCAACTGAAACCACAAGAGCGCCGTCAAGTTATCGAAGACCTATTAGACATCGAAATCTTTTCGTCTATGTTTTCTATACTGAAAGAAAAGATTGCAAAGAACAACAACGACATTATTCAATCGCGCCATGACATTGAGTTATTAGAGCAAAAGATCGAACTGACCAAGAAACACATGAATGAAATCATGTCGATGAAAAAGTCAGACAAAGATGCCAAGTTGAAGAAAATAAAAGACCTAGAAACTATTCTGTATGGCGCCAGAAAATCGCAAGCAAATTTGGCCAAACAAGGTCAAGAGGCTAATGATAGTATCGACGACTTAGATCAGGTTAAAACCAAGTTAAAGAAACTTGAGGACTACAAATCTAAAATCGAACACAAGATGGAACTGATTGACAAAGACGTAGAGTTTTTACAGAATCATACCGACTGTCCTACATGTAATCAGGAAATTGACTCTGAGTTTAAACAAACACACATCAACGAACAGAACAAAAAACAAGATAGTTTGAGAGATGGTTTATCTGAGATGACCGGCCATTTCGACGAACTACAGAATCGACTGACTGAAATTGCTGGCATTCAACACATTATTTCTGGGATCAATTCACAACTGGTTTCGATCAACAGTGAGATAGTATCAACAGAGAATCAAATTGCCGAACTCACCGAAACGGTAGAACAAGAGGATGTAGAAGACACTACATCTGTTGAGGAGTTGAATCAATATAAAGACAGTCTAAAAAGTACTGAACAGTCTTTGCAGAAATCTATTATGCAGAAAGAGGTCTATGACATCGCTTCTGCGCTTCTGAAAGATGACGGCATCAAATCAAAAATTATTAAGCAATATGTGCCAATCATTAATAAATTGGTGAATAAATACCTTGCAGCAATGGAGTTTTTCGTTCAGTTTGAACTCGACGAAAAATTTAATGAAAAGATCAAATCTAGATTTAGAGATGAGTTTACTTATGACTCTTTCTCCGAAGGAGAAAAGATGCGAATTGATTTATCGTTACTGTTCACGTGGCGTGCGGTTTCAAAACTGCGTAATTCAATTTCTACAAATCTCCTGATATTAGATGAAGTGTTCGACAGCTCACTTGATACCACCGGTACAGATGAGTTTTTGAGAATCATTTCTTCATTGGCTGGCGACACAAACACGTTTGTCATATCACATAAAGGTGATCAACTGTTTGATAAATTTCATAATACAATACGTTTTGAGAAGGTTAAGAACTTCTCTCACATAGCGGCGTAGGAGATAAAAGATGGCTTTCAAAGTACAACGAGAAGTAAATCCTGATACCGATAAATGGTATGATGTAATTGATATGGCGTTAAGCAAACCAGGCGGCAAAAAAGTAACTCGCATTTTCTTTACTGAGGAAGAAGCGACATACTTTATTCAATCGACCTGTGCTGAACGGCCAAAAGACATTGATTCGTACAGAATTGAAGAGATAGAAGATGGCGACTTACTTTGATACACTTGTTGATTTAGATGATGACACATTCAAGTCTCAATATCTAAACAAAAGACCACTGTGTTTATCATCTCAACGAGCTCGTAAAAAGAGAATCGTTACGGGTCTTGTCACATGGGAGAACCTTAACTTACACCTCAACCGTGAAGATACCGATCATAGTCCAGCCAAAATGCACTTAGCATGGAAACTGGACTCAGAACTTGTTTTAGAGAATCAGAGAAACTTTAATCCTCGACTGAATGAGGTGTGTGATCTGTTTGAAAGTTTGTACGATAACAAGTACACGGCGAAGTGTGATATACTGATGCGAAACACAAGGTCAACAGACGAAGAACCCGAGATGACATCATTTGATGACGATACATTTTTTATCGTTGTCCGTGGAACGGGTCAGCTGTGTGTATATCCCAAAAAGAGAACTAACGACGAATCTTGGAAAGAGGGGTTTGAAGACTTTTTGTTGCCTATCGTAGATCAGAGAGTATTAGAATCGTCTATTGTATATTTGCCCGCGAAAATATTTCATTCGTTTTCTCTTACAAACAGTCCTAGTCTGGTAATTAAATTGACTATGACAGAAGGAAAACCCAAGAAATCCAAACGTTATGATTTTATGTTAACAGATAAGATGAAGGTGAAGAATGTCAACCCAGAGTTTAATATTACCTCATGATCCTTTACTCACTACTGAGTTAGATCATTTTGATTTTGAAAATCCTCCAGAAGAACCTACTGAGATTGCCAAGAAACTGTTCGACGTTCTAAACGAAAAGAACGGCCTTGGTCTTGCGGCCAATCAAATTGGTTTATCTCACCGTGTTTTTATTATGAGAGGAAATCCTTGTACGTTGTGTTTTAATCCAGAGATTACGCACTACTCAGACGAACAGGCAATGATGGAAGAGGGGTGCTTGACATATCCAGATTTATTTGTTAAGATACGTAGAAGTGAGAATATTGAAGCAAAGTGGACCAATGAACTCGGCGAAGAACAAACGTCAGTTTTAGAAGGTCTGACCGCTCGTGTGTTTCAACACGAACTTGATCACTTAAATGGCGTGAACTATCTACAAAGAGCAAACCCTTATCACGTACAACAAGCGAAGAAATTGATGAAGAAAATGAAACGTCGAAAGAAACATGAATACTTCAGGCCTGTCGCAGATGTGTCGCATCTGGTTCAAGACCAAGACGTTATTTCTACTGAGATTTCAGATGAATTATTTACTTTAGATACAGGCGATTAATATGCAAATACAGGTAAAAATGGATGAACTGAGGAAACAAAAACTGTTTCTTGCTGTTCCTATGTACGGTGGTCAATGTGCCGGAATGTTCACGCGGTCACTTGCTGACCTGACGGGTATGTGTTCGAAGAACGGTATTCCACTACAGTTTTATTTCTTGTTCAACGAATCACTGGTGACACGTGCAAGAAACTACTGTGTTGATGAGTTTATGCGTTCTGATTGTACGCACATGATGTTCATTGACTCGGACATCGGATTTTCGGCCAGAGATGTACTCACGCTTCTTGCGCTTGCCGTAGACAATCCCGACGAGTACAATGTTCTTTGTGGTCCTTATCCTAAGAAAACTATTTCTTGGGAGAAGATCAAACAGGCCGTCGATGCCGGTGTGGCGAACGACAATCCAATGGAACTTGAGAACTATGTTGGTGATTACGTGTTCAATCCTAAAGGCGGAACACACATCAAGATTTCTGAACCTGCTGAGGTGTCAGAAGGCGGCACTGGTTTTATGTTGATTAACAGGAACGTGTTTGAGAAATATCAAGAAACATATCCTCAGTTTTGGTATAAGCCTGATCACATTCGTACTGCCAACTTTGATGGCAGTCGAGAAATCATGGCATACTTTGATGCATTGATTGATGACAAGACACAGAACCTTGTACCAGAGATCAACGCATTCTATGAAGCAAACCCTGATGCGACCAAAGATGATGTGATCGCATTCCTGTCTGATAAGAGACATGGTGTACATACAGAAAATTATTCAAATAGGTACTTGTCAGAAGACTATATGTTCTGTTATAATGTACAAAGAATGGGTATGAAAATTTGGTTGTGTCCTTGGATGCAACTCAAACACGTTGGTTCGTATGTGTTCGGTGGTTCGTTGTCGCACCTCGCTTCGGTTGGTGCCTCGGCGACTGCTGATCCCACACAGATCAACAAAGCAAAGAAAGCAAAAAAGAAATCCTAACGGAGATATATGATGAAACTAAGTGATCGTTCAATTCAAGTACTGAAGAATTTTTCTTCAATTAATCCTTCTATTCAATTTAAAGAAGGCAGTGTGCTGAAAACAATCTCACCTAAGAAAACTGTTCTGGCTTCCGCCAGCCTAGACACTCAGATTCCAAATGATTTTGCAATCTATGATCTGTCGCGTTTTCTTGGTGTGCTCAGCATGATCAAAGATGCCAACTTTGAAGTGCAGGAAAAACTTGTGAACATTTCTACCGCAGGCCGTAAAGTGAGTTATACCTTTGCGGATCCCTCCACAATTATTACACCGCCTGACCGAGACATTGATATCGGTGAGTCAGACGTTAACTTTCGTCTTGAAGAAAAGCAGCTTGACGAAATTCAACGTGCAATGGGTGTAATGTCTTTTCCTGATCTTGTAGTGACTTCAGAAGATGGCAAAATTATTTTACGTGCCACAAACTCAAAAGTGTCAACTTCTGATAAATACGACATCGAAGTAGGTGAGACTGATCAACAGTTTAATGTTGTCTTTAAGGCAGAAAACATTAAGTTGATGTCAGACAGTTATGACGTTGCCATTTCATCGAAAGGCATCGGTTACTTCAAGTCCGATTCTCTACAGTATTGGATCTCTATCGAAAGTACTTCAACGTTTAGTTGAGTCAAAAGGGGTCATGGTTCGTGCGGGAGACCATGACAGTGGACTACAGGCGCGAAGGGAAGGGGCGCACCACATTTTACACACAACACAACACACAAGGAGGCAATTATGCCAAATAAAACACCCTATGAACTACGGTTCGATGTACTACAAATGGCTCGTGATCTTGAGATGCAGCAGTATGAGGTTCTTATGAACACATTCTGGGCAACTCATAATGAACTTGAGCAAGCAATCGCACAGATGACTGATCAACACTTTAATCACCGTGATGCGGTCGATAAAGCGAGAGAGGTATCAGAGAGATTGATTGATGCAATTCCGAAAATGCCAACCTCTAGTCAAATCAATAACCGTGCTAAAGAACTCTATGAGTTTGTTGAAAACAAATAACTCATAGTTACAGGTTCGCCGCTATAGCTCAGCAGGTAGAGCAACTGATTTGTAATCAGTAGGTCCCGCGTTCGATTCGTGGTGGCGGCACCATTTTCCGCGATAGCTCAGTTGGTAGAGCAAGTGACTGTTAATCACTGGGTCCCTGGTTCGAACCCAGGTCGCGGAGCAAATTTGTAATGAAAGGAAAAAGTATGTTACGTAGCAATATCCCAGATGTAGTATTTAAAATGCGTGTGAGAGATGAGTCTATCGAAGGAGATAATCCTTTTCGATGGGAACATGTTCAATCAACAGACCTGTTTGCAAACAAGTGTGTCGTTTTGTTCTCTCTACCCGGAGCCTTCACACCGACCTGTTCAACATATCAACTACCCGATTTTGAAAAACTGTATTCAGAATTTCAAGAGAAAGGCATTGATGACATTTTCTGCATTTCTGTTAACGATGCGTTTGTAATGAATGCATGGGCCAAAGACCAAGGATTGCAGAATGTTAAGGTTATTCCTGATGGTAGTGGTGAGTTTACTCGTAAGATGGGTATGCTTGTTGACAAAGACAACCTTGGTTTCGGTATGCGTTCATGGCGTTATGCGGCCATTGTTGATGACGGCGTGATTACTTGTAGTTTTGTTGAACCGGGTTTTGAAGACAACTGTGAGACTGATCCTTATGGCGAGAGCTCACCGCAAAACATCTTAGCCAATCTTACGGCATAATCAAGGGGAGGTTCCTGAGCGGTCAAAGGGACCAGACTGTAAATCTGATGCGTGAGCTTCGGTGGTTCGAATCCACCCCTCCCCACCAAATACGGGAATTAGCACAGTTTGGTAGTGCGCTCGCTTTGGGAGCGAGAGGTCGTTGGTTCGAATCCAGCATTCCCGACCAAACATTATGTTGATAAAGAAAAAAATACTGAAAGACGAAGATATCGAATATCTGGTTGAACAGAGTTACAATCACAAATACGGATTAGGTTCGGTTTCTAAAAATGGTGTAACGGTTGAAGATACGTCAGTTAGATCAGCCAAGGTCGCTCCTTTACTTACACCAAGGTCTATTACCAGTAAATTCGTAGATTTGTTGACACGTTCTGGCGAATATTACTGTCCCGAAACTCAGTTTTTACTTTATGAAAAAGGCGACAAGTATGCCAAACATGTTGACGCAATTGGCGAAAATGATCCTAGAGCATATACTATCATTACGTTAATCGAAAAATCAGATAATCTTGATGGTGGTACTCTGAAGTTATGGAAAAGAGGCAGTGAACCTAATACATGGCAATACCGGCCGGTAGAACTTGAAGTAGGCGAGACTGTTATATTTCCTAGTACGATGGTACATGAAGTGGAAGAGGTGAAACAGGGAACAAGAAAAGTTTTGGTTGTCTGGGCACACCGTGTGTGATATACTATATTTTGTGATGATGAGGTTATACTATGAACGAAGAATTTTTGTGGGTCGAAAAGTATCGACCTAATACTGTGGCAGATACCATTCTGCCAGAAGAACTCAAACAAACTTTTCAACAGTTTGTTGACCAAGGCAATATTCCCAATCTATTACTCACAGGCGGCGCCGGCGTAGGTAAAACTACTATCGCTCGAGCGATGCTTGAAGAGTTGGATTGTGACTACATTGTTATCAACGGTTCGATGAATGGCAACATCGATACACTCCGAAATGACATACTTACATTCGCCTCCTCTGTCTCCTTGCAAGGTGGTCGCAAGTATGTGATTCTAGATGAGGCAGACTATCTCAATCCTCAATCTACACAACCTGCTCTCCGTAACTTTATGGAAGAGTTTAGTAAAAACTGTGGTTTCATCCTGACCTGCAACTTCAAGAATCGTATCATTGATCCTCTGCATTCGCGGTGCAGTGTGATCGAATTTAAGATCGCTAACAATGATAAACCGGCCATGGCACAGCAGATGTTCAAGCGTGTGTTGAACATTCTCAAGTCTGAGGACATTGAGTATGATCAGGAGGCTGTAGTTGAGGTAATTACTAAATACTTCCCAGATAATCGACGCACGTTGAATGAGTTACAACGGTACTCTGTAACAGGTAAGATTGATTCTGGAATCTTATCTAATTTCAAAGAAACCTCGTTGAACAGTCTTGTAGATTTTTTGAAAGAAAAAAACTTTACTGGTGTTCGAAAGTGGGTTGCTGAAAATACAGATGTCGATCAAAGTGAATTATATCGACAGATATATGATACATGTTCACAATATCTACAGAATGCTTCAGTACCGCAGTTAGTACTGATACTTGCTGACTATCAATACAAAGCCGCATTTGTGGCTGATAATGAGATCAACACGACCGCATGTTTGACTGAGATTATGGTCAACTGCGAATTCAAATAGTGTGATTGATTTATACTACATCATGTCCTTGTTATGTTCGACTAAAGGACATTATCGCCATGATGGAGATCGCAGCAGCAATATCCATGGCCGCCTCCGCAGCAAAAGCAATTAAAGGCGCTATAGAAAACGGAAGAGAAGTCGCCGATATGGTAGAAGTATTCGGTAGATTTTTTGACGCAAAAGACGAGATAGCAGAACATAGTATGAAGGCCGGCACAAAGTCAGGTGCCGCCAAATTGTTTTCAGGTAGAAGTGTTGAAGCTGAGGCACTGCAAGTTACCGCGGCAAAACACCGAGTGAAAGCAATGGAAAAAGAATTGTATGAATACTTGTTGTATACAGGACAACAACAATTCTATGATGACATGATGCGTGAACGCCGAGAGATCCGACAACGCAGACTGATGGCCGCAAAAGCAGCTGCAGAAAGAAAGGCGTTTATTATTGATATGATTGCGCTTATAGTCGGTGGTATTTTTTCAGCTGGTATAGTCATTGGACTCATCATGCTCTTTAATTATAAATGAGAAGGACAATATTATGTTTGGTAAGAAAAAAGAAAAGTGTGGGTTTTATTCAAGTGCATGTCAGAATACTTTACCTGATGATCCGGCGATAGCAAAAATCTATACAGGACAAGACGTACTTGAAATACCCATGTGTGCAGAGTGTGAAAAACTTTGGAACACTTTATCTGAAAAGTTTGAACAACGTGAATTGCAAGATTATGAATCCCTTTGAATACTTAAACTCAATCAATACATCAAAAGAAAACTTGATGACAGGCACGGATAACGATCAACTGGCCGAAAAAGATTATGCGCCTTTTATGGTTAATCGTGGCCTGTCATACTTTCAAGATACTATCGCCATTGCAAACGAGATGAATGTCAACCATCATCTAGATCATAAACCTCAGTATGAGTTTTTACTAAATATTGTAAGACCACGTAAACGTTTCTCAAAGTGGTTTAAAAAAGAACAATCAGATGATCTTGAGGCTATTAAAGAATATTATGGCTATAGTACTGCAAAATCTCTTCAAGTACTTCCTATTCTCACTCCAGATCAAATAACAAAAATAAAAGAAAAACTAGAAAAGGGCGGTATATGAATATTGTTGACTCCTTTATTGAAGTAGAATTGGAGGAGAGAGACGATTTTTTGAAAGTAAAAGAAACTCTGACTAGAATAGGAATTTCATCTTTCAAAGATCGAAAACTTTACCAATCGTGCCACATCTTACATAAGCGTGGCAAGTATTACATTGTGCATTTCAAGGAATTATTTGCACTTGACGGCAAACCTACTAACTTTTCATCCGAAGATAGGATGCGCCGTAATGCTATTGCTATGTTGTTGCAAGAATGGAATCTAATACGTGTGATTACACCAATCGCAGAAGACGATTGTGCAACAGCAAATCAGATTAAAATTATTTCTCATAAAGAAAAGAAGGATTGGGAACTGGTTGCTAAGTATAGTATCGGCAACAAAAAGTAATAAATGAAATTTTTTGATGATGTTCTGAGTGATGAAACTTTAAATTTTTATCACAAAGAATTTGAAATAATATCACAACAGCAAAGATGGGGCTTGTCAGACCTAAACTGGAGTGATAATATAAAAGTTGGTATTACAGGTGTTTGTGCGTATACATCTGTGAGCGAACAATTGAAAAGTATGCTGAAGTCTGATTTGGCAGATGTTCTGCCAGAACATGATGATTTGGGTATTAGACACTATATCTGGACAAGAAACTCTGGTATTAGTGTACACAATGATCGTGGATATGCATTTGGTGCGACCATTTATTTAAACAAAGAATGGTCTGTGAATGATGGCGGTTTGTTTATCTATGGTGATAAGATGCAAAACTCTTTTACACCACTATATAACTCACTCTGTCTTAATGACGATGAGACAAACCATCTAGTCACACCAGTCAGTCCACTTTCTACCCAAAACAGAAATACTTTACAAATTTGGGGCCTCAGAAAAAAACGCTTGACAAATCGTCCGTGATTTGAGATAATGTAATCTGAATCGTTAAAGATTCAAAAACACGATGTTAAATTTTAGTAAATTATGGAGAATATTATGTCTCAGAAGCAAAACCTTATCAACGCTTTCACCTCTGGTGAAGAACTGTCTGCGAAGCAGATCGCTGTACGTTTTAACGTAGCGAACCCTACTGCTCTCGTTTCTAGCCTGCGAATGGAAGGCTTCCCTGTTTACCTGAACCAGGGAACCAAAGACGCTCGTGGTCGAGTACGTGCATCCAAGTACCGTCTTGGCACTGCAAGCCGCGCTGTGATCGCAGCTGGTTATAAGGCATTGGCGCAAGGCTAATCCTTCTGAGGGAACGCAATGTTCCCTCACACCTTTGCGGAGATAGCATAAGTAGTAATGCATCGGTCGTCCAGATCGAAGATGGAAGTGCAAGTCTTTCTCTCCGCTCCAATTTATAAGATCAATAAATGCCCAACATACTTACAGCAATTCTTACCTCTGAACACCCTTATCACCTTGATCAAGCCATCAAGTGTTTTTCTGACGCAGAAAATCTAGTTATCTTTGTAGACACATGGGACGATTCGTACCGTGATTATGTGTATGATACCTATGGTGCAGACTACAGAATTGTATCGACAGCCGGTCGAAGAATGAAAGGTTCTCCTGGTTTCGGTAAAAACTTTGTCTTACAGTGGTTTCGAAAAGAAACACTCTTTACACACCTTATTCCCATAGACGGTGATGATGTTCTTTATCCTGGTGCATACAAAAAACTGGAGAATATCATCAACTGTTATCCAGATGCAGATGTTTATCATTATGCGTGGCACGATATGGTAAACACCAATCGAAATGACGAATGTTCTATACTAACAGATACACAGGACTGGTATAAGAGGAGTTATTTTATCAGTCGCCGCATAGAGTTAAAACCGATGGGCGTTGCTTCAAAACAAGAGAATGCGAATGAGAGATTGTTGCGTTATATTTTTGATGTTGATCGTGTTGCAATTGAAACACGAAAATCAGCCGAAGTTTTTTACGACATAGGCATCTATACTTTTGAAGATGTGAAAAGAAATCTTACATTCAAACGAATGATCGCTGATGAGAAACTCAAAGGTTATTCTATCTACAGCCGTGATCTTTACTGTTATTTCAAAGAGGAAGAACATAGAACGGCAAAGAGAAGGCCGCGTATTGATGCTCACATGAGCAACAATCCTAATGAACAAGATACAAAACCTTTTAACTACATTGACGGTGAATATTGGCATACAAATCAAATAAAACAACGATCACATCAGGCATTGAGGACACTGGAGTGGGACCTAGAAGACGAACAAAAGGTCTGTTTTTGGAATCGAAAGATTGAACTTGAAGACGAACTTTCTTTTGAGTGGAAAAAACAATGGCTCAAAGAAAATTATCAAATAGAAATTCCTGGCGATGATTATGCGTCCATGATTGAACACCTAGACACAAAAGATTTCGATCCTTTTCAGGAGTTACAAAATGACTTGGCTGTTAGAGAAAACAAGCACACTGATTGAACATCCTTGGAAGATGGCTGTCATTGAAGACGCTCTGCCGAAAGATGTTGCTGATTATATGTTACAGAATTTTGTTAACGAAGAATTCAAACGAATGGATCAGTATGACTTATACCAAGCGATGGGTCGAATTCGTCGAGGTGATAAAATATTTGATGATTTCTGGCGTCTAAATTCAGACAATGAGACAATGCTTCCAGAAATTCACAAACGTTTGAATATGTCCGACATCTCAGGCCGTCTTGATCAGATTAGTTTCAATCGACATGATGGTGATCCTAATCTATCTGTTGCTAGAGACTGGCACACAGACCTTCCAGGTAAAAAATTTCAATTGATCTACTATCTCGGCAAAAGTAGTGATAAGGTCACGTTTGAGATGACAGATAATCCCGAACACGGATCGAAAAGATCGTTTAACTTTCAACACAATCGTTTGATCATTTTCGAAAATCATCCGAAAGCGTTTCATAAGTTTTATTACACCAAAGAGGATAGGTGTTCCATTGTTCTCACCGTACATCATCGTCGATAACTTTTTTGATAATCCATATGGTGTGGTTGAATTGGCCAAATCGCAGTCGTATGAACGTTCTGCGGTTGAAACAGGTCCCGCAATCGCTGGTCTGAAGATTGATCGCACCAAACCTGTTCCTAGCGTCTCTTGGAGAGGTTATCGTTCAAGGGTCGATGATCTTGTTATCACCAGAAACTATGGCCAACATCTTTTCAATAAGTTGTTTCCTGATGTTAGAGTGTATCAGGCAGGAGTGGGATGGTGTTTTTCTTATATGCCTGAGATGGCTAGAGAGTCAAGTTGGTTTCATAAAGACAGTCAACCTTTCTTGGCCGGCGTAATCTATCTCTCCCACAATCCGCCTTCATTTTCCGGTACCATCGTCGGTGAACACACCATTGAGAACAAATTCAATCGCATGGTCGCTTACCCTGCGAATACCACACACTCGCCAAGTTGTGGTTTTGGTGATACAATAGACGATGCAAGACTGACATTGAATTTCTTCATTTTCAGTATGAATATGCGATCCTTTATGAAAAAAAATAATATGTAAGGAAATCAATGACTTACGGTAAGTGATTGATTTTTAAAGAATTTTTTTTCTTGACATAGACCCCCTATTGTGTTCCAATATATATTGGTGTACAAACTTATGAGAGAGGTGCCTATGGCGACTAAACGATTCAACCGACTCGACAAGCAACACCGTACGCTTGCTTACGAGGCCTGTGAATTCGTTGTTGATAAACTAATGCCTAGACTCAAGCACAAACTTGAGATAAGATTTCAAGGCGATCCTGAGTTGACTGAGCGAGAAGGTATACACGGTGACTGTGTTTATACCGAGTGGACCCCCGGTCCTCCACGCGATTTCGTGATACGTGTTGATACTAGTTTAGATCCTCTGGAGTTTCTAACCTGCATCATGCATGAAATGGTACATGTCAAACAATGGGCACGTAATGAGATGCGTCTCTATGAACGTGGTCCTTTTGGCATGGTTCGTTGGCATAAAGAAAAGATTGATGAAAAAAACTTAGACTATTATGATTTGCCTTGGGAAATTGAGGCACATGGTCGTGAACAAGGCCTTTGTGTGCAATTCTTGACCACACGTGAAGATATTCAAAAACTGATAAATGAAATGATTGAGGCGATATGACAAAGGTTTTAGAAATTGTAAAGTGTAGTGATTCATCTCGTTGGTACGCAAACAAAGTTGGTCAATACGTTCCCTTTTTAGAAGATTGTGGGAACGAGTATAAATCTTTGCAGGATCCCGATCCAGAGATGAACGGTCATTGTTTTATTAATTTTGTTCTAAAAACAGATTGTGTTTTGGTATGTAAAGAAGAGTAATGATTGAGAGTAAACAAATTAAATTCAGTTGTACAGACTCAGAACTGGGCAATATGATCGATGAGGGCATCACCAAGATGCCAACACTCAACTCTACTGTAACTTTTGAGTTTGACGCAATAGAAATGTCTACATTTGAAATGTTTATGCAGTGGGTTCGTTTTATGAATGCGATTGGTTATGTGCTTGATCCAGAAGAAATGGAAGGGATGTGGAATGGGATTGAATAATATGGAAAAGAGCTTTATAGAAATTGATGCAGGTCCATGGTTGACTTGCGATGGTGACATTGAAGTTAGTGTTTACATAGGCGAAGGAACGTGTGAACCCAATTATACTTCAAAGGTAAGCCTCAAAGAATTGGTAGACCGCGAGCTCGAAGGCATGATTCCTGGTGTTATTCCTGGGTCCGATGATACCAAATCTGGGTCTATCGCAGAATATCATAAAGAAGATGTCAAACGACTGTTAGAAAGTTTGAGAGAGTTGTACTATTATGCAGGCGGCCGAGCAGAGGAATTGGGTGGCGGGTGATGAGTGAATACAGAGACCTTCCGGTCGAAGAACAGTGGAAAATCTGGCAAGAACAAAATCCTATAGACAAAGTACCAGACATCACAGACGAAGAACTCAAAGAGGCTCTCGTCCGTGATTTGTCGTATGTGTCACAAATGTCCGTTGGCGAATACATTCTTTATCAGAAGCACGAAGAGGTAACGACAAAGTATCCGACAGAAGTTGTGAGTACCTTGTTTGGCGAAGAGGTGCAACTTAAAAATCTGAATCAAATGAAAGTCGTCGATGAAATGAAGAGAAACATCTGGCGACCAACTGATCTTGAAGATTATGCAAATCTAAAACCAAAGTTGATTCTGACAGACGATGTAGGCCTGCCAGAAAAGTGGAATGCAATTCGAACATTTACGTCAACGATGAAGAATTCGTCCAATATTGGCCGTAATCTAAACTATCTTGTCGTTGATGAGGTGACAGACAAATATCTCGGTGTGATTTGTATCTCTTCTGACTTTCTTGATCTAACACCACGTGATCAGTGGATTGGGTGGGAACGTGAAAAGAAAACACAAGGTCACATGATCAACTATACAGGCATCGGATCTACAATTGTGCCGACCCAACCTCTTGGTTACAATTATGTTGGCGGCAAACTACTGGCGCTGTTGTGTTTGTCTGACACTGTGCAGAATGATTGGAAAAGAATGTATGGCGATGTACTTACAGGCATCACAACAACCTCGTTGTTCGGCAAAACGAAACAGGGTGGCCTGTCACAGTATGACAACTTGAAACACTGGAAGAAAATGGGTTATACGTCTGGTACTGTCGCATATCAGGCGAGTAAAGAAACACAATACATGTTGCGTCACTGGTTGCACAAACATCATACGTATCGATACTTTGAGTGGTATGGCGCAGTGAAGCCTACGGGTCAACCATACAAACGTGATCATCGAAATAGGTCGTTTCACTGGACATATCAGAAGTTGAAAGTTGATAAGGCGTTGACGCACAGTGAACATGCACGTGGCATTTATTTCTCGCCTTTGTATAACAACACACGTGAGTTTTTGTGTGGTGAGATTGAAGAATCGCAACTTGACAAGTTGTTTGATACAAGCACCGAGTATTTGGTGGATTTGTGGAAGACTAAATATGCAAGTAAAAGAATTAAGAGTCTGATCAAGAACGACCGCGTTTCTGATGAAACGTTATACTATGACGATTTGATCTATCTTGATTGGGAGCAAACAAAAGAAAAATATCTCAATGACGTAGGAAGGTAAAATGTTATCCCTCAACGAGTACACAGATCAAAAAGAGTTAACAGAATTATGTGAAGCGCTTATTACATTCGGTGGCCAAGCATATCCTAAATTCAACAACGTCATCATCATGGCTGGCGGCGCAGGATCAGGTAAAGGTTTTGTGTTGCAGAATCTTGTTGGTGCAGAGGGATATAAGTTTGACGTAGACGAATTGAAAAGTTTGGCCATGCGGTCAGCAACGTTGAACAAGAAAGTTAAAGATCAGTTTGGTGTTGAACTGTCGAAGATTAATCTGCGAGTGCCAGAGAATGTTTCGAAGATGCATGAGATCATTTCTGGATTAGGTATTGACTCAGCTCGACAACGCCAACTTTATAAGTCAATCATGCTCGCCGATCCTCGTCGCAAACCAAATCTGATCTTTGATGTGACGTTGAAAGACTTGCGTAAGTTAGAAAAGATCACCAGACAAGCGGCTGAACTTGGATACGATAAAAAAGATATTCACATTGTCTGGGTTGTAAACGATATCGAAGTAGCGCAGGCACAGAATCAGAGTCGTGATCGTATCGTGCCGCCTGAGATATTGGTCAACACTCACAGAGGTGTCTCGCAAACAATGGCAGACATCTTAAACATGGGCAAAAGAATCAATAGATATCTTGACGGTGATATTGTTTTTGCTTTTAACAAATTTAAAGTTGACGCTGAGTTAACTGCATCGACTAGAGGCGGTTCTTACATCAAGAAGGCGAATTACTTCTACGTAAAACGCCGAGGTAAAGATCCACAATCTATCGATCAATTAGACAGTCAAGTAAGAAAGAAATTACGTGACTATACACCTAAACCACAAAATTGGTAAAAAACTATGAATGAATTAATTGGTGAAGTGATTACATGCACCACCCCACAGGGTGATATTATTGCTAAACTTGAATCGTTTGATGATGGCATTTTTACACTTGGTCGGCCGCGACTCTTTGTTGTAAACGGCGAAGGCCAAGGCGTGTTGTTACCGGGTATCAACGGTACATGTTTTGAATATCCCGCCAAAGCATATATTTCTGTCAACAGTGTCGGCGCTTTTGCTCAGGCAAAAACTGAAGCAGTAAACGCTTGGATGAATTCCGAACCTGAAAACGATATCAATAAGTCGAACGTACAACCGCTGAAAAGACTTGTAGAATGATTCCAGGAACGAGGCACATGCCTCTGAAGGTTCTTCAGGATTACTTCAAAGGCAAAAAGGTTATCATTGTCGGCAATTCTGTTGAAATGATGGATCATGAGTATGGCGAGTTTATTGATTCGTTTGACTCGGTGATTCGCATTGGCCGAGGAATGGACATTAGGGGTCGAGCAAATGTACTCGGCACAAAGTGTGATGTCTGGTCAACCGGTGAACACCGCGCTGAGATGTACAACGAAAAATCTCTTCAACCTATCATGAACAAATTGCAGGTTGTTTTATACAATCCCAATCGTGCTGATCTGTCGAGTGACAATGTAAAATATCCCGCTTATCTTAAATTTCCAGAGACGTTGCGTTATCCAATGTATCACATACCAGAGTTGCGTGAGTGGAACGACAAACACAACATTTGGTTTAGTTGGAATGATTTAGATAACGAGAAAAGAACCGCACGGTTTTCTAGTGGTATTATGACCATAAAATTTATGATAGAAAAAGTTAAGACATATGATGAGTTTCATATGATTGGTTTTGATTTTTTCAGAAAAACTACCACACGATTGCGTGGCAAAAATCAAGTTGAACATCGATCATGGCATCGACCGTTGCGTATGAAGGCATGGTCGAATGAAAGGTTCGATTGGGACCATGATCATAAGACTGAATCAGATTACGCCAGAAAGTGGTTAGATGAAGGTCTGATCACCAAGTGGCATATTCTCAGTGATCTTGAGTGGCAAACAATCGACAAGCCTAGATACAACGATTACATGTATGCGGACTATGATGGTGAAGAATGATACAGGTTGCTATCGGGTATGATTCAACCATACCCAAACTCTCTTACACTTGCGCTGAAAGCATTCTTGATCACGCTTCTCAACCTGTTAAGATAATTTTCTTAAACAAAAATACACTGCCACAGGATGTATGGTGGCGGCCGCGCGGTGAATATGATAGTACTGAGTTTTCTAACTCTAGATTTTTGACGCCTTACTTGTTTGAGTATCAAGGCAAGTCTCTCTACCTCGACAACGATATGATAGTCTGCCATGATGTTGCAGAACTTTTTGATACAACCGACTATTACATGGTCTCTGTTGTAAAACACAATCAGGTGGTGACTAACACCACAAAATTTGGCCAAAAACAGACAAAATACGACTGCAAAAACTGGTCGAGCGTCATGTTGTTCAACAATAAAGCATGTAGTCAATTGTCTCCTCTTTACGTTAACGAAGCTCCTGGTCTTCATTTACACCAGTTTCACTGGGTTCGTGACCGACATCGAATCGGCTCGTTGCCTTTAGAGTGGAATTATCTGGTTGACAATGAAAATCAGACCGAGTATACTCCTAAGTTGATACACTACACAAATGGCGGTCCTTATTACGAGGACACACGTGACTGTGAACACGCTGATGTGTGGAAAGATGTTGCGAATAAACTTGATATGGAATAGTGTGATGTATATACATGGTTATGCGAATTATGATACGTCCGGTCGTCGCCGGAAGCAAAAAAAGCCTAAGGGTGAAGTCTACAAAAAATACAAACCTCAGTGGCAACCACTGAAGACGACGATGTACACTCACCGGTCGTCGGATGTTCACTATCCGTCTGCTGAGAGTGCAGGATTGTCGATTGCCGCACGTCCGGAGAGACAGGAATACACTGGTACGCTCGTCAAAGGCATATCAACCATGCACAAATCCAACGCGGTACCGATTATCGACGAGCAAGAGGCGAAGGATCACGCTTCAATGCGCCGATAATGCATAAAAATGTGACTTTTTAACACAAAATAGTCTAAAAAACTTCAAAAAAATCTTTAATGAAATCAATAACTTACGAACGCCGGAAAAGTCGTTGTAAATCAATGACTTGGCGCTTGATCTGGCCTGTGGTTCCTGTATAATTACTCTGTAATTTGATGATTGAGAGTGATTTTGAGTATGAATTTAGTTGGTAAACGAGTTGAGGGTTTCTGGGGTTGTCTCCACCCTTCATCATTTGGTTCGATTTACGCTCGTGACGATAAAATCGTCAAAATCCGTTGGGACAACGGTTACAATTTTGAGTGTGAGATCAAAGATTTGAAGCGCGGCATGCCTGGTGTCGTTGGTATCTATGTTGAGGATTCTGAATAATGGTTATTAATTTTGTGAGTGCCAATGCTGGCGGTCTTGAGTTTTTTGGCGAGTCAGCCGGTATCTGGTGCAAAGCTGGTTACGGTTCTAACGTTGAAGAGTGTGCTGAAATCATCGCCAAGTATGGTCTTGCGTCAGTGGTTCAGGCATCATCTTCAATGGATTTTGCCAGTGAACATGGTTTTGCCGAAGACAACGGCGCCAATGTTATGTTTCAGTATGCCATCAAAGAGTCAGGAGTTTAAGTTATGGGTATGATTGCTAGTGTTTTTCGTGATGACAAAGGCGATTGTTCAAACAAGGGTCTATCTGCTTATCATAGCCGCGTTTTGGTCGTAAACGTTGATGGTCCTTTTACTGTGCGAGATGGTCTGCCTGCTGTCAAAATGGTCAAAGGTAATCTCCGTGGTACCGTCAAGATTGTGCCTCTAAACGAACATGAATCTGGCAAGTGGCTGATGTTTGGCGGAACCTATGTCGGAACTTCTGACAGTCGATTTGGTGAAAAAGTTAAAGAAATCGCCGGCGAATACGGCGCTGAGTTTCCCGCCTCCATCGTACCTTTTCACGATAGGGTCGAAGGATAAGGGTCCTTGGGTGGGTGTCGCACTTTCGAAAATTGCTACTGATTGCTATGTGGTGCGACCCCATCGTTTTTTCTCTAAGTCATTGATTTTGTTGCTTATTCTAAAAAGTTATATGCTTATGAAAAAACAGTCTAACCAGACGCTTGCTTTACCTGTTTTTTTGTGAGATAATATTCCCGTAAAGTGATGAGAGACTTCTGGCGTGTTGTTAAGAACTTTGTTCACTGAATGTCGCTCTGCGACGACTGGAACAACACTAGATTTAACTGCTAGTCTCTCTTTCCCCCTTCTGAGGATTTGATATGAAAGTTGTTATTTACACCCAATACTGCGAAAACTACGGTGCCCATGATTGGGACGGTAAGGGCGAATGCCCTCAATACTGGAAGTATAAGGGTGGTTCTTGCTACGTTGTGGAGGCTTCTCTGGAGCAGGCCATGTCTGGCCAGTTTTTCACTGATGTGGCTAAGTGCATCGAATATCGCAATGATTATGCTGAAGAGTATATCGTTGGCGAGAATCTGGTCGATGATATCGACTTTGATCCCACCAAAGTTGTGGAAGATTGGGACACCGCTATCTACGCCGAACTGATTGAAGGTCAGTTGTCTTGTCGTGAGGATGTAAAAGACTATACCATGGCTCGCAATATCGTTGGCGAACGCACATGGTTGCAGGATGAGAATGGCCGTGAGAACATATCTTTACGCACGTTTGAGGAGGCCGCATGAAGGATTGGTTGCAAGTTGCAATCTATGCCACCGCGTTAGCAACCGTTGTCTTTATGATTGGTTGGTATGTTTACTTTACTTGGAGTGATTGTCTTGGTGATCATTCATTTCTAACTTGTGCGAGAATGTTACGATGAAGATTGAGAACAAATCAGAAAAAATCAAGGCGATTCGTGTCGCTGAAGACTGTATTTCCAGCGTGATTCACTCTGGCGGAACGGTCGATATGCAGGTATTTGTCACTTTGAATGCATTGAAGATGGACCTGCTTGATTTAATTGATGAAGAAACTTTTGAGGAGATTAATTAATGGTAACTGCGTCTGCTACAACTGGTGTACTTGGTCAACGTCTTGTTGCTGGTTTTGATACCGCTGACTTTTTTGTTGATCGTGGTATGGGTAAGCGTATTCAGGTGTGGGATCGTGAAGTATCACTGATTCGTAATCCTTTCGGTAAGCGCAATAGCGACAAGCCGATTACTCTCGCCAACTTGCGAGATTTGACTGAACGTTTCAGTGTTCTCGCTTTGCGAGTGATTGAAGAGGGTATCCCTGAGGATACAGAGGTAGAAGTTTTGTCCTGCGGTTCGATTCGTGAGATACGTGCCAAGTTTCCAGGTAAGCGTATGGTGAATCGATTCCGATCCAAGGGCAGTACCTACTATGGTTCAGACAAAGCACCCGTCTTTGATGAAGATGAGGATGATGATGTCTGATAACGAAAAGTTATTACTTTTCTTTTTTCTTGCCGCGGGTATCGGTCACTTGATCGGTACCTACTACGGTAAAAGGAAAGGTATTGAGACCACGCTTGCGCTTCTGAGTGAAGATGAACTTGCAAACGTGGGAAAGAGGGTTGCAGAAAAAAATGAATGAGAAAGTTATTTTAACAGATTGTGACGGAGTTTTGCTAGATTGGGCATACTCTTTCGACCGATGGATGAACCGATTCGGTTATCGAATACAAGATGATGAGGCCTATGATATCAGGGAACGATATGACCTTGGCATGGCCGACAAACAACGTCTTGTTCGAATGTTTAACGAGAGCGCCACGATTCGAAAGTTGCCGCCTCTGCGTGACGCAATTAAGTATGTAAAGAAATTGCATGAAGAGCATGGGTATGTCTTTCATGTCATCACCTCTCAGACAAATGATGAATACGCCCAACACTTGCGAATCAAAAACCTTTGCGAATTGTTTGGTCCTTCAGTTTTTGAGAAATATGTGTTTCTAGATACCGGCGCCGACAAAAATGATGCTCTGACTGAATACGCAGGCACATACTGTTACTGGTTAGAAGACAAAATACAGAATGCTTACGTAGGTCAAAGTTTTGGCTTAGAATCTTTGTTGATGGATCATCCATTCAATAAATGGGCACCAAATCTTGAAGACCGTCGAGTGAAAAACTGGAAAGAAATTTACGAACGAATTACTGGAGTAGAATAATGAATGAAATGTTGAATGATCTTTTGAGTCAAGGTGTAGTTTATGTTCTTTTTGAGAAGTTAAACGGTGATATGCGTGAAATGCGTTGTACTACCGCGGTTGATTTGATTCCAGAGGCCTCACGACCGAGTGAAGGTTCTACACGTAAGGCCTCAGAAGATACCCGTACAGTTTTTGATGTTGATATTCAGCAATGGCGCTCGTTTCGTTGGAACTCCGTCAAGGATTACGAATTGGTGGAGTATAAATAGAACGTTAATGATTCAACTAACGAGGATTTGAAAATGCCTTTATCTTTAACTGTACAGGTGCCGGAAGGTACAACACAAGTACAACTTACTGGTCCTTTCTGGATGTGGGAACCTAATGGTGGTCCTGTCGCTGTTGATAACGGCGATGGAACTTGGACTGCAACCGTTGATCCTACTCCTGAAGTATCGATGCAATATTTGTGGGTATGTAACGGTGTACAAGAAAATTTGATTGGTCAAAAAACACCGGTCACTGACGGTCGAAACTACGCAAATCGCATTTGGCGGCCGACTGAAGGAACTGAAGGACTGTCAACAGATATTTACGATGAGTATACTGGAGTAACTTGGGTACCTGTTGAAGATCCTGTGGATGCTGAAGCAAAAGCACAGGCCGCTGTTGAACGATCAGCTGCAATTTTAGACATGCAGAAGTCTCAACAACGAATGAAGATGCTTGAACAGGCCGAACGACTTATCAACCAGAACAACTCTGAGTATGCACGTGCCGCTGATCCAGAAACTTGCACACTGTGTTATATTCCAGTTACACTTGCAAACGTAAAAGCGAAAGCAGATGAATTGATGTTGTATGTTAATTCGGTTGATGTAGATCCTGTAACGCTTGACGCTTTGCCTGATCCTGATCCAAACGCAGATGTTGCGGAAGATCAGACGCCTACGGTAGAAGCTGGACCGACTGAAGAAGAATTAGAAGCGGCCGCGGCTGAAGAAGCTGCAGCGGCAGATGCTGCAAGTGATGAAGTTGTTGTAGATGACACTTCTGACACCGGCGGCACCGGTCTGGCCGATGATGGCGAACCTTCTGCCAACACACCATAATTCGTTGATACATTACAAATAGGAAGTGCGGACGCGGGTTCGAATCCCGCCGCCTCCACCAAAAGTAGTCTTATCACTGTTGACCGGTCCAGTCGCTCTGAGAAGGCATCACTGCGCTGAGACTACTTTTGATGGGGGCGTTACGGAATCGACGGGCAACCGAAAGTAATGTGGAGAATCAGACGATGAACGCCGTCTGCAAAAACAGGGTTCAAATCAATAGTTGCAAACGATGACAACTACTTCGGAGACGTAGCACTCGCTGCTTAATCCCCGCGGGGCGGCCACTGCCTTGTTATCCAAGTGTGGCGTTTTTATTATGAAAGTAATAAACGAGGAGGCGCTTATGTTTAAGCGAATGCTTGCGGTAATACTTTGTATGTTTTCAGTTGAAAGTTTTTCGTCTGAGAATTTTGAGTCAGAGATTATGTGTCTTGCGACAAATGTATATCATGAAGCAAGAGGTGAGGATTTCGTAGGTCAAGTTGCTGTTGCACATGTTACAATGAATCGTGTGAACAGCAAAAGATTTCCCGATAGTGTTTGTGGCGTTGTATATCAGGCAAGATATAGTGAGTGGTGGAAGAAACACCACAATAAAAATGTTCCTGTGAAGAATCAATGTCAATTTAGTTGGTACTGTGACGGCCGATCAGACGCAGTAAATGATACAGAACTTTTTCATGAATTATTAATACTGGCTATTCAGGTCTACCATAAAATGATACCTGACAATACCGATGGTTCTCTGTTCTATCATTCACGCCGTGTCGAACCATATTGGGCTTCTAGTTACAATCAGTACGCTCACATAGGTAATCATATTTTTTATAATGAAAAATAAAAAACATAGTCTTGCTCTTGTTGCTATTTTCAAAAACGAGGCCGACATTTTAGAAGAATTTATCGATCATCACCTTTGGCAGGGTGTTGATCGTTTTTATTTGACCAACAATAACAGTGAAGATGATTATCAATCTGTCATTGACAAATACAAAAAATATGTTACACTGTTTCAGAACAACAGCAAATCTTTTGATATCAAAGATACAGAACCAGATATTCAAGGTGTTCAACTAGACGAATACAATCTGGCAATCAAAAGAGTCGAGGAAGACTGGACACTAGTATGCGATTTGGATGAATTCTTTTACACAAGAAAAGGAATGACATTCGATAAAATTTTTGATCAGATGGATGATGAAGAATGCTCGCAACTTGTAATACCACAGAAGTCTTTTAACTCAAACGGACTGGCGACTCAACCCAAGTCTTTACGTAAAAGTTTTTGTTCAAGGAGAATACAAAAAATTAGATCGTATTTTTCAATACACAAATCTATAGTTAGAACTAAACATTGGAAAAAAGCGGCAATCACCGCACAACAAATTGAACAAGGTTATACTGTCCTGTCGGACCTAGATTTCGCTGGCAAAACAACTTGGTTCACCAGAAATCCGTACTTTCACGCTCTGTTCCTTTCTGACAATTTAGAACGTGAACCGGATAGAAATATGATACGTACATGGGAAGGCATTTCTAACTATCGATATCTTGAGGAAGATTTTTTTGAGAAATGTTTTGTGACTTCAAATCACTATATGTGCCAGAGTTACGCTAGATGGCGCAAGAATAAAATGTTGAAAGGTTGGGCCGTCAAACCTAGTGTTGGCAGCGACATCCATACAAAAGATAGTTATTACGTCAACAGATGGAATAGTTTGCATGTTGCAGGACGCGATAAGGATCGACTAAATAAAAGAGGTGCATTACAGATGCATCCACATGTCGATTGGTGTATAAACGATTACGAATTAAAAAATTTGGTGGAAGATCATGAGCGGCAAGGGAAGTAAACCAAGGCCATATTCGGTTGATAATAAAACCTTTGGTGATAATTGGGATAGAATTTTTTCAAAACGATGTTCAGTATGCGGTGAAGTGTTACCTAGCGCACCTGTGTGTGCCTCGGTACGTGATCAAGCTGATCGGTGTCCTTTACGAATGACAACCGAGGAACAGAACAATGTCGGAGACAGATTCACGTAATGAAGTAGAATTAGACTTAGAAAAATATGATAGTCTGATCAATGACCTTCATGATAAAGAGAAAGAAATTGCTCGACTGAGAGCAGACGCAGTGGCTCAGAAAAAGTCTATTGAGCCAAAAAAGAACAGAAGGGTGTTGGACATCTTTTTAGATGACAACGATGTAAACGAAAAGGCGATTGTAGGTTTTGCATCATTCGCCATGATGGTTTCGTTTGGTGTGGTTGACTTGGTAACAGGTTGGTTAGGCCAAGATTTCGCTATATCTGATACAATATATACATCCTTTGTAGTAGTCACACTTGGATGTTTTGGTATCAGTGAGGCTGGTAAAGCATTCAGTAAACAATAAAGTTGGGAGAACGTGATGTCAGAAGAGATTATGGAAGTAGAAGAACAAGATGATGGTTGGGAACCAAATCTTGAAGATGCACTTGAATCAACGTATGTGATACGAGATTTTCTTTTTCACTATATTCAGACAGCTGCGGCTGAAGAACAAGATGAAATAGTGAATGAACTCTCGGAACTTGACAATCGGTTGCACATAGTGTTATACTTCCTTGAAAAGGAAAACCAAAAACTTAATCATGGAGATGATGAAAATGAAAAAGAGGACTTACTCGGCGGAGACGGTTAAATCTCTACAAGGTTCTGTTCAAATTGAACACACGCTTGCGAAACTGGGGGCAAGCAAGCTGCGTAAACTCTTTGAAGAAAACGACTACATCAACACATTTGGTGCGTATAATGGACAACAGGCTGTTCAACATGCTAAGGCCGGTCTCAAGGCGATATACCTTTCAGGATGGCAAGTCGCAGCTGCACATAACACTGCAATGGAAGTCTATCCGGATCAGTCTTTGTATCCTGTTAATTCTGTACCTGATGTGGTTCGTAGTATCAACAATGCATTTAGGCGTCAAGACCAAATCTCTGTCGCAAACGGAGAAGGAGGCTTTCCATTTCTGCCTATCATCGCAGATGCAGAAGCTGGATTTGGAGGAGTCTTAAATGCTTATGAACTGGCAAGAAATCTTATTGAGGCGGGTGCGGCCGCTGTTCACTTTGAAGATCAACTTTCTTCAGAAAAAAAGTGTGGACATTTGGGCGGAAAGGTTCTTATCCCTACTTCTCAAGCCATACGTAATCTTAACGCTGCTCGTCTTGCTTCTGATGTGGCTGGGACCGACACCGTTATTATTGCTCGCACTGATGCCGAAAGCGCTAAACTCATGGTCGGCAACACAGACATCATCGATAAGAAATACGTCAAGTACTATGGTGCCCAAGGAAGCGCAAGAATTCCCGGCAAAACTTCTGACGGATTCTATCAAATCGAAGAAGGAAAAGGCCTAGACTTTGGTTGTGAGCGTGGCGCTGCATATGCAGAGTATGCTGATCTAGTCTGGTGCGAAACTTCCAAACCTTGTCTCAAAGAAGCGAAACGATTTGCTGACGCGGTACGTGGTTCTGTGCCTGACGCAATGCTCGCCTATAATTGTTCACCGTCATTTAACTGGCGCAAGTCAATTCCAGGTGATGCAGAACTCGCATCCTTCCAGCGTGATTTGGCTAAGTTAGGATTTAAGTTTCAGTTTATTACACTTGGGGGATTTCATTCCACTAATCATGCAGTATTCCAATTTGCTAAAGAATATAAAAACTTTGGTATGCTGGCTTACAGCCGTCTACAAGAAGCCGAGTTTGCGGCAGAAACAGATGGTTATACAAGCACTAGACACCAAGCGGAGGTCGGAGTTGGATACTTTGATAAAATCAGTGCGGCGTTGGGTTCAACGTCAACGCAAGCGCTGGCAGACTCAACAGAAGCAGAGCAATTCTAATATTTGTGTATGGGATTTAGAAAATGAAGGTTAATACAGCGGACAAAATTTTTGATCTTGAAAACGACATCATGAACTGTTGGAACGTGACCGAAGATATTAATACTGTCACCGAACATTTCTATGACAGTGAAGAGTGGAAAGACATGGATCCTAAACTTTCCGATGCTCTTGCAAATAAATATTTTGGAATCAAAGAACTGTATGATGTTAAATTTCAAAAGTTGTTTAAAACTTTTGAAGCAGTATGCAAGGAATATCATCAAATGCGAAGAGGTAATAATGAAGGATAAACTACTTCAAGCGGTGAGAACTAAACACGCCGCGAAAATGGTCGAAGCACTTGTCAACATTGAGGTCTATGAAAACTCCGTGGGCATCGGTGAACATCCGGATCTAGTCGGCGCAGTCGAAGAACAAGTAGACAAGTATGTACATGCACTTGAAATGGTCGAAGGCGTAGATAGAATTTTGAGTGAAAACGGTGATCACTCCAGGTAAAGTTAATAAATTTCAACGCAGTTTCGGAACAATACAAACAACGCAACATCTCTTTATGCAGTATTGTTCCGGTGAAATGGCCAAGACCGATTCTGATCAGAGAATTCTTTTCAGAGAAGATACGGCTTTGCCTTTTGACCTGTGTTGCATGAGTTTAGACATCATACACTCATTTAACATTCAATCAGTTTGCGACATGGGCGCTGGCTTCAGCACAATTTTGTTGAATAGAGAAAAACAACTTGATGTTCTGCATACAGTTGAATCGAAATCTACGATACTAAGCAGAATTCAATTTTATGTTGATCGTTTTACCGCTCCTCATGGAAGAAATGTAAAACACGAATTTTTTCAGTTGCAAGATTGGAAAGAAAAAGAGTACAAATATCAGTTTGTTCTTTATGATTTATTTTTCCACCGCAAAGACAAACCAAACGAACTTGAAACTGTTATTCAAAGAACAATCGATGGCGGTTATATTTGTATCAATGATGTCGCTTTTGAAAACATGGATTTTTTCGACACACACGCCGGCGACTTGGCAAAGTGGCGAGATGAGTTTCATCGTTTAGTCAAGAAACATAAACTTATGAAAGTGGCCGTCTCAAACGTTGACAGATTCGGTCGTTATGGTATAATTTTTCAAAAGCCTTATGAAGATTTCGGATAAAATTTTTCTTTATCTTTTTTATTTTTTGATTTTTTTCTTTTTGATGCATGTTGTACCTAAAGAGTCACATGCAAATGAGGGAAAAATATTTCAACAAGATGAAGAGAGATGTGAACAACTAGTGCAGGACAATTGGCCGACGAAAAGAATTGAACTTGCCCAAGAACGCACCGGTAAAACAGCTAGACCCATGGCGTTGAGGTGTTATGAACCGGCCTGTAAAAAACCTTTTTCGTGGTTTTTATACGAGGTTCGCTACATCAATGGTGAAGTTGCAAAAGTTAATTGCAGCGTCAAAGATGGAGACGAACCTCGACTAGATAGATATAACGATCAGAACAGGTTTACACCGCCCGAATAGCTTCTATCTCGCACAATTTGTTTTGATTAAATCTAATCGTTCGACCAGTTTTGAGAACTTTTCCGCGTACGGTAAATTCTTTGATCTCTGTGTGATTAATCTGACAGGTAGTTTCAACAACCCAATCGTTGCCGAATTTATCTGAGACATATACTGCGTTGTTTACAACACGTATAATTGGTTCCAGAGTCCTGGTGGGAATAACACCTGCCTGTGCAATGGCAGGTACAAGCAATAATGCTAGTATTAGTTTTTTCATGGGATTTCTCCTTTCTGTCATCACGACAGTACTATCGCCTCACGGCGTGTTAATGTTACAGAATTGTTACAATTCTTATTAATATATAGGCGTTATGATTTTTAGAGATAAAGAACAGTGGATTATTGACAAAAAACCTTTCTGGGGAAGAGTGGTTTTTCAGAAGACTTTGAACTGGAATAATGTCATTGAATGGATGAATGTTACTCCTAAAGAAAAACTTCATTTTGAACCTAAGTGGAATCAAATTCAACTACGAGATTTTCACAAAAACCCGAAACAACCTGCAATATCGAAAGTTATAATTAGTGAACTCACTCAGGTTTTTTATAGAAACAAAATCACTAATCTGGCTTTCATTGGTCTTGGGAAAGAGTCAGAAAGTTTTGGTTATCACGCTGACGGTATGGATGTGTTTTTGGTGCAGATTTTATCTGACATGTCAGTGAAAGTAGAAGGTTATGATACAAAGGATTTCATTGTCGGTGATTGTGTTTACATTCCTAGAGGAACACACCACAAGATAATGCCTTATCTGTCAAGAGTAACATTTTCTTTTGGTATAGAAGGCGAGATTGATCCGTCTACGTATATCAAAACGTATAAATAGATTCGCTGATTCCTTGGGAAAGGGTCAGCAATATCTCTACGCCGATGGTCGGGTAGAGTTTAACAACAACCTTGCTTTTAAATAAGGAGGCCGTTATGGTATCTAAAGCATTTTCTTTTCCACGTTCGCACTTCATTGGATTTGACCACGTATGGTCGGAGATTGAACGCCTTTCAGACATGGCCGACAATAAGTTGTACCCTCCGCACAACGTTGTCAAAAAAGATGAGACACATTTTTCAGTTGAACTTGCACTTGCTGGTTACACCAAGGAAGCATTGACTGTTGAAGTCAAAGATGGCATCCTCGTAATCGCCGGCGGTAAGACTGAGGAAGGAGAAGGTGAACGTGAGTATCTCCACCGTGGTATTTCTGCAAAGAAATTCACAAGAACCTTTAGACTGTCTGAACACGTTGTTGTAGATGGAGCTGACTTCAAAGATGGATTACTGGTCATAGACCTGAGAGTAGAAATTCCAGAAGAAAAGCGTCCTCGTACTATCCCAATTGGAACTACGGATAAACAACTACTAACAGAGGACTAAGATGAAACGTCTGGCAATCGTTGCCATTTGTTTTTTCTCTTCATTCGCTAGTGCTACTGAGATCGAGGAAGTTGTCGTAAAGGCGAGACAAATTAAAATCGTCTTTGAGAAACTTGCCGATAAGCATCGTCAGGATCCCAAAACGGGAGACTGGTACTATTGTAGTACTCAATGTGCGGACCTTGAAAAAAAGACGCAGTGGTTTGCTGTCTACAAGGGTGAGGAAAACAAATAGGGAACAAGGTAAGGGGGCTTCGGCCCCCTTTTTAGGAGATACAGATGAACGAAAAGGAATTAGAAGATTGGGTTAATAAAAACCCAGCACTTGCAAACGCAGTAATACCATGTTGCATTGTTTTTGGCGCAGTAACCTTACAAGTAGCGTCAATCGCTCTCATTTCATGGATGTTGTATATACACTCGTTTTAAACTACGCCAGTTTCAAATGCAGTCAAAGCAATTTTTTTGTCGGTGGTAAAAAGAATCAGACAACCGCGTGAATCAAAGACTCTAAACTGTAACACATGATCTTTGGTCCACTCGGTTTCTAGTCTCATACCTTTTCCATGCGAGACATCAAACGCTCCGCGCGGTTTGTGACTTGTCGATACCATCTTGAATCTCTGCCCTCTTTTGCGGCTTCTTTCCAGTCGCCTTCTAGGATGGCAGCATTCATTTTTTTAAATTTACTCAGGCGTGGCCTGCCCATGTTGAACATCATATTAACCAGGATCTGCTGGATTTCGTCTGGTAGGTTGTCAAATGTCCCTCTTTCGTATAGAGCGTGACACTCTCGGATGGCAATGTCAAGGTCTGCTTCGAAACACTCCTTAACTCTTTCTTCCGAGATTCTAGTACCGACTGGCCGTCCGTACTCGTCGTCACTTTCGACGATAAGGTGACCAACTCCAAACGTGGGGTAACCGAGGTGATCTGTATAGATGACATACTCAACTCCTTCATCTATCTTTAACTGTTCGTATACTGCTTCTCTATTCATCTATGATCACTCGTTGTCGTTTATTTTTAATTGTAATTCTTCAATTTTGGCCGCCAACTTATCAAATTCTTGTTCGTGGCGTTCCATCTTCCTTTCTATATATGTTAAACGGATATTCTGTTCTGCGTCATCTGGTAGTGAGCCTAACTCTCCGCGAGGCCACTTGATGCGAAATTCGCTGTTCATGCCGATTTCGGCATTTGTAATACTAGTCTCTCTTTCGATTTGACTAATACGTGATTCTATGTTAAAGTACGCCAATGTAGCCATCGAAATTCCGACTAACAGCGCTATAAGATTTCTCAAAGGAATAACTACGTTAGAATCCTCATTGACTCTGAAATCTTGATCTGACATTTGTTTTCTCCTGTAGAAAATGATTGACATTATGATCAAAAAATACTATAATGACCAATATTCTATACAACCAGTCTAATCAGGTAATCTATGGATTTTTACACACACTTTCAACAGATCGGCAACCAAATTTATGTGCGTGGTTTTGATGGCGATGAAAGAGTGCAACGTAAGTATAATTACGAACCATTTCTATTTATTCAAAACAGCTGTCAAAAAAGTGACTACCGAGACATAAAAGGTAATCCAGTCACTAAAAAATATTTCGATAAAATTTCTGACGCACGTGCCTTTCTGAAAGAATATGAAGGTATTGATGGTGTCAACATCTTTGGTTATGAAAGATGGGCATATGTGTTTGCGTATGAAAACTTTAAGAACATGGAGCCTGACACATCGAAAATCAACGTTGTCTATTTAGATATTGAGGTTGCGTCTGACGATGGTTTCCCAGAACCAGACAAGGCCGAGAAGGAAGTTACTGCGATTACACTCAAACGAAGAGACATGACCATTGTTCTTGGTTGTGGTGATTTCGAACATGACAATCCGAACTTATACTATCTGAAGTGTAAGAACGAACTTGATCTACTGCAAAAATTTCTGAAGTGTTGGGAAAATCTTGACGTTGATGTGATCTCTGGCTGGAACACCGAGTTTTTCGATATACCCTATCTTGTCAATCGTATCACTAAACTAATCAGTGAAGAGTCGGCCAAACGACTCTCGCCTTGGGGCATGTTGCGTGAGTACAGTGTTAACCAAGGCATCAAGTCTCAAGGTGCATATGAAGTTGTCGGTGTCTCACACCTTGACTATCTGGCCGTGTATCGTAAATTCTGCTTGGCGCCGAGAGAATCGTATCGTCTTGACTACATCTGTGAGTTTGAACTAGGCGAGAAAAAACTTGATTACTCAGAACACGGCAATCTGCACACACTTCACAAAGAAAACTATCAAAAATTTATTGAATATAATATTCGTGACGTTGATCTCGTACAGAAACTTGAAGAGCGTCTCGGTTATATGGACGTAATCTTTGCCTTGACGTATGACTCTGGTTGCAATCATAACGATGGTCTTTCTACTCTGACAATCTGGGATACAATCATTCACAACTATCTTATGGATCAAAACATCGTCATACCGACAAAGAAAGTGAATCGACAAGAAAACACTATCGTTGGCGGTTTCGTAAAAGATCCGATTGTTGGTATGCATGAGTGGATTATGTCGTTCGATTTGAACTCTCTGTACCCGCACCTGATTATGCAGTACAACATTTCACCCGATACTTGGGTGACAGAAGTACCTGATGCCTGTTATGAGGCCGTTGCGAAGGCGAGTGTTGATAGTCTGTTGAACCGCGAGGTCAACACAGATGCGTTGCGGAATCACAATCTGACAATGACTGCGAACGGTCAACTATATCGAACCGACAAACGCGGATTCTTGGCAGACCTGATGAAAAAAATGTATGATGGTCGTGTGAGTTACAAAAAGAAAATGCTCGCGGCCAAACAAGAATATGAAAAGAATCCCTCGCCTGAGTTAGACAAACAGATAACACGTGCTCACAACATGCAGTATGCGTTGAAGATTCTTTTGAACTCTGCCTATGGTGCCGTTGCCAATCAATACTTCCGTTGGTTCGAACAAAAGAATGCTGAAGCAGTCACAACATCTGGCCAGTTATCGATTCGTTGGATCGAAGAAGCAGTCAACAAATATATGAACAAGATTTTAGGCACCGACGATGATTATGTTGTCGCTGTCGATACTGATTCTGTTTATATTAACTTTGGTCCCATGGTCGAACGAATTAAACCAGAACGACCAATTGACTTTCTTGCGAAAGTTGCCAGTGAAAAGATCGAACCTTTCATTGACAAGTCTTATCTTGAACTCAAAGAGTATACGAATGCTTATGAACAGAAGATGATCATGAAACGTGAGAACATTGGCGACAAGGCCATCTGGACTGCGAAGAAGCGATACATCATGAATGTCTGGGATTCTGAAGGTGTTCGATACAACGAACCCAAATTGAAGATGATGGGTATCGAAGCGATTCGATCATCTACACCTGCGGCCTGCCGAGAGTATATTAAAGAAACCTTGAAGTTGGTCATGGCGACAGATGAATCGACTGTACAGAAATATATCGCGGATATTCGGCAAGAATTTGAGACACTGCCCTTTGAAAAGATTGCATTTCCTCGCGGTGTGAATCTTGTAGGCAAACAAACCGATCAGTCTACAGGCAAGTCGGTCACTGTAAGTTATGCAGATAAAGACACAATTTATCGTAAAGGCACACCAATTCAAGTCAAAGCGGTGTTATTATACAATTATTTCTTGAATAAATATGGACTCAACAAGAAATATGAAGAAATAAAAGACGGCGAGAAAATCAAATTCTGTTATCTCAAGATGCCTAATCCTATTCATGACAAAGTGATTGCATGTATACAGGAACTTCCACCCGAATTTAAGTTGAATGATTACATTGATTACGAACTGCAATTCGTCAAAGGGTATCTTGATCCTATTAACGTGATTCTAAACGCCGTTGGTTGGGAACACGAAAAAACAAATACACTTGAGGACTTTTTTGCATGAGATGGTTTTCTAAAATGTTAGAGAGAGATGTTGCTGAGAATCCCGTCGATAGAGTTATCACGGAGAAAGGTCAACATCCAGAAGTAAACAAAGTATACGAAGCAAGGTGGGTTTGGTATCACACGATTTTAGCCGTAGAAATATTTTTCACTAATATTCTACTAATCGCAATCTTACTAGCGGTGTTACTAAAATGACAGAAGATAAACAAGCACTAAACTTAGGAGATTTTGACTTTGGTTTTTCATTGGTAGATGCCGATGAATTAGATGAGGTCAAAGAATTAAAAACACAGGTCGCAGAAACAACCTCAAGCGTTGATGGTCTGGCCGGCGACCTACAAGAAGCACAAGCACTCGCTGCTGCATGGGAAGAACAGACTGATCAGTGGCGACAGAAAGCAAACGTTATCTATAAAGCAATTCAACCTCTACTTGACAATCTCTCCGTTGACCCCGACAAAGAATACATTTTCTGGCCGGGTGATGAACGTGTCGCAAAGATTAATGCGTTCAAATTAAAACTTACACAAATCTTGGAGGACTAAATGCAAGAGTATCGTGCCATAAGCCTGCTGGCTTTGGTGTCTGGACTTGCTTTGTCATGTGTCGCAGGTTATTTTTCAGTAATAGGTCTGGCAACAATTTTTGCAGGCGCCTTCTGGTCTGTTGTCGTAATGGCAGGAACCTTAGAGGCATCTAAACTAGTCGCAGCGTCTTGGATTTACAGATGTTGGGGCATTGCACCATTTGTTATTAGAACATATATGGTGTTAGCAGTCGTTGTACTAATATTGATTACATCAATGGGTATCTTTGGTTATCTATCGAAGGCGCACGTTGATCAAACAGTGATGGAAGGAGGAAATAATGAAATTAGAATTGAATCGTTACAACGCAGAATCGATAGACAGAATGATATCATCGACGATTCGCAACTCGTTCTCGGTCAACTTGATGAGGCAGTTTCCATTCTTCAGGAATACGACAGAATACGGGGACCAGAAGGTGCGATTGCAGTTAGGGCGTCTCAATCCGAAGAAAGGTCGGCGCTCAACGAGACAATCAATGCGGCGTATGATACTATCGAAGAAATTAACGAAGAACTTCTCCCTCTCCGAAGACAGGCGATTGAACTTGAAGCGGAGATTGGGCCGTTAAAATACATAGCGGAGTTAATCTATGGTAACATGGCTGAAGACTATTTCGATACAGCTGTTCGCTGGATTATTATCATCCTTGTGGTGGTTTTCGATCCTCTGGCTGTGTGTCTTCTTCTTGCGGGAAATGTCGGGTTGACATACCGTGGAGATAGACCAATTAAAATGATGACAGAGAACGAAGTAATGAGAAATGTTCCTCTAGCATCATCGTCTACGGACGGACATAACCTATCGTGAGTGAGTCTTTTATTCTTTCGTCAAAAGTTGATGAACAATTATGTGATCTTTTGAGGGATCAGTTTGATCAAGAAAGACGCAATTATGATCGAGCCAGAGAGTATGAAAGAATGAGCTCAACGAAACTTGATCCGATTATCCGACATGCATATGAATCTGCGCTTGCGGCATCACTACAAGAATACTATGACACCTATTATTGGTGTGAAAAGTGGTCTACCGAAATTGAAATTTGGCCTTGGAATGTACAAAGGTATAGACCTGGTCATGCATACCGTAACTGGCACATCGAAGATAGTGGACCTTGTGACGCAAAACCCTTGCGTAAATTGGTGTTCATGACTTATCTAAACACAGTGACAGATGGCGGTGAGACAGAGTTTATGTCGCAAGGTTTAAAATTTATGCCTCGCAAAGGATTGACATTGATTTGGCCTGCAATATGGACCCATCCTCACCGCGGCGTTGTTTCGCCGACACAAACGAAGTATATTGCCACTGGTTGGTGGATGTATAAGGACAGCGTACAGTCGAGAAAATAAAATGGTTTTAAGTGATACGAAGAAACTTCTGTTTCTGAGAGTATGTAAAAATGCGTCTACAAGTTTGGCTGGTTGGTTTGTGACAAACGCTTGTAACAGAAACAATCCGCGAGATAAGTGGACAGCAATACCTGATTTCCGTATGCCTGATCAAAATGTGCCACAATCTTTTTTGCAAAAATATTCCTATCATTTTCAATGTCACCATATGACACTGCAAGGTCTCATTGATGAAAAAATTGTCACAGAAAAACAACTTGAAGATATGGATATTATTGGTGTAATCAGAAATCCTTTTGATAGACAGATAAGTTTGTTCAAGTGGCTCTATCGCAATGTTGGTGATACTGGTCCGGGTCCTGTAGAAGAGGCCGGTGATGTTACCGCTTTTAGATATCGATTTAGAGAAGGCAAACATCACTCAGATATTAACAACGAGGTTGTTCAGGCCGACTATTTTAAATTGAACGGCGAGATACATCCTAACTGCAAAATATGGTTATGGGAAGATGTCAGATCACAACAAGAAAAATTGATGAAAGAAAAAAATATTGTGGAGAGATATCCGCTATTGAGATCAAAAGTGTCTAATCGAACAAGAAATAGGCAAGAATTCGAAAGATATTATGATGACAAAACTATGAGAGCGGTCAGAGAATATTTTGATGAAGATTTTAAACTAATACAAAAATTGAAATTGACAAAGTGACTTATATATGATACATTATACGTGTAAATGACCATTATGGGAGACATATTGAATGAGCATTCTCGCTAAACTGAAAAGCAACACTACAATCAAAGAATCCGACATTCTCGCAGATTCAAAATTCTTTACGAAGAAAGATATGATTCCCACGGAAATTCCTGTGGTCAATCTTGCGTTGTCTGGTCGACTTGATGGTGGTTTAACACCTGGTCTCACCATGTGGGCAGGTCCTTCTAAACACTTCAAAACTGCCTTCAGTTTGTTGATGGCTAAGGCATACCTAAAAAAATATGAAGATGCTGCGTTACTTTTTTACGACTCCGAATTCGGTACTCCGCAAAGTTATTTTACTAGTTTTGATATTCCCATGGACCGTGTTCTTCATACTCCTGTCACAGATGTTGAGCAACTCAAGTTTGACGTAATGAAACAACTCAGTGAGATTGAATCTGGCGACAAGGTAATTATCATCATCGATTCAATCGGTAACCTTGCTTCGAAGAAAGAGGTCGAAGACGCGCTTGATGGTAAGTCTGTTGCTGACATGTCACGTGCGAAACAAATGAAGTCTCTGTTCCGTATGGTGACTCCTCATCTGACAATGAAAGACATTCCCATGGTTGTAGTGAATCACACCTACAAAGAAATCGGAATGTTCCCGAAAGATATCGTAGGCGGCGGTACAGGCTCTTACTATTCTGCTGACAATATCTATATCATAGGCCGTCAACAAGAAAAAGAAGGTAAAGACGTAGTTGGTTACAATTTTATTATCAACGTAGAAAAGTCTCGACACGTGCGAGAGAAGGCCAAAATTCCTGTCACAGTAACGCATGAAGGCGGCATCTCTCGTTGGTCTGGCCTTCTTGAGATTGCACTTGAAAGTGGATTCGTTGTCAAACCATCAAACGGCTGGTACTCTCGTATTGACGCTGAGACCGGCGAAGTTGAAGACAAAAAGTTTAGAGCAAAAGATACTGACAGCGGTGAATTCTGGATGCCTGTCGTAACAAATCCTAAATTCACCGAGTGGGTCAACAGTAGATATCAAGTTGCTCATGAGTCTATTATCAAAGATAACGAAATCGATGAATTCTTGGGAAGCGCTTAACTAAATGATATTAAATCATGGTGATGCTCAATACGCGGCAAATATTTTTAAAGATTTTTTTGCCAACTTTGAACGTATTGATGACTACATGCGAGCAGTGAAGATGGAGAGGGTGTCTCAGATGTCGCCTTCTCTACCTGGTTTTGGTCCTGAGACTGACATGTTCGACAAGTTTGATATGCACCCAGAAGACATGGAAATTGTTCTCTGTGATGCACGCCAGTCTGACTTCATGACTTATATGGAACTTGTAACGTCTGCGCCTGTTGAGTCTAGTATTCCCGGTAAACAGATGTTGCAGTTTGTAAAAGAAAAGAATACTGGCCTGTTACTTGGCATGATTCGTTTCGGATCACCGACTATCAATTCAAAACCTCGTAACGACTGGTTGGGAAAACCTCTCGACACGATGAACGCTGACATTATGAAGCGATTCAACAATTCAGCGATCATGGGTTTCAACATTGTACCTACACAACCTTTCGGGTTCAATTATCTTGGTGGTAAACTGTTAGCAGCGATTTGTTGTACTCATGAGATACGTGAGAAACTAAACGCCAAGTATGATGCGAATGTGTGCATGTTTGAAACGACCTCGTTATACGGTTCATCGAAGGCCGCATCACAATATGATGGCATGAGGCCATTTCTGCGATTCAATGGTTTGACTGATTCTAATTTTGCGCCGTTGATTAATGACACGACCTTCCGCAGTTTGAACGATTGGTTCACCGAACGCAACGGTGAACCGCTTGTACCGTCTGATGCGTCTTCACGCAAACTGAAGACACAGACCAAGATGGTATCAATAATCAAAAAATCACTGAAAGAACACAGTGAAACAGAATACGAAAATTTTTGTAAAATATTTAAAGATGCTTTAGACTTGACTGAACGAAAAAGGTCCTTCTACTGCACTTATGGTTTTGACAATGTTCCTCAGTATCTAAATATGGAGACTGATGAACTAGTCAGAAAAGATAACTTTGACCGTTTCTATCTTGAGTCGATCTTAGATTGGTGGCGCAAGAAGGCCGGCAAACGTTATGAGTCTCTTAAATCTGAGGGACGAATTAGAACTGTCGTTGAGACTTGGAATAATAACGCCGAGGACATCGACATTATACGATAACTCAATGAATGTAGCCTCGGTTTGAGGTACATTTCAAAGGAGAAAAATATGTTAGTAGAAATACACGATCCGCAGGATACACTTACGCAGTATAAAGTGATTCAATCGCCTGGAGCATCATGGCGAGAAACCATCCTCCTCGATCCAGAAGATGTCTATGTACCGAAGAATGACACTGAAGGGTCCTTCAACAACCTAGTCCGTTTCAAGCAGGACACAGGTCACATTAACAAACTCGCTGAAAGTCTACAGAACGGTTGTGATAACACACAACACCCGCCAGTCGTGGTGCGTCTGAAGAAGCCTAAGTTAGTCAACGGTAAAATGTACAGTTATGAACTGATCTGTGGTTTTCACCGAATGGCTGCAATGAAGAAGGCGTGGATTTTAAACTGGCCTTTTGCTGTTTACGAATTTGAGGATGACCTCGCAGTGATTCGTTTCCAGAAAGTTGAGAACAACCACGTACTGACTCGACAAGCGACTGCTGATGATCTCGCCAATACACTCGCCTACATGGTGAATCGTGGTTGGCTTGAAAACACAGAAGCTGATATGGAAACTGAATTGAGTGATATGACAAACATCCATCACTCCACAAAGTCTGCCGCAATTCGAAAAGCAATTCGAATGACTGGTGCATATCAAGACTTTATCACCTACACTTTCCAAGATGTTGTTGAGTTTCTGGGTCTTCACTCAAACTACGATGATGATCGGCCAATGTATTCATACAAAGGTATGATTGATGCATCACGTGATGCACACGGTTGGTCTGTCCTTGAAGGATACGAGAGTGAGTTTTTGATGAATGCAATCAACTCATTCAACGACACTGGTAAGGAAAGTTATTTCATCTGCCACACAAAGAGTCCGACTGAAGAACGTGACCTTTACGAGAAGCGTAACAAAATGAAAGATACCTTCTCAGAGCTTGAAAATGCTCTTGATAAAGTGTTACAATACCGACAAGAGAAAGGAAGATATCCTTGGCAAGTAGAAGCATTTCTTCCTCAAAACAACCTTGAAGGTGAAAACGGATTCGTTGAGGCAAATTGATGATTACAACAGAAAAACTTATTCTGTCTAATCTAATCTACAATGAGAGTTATATCAGAAACATTCTACCTTTCTTAAAGGAAGAATATTTTACCACACGGTCTGACCGTGTGGTACTCTCATTGATCTCTGATTATTTCGAAAAGTACAATTCTACGCCAAGTGCTGAAGCACTGACAATTGAATTGAACAACTCAAATATATCTCAGGGTGATTTCGATGAAGCAACAGAATTTCTAACACAGTTAAACGGTGATGCGGCCGAATATGACTGGCTGATGCAGACAACCGAAAAGTTTTGTCAAGACAAAGCAATCTATAATGCAATCATGGAATCGATACAAGTTATCGAAGGCAAGTCTGAAAAAGACAAAGGCTCACTGCCTACAATCTTGCAAGAAGCACTTGGTGTTTCCTTTGATACAAACATTGGTCATGATTTCTTAGAAGACTTTGAAGAACGATATGATTTTTATCATAAAAAAGTTGAACGTATTCCGTTTGATCTCGACTATCTCAATCGCATTACAAGAGATGGTGTTCCCCGAAAAACATTAAATGTTATTCTCGCAGGCACCGGTGTCGGTAAGACATTGATGATGTGTCACTTTGCGGCCAACAATATGATGCAAGGCAAGAATGTTCTATACATCACTCTTGAGATGGCTGAAGAACGCATTGCTGAACGTATCGATGCCAACTTGATGAATGTGCCTCTGGCTGATCTTGAAACTTATCCTAAAGAAACGTACAACAAAAAACTTGAACGTATCAAAGGTAAGACGACCGGCAAATTAATTGTTAAAGAATATCCGACAGCAAGTGTCGGTTCAGGACACTTTCGCCACCTACTCAACGAACTGAAGAGTAAAAAGAAATTTGTACCTGATGTGATATACATTGATTATCTAAATCTTTGTGTGTCTTCACGTATGCGTATGGGCGGTTCAGTGAACACCTATTCGTATGTAAAAGCAATCGCTGAAGAATTGAGAGGGCTCGCAGTTGAACAAAACTTACCGATCTTTACCGCAACGCAGACTAACCGCACAGGCTTCACATCGTCGGATGTGGGGCTTGAGGACACAAGTGAATCATTCGGACTCCCAGCAACAGCAGACTTCATGTTCGCCGCAATCTCGACCGAAGAACTTGAAGGACTCGGACAACTAATGATCAAACAGCTGAAGAATCGTTATGGCGATCCTGCCATGCATCGACGATTCGTTGTGGGTATTGATCGTGCTCGCATGAAACTGTATGATGTCGAACAATCTGCTCAGTCTAATGTGGTCGTTTCTATTGATGATAAACCTGTCATGGATAACACCGACTTTGGTATCGGACTGAAAAAAGAAAAATTCGACAAGAATGTTTTCGACGCCTGGAAGTAAATATTTCACATAAATAGAGTGGTCTCAAAGAGGCCACTGAAATGAAATACTTACTACTAATAATGATATACTTGACCACATCGTGTATGTCGGTTGAACACATAGACGGCGAAATGCCAACACTTGAATGCGAAGAGTGTGAAAAGTTTTGTACTGCTGATGTCGATATAGATGTCAGACCTGACAGAGTAGTTTTAGAATGTCACATATTAATATGAGGTAAAAATGAGAAGTACCATAGATTATAAGTACCGTGAAGATGAAATAATTGCAGAACTGCACGATTACATTGATTCGACATACGATCAACATTATGCACAAAACAAGTTTCAGGCTACCGAGTTTATCATTGACGGCGGCCATGGAGAAGGTTTCTGCCTAGGAAATATTTTGAAGTATACGCAACGTTACGGCAAAAAAGAAGGCAAAAACAAAAAAGACTTGATGAAGGTTCTGCACTACGCCATCATAGCTTTACATGTACATGATCTGGAAGAAAATGACTATTAATAAATCAGACGGAACATCTATCTTACATACCAAGAATCTTGACATTAGAACCGAACTTCTAAGATATGTCGCTGAAGGTTATCTCGACAAGGACGACCTTCTAGCGATGTGTCTTGGTTACATGTCACACTCCGATGTGGTTGAGATGATGATCATGAATGAGCTCGACGGTATACTTGAATAATGTGTGCAATAAACGGTTTTGCCTTGTTAAATTCTTGGTACCAGCCAAGTCATGTCAAGAAAATGAATGCGGCGAACCGTTTTCGTGGACCCGACAAAACAGACTGGTGGCACGATAAACACATTTCACTAGGCCACAATCTACTGAGTATTTCTGGCGACATTGAAACATCACAACAACCTTATGTGACAAAGAAAGGCAATGTCTTTGTTTATAACGGCGAATGGTTTGATCACACTGGTTACGATACCGAATATCTAGCAGAGATGATTGACTATCACGGCATAGAATATCTGAATGACATCAATGCTCAGTTTGGTCTTGCATGGTATGACAAAGAAAACTGCCGTGTGACAATTGCGAGAGACCATTTTGGAATTAAACCTGTCTTCTACTATCTGAAGGATGGTAAGTTTTATTTTTCTTCATCAATACACGGACTGAGAGAGTGCGTCAACATTGTTCCTGATGAAGAACAATTGATGAAGTCAAACAAGAAAGGTTTCTTTTATGAAGGAAATTTCACTCCCTATAAAAACATACATGTGTTGTCTCCAGGTGAGTACATTACTGTCTGTCTGAAACGAGTCAAAGAAATCGCTAGAGGCAGTTTTCATGACTATCAACTTGATACGATAGACATGAAAGACCGAGATGTGAAGAAATTGATCATCGAAGCGATTGAACAGGTGGGTTATTCTCAAAATCAAATTGCGCTTGCTCTGTCGGGTGGTTTAGATTCGTCAACGATTGCATCCGTTCTCAAGTCAAGTAATCCACTTTGCATCACAAACAAGTATGTTTGGCCGGGTCTTGAAGACCAGAAGATGGACATTTACTCAAAAGATTTTGCACTTGCAAACAGAACAGCAGAAGAATATGGACTAAAAATGGTTCACGCTGAGTGCAATCATCTGAATCATGCTGATCTTGAGAATGGTGTAGCACAGTCATCGTTGTTGCCTTTGCAGGATTTTGACCGGCAGGTCGCAAGATTTGTTTTCTGTAGAGAGACAAAGAGACAAGGCATTAAAGTATTGTTGACGGGTGATGGTGCAGATGAAATTTTTACTGGTTACTCAGGTCACAATAGACTTTACGAATGGACTGATGAGCGACTTGTACAATTTATTAGAAATAGACTTGAAGAAAAAAGAAAAGATCAGATTTCATTTCCAGAACACGTTTTAGGCCGAGACATACGGAACAATTACCTGTTTCTTGAATTGTTCAGACTTGTCAATACATACAACTTGACCATGGATGCTCACAGTGGTTTTCACGGTGTTGAGTCACGTGTTCCCTTTTTACATCAAAAACTGGTCAGAACAATGTTATCAATTCCTTCTGAGAAAAAATTGAGGTTGATGCCGGAACTTGATCTGAAACTTAGAGCGAACACCAAATTCTATCTCAGATCACTTTTCAAGAAAAATCTGCCTGAACATGTGTTGACCCGCAACCAGAAGGCTGGATGTTGTCTGCCTTGGAATAGTCTGTATCCTTCCAGATCAATGCAGAGTAAACGTGAAATTGTGCAAAAGATCAGACCCCTACTAGGTCATCACAAATTGATCTAAAAATGTGACTTTTTAACACAAAATATTCTAAAAAAATTTTCAATAAAAACAACGACTTACAGACGCAGGAAAAGTCATTATAAATCAATGACTTACGGCTTGCGTTTACCTGTGGTTCCTGTACAATTACTCCTGTAATCAATTGAGAGAGGTTGTGCATGAAGTTTTCGGTTTATCAATATCAGATGTCCCGTGAGGTCGCTGATCGTGTGAACACCAATGGTTGGGATGTCGCGGCTCGCGAGTTTCCCGAAGTCAACATCCACCATGGTGTAAAGTGGCAAGGTTCTGAAAAATGGGAACCTGAGTTTTTCCCATACTACAACCTTGTAGCTGAGATGTCCGACATCTCTGGTCTTGAGGAAGTCTTCCATATCGGCAACGGTTATGGTGATCAAAACAAGATCGAACGAGTCGCTAAAATGTACTCAATGAGCGTTGGCGACATCATTTTCTGTCATGACACCAACACTTGGTTGATGTGCGACCCCGAAGGTTGGATGGCTATTAAAGTCTCTGACCGAGTGATGGTTGCATAAGTCATTGATTTCCTTGGTTATATCAAAAAGTTATATGCTTATGAGAAAACAGTCTAACCAGACTGTTGACTCTGACCGTGGTTGTAGTACCATTATACCTGAACTGTTGAGAGAGATTTAGATTATGGCGTATGTTTCCCAAGAAAAGAAAAAAGAACTTGCTCCCGCGATCAAAGCGGTCTTGAAAAAGTACAATATGAAAGCGACTATTGGTGTCCGCCATCATATGTCTCTGGTTGTCAATGTCAAGTCTGGTGATCTAGACTTTAGAGCGGCTCGTGAGCAAGAACTGAAAGACAACCTTCACAAGCGACATTATTTTGACGCCCTCAAGGCTGGTCACGATTGGGCAATCTCCGCTCTGCAAAACGAAATTAAAGACAACGCTGTTTTTTCAATCAATGAGTACTGGATCGAAGACAACTGGTCGGCTGACCCCAAGATTGTTTCTTTCCTGCTCGAACTCAAGGCTGCTATGGAAGGTCAAGATTTCTTCTGTGAAGATGATCCGATGACTGATTATTTCCACCGTAGTCACTACATCGATATCAACATCGGCATGAGTTACCAAAAACCTTATGTTTGTAACAAGCCGTCTGATGATTATATCGAAGACGTTAACGAAGTACTTTCACTCTGGGCTGACATGCCCGTTGCCGCTTAAGGAGCGTTTAATGAAACCTATGCACATGGTCAAATCTGTCACTGAGCAAGAACTGATTGCGGTTCAGAATCGGTACCAAGATGTGGTCAAAAAGATCGAAGAGCTCGAAAAGGTCAAAAAAGAAATTGACATCTTTTTCGACAAAATGGATCTTGGTCAAATTTTACTAAGGAGTGCGGCATGATTCGCGAAAAAATTGGCATCGACACACCCGTTATTGATTTGACGGGTCCTCAAGGCAACGCATTTTTTCTTTTGGGTACTGCTCAGAAATGGGCGAAGCAGTTAGGCTTTAATGTCGATGCCGTGCTGGACGAAATGGAGTCCGGTGATTATGAAAACCTCGTACAGGTATTCGACAGTTACTTTGGTGATTACGTTATTCTGGAGCGATAATGAGTATTCGAAATGAAATCGTAGTTTTGTTTGATCGTTTCTCTAAAGACCCTGAGAATTTCGACATCAACATGAGAGTTGATTGGAATTTTGTAGAAGCTGACATCATGATGAAACTTGGTGTTGATCGTATCGTCGAGGAGATGGGATCTCTCTCCGAGTTTTACAAACAGATCGAATCGTTGGTTGAGGCAGTATAATGAAAGACACATTGATCGGCATTTTGGTTATTGGTTCACTTGGCGCCATTCTCGGCGTGATGATGGGGTTGGCCATATGAACGCATTTGATTATTTGCAAGAGCAGATTGATGTGAACGGCGTGATGCGATATCGCCGTCATGGTTCTGCCAATGGAGAAGTCGGTGCTTGGAGAAGTGTTGGTCCTATTATGATCACCAGACACGATTTCTATCGTGATTACCGAGAAGCTGTTCGCCGGCGTGATGAGTTGGATCTAGCAATCGAATCCATGAGAAAATTTATAGGAGACCTACGATGACAAGTTTGCAAGGTTACGTGAAAATCGATTATGACCGTCTGGTCGAAATTCTCGGTGAACCTACTTATGATGAACCGTCTGGCGATGGTAAAGTCAACACCGAGTGGGAAATTCTCGACGATGATTGTGGAATAATTACTATATATGACTGGAAGGAGTGTTGTGCCGAGACTGCTCGAACGACTCCTCTCTATCGCTGGCACATTGGCGGCCGAGATCGAAGGGCTGTTGATGTCATCCGAGAAAAACTAAACAAGGTTGTCTATTATGCCTGAAGAAATTAAACCGCCGATCATTGTCGAAGAACCTGAAAGTGGTTCTAGATTCACATATCCTAATATCAGTGCAGCTCTGTCTGACATTGAAGAACTTGAAACAGAGTATCCTGATCGTCGGTTTGTCATTCGTTCTGCTGAACCAACTATTCGTTACGAATGACATCTGAAGCTTATCAATACCTGATGGGTTGGTCCCCTCAGGCAAAGCTCTCTTTTCTCCGGCGATTTTATCTCGGTGATAAGGATTACTATTTGATTCCGCAGATGATAGAGGAGTTACAACAATCGTATGGTCTGCACACGACCGAGGCGATGTCTTTTTTGTATGAACTAAATTTAGAATTTAATCTTGATGGTGGAGTGACAACGCATTGAAACAAAAATTCCAAGATGCTTACTTTGATATCGCCGAACGAATCGGTCAGTTAAGCACTGCACGTAAAGCACAGGTAGGTGCGATCATTGTAAAAGACAATCGCATCATTAGTCTTGGATATAACGGCACGCCGTCAGGATGGGACAACAATTGCGAAGATGAAGATTGGCCTTTTTGGATGCGTGATAGTGCTTTTAAAGACCCAGCGTATGTTCGACTGAAAACGAAACCTGAGGTTCTTCACGCTGAGACAAACGCGATTGCCAAATTAGCAAAATCGCGGGAGAGTGCGAATGGTGCCAGTCTTTTTTGCACACACACTCCTTGTCTTGATTGCGCCAAGTTGATCTATCAGAGTGGAATCACAGAGGTTTATATTGGTCAACGATATGACGCATCAAAGGGTAATGGCGAGGAACTTTTAAAATCGTTGGGTGTTACTTTAACTTTCAAAGGGGAAAATAATGAGTAGAAACTGGAAATACTGGGCAAAGGTAACACTGATTTGCCCTATTGTGTTTGTTTGGGACCTTTCTTTCTGGCTGATCAAAAACATTTATGATGGCGCCAAATGGGTTGATGAGAAAGGCGGTGATATGATTGATGACTTTTTAAGGGACTAATCGTGACAATGTATTCGGTAGATATTGAGAACGACGACGAAATCTGTAAAGATGTTTTGATCGACCTTTTGGCGGTAACAGATAATGCCAAAGTTGAAGAAGCGATTAACATTGTGATTGCGTATCTGTCGGTTCCCGGTGAGTGGGAAAATGGAAAGTACGACCAAATTTGATGCTCTCTTGTTGCGAATGGATCTGAGTTGGGAGGAAGATGGTTCGCCTCCCTATCTTGCCGTTCCATATCATATGATAATCGAAAATGAGTGGAACGAAGGCGACCTATTGCGATTCATCAAACAAGAGGACGGGTCGTGGTCAATCGCAAATCTGTCTGCCACCGACACGTGGCCAGAAGAACTCTAATAAAATCAATGACTTAACTTTCTTAGACTATTTTGTGTTAAAAAGTCACAAAAAGAGAATATGTAATAAAATCAATGACTTACGGTAAAACTTTTTTTAAAAAAAGTCTTGACATGGTTCGCCGGTTGTGCGATAATACTACCGTATTGTGATGAGAGAAGTGTGATATGGAGTTTTTAGTTGGCCTTTTTTTGATCTTTTTGGCGATGTTGCCTGTGATCATTCCGGCTGGCATCGTCGCTTGGTTGCTGATCAAAATCTTTCCTTGGTTGATGAAAGTGATCGGTTACGGAACTCTCGTTGTGTTGTTGTTTTATTTTGTTTTGGTTTAAGGTAGTAAAGTGATAGAGGAAGATATAAAACAGTTAAAGAGCATGATTATCAGTCACGACTGGTATTACCACTATTCTGATGATCATCGTTATTATGTGAAAGGACGAGACAGTTGGCGAGACATTTGTAGTTTTGCTCAAGAAATTGGCGAACAAGGTGAACTTATTCTGAAGTCTGCAATTGATACTTTTGAGTCTGCTCAGTTGAGCGAAGTGCCTGTCGACCTTTCTGAGTTGATCAAACAAAACTGGGGAGACATAGTTTAATGAACTCTTTATTTTCACTTAAAGAAATTATCGAATTTCGCAATTACGTATTGTCTTTTTATGCCTACGATGGCATTTATCCCATCAATGGCCTGACCGTTTCAACCGTCGAGTCTGCCATTGAGAACCTAATCAACCAGTATGATGAATTCGGCATTAGCTTTCACGGCGACACTATTGACCGTGAACGTGTTCGTGATATCATCTTGGCTGATAAATAAGATTCCTACTAAGGAGGAAGATATGAAAAAAGTAATCACTGCAAGTTTGGCTGCTCTCGCTCTTGGCGCTTCTATGAATGCAGCCGCGTGGGGAGACAAAGAGCAGGGTATCGTGATCGGTATCGTTGGTACTGTCATTGGTGCGGAGATTCTTCAGAATCATCGTAATCATGGCCCTCATACTTCACATCACTATCCTGTCTATACAGGTCCCGCGCATGGCGGATATTCTCAAAGTGGTGTACTGAGTGCCTATGAGCGCGGTCTGCAACAACGACTTGAGAACGAACGCCGTCGATACAGTATCGATCAGAATCTCCGAACGATTCAAGATCGTGCAGAGTGGCGTGCTTATCGGTGTGGTATCAATCCCGCAGAGTGTTAATCAATTTGGCGGAGAATGCAGTGGAAGGGTGGCACCCTGAAACCGCCCAAATAGCTGAAATGAATATGGACCCCACTGCATTCACCTTTTGAGAGAGATTATATTATGAGTTTTGCCAAGTTACAGGAAAATCTGCGTGCTGAAGGTTGGTTCGTTGAGTGGAATATGCCTTGTTGCCAAACGTGTGCATGGGCTGAAGTTGACCACGACGACCTAGAAAAGGTACTTTTCAATCACTCACAGGACTGTGAGATTGAAAGCGAGTACGAAGACTGCTACTACTGCGGTGGTGAAGGTGGCATGTGGCTCGAAGAAGGTACCGCAGATGAAGAATGGGATGATTGTCCCGAGTGTGGCGGATCTGGTGAAGAGTACTCTTCTGCACCGGCCGATGCCGACACATCTGTTTCTGGTTTCATATGCAATACTCCTGAGATGCAAGATGGCAGTCACTTCTGTTACGCCGGTGATAAAAAAGGCGTTGAAAACCTAAAATCAATTTTACCCATCATTGAACAGTCTGGTTGTGCGTATGACTGGAATGGCGATGGTGCGGCCCGCATTTACATTTCATGGTAGGAAATCCATATGAATACAATTCAATTGAATCTTGACATATTAGAGTTAGAAGCAAAACTCAGAGGCGTTGAAGAGATAGTTAAACGCATTCGTGAACAAACCGTTGGCGTTGACTATGACGTTGAAAAAAAATCACTGAAAGAACACATCGAAATGCCTTATCCAGATGATGTCATTGAGATTGCACAAGATAATCAAATTAGTTTGAACTTCAATCTTGACCCGAATGTGAATGTAGGTTATACTGGTGAAATGGATCCTTTTATGCCTTCTGCTAGCGATGTAGAATTTCCTGACGGATGGACAATTACTCTGAGCGATGAAGAGTTGGCGAAACTTGGTGTAACGATGACGGATGTTAAAGATGAAAATTCTGAAGGAAATAACTGATTGGTCTGGTCTTGAGTATAACGTCAAGAATCATACCTACGCAATTAATGACTCCGGTAAGTGTGTTGCTTATCGGCGCACTGGCACAAAAGAGTGGTTGACCTTTTCGAAACCCAAATCTTTCAGCCGATCTCACCGTAAGTTTGTGACATTGAAGGAGGAATTCAATGAGTGATAAGTATGACTGGCCTAAAATCTACAAGGCCGAAGAAAACCTTGAACAACAAATCAATGAATCGGTATTTGATCATATCTGCTGGTTTTTTGATGTTGAAGATGTGTCCGAGTTGACTGAAGAACAATATGAGGAAGTTGTTGCCTTTCGTGAAGAATTGAACGAATATAGTCCTATGCAATGGGGATTTTCAAACTTCATACAGTATTGGGAGAACGAATCGCCAAATTCAGAATGGAACTCTGCATGAAGGACCTATACGAACGTTACGGTTTGATTCGAAACCGAAGTTACAACATTCGCACAGAACCAGTGAACGATATTATCACTGATAGGGTTCTTGTGCTCGACCTAATTGAAAATAACGAAGTAGTTGACAGCAGAACTTTTCCTGATAAAAGTTATTATTACTATGAATCAGCCGGTGAAAACTGGATGACAGGAGTGTTAAGTTGAATATATTCCCCTTGGAGTATATGCCAAATCAAAAGATTCCTTGTCCTATTGAATCTGCCATGGCACAGTGCGACAAACACGTGGTCAAGATGCCAACTGAATCTGGTCAAATGTTGTCTACCGTGCATCGTATGCTCGACGGCAAACTAGAAATGCGGCCTTCTAAATCAGGCAAACGCATGGTCAAATACTGGGATTTATTCGAAGGTCGTGATGACCTTGAAGCAGAAATGATTTACTACAAGGCGGTGCATATGGGACATCCTTGCACTGTCTGGTCTATGCAGACCGAAGATAATTACAGGTGGCACTGGGAACATTTCTATGCCTTGTGTCAAGAATACACCTATCGATATGGCAAAATTCACGGCGCAGAAAAAGTTTTGTGGCCGTTGCGAACACCGCCCAGAAATATTCCCAAGGGTCCTCTGACAAAGATGCCTTTGGCGATGAAGTCAAATCCAGAATGCATGAAGGATGACGTTGTAGAGTCTTACCGTCTTTTTTATCAAACAAAACAAGAACGATTCTCTATGACATGGAAGAATCGTAAAACTCCTGAGTGGTTTCAAATTGCCTGACGATAAATAGTTGTGAATATCCGCAACGCTTATCGGAGTACCGAAGATGGCAAATCTTTCTGGTGGTAAATATATCACTTTTGAAAAACCGTATCTTGAAATGCTTGCCGAGAAAATCGACGCAGGCGATGATGTCAAGTTTGATGGAAACGTTTCTCAGAAAGTCAATAAGACTAAAGATGTCAAGAAATTCCTCACGGCTGTAAAAAACAAAAATGAAATCAATGTCGCCAGTGTTCTGAAGATTGGCAGCAGTTTTTCTCCTCTGTTCAACGGTTATCGTTGGACTGAAATCGACAAAGGCCAATTCACCAAAAAAGGTGGATCTGACGGTCAGTCTACAGCACAACAAGAACGTGCTTCTCTATACGCAATTCAAGTCGGTATCGAAAACAACGGATACACCGATCAAAAGAAATTCATGCAACTGTATCGTGAAGACTTGAGAGAACTTTATCCCGCCATGAATGAAGAGTGGGAGAATACTTTCTTCCAACAACAACTGACAACCTATCGACAGGTTGGTAATACCAAGTACAAACACTATTCACGTGACGGCGGTTTCATGGACTACATATCGGCGTTATGTAAATCGATGTATGGTATTTCCCAGAAAGATACGTGGAATCCCGCCGACATCTGGTTGGTTTCCGATTTGAGCGCGGTGAAGAGACAGTTAGATAAGGCCGTAAAAGACAACACGACCTCTCTTCAAGAATTCAACGCCATTCTCCGAGATATGTTTCATGAAAGAAAAATTATCGGCATTTCTTTGAAGTTGATGTCTGGCAAAACTGCGAAGTGGGAACTAGTCAACCTTGAAAACGCAGACATGTTCGATGACGATACATATACTTTTGAATATGATTCTGCTGAACTGAATTTGAAAATGAAAACGGACAAAGAATTCATTAACACAGATTCAAAAATTACTATGAAAGGAAAAACGCAGACGATTAAGTTTCAGATTCGACAGAACAGTGCCGGCTTTAACAACCTGAAGATCGAAGGAACGGATGTCGGTTCTTCTGCCGCTCGTCTCGGTAAGGTGCCTCTCGACATGGCGTCCTCAGTCTTTTCTGGCGCAGGTCTAGAATCAAGTCGTTGGAGAAATCACAGAAATTATCCGAAGACTGCCGAAGAATATGCAAATGAACAGAGAACACATGAAGCGAGATTCACAAAGTTGAAAGCAACAAACAAAGTAAACCTCGGCGGTGTGTCTACTGCAAAACAGTTTTCAGAAAATATGATTGCTGTTTACTCTGAAGGCAAGGCAGACATTGCAATGAGTAAGTTGATGCAGTTAGATTTGCTCAACGAGATTTTTTCTTTGAGAGGAAAAAAACTAGATAACTTTTTGACTGGCCTTGCCTTCCTTGCACAGAAGAAAGGTTCGGTCTTTGGTCCTTTTGCGAAACTGTATTGATGAGAATTTGGTTTGCGAAGACAATGACAAAGTTTTTTCGGTTCTTTGCCGATACATTCTTTGCCAAACGATACGGTCATAGAGCAGTCGTATTAGAGACTGTTGCAGGCGTACCGGGTATGGTTGCAGGTATGCTTGTACACTTACGCAGCCTGCGACGAATGGAAAAAGGCAACGGCACAATGATACATGAAATGTTGGCCGAGGCAGAGAATGAACGTAAACACCTCATGTTCTTTATTGAGTTGGTGCAACCAAACTGGTTTGAAAGGTGGTTAATCGTAATTGCACAGTGGATATTTTGGCACTACTATCTTGTCATGTATCTGTTATCACCAAAGACCGCACACTTGATGACACACTACTTTGAGGAAGAGGCAGTCAAGAGTTACACAAATTATTTGGAGATGATCAGAAACAAACAGCTGGCAAATCCACCTGCGCCGTTAAGTGCTATAAAGTATTACAATCTAAAAGACAGCGCTCGTTTGTCTGACATGATAGAGTGCATTCGAGCTGACGAACAAAAACACGCAGATGTTAACCTAAGGTATTCTAATGTTAAAGTATAATCAGTTTATTGTAGAGTCCAAGAACACACACATGGAACACATCGAAGATTTGATGTTTAACGAAGGTGTGGCTGGTACGAGAAAGGCAATCAACTTTTTACGTGATCTACGAGACATGTTGTCTGGTCATTCGAAGACCAGTATTTCTCGCACAGTGAAATGGGATGGCGCACCCGCTGTTTTTGTTGGTGTCGATCCAACTGACGGTAAATTCTTTGTTGCTAAGAAAGGAGTGTTCAATAAAAATCCAAAGGTGTATAAGACACCCGAAGATGTTAAGGCCGATACAAGCGGTGATCTACAGAAAAAACTTCTGATTGCACTGGAAGAATTTAGTAAGTTAGGTATTAAGAGTGGCGTTTACCAAGGAGATTTGATGTTTACTAAGGGAGACGTTGCTAGGGAAAAGATCGATGGAGATTCTTATTTTACTTTCCAACCTAATACTATTGTTTACGCTGTTCCTGTCGGTTCTCCGTTGGGCAGACAAATATCCAGAGCAAAGATTGGTGTGGTCTGGCATACTACTTATACAGGTAATTCTTTTGAGTCTATGTCTGCAAGCTTTGGCAAAGATATAACGTCGAAGTTTAATTCTGTGTCTTCTATCTGGCAAGACGATGCAACGTATCGTGATGTTTCCGGTAATGCCACATTCACGCAGTCAGAAAACACACACATCTCAACCATCATCTCAATGATCGGCCGAGAGTTTAAAAAGACAAACGGCCGACTGTTAGACGAATTCAAGAATGATGATGAACTGCGAGAAAGAACAAAGACTTTTAACAACACATTCATTCGTGCAGGCAAGCGTTTCAATCCTAAAACACACACGAAAGGATTGATGGACTATATTCACGATTACTACCAGAAACAAATCGATACCAAGAAACAACAAAAGACAAAAGACCAGTGGAAAGAAAAACAGAAAGTTGCTATGTCCGTTTTCACTAAGTATAGTAAACGAGACATAGATCAACTGTGGAAACTGTTTGTTTTGTTGGTCGAAGCGAAAGAGATTATTGTTGACAAGATGAATCAGGCGAGTGGATTAGGAACATTTCTCAGAACACGCAACGGTTTTAAAGTCACTGATCAAGAAGGATATGTCGCCATCGACCATCTGAGTAACGATGCTGTGAAAATTGTAAACCGTATGGAATTCTCAAGGGCAAATTTCTCAGCTGATGTAATTAAAGGCTGGGAGAAATAATGCCATCGACACTGACGATTCGAAAAAAAGTAGATGACAAAAAGACTATATGGGTACACTCTGCGGATTTGTTTGAGTCTATTCATACGTCCAGAGTAGTCACTGCTAAAGAACTTTCTGATATACTCAAGGAAGGAAAAATTATTTTAACTCAGAGAAAAAACTTTCTCTCTGATGCCTCGTTTCGCAACTTAAAATTTTTCTTCTCAAAACTTTCTGACCGTAAACCTATTCCTGTAATCTGTCCAGAAGAACAGTTTTCTCGGTATTGCAAGTCTGATAGAGAACTGAAAGATGAATGGAAGAAAGTATTCGGCGCAGTCGTTGAGACTGGCGGTTCACGTATCTTCAAACCAGACAATTTTCTTGCGCCTTTAACAAAAGAACATCAATCACTTTTAATTAATACGCCTATCTTCAACCATGATGACTGGTTCTATACCGCGTTTAACTTATTGACTAAACGCAGAATCGATTATTTCATGGTTTGGCATGAGAACAACTATCATCTAATATCATGAAACCATGGATTGCCGTGAGCCTTGCAGGCCACGATAACAGCATTACTATCTACGACAATGGTAAATTCTATATGTTTGAATTTGCTAAGGTCTCTGGTATCAAACACCATCATTTTTCTTGGAAAACACATCCCGAATGGTATGAAGAACGAAAGGTCGGTGAAGAGGTCTATTCGAATATGACCTTTAGAAAATTGTGGGTGAGAGACCCGAAAAATCCGAATGACCATCGGCTGAAAGAGGTGTGTGACAACGAAATCAGAATTAACAATGAAACTGTGCAAAGGGTTTTAGAACTTGCTGAAGAACAATACGGAATCAAAAACGATTTTGAGTACTGCATTTATAAAGGCACGTTTGTAAATCCATTCACAGGTTCACATACATTTGCCTTGAATCAATATAAAAATTTTGAAGACTTAGAAAATCCTATGGAAGAGTATGAGTTTTATTTTGATACAAAATTAATCAAGTGCGACAACTGGGTTATGTCGAAGTGTTTTCACCATAAAGCACACTATTACGTGGCCGCTGTTCAATCTCCTTTTGATAACACATATGCCTGTATCACAGTAGACGGTGGTGGCGACGATGTTGCAACTGTCTGTCACGTAGTCAAAAACGGTAAATATGGTTTTGCAGAACGAGAAAGATTCTGGGGTCACACTTGGTTGAACTTGAACAGATTCACACAGAATTTCGCAACACCAAACGCTGGTGTTTTTGTTAAAGGTACTCAGAAAGTTTATCCGCCTCCAGTGAACTTAGCGAATGGTCTTGACTTTGCTGGTAAATTTATGGGATTGGCCGCATATGGTGAAGTCGATGAAGGTCTCTATGATATTTTTAGAAAGGCGTTTCTCTATCCCACAACCACCGGATGTCCAATCAAACCATACCTGTTGAATGAAGAACTCAAGAAACATAATATTGGTTGTGATCCTGGTAAATCCGTTCTCATGGACTATATCAAAGAAAATAAAATCAATGATGCGAATATGGCCGCTACGGTTCAAAAAGCATTTGAAGATGACTTCATTGACTTCATCAAGGAAGAAAACGACAAGTTAGGATTAGAATACCACAAAAATCTAATGTTGTGCGGCGGCGTGGCATATAACGTATTATTGACTGAGAGAATTAAAAACGAATTAGGTTACAATGTTTACGTGCCTTCTGTGTGTGACGATGCTGGACTGTCACTTGGTATCTTGATAAACGAATTGACTGAACACGGACTATATGATGTGAATAAAAAGAAAGTTGATCTCACATTCAGTGGATTCGATATCACAGATAAAAAGAAATTGACACAGTATAGAAAACCGAAGAACAGTAGTGTGTCTGAGATTCATGATATGTTACGCAAAGGAAAAGTTATTGGTCTGATACAAGGCAGATGCGAAACAGGACCTAGAGCGTTGGGCCGAAGGTCGATACTTTGTGATCCTACTTTTCCCAATATGAAAGATATCGTGAATAAAATTAAGAACAGAGAATACTATCGACCGTTCGCACCTGTATGTACGTATGAAAGTTTTGAAAGATACTTTGATAGTCCTTCAAAAGAAAATCTTGAGTCGATGAACTTTGCTGTCAAAGTAAAACCCGAATGGCAGAAAAAATTAAAACCGATTACTCACGCTGACAACACTGCGAGAGTGCAGACGGTTCGAAAACAAAACAATGCTTGGTTCTGGAACTTTCTAAGAGACTATGATGGTGTGTTGCTAAATACTTCATTCAATCGATCCGGTAAACCCACGTTAAACTCACTAGAAGACGCCTTTTGGATTTTAGACAACACGGCGCTTGACGCCTTTGTTTACGTGAACGGAAAGAATATATTGCTTTGGAGAAAGGATGTCTGATAAAGTTACAACAGATATGACTGTGTTTGGTCTGCAACGCAGTGGTACAAATTTTCTTGAACAATTAATTCGTAGAAACATGAATGGTGCGACCGTGATCAACACGTGGGCAAAAGGTATCTGGAAACATATCTACGACATCGAAAATAACACACCATTTTCTGATGATAATAATAATTTGAAAAGACGTATACTCGGCCACTGGGGCGGCCAATACAAGTATGACTTGTTACTTCAACAAAAAATTTTGCCGATTTATATTCACAAACATCCGTATAGTTGGTTAGAAAGTATCGTCAATAAATCGGTTGACATCACAAAGGTATATCCTCAGATAAGTGAGAATCAGACAAAGAACACTTATTTTCAGTTTGAGAATATCAACCTGATCAGCGCAACAAAGTTGTGGCAGGCACACACTAAATACTGGTATAGTAAAAAACAAAAAGATTTGTTTCCTATCTACATTCTCAGTTATGAGAACTTGATACGTGATGAGGCCTCGACACGGCACCACGTTGATGCGATTGCTACTTTCTTTGGAAAGACCTGCAAGCCGACAAAACAGAACTTGCCGATTGATATACCAGAGAAAGTAGGTCAGTCAGATAAATTTACTGAAGAAAAAAGACAACGTTACAACGAAGTGAGAGTAACACACTTTAGTTGGGAACACATTCAAGAGATAAATAAACATTTGGACCGTAATTTTGTTCGTAATATCTGCGGTTACACTCTGTGGAACGACGAAGAAACTTACTGGAAACATAAGAAACCAATTGTTATAAATAAAGATGACAAACAATAACACATTGTACAGTTTAGGCTACGGCAGACCTGTGCGACTAAGGATAAGGTTAAGGCAAACTCCACAATGAAAGACGATAATACTCCTATCGAGGATCTGGGCACTCCTCAAACAAGTGAAACCTCTATTGTATCCGAAGACGCAAGGTCTGCCGTTGTCCTTTCTTTTGGCCGATTAAATCCTCCCACCTCCGGTCACCAGAAACTTGTTGATAAAATAGTATCGGTTGCTCGTCGTAAGAAAGCAACGCCGATGTTGTTTATGTCACAATCACAGGACAAAAAGAAAAACCCTCTCTCATACGCCGACAAAGTAAAGTACGCTACAAAAGCATTTGGTAAGATCGTGCAAAAGTCCAAGGCACGTACTATCATTGAAGTACTGAAAGAACTCACAGGCAAGTACGATGAAGTTACTATCGTAGTTGGCGGCGACAGAATTGAAGAGTTTAAGAAACTAATTTCAAAGTACAACGGCAAAGACTATAACTTTAAGAACATTGATTATATGTCCGCTGGCGAACGTGACCCAGACGCAGATGACGTAACAGGTATGTCTGCATCAAAACTCAGAGGTCATGCTGTTGCGGGCGAATATAAACAATATCGTGCCGGTTTGCCCCGTCGATTCTCGGATAGAGATGCGAAGGAAATGTATAATAAAATACGTAGTGCAATGGGTATTTCAGAAGAGATGACATTGCAAGAGGTATTGACCTTTCAACAGCGCATGAAGAAAAAAATGATGATGCGCCGAATCAAAGGTCGTATCAAGCGTGGTCGTCTCATTGCCAAAAGGCGTTTAGCCAGTCCAGAAAAACTCAAGACCCGATCTGCCAAGAAGGCTCGTCAGATTATGCGCTCGCGATTGGCCGGCGCACAAGGTAAAAAGTATAATCAATTGCCTTACAGCGCTCGAATGCAGATCGATAAGAAACTCAAAAACAAGCAAGCAATCATATCTCGTCTCGCTAAGCGACTGTTGCCAAAAGTACGTGCAGCAGACCGCGCTCGACTCGCAAAACTACGTTCAGGCGGAACAAAGAAAGAATCATTTGATGTAGAGTACATCCGTTCTGTTGATGAAGTTTTACGCCGAATCGAACGTGAACAAATCTCCGAAGCAGTAGAGAAAAACCTGCGAAAGAAAAGTGAGAAGTATGGTGTATCGATCAGTCAACTAAAAGAAAAGTATATCGGCTTCAAGATGGGATACATTGACACCGATGCACAGACTGCCGAACAACAGGCCTTTAATTCTTTGAATGTGATGTTAGCAAATGAACAGAAGACACGTATGCAAGAAGCATATGATTATCACATTCAGGAAGGCATCTCGTTTGTCGAAAACGTTTATCGTGTTGGTTCAATGAACTACTTTAAACTGATCGAAGAAGCAAAGAAACGATTTGAGGCAGGTGAATATAATCCTGATCCTTTTGAAGCAGAGTTTTTGCAAACAGATATTGGCGAGTTTGCCATGTATGAAGGCGAACACGTACCTCTCGACTGTCCGATGGAAGAACCAATTGCAGAGGAAGAAAAGAAGCCTCTTGGTAAACCCATGCGTGGTGGTCCCAAAAAGTTTTATGTTTACGTAAAAGATCCATCAACAGGCAATATTAAGAAAGTTACTTTCGGCGATACTACTGGCCTGAAAGTTAAGTTAGACGATCCTAAGGCACGTAAATCTTTTGCTGCTCGTCATCAATGTTCAACACAAAACGACCGAACTAAGGCGGCATATTGGGCATGTAGATTGCCACGTTATGCGAAACAATTAGGCCTATCAGGCGGTGGTAATTTCTTCTGGTGATTCTATATGAAACCTTACAGACAGACTCAATTCAATATTGATGATAATTCTTTTTATAGAATTTTTGATATGGATATCGAAGATCCTGAGTTGGTGTGGCACCGAGACAAAACTAACCGAGAATGTTATGTTGTAGAAGGTGAAGGCTGGATGTTTCAGTTTGAAGATGAACTGCCTTTCACAATACGAGAAGGCGACACAATACACATAAGTCGTATGGACTACCATCGTTTGATTGCAGGTCAATCAAGACTAGTACTTAAAATATACGAGAGCTAAGAATGAAAAGTTTCAAAGAAGCAAGAGGCGATGGCCAACACACCAGATCGGCGAAAGAAAGAATCAAAAGAGAACGCCGTAGTGATGCACAGAAGTTTGATCGTATCCTAGATCGAGCGGCCGTTGCAGATGCAAAGGAACGTGCTGCAGTTTCTAAGCCAAGAATGGAAGAAACTCAGGTTGATGAAGTATATAAAGTACCTGCTGGTATGAAGTTTATCGCTTCCTATGTTTACAAAGACGCGAAAGGCAAAGACCACACTCACAGACATCTACGCAAAGGAACCAAGATGACTGATCCTGTTGTTGTCTATATTGACGGCAAAGAGTGGAAGACTTTTGATCGTTTTACAAAGGCAAAGCAAGCCGCGATTAATCACATCAAGACGATGAAAGAAGAAACACAGATTGATGAACGCCGCAATGCTGGCCAGTCTGCGACTGGTTATGATATCTATCATAAGACATATTCTGACGCAATGCAACACGCATACGCTCATGCGAAAAAGAAACACGGTGTAACGGTTCGGTCCAGTGAAATAGATAGAAAAGTCGCCATGGGTCCACGTAAACCTTCTACTGGCAAAACCGTTTCTCACATTTTAAAAACAGACTCAAGAAAAAATTTACATGTTCAGGTTTACAACACTGGCAAGTCATATGAACTGAATATGTACGTTGAAGATGTCAGATCATACACTCAACAACCAGACGTTGATCGGTTTCTTGACCGTGTGATTAACAAGTCAAAGTATAAGAAAGCAATCCGTTTTTATCTTGACCTGCGTAAGAAAAATCCAGGTAAGGCAAAAGAGAATGCAATCAAGGCCTCTAAGATTACAGGCGGTGACTTCCGCAATCTTGAAAAAGTCTTTCATGATATGATCAAGAAAGGCAAACTGCCAAAACATCTCGCATGGCGCAAAGACCTTGTGGAGAGAATTGCTTACGTTGTAGAACAAGTAAAGACAATCAAAGTTGGTGAAGATGTTTTTGGTGCTGATGAAGCACACTACATCCTTGTCAAAGAAAGAAAAGTAATGGCACGTGGCAGCAAGAAAGAAATGTTGTCTCGTTGTCAGAAAGAAGGCGGCCGAGTTTGGTTGTCAACAAAAGATGTGGGTGATATTGTCGAAGGCGTTGCTCAGGATCCCGATATCAAAGATAAGAAAGGGACGCAACCTAAGAAATATTATTCAGGAATGAAAAAGTCCACGAAGTCTAAAAGAGACGCACACTTTAAGAAAGGTGCGAAGATGGACGATGACAATCCTGAGGCATACAAGCCTGCACCCGGTGATAAAGGCGCTAAAACCAAGCCGTCTAAATACACCACCAAATTTAAAAAGATGTATGGTGAAGAAAACATCGAAGAGTCTGCTGAAGCTGGCCTGAAGAACAAAGCAGAGAAAAGTGGAATCTCAGTAGGAATATTGAGACAAGTTTATAAGCGTGGCGTTGCTGCGTGGAGAACAGGTCACAGACCAGGCACTACACCTCAACAGTGGGGCATGGCGAGAGTCAATTCGTTCATCACCGGCGGCAAGACACGCAGAACTGCGGATGCCGATTTGTGGAAAAGAGTAAGGAAATAGGTCCTTTTTTTAGTGAGGAATATAGAGACTATATAACCGAGATACACAAAAAAATTCCTCACTGGGGAAGAACGAGAAAAAGGTTAGTTAGATTCTATAAATTTCTTCACGATGAAAGAGTTACAAGTTTCGTAGACTACGGATGTGGTAAAGGCTGGTTAGAACAGTTTTTGGATCCCATGCCAGTATCAAGTTATGATCCGATGGTTGAGGAGTTTAGCAATCCTGACTATAAGTCACAAGGATGGCTAGTGTGTTTAGATGTACTTGAACACGTAGAAGAAAAATATTTAGATAACGTTTTGCGACACATTTATAGAAGTTTTATACACAAAGCGTTATTTTATATTTCATGGGCGGATACTGATATCTTCCCAGACGGAACAGATGCACATATCACCAAACACGATTTTCATTGGTGGTATTTGCGACTAACAAAGTATTTTGTGGTTGAACAAATTGAACTGAAGCACGCTGACATGGGTGCTTTTTACATTGTAACGAAGAGAAGGTAATTATAATGGATTTTGAAAACACGAAGAAGCATCAAGGCTTGATGTCTGCTGTCCGTGATATCATGATGAAGAATCAAGATTTGCGAGCACAAGAACTAGAGAAACAATACGGTCATTACGGTAAAGAGCCTGAAGTTGAACAACAGGCCGCACCAGAGGTAGAAGTGCCTACTGAACCTGTTGTCGATGCAGAACGAGACGCAGGCGCCGAGATGGTCGATCCAGATACAGTAACAGGAGCTGAGAGTGAGTCAGGAGAAGGATCAGAACCAGAACAACCAACTGGATGAAGCGAAGTACGCTGTCACGGTTGATACGTTGCCCAAGTTTTACATGGACGCAGAAAGTCCAGGTAAGGTTGCGATTGCCTTGCGTAAATTGCTGAAGAAATCTTCCTCTATCATTGACATCGAAAGAGTGACACCTACGAAGATGAAACAAGATTATAGGGAGAGAGTTGTGGGTAAAGACGAACTCGACGAACAGTTTACTGTTAAGTATGCCAAGCGAAAGACCGGCCCAATCAAACAAGAGAAGTTTAAGAAACTTGATGACGCAAAAGAGTTTCTTGCAACAGTACGTGCCGCAGGCATGAACGGTCTGATCTCTAAAAACGGCAAGCCAATCAAAGAAGCGGCTGAAGACAAAGAACCTGCCTCGCCTGACGAAATGTCAATGGCGTTGAAGCAGGCTGAGTATATCGGATACGTTGCACGTGAAGTCAAAGAACACCTTCAAGGTAAAAAAGAATTTCCAGAGTGGATGCAAAACAAACTGACCAAGTTGCACACCAATGCTGAATCGATGCACTCTGCATTAGGTTCTCACGGTCCAGTATCCGAACAGGTAATTGACGAAAAGTCTGTATCTAAGGCGCAACAGAAGTTAATGGCTATGGCGCTTGCATATAAGCGAGGCGAAATGGACGATGCTTCTGACACAGTTAAGAATCTTGCGAAGTCTATGTCAGAGAAGGACCTTGAAGATTTTGCAAAAACAAAACACAAGGGTCTACCTGATAAAGTAGAGGAATCTGAAATGAAAAACTTTAAAGAATTCGTTGCAGAGAAAAAAGAACTTTCACCTGCACAGAAAAAGCATCTTGACCAAGACAACGATGGCGACATCGATGGTAAGGATTTTGAGAAGCTCCGTTCCAAGAAAAAGAAAGATGGTGACGAAGAATAAATTATAAATACACTCACCTTGTATAACAATAAGAGGAAACTAAAATGGCACTTTGGGGCACGTTAGATCAAGCAGATAATGCACCTAAGTTTACTACTACAGCAGCGTCTGGAAACACAGGTTCCCAAGACTTTGGTACAGTGGTATTTGGTGTTGATGTAGCAGAAGCACAGGAAGTACGAGACGACAACAACGGCGGTGTTGCTCCTGGTTGGGTACGCAAAACAACTGGTACTGGAGGCCGAAGTGGCCGCGTCCAGCACGAAACGTTGGTTGCTATGTCTAATCAAGGCGGTATTACTACTGACGCTGAAGACGTTGAATTCCCTGACGCTTAATTTAAAATAATAAACCCCCCGACAGGGGGGTTATTTTTCGGTAGATTATGATTACACTTTCTGAGTCCAATTTTTTGTTATATGCGGCGGCGAACTACAACGCACAATGTTACGACACCGACGAGTTTTATGATGACCTGAAAAGATTCAAGTACATCAAAAGACTCTTTTCTCGGTACGTAGACAAAAAAGAACTCAAAGAAAGACTGATATTGAATCACATGATTACGTTGTATAATGTGTTTGAATATCGAGCTTGCACACGGATGTTGTTTCATAAAATAGATGACAAGCACTGGCATCTATTAAAAACATTTTTGATCTTCATGGAAAGGATGCCTGACCACATTGAAGGTATCAGAGAAAAAGAAATAATTAGGGCATCGGATATCGGTGTCGATTTGAACATTGCCAAAACGCTGAGGCGATTATAGAGGATTGAAAAATGGCAAAGAGAGTGGGATTGGGTATGGCTGCGAACATCACGCCAACCAACAAAGGCACAAGCATTGGCCGCAAAAATATTAAAATGGCATCGATGAATAAAAACCGCAAACGTAGTTTTAAAAAGTATAGAGGTCAAGGTTAATGGCAAAAGGCGTTTTCGACATTGCAGCTATCTACATGTTTCTGAAGCGCCTAGTCACGCCTTTCGAACAATGGGACGCTTATAAGACCGGACTGATCGACAAAGACGGCAAAGTAATAGTACCAAAGAACGAGAGAACTCAGGAACAAAACAAGTCATACGGGTATTTTGACCGACTCGTAGCCAACCTGAAAAAGTTGATGGCAAAGATTCCAGGCGGCAAGACACGTATTGCGTCTTTTGCAGCTGCACTACTTTTGTTGAAAGAAAAAAATCTTGATCCAGATGATATCGATTATCTGGAAGAGTGTTTGAACCACTACATGAAAGAGGCGACATTGCTCTACGAAGAGGTGCCTACTGTAAGTGCAAGTGGTGGTCAGATTGCAGGCATTGGTGTTGGACCAAAGGGTGAACCCGGACTGACACCTGCACAGGTTAAGAAGCACAAACGAAGAGTGAAGAAAACCAAAGAGCAACTGAAGAAAGCCGTAAATGAAAAGTGGTCTGAAAAATATAAGAGATCGATTGATTGCGAAAATCCTAAAGGATTCAGCCAAAAAGCTCATTGTCAAGGAAAGCAAAAAAAGAATGCTTAGTTTATTGACTGGAGGACTGAAAGGTCCTATGACTATGGTTATGATCGCAGTGCTTGCTTCCGCAGCAGGCGCCGCAGGTCTTTACTATTGGTCTACACAGAAGGAATTACGTGACCTCAGGCAAGCGAATACAACACTGACTGTACAATTGAACAGTGTACAACAGGCTGCTGAAGAGAGTCAACGTGCGTTTGACAATGCAATGGCTTCAATGGCAATTTTGCAAGAAAAGCAAGGCGAATTGCAGATCAGACTGAAAGATGCAACACAGTACAATACGACACTGATCAATAAGTTAAGAAAACACGATCTTACCTATTTGTCAAAGAGTAAACCCGGTTTGATAGAGAGACGAGTGAATGATGCAACACAGAAAATATTTTCTGAGTTTGAGTCTATTACTGCTACTGATTAGTGGTTGTAGTACTGTCAAACAACCAGATCCGATTGTCGTAACAAAGACACAGTACATTAAGCAAGAAGTGCCTATTCAACCTAGGCCTGACGCAATCAAACTGAATAGCGTCTATTTTCATGTGGTGACTGAGGACAACTTACAAGATTTTATAAATAAATTCAAAGAAAAAGAAGGTGAGTTGGTTTTCTTTGCACTGAGTGTGCCTGATTATGAGAACATGTCCTTGAATATCGCTGAATTAAAGAGATATATCGAGCAACAAAAATCTCTTATTATATACTATGAAGAGGGAGTCAGTATCGAATTGCCTGATGCAGACGACCAACCGGAGTAAATACAACGTATAATAGAGGTTGAGATGTCTGCCGAACAAGACACAAGACTGGATCGAATTGAAAAAAAGATAGATGATCTTTCTACAGCGATGATCTCGCTTGCACGAGCCGAAGAGAAGCTCATTGCAATCGAAAAACAGGCGTATGCCACCTACGAACGTATGAACAAACACTCCAACAAACTAGATGAGTTGGACGAACAGGTTCATGACAACACCCGCGTTATTGGTCTAATAGGAAAAGTATTCTGGCTGGTCGTAACACTTGCTACTGGTGCCACTGTAGCGATGTTGACTGGCGTTTCTGGTTGACAACAACAAACTCCAACGATATAATGTGAGATGTAGTCTCAAAGAATTGGTGGAGCTTTATTATGTGGTTAGACCACAAGTATATCGGATTGGTCAGCGGTCGTCTAGACCGTTTTAAGAGAGTCAATCCAAAAACATATAACTTCCGTTGCCCTATCTGTGGCGACTCTCAGAAACACAAACACAAGGCCCGAGGTTTCTTTTTCGAAAAGAACGATGGCGGCTTCCTTTATCACTGTCACAACTGCAACATCACACTTGGTCTGGATAAATTTCTAGAACGTATCGACCATCGTATATACAAAGAGTATATACTTGAAAAGTTTGGTGACAGAAAAGGTGTGAATCACGACAAAACCGATGTAGAGCTCTTTGCAGATAAGATGAAGAAGCCGAAGTTTATCAAGTCAACGGCTCTTTCAAGCATCAAAAAGATATCTCAACTTGCATACAATCACCCCGCGAAACTGTACGTACAGAATCGAAAGATTCCCAATCCGTATCACGCTAAACTATTCTATGCACCCAAGTTTAAAAAATGGGTGAATACAATTATACCAGACCAATTTGAGAATATCAAGAATGATGAGCCTCGACTGATCATTCCTTTTCTTGACGAAAATAAAAATCTGTTTGGCTTTCAAGGTCGATCATTTGATCCAAAGGCGCAACTACGTTATATAACAATCATGATCGACAAGTCAAAATCAAAAGTGTTCAATCTTGATACCTGTGATCGATCAAAGACACACTACATATTTGAAGGACCCATTGATGCCATGTTTGTCGGAAACTCAATGGCCATGGCAGGTGGCTCAATTGACTGGGACCTTGTGAATGAGAACTCTGTGTTTGTTTATGACAACGAACCAAGATCAAAAGAGACGGTCGATAAGATACACAAAGTGGTTGATAAGATACACAAAGTGTGTATATGGCCAGATCAAATAAAACAGAAAGATGTGAATGAGATGGTACTAAATAACATTTCCAACGTCACATCTATCTTACGTGACAACACATATCATGGACTTTCTGCCATGAACCGACTAGCGAACTGGAGTAAAATATGAGCACATTCCTCTCCGAGTATTCTGATCCTGACACCAAACGAAAGGCGACAATTTCACGTGACAATTATCACCTTGTGGTTGATTTCAAGGAAAACGGCAAACTCATCAAAACGGAACTTGTAACGTTGCCTGTTGGACCACAAGAGTCTCAGGCCGCATCACTCAGCAAGGCTGAATTCTTGGCGGAAGATTTTGTTCTGAAAAAATGATAAAATTTAAACCAGAAGGCGTGCATGGTCGTATAGGTTATCCAACGACCATGGAAGACATTCGTTGTCTCAACGCCGCAGGACATGCTAATTTTGGAACGTGGCACTATCGATCTTTTTTGAAAGACTTGGTAGAACGTTATAAAGAATTGCCGGTGCGTGAAGACGCCAGAATGTATAACATTTTCGGCACGACTCGTTACTGGACCAGTCAATCACCACGTTATAATAATTATTTTAAAAAAAGATTGCAAGGAACAATCTTTAAACACAGTATACATTATATACTAGAATACAAACCGGGAGGATTTACATCAAGACACGTAGACCCAGAAGGTAGAATCTCAACGATCACTTTATTAAAAGATGAAAACTTAATCGGAGGAGATACAATCTGGGACCGAAGAGAGTATGTACCAGAGTCACTTATAAAAGAGAACGCTTTTAGTGAACAACAGTATATTGAGGCCGCAGAAAATGATGAAACGTTTGTACATGCGCCAAATATATTTTGTCCTGTTGTGATACCAATGGAACCAGGAGTGACATACGCATTCGGTGAAAAGACATACCATTCTGTAAGCGAAGTAAAACAAGGTCGCAGACTAGTATTAGTTGAATGGTTGTACTATGACGCCGATAAAATCAAACTTCACCAGACGGAGAAAGCACCGGCTGAGTGAACGAGGAGTCTATATGACGGATATGCAGTACACAATCGTCACGTTCGGACTTATCTTTATATCATTTCACGTGGGGTACATCATAGGTAAGAGAACTGGATTATTAGAAGGTTTTTCCGAAGGCGCGGCCCAATCAGTAGGCAGTATGTTAGAAGCCCTTTCAACGCAATTCGGTCTAACCCTAAACGCCGACATAATTTGCAAGGAAGTCGAGGAAGAGGAAGAAAACTCTTGATCATCTTGTATAAGTATGTTAGACTATTCAAACAATACACAATTTAACAAATGAGTGAACAATGGAAGTATATGTAATAAAAAGAAGCGGTAAAAAAGAACCCATTGATCTTGATAAGTTTCACCGTGTTGCAGGATTTGCCTGTGATAATATTGCCGGTGTGAGTGCGTCTCAGTTAGAAATCAAGACACATCTTCAAATCTACAACAATATCAAGACCTCTGACATTCAAGAGATGCTGATTAAAGCGGCATCCGATCTTATCACAGAAGACACGCCGAACTACCAGTACGTTGCTGGCCGTTTGATCAACTACGGTCTACGAAAGGAGGTCTACGGTCAATTTCGTCCGAAGAGTCTTGCTGATCATATTCAAGGCTGCGTAGATTCGGGATACTATGACCAGAAACTTCTGGACGACTACTCAAAGGAAGAGTTGTTCACTCTAAATTCATATATAAACCATGACAGAGATTTAAATCTTACCTACGCTGCAATGGAACAAATGCGTGGTAAGTATCTTGTCAAGAATCGTGCAACAGGTCAGATATTCGAAACGCCTCAAATGGCCATGATGTGTATCGCTATGACACTGTTTGCCGATTACAAAGATGACAGACTGAAGTGGGTCAAAGACCTCTACGATGCGATCAGTACTTTTGATATTAGTCTGCCTACACCAATTATGGCGGGAGTACGAACGCCTCAACGTCAATTTTCGTCTTGCGTACTGATTGAGACGGATGACTCACTGGATTCTATCAATGCTACAGCTTCCTCTATTGTCAAGTATGTTTCGCAGAAGGCGGGAATTGGTGTTGGCGCCGGTCGCATTCGTGCTCTGGGTTCTCCTGTTCGTAATGGGGATACTAGTCACACTGGCGTTATACCTTTCTTTAAGTACTTTCAGTCTGCTGTCAAAAGTTGTTCACAAGGTGGTGTCCGTGGCGGCGCGGCTACCATCTATTACCCCCTATTTCACTACGAGGTAGAAGACCTTTTAGTACTGAAGAACAACAAAGGCACCGAAGAGAATCGTGTGCGACACATGGACTATGGTGTGCAGTTTAACAAGGTGATGTATGAACGATTACTGGAAGGAAAGAACATTACTCTGTTTAGTCCTGATGATGTGCCTGACCTTTATGACGCATTCTTTGAGAACACGGACAAATTTAGAGAACTCTACGAACAATATGAACGTAAGACCTCTATACGCAAGAAAAGTATACCGGCAGCAGACCTATTCTCTGCATTTGTCCAAGAACGAAAGGACACTGGACGTGTTTATCTGATGAATGTTGACAATGCGAACGACCACGGTTCTTTCAAAACGGACCTTGCACCGATTCGACAGTCAAACCTTTGTTGTGAAATCAATCTACCAACAAAACCCTTGAATCACATCGATGATGAAGAAGGTGAAATCAGTCTGTGTACTTTGGCCGCGATTAACTGGGGCAAGATTCGAACACCGCATGACTTTGAAAAACCTTGTACACTCGCAGTGCGAGCGCTAGATGCACTTTTAGACCTGCAAGATTATCCCGTCAAGGCAGCTCATATCAGTACAATGAATCGACGACCTCTCGGTGTTGGCATTATCAATTTCGCACACTGGTTGGCCAAGAATGATACGGACTACCAAGAACCGAATCTTGATTTGATTCATGAGTTTGCAGAAGCATGGTCGTACTACCTGATTAACGCATCGGCCGATCTTGCAATCGAAAAAGGTGCATGTCTAAAGTCAAACGAAACTAAGTACCATGACGGCATCATGCCAATCGATACGTATAAAAAAGATGTTGACGCACTGGTAGGACCCACGTATCATATGCCTTGGAAGATGTTGCAAAACAAGTGTAAGAATAACGGTATCAGAAATTCAACATTGATGGCATTAATGCCGGCCGAGACCTCTGCACAGATAAGTAACAGTACAAACGGCATCGAACCACCTCGTTCACTTGTCTCTGTGAAACAATCGAAAGACGGTGTACTGAAGCAGGTTGTTCCAGAGTTTCGTCGTTTGAAGAATAAATACGATCTCTTGTGGGATCAGAAGTCGCCTGAAGGTTATCTCAAGATCATGGCGGTACTACAGAAGTTTATCGACCAAGGTATTTCTGTAAACACAAGTTACAATCCATTACACTATGATGAGGAAAAGATTCCTCTGAGTGAAATGTTGAAACATATATTAATGTTTTACAAGTATGGCGGCAAACAACTTTATTACAATAACACCTACGATGGTGCAGGCGAGATGGAAGACAGAGAAGAACCTACTGCCTTGGCCGAACCAGAGGACGAAGATTGCGATTCTTGTAAAATCTGATGGCATTTTTAGTACATAATCTACCACCGATTCCAGTACTTGTCAGAAAAGAATATCTCTATGATCTAGAAAAGGGTCACGGCGAGTATACGCCTGGTATTTGGGTATCGGTCAAGTCTGTACAAGGCAAGGCACTCTATTTTGAGACCTTGCTGACAGACTATGGTGCGTTGTACGACAAACTGCCGTTGTCTGCATTTGTTTGGAAGGAAGATCACGGTGATCTGCCACTAGATACATTGCAATTATGGGATTGTTTCGATTATCATATCACTGTGATAGAAAAACCCATACTGTCAAGATGTGAGTATTTCGGTAAAGACAAACAGATGCACGCTGGTGAGTATATGTTTACAATAGACAATGCTCATCCAGACAACAATGTTCTTGATCAAAATTTCAGTGAACATGATCCAGAACACAAGTCGTTTAATATTATAAAACTAGATAATGGTCAATTCGCGGCACAACCAAATAATCGTGTTCGTTGGTTTGACTCTAGTTTAACATTAGATAAACCCTTGATACCAGATTTTAAGGTCTGTACTCAAAACTACTGTGTTGAGACTGAACCTAAATGGAGTGTTGGCCACACCGATGAGTGGCAATATAAAACTAGAGATGAAGAAAACTTAACCTTAGAGAATGAAAAAGATGAACAACGACAATACAAACAATCTGCCGCTGCCAGAGAACACCACAGACGAGCAAAGTCTCTTCGCGCCAGACGAAATAAAAAACAGCAAGAGAATATTTAAATCTGCTACGCCTAAGGGTACCATTGATTGGTACGTGAAATGGGCGAGTAGCATTATCATTCTCTGCGCTATTACAGTCCGCGCTTCTGGTGTACAAGAATTGATGTGGCTTGATATGTTGTTATCTTGGATCGGTGCGTGTGGTTGGTTTGTCGTATCTTGGTTGTGGAAAGATAGAGCACTGATTCTTTTAAACGGCGTCATTGGTGTTATGTTATTTGGGGGATTGATTAACTGGTTCTTTGGTCCGGCATGAGATTTTTTCAAGGGTTTATTGTAGGCTCTATATTCTTTGCGGCGATGTCGCAGGCCTATAACTGGATGCCCACAAAACCAAAAGCGAAAGGTTATGCCGCTGATGGTTATTATTTTGAAGAAAAAGAATATGTCAAGGACACTATGACCGTTCAGATGGTCATTGCAGAAAATCGAGCTGAATGGACTCGGTTCGTAAGAGCCAAAGTTGGTGATGAAGCAGAACCTAGATTACTAGGTGCATTCGCAGCCTTGCAGCAAGATGAAAATAGTTGTACAATATATGCAAGGGACCCAGAATGGTTGTATGAACCTGAGTTTATCGGCCATGAACTATTACACTGTTTCTATGGTGACTTCCATAAGAAACAAACAAAGCAAAGGAGCTTTTTGCAGTGACCGTTTTTAACACAAAGAAAATAGACGCAACGAGTCAACCCGCATTTTTTGGTGACTCGGTGAATATTGCTCGTTATGATAAGCAACGTTATGCAATTTTTGAAAAACTTACTGACAAACAGTTGGGGTTTTTCTGGCGACCTGAAGAGGTTGATATCAGTCGAGACAGTAAAGACTTTAAATCGCTGACAGACCACGAACAACACATCTTTACAAGCAACCTCAAGCGACAGATTCTACTTGACTCTGTACAAGGTCGTGCGCCTGTCGAGGCTTTCTTGCCAATCTGTTCTCTGCCAGAACTTGAGAACTGGATTCTCACATGGTCTTTTTCAGAGACAATTCACAGTCGAAGTTACACACACATCATTCGTAACATCTATAATGATCCTTCAACAGTGTTTGATGAGTTGTTGGACATTCAAGAGATTGTTGACTGCGCTGGATCGATTTCGAAGTATTACGATGAGTTAATTTCTTTCAAAGGAAATGAATACGATCACAAGAAAGCTTTGTGGATGTGTTTGAATGCCGTCAACGCACTTGAAGGTATTCGTTTCTATGTTTCTTTCGCATGTAGTTGGGCATTCGCCGAACTGAAAAAGATGGAAGGCAATGCGAAGATTATCAAGTTGATTGCACGTGATGAAAACATTCACATGGCATCAACGCAACAGATGATCAAGTTGTTAAAGAAAGAAGATTCAGATTACGCAAAGATCGCTGAAGAGACTCAAGATCAGGTCAAACAAATCTTTGCAGAGGTGATTCAACAGGAAAAAGATTGGGCCAAGTATCTGTTCAAAGAGGGTACAATGATCGGTCTCAACGAAGAATTATTAAACGAGTACGTTGACTGGCTGGGCAACAAACGCATGTATGCAATTGGACTGTCCAACGAACGAGGCGGATCTGATCCTCTGCCTTGGACTCAGAAGTGGATTTCTGGTTCTGAAGTACAAGTTGCCCCACAAGAGACGGAAATAACCTCATATATAATCGGTGGTATCAAAAAGGATATTGACGAAGACACCTTCAAAGGTTTCTCTTTATGAAAGAGGTCGTCTTTACTCATTTGACAACCGGAGAAACAGTAGTCAAGAGGATTAAAATGCTTGGCTCGAACTACAACAATCCACAAAGCAACAAAATGGTTGTGTGGAGTTATACCGATGACTGTTATATGGACATAGAGAAGTCATCGATTATCGAAGTAAAGGATTTAAATGATGAGGAAGAAAACAATTAATTGTCTTTCATGCGAAGTAAAGACAGACGTTATCATTAGACAGTCAAACTACGAAGACGATGATATCGAAGTTGAATTCTGCCCCATTTGCAGTGCATCAATTGAAGATGTTGACTACACAATCGACGATGATGAATCGGAAGAATGGTAGGTGAATGGTTATATAATGGACAGCCACTGCAAACAGAGGACGTTGAAGACTATGTTGGCATGGTTTATTTGATCGTAAATAAAAACACTGGCAAGAGTTATATTGGCAAAAAGTTTTTCTGGGCAACCAAAAAGTTGCCGCCTCTCAAGGGTATGAAAAGAAAACGAACAAAGAGAGTAGAGTCGGACTGGAAGAAATATTACGGTTCGAACACACAGTTGACGAAAGACCTTGAAGAAAAAGGTTTTGACAATGTAGAACGTTATGTGTTAAGATTATGTAAGACAAAAACAGAATGCGCCTATTATGAATTGGAAGAACAAGTGCTTCGCAATGTACTCTTCACCGAAGAATACTACAATGAATTCATAGGCGTTAAAATAAACGGTAGAAATTTAAGGGAGTAGTGTTATGTTAGACGCACTTTTTTGGATCGCAGTTGGAGCATTCATTGGCTGGAATATGCCGCAACCTGCATGGGCAAAGTTTGTAACCGACAAGATTGTTGGTTTTGTTAAAGGAATTCCCGCTGACAAGGAATAATATATAATGAGTAGTGATAAAGAATTTGTTATTTACTCTTTGCCGTCTTGCATGTATTGTGATTCGGCAAAGACACTTCTATCATCGAAAGGCCGAACGTATGAAGAGTATATGATCGGCTCAGATATCTCACGTGATGATTTTGTTGAACAGTTTCCAGATGTAAGGTCTGCGCCTCTGATTTACAAAGACTATGAACGTGTTGGTGGTTATGATGATTTGGTTAAATTGATGGCGACAGAGGCAGAGAATGGCTGAGATTATTAACGGTGAATTTAAATTCATCGAAGAAAACAAAAATTCATTTGGTGGTACAGAAAGGTTAACACAGAAACTTGTTGAGATTATTCCACAGGAAATTCTTAAAGAGTTTCAGATTATCTCTTCACGTGTGCGTAACGAACTAGACGAATCAAAGATTCGAATCTTTTGGGCACATGATCTACCCACCGACACATCATCCGCATTTCTAAGTGATAAGGCAACACACGAATCTTTTCATAAGTTTGTGTTTGTGTCTAACTGGCAAATGCAGGCCTACATGAACACCTTCAACCTGCCTTGGTCGAAGTGTTGTGTCATGAAGAACGCAATCGATCCGTTTACAGAAGAATGTGTAAAACCTGATCCGAAAGAAGAGTTGCGTCTGATCTACACCTCGACACCACAACGCGGACTGCACATTCTTGTGCCTGCTGTTGCACATCTCGCCAAACAGTATCCTCATATTCACTTGGATGTTTTTTCTTCATTCAAAATTTATGGTCGTGATGATGACGATGCGGCATATACAGAACTGTATCAACAGATTGAAGAACATCCTAACATGACGTATCATGGTTTTCAACCGAACGATGTTGTACGTGAACACGTTGCAAAGGCACACATGTTTGTATATCCGTCGATTTGGGCAGAAACCTCATGTATGTCATTGATGGAGGCCATGGCCGCTGGTTGTATTTGTGTACACAGTAATTATGGTGCCTTGTTTGAAACAGCTGCCAATTGGACGCAAATGTATCAGACAAATGAGAATGTTAATCAGCATGCCGGTACACTGGTCAAGTTGTGTGAGACCATGATTGAGAATATTAATGATGAAGGTATTCAGAGTCGGTTGCCTGCTCAGTCAAACTATGCGAACATCTTCTATGGTTGGCCTGCACGTAGATACGAGTGGGAAGGATTGTTGCGAAACCTCATCAATGCTTATCCGCCAGAAGAACGATCAATTCCTGTTTTCGAAGAGATGTTTGAGATCAATACAGGATGACAAACGTAATACCTTTTCCGCTAGACAGACGGCAGAAAGAACAAGAAGACCGTGAGTGGGATGAAATTGTTGAACAGGTGCGTATAATCGATGAACGCACCGAGATGGTTGTAACAGAACTCATGGAAGAGTTGTTAGTCGATGAACCAGACATCGTAGAGGATAAATACCTGTATGATGTATCTTTTGTTTATGAGTGTGTTCGATCACTGTTGTTGAAACAGAGAGAACTTCACCACCCTATACAGGCTCTCGCATCTAACATTTACGAGGCCGACAACCAGTCTATTGAGAATCCGTTTCAATACGAGTTTGATTTTTAGTGGTTGACATCATTAGGTAATTATACTATCATGGTAGTCCATGGTATAGGTATAAGAGAATGATAATTTTAGATTTGAACCAAGTAATGATTTCAAATCTGATGGCTTCCTTGAAGCACTCTGATTTGAATGAAAATTTATTAAGACATATGATACTAAACTCTATTCGTTTGTATCGTAACAAGTTTTACTCAAAGTATGGCGAACTGGTGATTGCCTGTGACGATAAAGATTATTGGCGCAGAAAAATGTTCCCTTACTACAAAAGTAACCGCAAGAAAATGCGTGAACAGTCTGATCTCGACTGGACGGAAATCTTCCGTGTACTCAACATGGTGCGTGATGAACTCAAAGAATTCTTCCCGTATCCCACCATTCAAATATCGTCCGCTGAGGCAGATGATATTATCGCTAGTATCTGTAAGAAATACGGCCGACAACTAGGCGGCGATCCTCTCCTGATTCTATCAGGCGACAAAGACTTTCAACAACTTCAAAAGTACGCAAATGTAGATCAGTATGATCCTGTACGAAAGCGCTGGCTCAAGTGTAATGACCCAGCAGGTTTTCTCATGGAACATATTTTTCGTGGTGACACCAGTGACGGTGTGCCAAACATACTAAGCGCAGATGACACCTTTGTATCTAATGCTCGTCAACGTCCTTTAAGAGCGAAGAAAATGGATGAGATGATACGTCAAAGTATCGCAGATTGGCCAGAAGATTTGCAAAGAAACTACTACCGCAACAAGCAGATGATTGACCTTGACCTTGTACCAGAAGACATCTACGAAGAGGTGATGTCTCAGATGAACCAAGAGAAAGATCGATCAAAACTGTGGAACTATTTTATTAAGAAAAAGTTAAAAAACTTAACTGAATGCATATCGGAGTTTTAAGATGGGACTACCATTAGTAAGTGACATTCTAGAACAGGTCGAAAAGACCTCTTCAAGGAAAGAGAAAGTGAAAATTCTACAGTACCATGGTAAGAATCCGGTGTTGATCGAATTTTGCAAATATGTTTTCGATGACAACATTAAGTTTGATCTGCCCGAGGGTGATCCACCCTACGAGACAGATAAGTTTGTTGACGAAAACCAATCTGGTCTCTATCAACAGTTGAGGAAGTTTTATCTCTTTTTAGAAGGCGGCAATCCCAACCTGCGGCCTGTGCAGAGAGAAAGACTATTCATCGAACTGATAGAGTCTATTCATCCTAAAGAGGCCAAACTTGTACTTTCGGTGAAAGACAAAAAATTCCCTTACAAGGGCATCACCAAGAAGTTGATTCAGGAGGCCTATCCCGGTCTAGTATAAAGGAGTATGATGTGAGCAAGACAAACAAAGATAAAAACACTATGTTTGATTTTGTAGATCCACTGAAGAAAAAGAAAAGAAGGAACCAGACACGTAAAGGTGAACAACGCTTCAATGAGAAGCGGTTGAATAACGCCATTCGCTCAAATAATATTGATGATTTGATGAACTGGCAGTCGTTTTGAAAAACTAGGAAAACTAAATACTAACAATGCCTACCTACACTTTCCTCAATAGTGATACGGGAGAGGAATTCGATATTGTTCTCCGTATCGCAGAGTTAGATGATTACAAACGTGATCATCCACAACTATCTCTCGTACACCGATCCGCGCCACGTATACACCGAGATTCTGGTAAACAAAAACCAGATGAAGGGTTTCGTGACGTTCTTAAATCCATCAAAAAAGCTTCAGGGAGGGGTAACCACATAAACACCTTTTGATATGTTGGCGAGTAAGTTTAGTACTCAAAACCTAAAACAACAAAAACAAGGGTTCACATATGGCACTTTCAAAGAAACAGAGGAGATCGTTAAGAAGGCAGGGTATACTTGACGAGCGAGACTCCGTTCCACAGAGAGGTATGAAATTAAGTGAAATAAGTCCTAAGACTACCAATCAGCAACTAACGTTTGAAGCATACGATGCTGACAAACACATCCTTCTACACGGTTCACCCGGGACCGGCAAAACATTTCTCAGTTTATATCTTGCACTGTTTGATCTATTCGAATACGACCACAACACAAGAGACAAAATTGTAGTCATTCGATCCGCAACACCATCGAAAGAAATAGGTTTCTTACCTGGAAAAGAATCCGAAAAGATGGCCAACTACGAAGCACCCTATAAAGATATTGCTGCTGAACTGTTTAACAGAGGAGACGCTTACGATATTCTGAAGACTAAGAACCTGATAGAATTTCAATCAACATCCTTCCTTAGAGGACAGACACTTGATAACGCTATCATAATTTTAGACGAAGCACAGAACCTAACTTACATGGAACTAAAGACTGTGCTGACCAGAGTAGGAGACAATTCAAAGATTATTATATGTGGCGACTTGTACCAAGACGATTTAACAAGCGCTAGATATAACCAAGAGTCCGGTTTATCCCGCATCATGAAAATATTTGACCGTATGGATTGCATGGAGAGGATAGAATTCGGAATAGACGATATTGTACGAAGTGGATTTGTTCGTGAGTTTATCATTGCCGAACACGAACTTGGTACATATAATCCTAGGGAGATGCTAAGAGCAGTATAAAATGAAATGAATGAAAAATTTAGTTATGAGTTACTTGATGAGAAGAAACTCACACGTGTAAATGAGAATGGGAAAAGACTGTATGTGACCGAAGACGGAAACAAATATCCCTCGGTCACTACAGTCTTATCTTATTTGAGTAAAAAAGGTATCGCTAAGTGGCGTGCAAGAGTTGGTAATGAAGAAGCAAACCGAATCTCTACACAGGCCGCAAGGGCCGGCACTGCCATGCACCAAGTGGCAGAAGATTATGTGTTAGGTGTGAAAAGAGACAAAGAACCTAATCCACTGGCAGTCGCCGCATTCAACCAAGTCAAACCTCTTTTAGATCAAAACGTTTCGACCATTTATGGTGTCGAATTACAAATGCACTCAGACGAACTCAGAGTTGCTGGTACTGCTGATCTGATTTGTAAGTACAATGGCAGAAACACGGTACTTGACTTCAAGACCTCTCGCAGACCGAAGACATACGATCATATCACCAATTACCTCATACAGGCCGCCACGTATGCAATCATGGTTGAAGAAAGATATGGTTTAGAAATAGACCAGTACGCCATTCTTATGGCAGTCGGTGATGGATCAACGCTTGACTTTGTTGGTGATATAGAATACCATAAACAGATGGCGAGACAGTTTTTCAATTTATATAATAAAGGTATGTTAAAAGATGTATGAATATAATGCCAAGGTAATTAAATGGGTAGACGGTGATACCGTCGATGTTGATATTGATTTAGGATTCGGTATCATTTATGCCAATCAACGTATTCGGTTGCATGGTATCAATGCGCCTGAGACTCGCACCAGAGACCTTGCCGAAAAAGAGAAAGGTTTGATTGCAAAAGAGTACGTTAATCGAATGGCTCCCGTAGGATCAGAAATTATACTCAAGACACACCTTGATAAGAAAGGAAAGTTTGGTCGTATTCTGGGCGAAGTGTTGATTCACCAAGAAAGACCCGGCGTACCAGATACGTATCTGAATCTCAACAGTCATATGTTACAAGAAGGAATTGTACGTGTTTATGGAGCAAAAGCATGAAGATGAGCGGACCAAAAGTAAACGTTGTTAGTTACTCGCAACCAGATGACTGGTTTGCATCCCGTAATTTTGTTGAGGGTGGAATTCCCAGTGATACTGATCTAGTAGACTTGGTGGCATTTTGCGCCAGAGTTAGTAATCCTACTAACCAGAGCAACACAAAGACCAATGAGAAGTTGCTCAAGTATTTGATCAAACACAAACACTGGTCTCCCTTTGAAATGGTATCAGCCTGTTTAGAGATCGACACCACACGTGACATTGCTCGACAGATTCTACGACATCGATCTTTTTCTTTTCAAGAATTTTCTCAACGATATGCAAATCCCGAGGACATGGGTGACATGTTCGAATTGCGAGAAGCACGGTTGCAGGACGAAAAGAATCGACAGAACTCTATTGAGACCGATGATGCAGACCTAAAAGTTGATTGGCTATATCAACAAGCAAAAGTGATTCAACAGGCCAAGGAATCGTATGCATGGGCACTAGAACATGGTATTGCAAAAGAACAGGCACGTGCTGTGTTACCCGAAGGACTGACACGATCCCGCATGTATGTGAACGGCACACTGCGTAGTTGGATTCATTATATCGAATTACGTGCTGCGAACGGTACACAGAAAGAACACATTGAGATTGCGAAGGCCTGCGCTAAAGTTATCTCTGAAATCTTTCCACTAATAAAACTTGACGGTGATGTAGTTGGCTTCCTCTAATATCAAAAGACGATACGACCACTGGTTACCTAAACTTTTGAAAGTACATGGCATTGTACTTTACCCATACATGTTTTTTGCCTTGACAAAAGACCAGATGATGAGTTATCCTAAGAGATCATGGTCACCAAATTATTCTGAAAAACTTTATCGACATGAGTGGATTCATGTAGAACAGGTTCGACGAATGGGTTGGTTTAAATTTTATGCGACTTACCTGTTTAGAATGATCGGCAAAAATAGGTTCACGCACCCATATGAAAAAGAAGCATATGGTCGGCAGAAAGATCCTTGGACTGACGAGATTCGACAGGCATGGAAGGAAGATTTTGATGACGAAGTTAATTGGTAAGGTAATCGATCACGCCGAAAGTTTCTTACTACTATTCATTGTTGCCGGCACCGTATGGGCGGCCGGTTTCGATATCATTCACATGTTCGGCAGTCAAGGCAAAATGGCCTTGGGTGACTTGTTTATGTTGTTCATATATGCCGAGATTCTAGGAATGGTCGGTGCGTTTTACAAAAGTCACCGAATCCCTGTCACACTACCCATCATCATTGCAATCACTGCTTTGACCAGAATGATACTACTGCAAACAAAAGGCGAACAGTCGCTTGATATCTTGTTTGAGGCTGGTGGTATCTTCATTCTCGCGGTCTCCGCGTACATACTCAGTTACAAGGACAAACTGTCACTTGAAAAAGAGTCTCTCCGTAAAAATGTTAAGGAAATCAAGAAGTTATAAGCTATTGATTTCCTTGCTTATTCTAAAAAGTTATTTACTTATAAAAAAATAATCTAAAAAACCATGAAAAAAGCGCTGTTTTGGGCTTGTACTGGTCCATGGTTCCTGTATAATTACTCCGTAATCTGATGAATAGAGAGAGTAATTGATATGGCACGAATTATTTACCAAGATTCTTTTGACCGCGATGGTCTTGAAAACGAAATCGACTTCAACCAAGCACTGCGAATCATCAAAGGTTTCATGGGAACCGACGATACTCTTGATGCTCTCAAAGGTTTTGAGAAGCGTTACGAGAAAGCAGAAAACGAATTGATGAATGGTGAAAGTATTTACGACGACCTCGATTATGAGTGGCGATATGAGATATTCTCTTACAATCTTCTGATCGAAGGTTTCTCTAAATTGTTTGCGCCTAAGGAAGCCGCGTAATGATTGAATCTGTTGAACAGTTTTTGGCGAGAGGCGGCAAGATTGATGTCTTGCCTCCTCAAAAGGAGAAGAAATCGTTGAGCATGTCTCGCAAGATGGGTTTCAACGAATCACAGTATAATGTTGGTCGTAAGAAAGTTTTGGCACGCCAACTTGCAAATAGGAAAGCAGCATGAGTGAAGTAGCATGGTACGCGGTCGGTTCGACCGGCGAAAAGGTTTTAGATGTGGTCGAATCTGCCATTGATGGCATGATCACCGACCAACAGTTTATCAATAAGTTGTATGCGCTCGGTCTAAATGATCAGGAGATCATGGCCGTTTTTTCTGAGAACGTTTTAGGAGTTTAACATGGGTTGGAATCTTGAGGGTTTACGTGTTGTAGCTGGTTACCTTGACGGTGCCGTAACCGTTACAGGTCTTGTTACGCACAGCCGCGTCAAGTATGGCGGCGGTGTATCTCACCACGTCCAGTTGGACGAAGGTTTTGCGTGGCGCAATGATGCCGGCAAAGTAGTTGTCAGCCGTCCCGCCGGTGATACCGTCATCGTCGGTCATGCGAATGTGACCCGCGTTATGGAGGCCGCGTAGTGATGGTTTTACCTGTTTTGTTATTGACTGCGTGGTTTGTCTACGTAGAAGTTGAGATGCCTAACCGCACCAACGAATGTCCTTACAATGAGTATGCTTGTGAGACCGAGGAGGCCGAGAATGGTGACGCCAGCTGATCTGATTCAACAGATCGAAGACCGCATTTACAATTTGCGTAAAGAGTCTGAGACGATTCTGCGAGAGAGTCCGACTACGTTCAATGTCGCCTACCTTGAAGGCGTCGAAGAGTTAGCGAACTCAATTGAAGCTGCCATCTATGAGTATGGCGAAATGATATCTGCACAAAATGATGAGGCAATGAATTGATGTTAGATTGGTCTGATGAAGAAAGAGACGCTTACAAAGCTTATGAGAGAAAGAAAGAACTATTCTATAGGCGTGGTGGTCGTAATTCTTCACGTGATTCAGAGCGCAGTAAAACCTATCGTTCAGAGTGGGCGTTTCAATCTAAGATGGGAAGCGGTAAAGAATTTAAAACCATCAAAGAAGCGCAAAAGTATGCCGATAAAGTAACCAAGTCTGTGACTTGGGGAAAGGTGACTCGCAAGAACGGCGGCGTTGGAGTCAATAAGACTCGCCTTGAATATGCCGCCTCTCGCCGCAACGGCACCACGGCAGGTTATGCCTTTATTGGTGGTCGAATCAAACTGTACAGTAGTGGCATGAATGAATACACGCTGTTGCACGAACTGGCACACCAAGCAGGTTACATGCACCACGGTCAAGGATTCCGTCAGTGTTTGGTCAAGTTAGTATCACGATTTATGGGTCGAGATGCCGCTAAGGCACTCAAGGCAGAATTCAAAGAACGCAAGTTGAGGATGACTGTGCCTAAGATCAAAGAGCCTGAGGTGTGGTTGAAATCTTATCGACGAATGAAAGAGTTGCGAGCAAGAAAAAACTCTTGACAGAAATTACTGGAGATAGTAAAGTATGAAGAAGAGTGACGCAAATCGTTTTGGTCCGAAAAAGATCAAAGTTGGTGATGCGATTAAATTTACCTATCACGGTGATCCTTTTGAAGGCACCGTGGTTCAAAAACTGGCGGCACAGATGATTGTGGATGTAGATGATGTGCCTCAGTTTTTCCTTTATTCTAATCAACGTCAGATGGAGAAGTTGAAATGAAAAAGAAAAACGTGCAAGCACGCCGTGCTGTTGCCTTGGCTAACCTAAAGAGCGCCAAGTTTTTCCCGAAGACAATGCGAGACGGCAAAGAACGTTCGCAAGAGAAGTGGGAGGAGAAGCGACAGCTTCAAATTGAAATTCTTGAGAAGAGGTTGGCGTTATGAGAGTCGAAGTAACCAACCGTCACAAAAAGAGTTTCGAAGAAATCGAAATGTTTCGAAACAGTGAGACCGGCTGGATCTGTACAATCACCAGCGGTTGGCGCCGAGGCACGGTTCGATTTGACATTGAGTCCATGGATGACCTAAATATTGACGAAGAGTGTGGTCCAGATTCAGCAGATTATGAACTTGATGCAACCGCGTTTGAAGAGTTTGAATTTATCGATTCATACGATGGTTGTTGGACTGATATCAGTGTATATCATCCTACTCTAAAAGAAGAGGAAGAGGATGACATGCAAGAGAAAGTCGAAGAAGCATGGGATGAAGACGGTTTCATGGGCCTTGAAGAGTTGGGATTTGTCAGCGAACAATACGAGGCGATGTTTTATGGTCCCGTTGATGTCGAAGAAATCCTTGATAGGGACAAGTATCTCTAAGGAGAAACTATGAAGCAGACCAAGGAAAGATGTTACGACATCTGACCTTATTATCGATTTTATTTTTGGCAGCCTGCGGTAGTGATGACGCCAGTGAAGAAACAACACCAAACTACCCAATATCAGGTACCGTTATTTCAGAGAGTTGCGATGGCACTACTCTCATCCAAGAAATCGCCGATGGTGTCGGCGGTTCCTCACAACAAGAAACGCCAGAGTCCGAACAATGCGGTTACGTAGCACCGCCGGCCGAAGGCACAATTTTAGATGAGTACTGTGAAGAATATACACTTGTAACTGTAAAAGCTGATGGAAACGGCGGTGAGACATATTCATACGATGAAGAAAATGAAGAAATATGTGGTTATGAACCTCCACAATTCGCTCCAGCAGGTACACCAGAAGGTGAACCATACTGTGCGAATTCTCTAGCACAGGACAGATTTCTTGAACTCTTAAACACCGTGAATCACTTTTTAGATAATGATCTTTTACAAGACTATGCTGATGGTGAAGGCGGCACTTATACTGAGCGAGTCGAACATATATCGCAACAGTGTTTGGTTCAAATGGAACCACCGCCTGAATGTCCAACAGACGCAACAGATACAGGTGATTCAAGATACGACTACATGACTTGTGATGGTATCAAACAGAGAACGAGTACAGACTTTGCCTATGCAGATCAACACGAAGGCACGGCTGTTGTTGACATACTGATTGTTTATGATACTAAGTTAACGCATCAAGACCGCGGTGAAAGAACACGTGATGAGTTTATACTTGATCAGATTTTTCACGCCAACCATATGTTCGAAGAGTCAGGTGCTGATATTGCACTGAGACTGGCCGGCATCATTGATGTTAACGTAGAACCTGGAGACCTTTATAGGCAGTATCGATCATTCTTCAACGCACGTGATGAGTTTGCCGATATAGACAAGTGGCAGTTAGACGCAAACGCTGACATTGCATTTTTGTTTAAAAAGAAAGAGGAAGATCCTATTGCGTGTGGTGTTGCACAGCTTGACGGCACACGTGGTTTACAGTATACTAGGGGCATTACACAGTGTTACGATAACAGTACCTTTCAAGAGGCCGAAAACACACGATACTATGAAAGGGCAAACGAAACATTTGTACATGAAGTCGGACACATATTTGGCCTAGAACACGAAAAGGAAGATGCTAGTCTCGGATTGTTTGAATACAGTTATGGATATAATCTACCCGGTTACAATCCTCAGAAAGCGAATCCAGAATACGAAGGCATATATGGTGGTTACGGTACGATTATGTCATACGCTGATCTTGCGACTGGCAGATTCTCCGATCCAACTGTGTCTTGCACCTTTCCTGAAGAGGCAGGTGAATACGCTGGGAAATCAGTGCAATTAGGAACCAATGGTGGTTGTTTCTGTTTAGATCCAATTGAAGAACAACCGCCTGAAACAAACGCCGTCGAACATTTACGTAGAGTGAGATGGGTAATGAGTCAGCTGGCAGAGAATGATCATGAACTACGATTTAACATGCCAGCAATTTTTGATCAAGGAATAAAACCATGTCTGTTTTAGATCCTTTTGAAAATCTGGAGGTGCTTGCAGTGGCAAAATACCAAGTTTTAAGAAACGACCTAACCGATGATGACTATCGATCAAGTGCCTGTACAGCTTTGTTCGAAGAAAAGAGTGAAGCAGTCGAGTGGGTACAGAAGGCGCTGGCCAATTGGCCGCGTCATGAATGGGATGGTGAACAGTGGATGGCTGCATGTTTTGATGAGAAAAATACTTGCACCACGCAATTTGTCATCCAAGCTGTTGTTCGGTATACATAAATTTTTTTCATTTATTTTGAAGAAAACGCTTGACAATTGATTATTTTTTTGAGATAATTATTCCATAGAGTGAAAAAACACTCTCTGATCTCAACTTGATAGGAAACTATATTATGTCGCATGAAATTGAAATCGTTAACGGTCAGGCGCAGATGGCATACGCTGGCGAAGTACCTTGGCATGGCCTTGGTGTGAAAGTCGGTGATAACCTGTCTGCAAATGAAATGATGAAGGCCGCGGGTCTTGACTGGAATGTAGAACGCCATGATCTCTTCACCGAGATTGGCGGCGAACAAGTCAACATTCCTGCCAAAAAGGCACTGGTTCGTTCCTCTGATGACAAGGTTCTTGATGTCGTTGGTAAGGACTGGATTCCTGTACAGAACGAAGAGGCGTTTGAGTTTTTTGAGTCTTATGTGAAAGCAGGCGGCATGACAATGCACACCGCTGGTTCACTCAAAGATGGTCAACAAATCTGGGGTCTCGCTAAAGTGAACGAGTCTTTCAGTCTGTTTGGCGGAAAAGACGAAGTAGAATCTTACTTGCTTCTGTCTAATCCTCACAACTACGGCAAAGGTGTTGATATTCGTTTCACACCGATCCGTGTAGTGTGTAACAACACACTTTCAATGGCACTTGGAGGAAAAGCAACTCTGGGTATTTCTTTGAATCACCGCGCTGAGTTTAATCCTGAGAAGGTACGTGATGCGTTGGCTGAGGCGTCTAAGAAACTGGACACCTACAAAGACATGGCCGATTTCTTGTCACGTAAAAAGTTTAACGAAGAGCGTTTGTTCGAATACTTCACACGTGTTTTCCCCAAAACAACCAACAAAGCAGGTTCTGTCAGCTTTGATGAACTCATGAAGTCCTTCAAAGCAGGCGAGAAAGTTGCGTCACGCAATGCTCTACGAGCGATGGAAGTTGTCGATACACAACCTGGTGCAAACCTTGGACGTGGTACTTGGTGGTCTGCCTACAACGCAGTTACCTTTATGACCAACCACGAATTGGGACACAATCCCGATACCAGAATGCAGTCAGTGTGGTACGGTAGCAACAAAGATCGTAACATTGAAGCGCTTGGGCTGGCAGTCGAATACGCTGAGGCTGCCTAACGTTTGGCGGCACGGGGCCATGGCAAGACATGGCCCGCCGCCTTTTTTTAATCAAAAGGAGAAACAAGATGTTGGACTATGTTATCAATCTTTTGCAAAAACTGTTTGGTAGCGTTGAAAATGTTGTGGTCGAGGTCGAAGAGAATGTAGTGCCTGATTTTGAGGCAATGCCTAAGATGACCAAGGCACAGATCGAAGAGGATGCTCGTCAGTACGGTATCGAACTTGATCGTCGTCAGACCAAGGCAAACATGATTCAACAATACAAAGACATGGTAGGTGCTTAATATGGTATCTAGCAGTGATGATGCTTCACGATCAAAGGCGGTGAATGATTTCATTGTTGAGATTGAGTCTATGCAATCCTCGGATCACGTAGACTACATGGACGCCATACTGTGTTACTGTGAAAAGCATAACCTTGAAATTGAGACCGTTGCCAAGTTTGTTCGAAACAACGCAATACTCAAGGCCAAGGTTCAGGAAGAAGCCGAGAACTTGAACATTCTAGAGAAGACTTGCAGACTGCCTTACGATGACTGATTTTGACGTTTACCAATTATACCGTTCGATATCATTACACTTCAGTACGAGTTATGATTTCTTTCGGTACAACGGTAAGAGCAACGTATCAAAATCAAAGTACGACCTAAGGAATGACAGGTACTATTATCAGAAGTTGGCGAAAGCACAATTTCATAGTGGCGACCTGAAACAGTTTCTTGCTTGTAATTTTTTTCGTGAAGATAACATTTGGGTTGGAAATATATTTGATGAAAAATATAAAGACAACCACAATGCGACACAGAAAAGATTGCAGTCTCTAGAATACATTTTTAAAACCGAGATGTCTCAGTTTGATAGTCTGGACGAAGCATTTGTTGTGAACAACGGCCAATGGCCGAAGATTCTTGAAGCATACAAATGGGATGATGTGAGTCCAGAAACCATGTTAATTGTAATGCAAACCGCTAGGTGTTTTGATTACTGGTCACAGAAAATATCAGAACACATTTTATGGCCTAGATTGCGTAACAGATTGGAAAAGTATAGTCCGTTTGTTTCGATTGATGTACCTAGGTTCTCTGTAGTCCTACATGAGCTTGACAAATAACGTCTGGTGGAGTAGGATAAATAGAACATATTATGAAATATGTGGATAAGCTGAACAATACACTGTCATACATTGAATACGAGGAAATACTCATGACAAATTCTTTTGCACAACTGAAGAAGAGCCGCTCTTCTCAATTCGAAAAACTCGCCAACGCTGTAGAAAAGGCGTCTTCAAACACACAACAAAAATCCTCTGGCGATGACCGGTTCTGGAAACCCACAATCGATAAAGCAGGCAACGGTTCTGCAATCATTCGATTCCTTCCCGCACCTCCAGGTGAAGATGTACCATTCGCTCGATACTGGGATCACGGCTTTCAAGGTCCCGGTGGTTGGTATATCGAAAAGTCTTTGACCACCCTCGGTCAAGACGATCCGGTATCAGAGTACAACTCTAAGTTGTGGAACTCTGGCATTGAAGCGAACAAAGAAATTGCACGTAAGCAAAAACGCCGACTGCACCACGTTTCAAACATTATGGTCGTAAGCGACCCGGGTAATCCCGACAACGAAGGTAAAGTCTTTCTGTACGAGTACGGTAAGAAAATCTTTGATAAGCTGAACGACATGATGCATCCTCAGTTTGATGATGAGGATCCCATCAACCCGTTTGATATGTGGGAAGGTGCAAACTTCCGTCTACGTATTCGCAACGTAGAAGGTTATCGTAACTACGATAAGTCCGCATTCGATTCTCCGTCAGCAATCAGCAATGACGATGAAGAACTTGAAAGTATCTGGAACACTCAGCACTCTCTCACTGAGTTTACCGATCCTTCCAACTTCAAGTCTTACGCTGATCTGCAACAGCGTCTTGCGAAAGTATTAGGTGAAACCGCACCTACTACGACTGCCGAGACCGAGACGGCGGATGATGTCCAACCTGCTTGGACCCCACCCGCTGAGACTGCACCCGAACCTGCGGTTGCAGAATCACCAAGCGATAACGTAGTCAACTTTGAAGATGAAGATGAGTCGCTCGACTTTTTCAAAAAGTTAGCGAACGAGTGATAACAGCTTGGGAAGCGACAGGGGGCCGCAATGGCCCCCTTTTTTATACTTCAAATCTACCGCCGATAGTCAATTCAACCTTGTCAACACCCGTCATTTGATAGTATAGAAATTCTGTGTCACAGGAATATAACCATTCACTTTTTACTGGACTATCTACGACTACTTTTCTTTCTTTTGCCCAACATGTAACAATTGGATGAGGAGACAATATCGTTTCTTCTCTAGGCACCACACTAATTATTTTCTTTTCAAAATCCACAGCAAGCATCACATATACTAATACTGTGTAAACTCCCATTAGGTTGATCCTGTACTGAAGAATTTATCTTTTGCTTTGTAACTTGGTCTTGCTGATCCAGCAAATCCTCTTTCATTTTGGCCTGTACTTCCTGGAGTTTCACCGCCTCTGGCCGCAGGAGAACCCGTTCGTTTTGTTCTTGGGTTGAACGGCAACATCATAGGAATAATTTTTGTTGTAGCAGCCTTTATATTCGAAATCGTAGGATTCTTCACTGCTTGTTGAATTCTTCCCGCTTGAGACATTGCAGTGCGAATCTTGTTACCCGTTTCACCAGAAGGCAAATTTCTCCTGACAGATGTTTCTATATTGCCAAGTGTTGGATTTTCAATGACACGTGCAACGTCTCGCATCTTTGAGATGTTACCCGCTTGACCAGGTCCCGCAACTTTTCTTAAAATTCTTTCTGCGGCGCCGACTGAAGGATTCTTGATTGCATTCGCAACACTCTCAGCTTCACGCATTACCTGTCTTGCGTTACCGACACCGGGAATTGCCAACTCTCGGCCTGCTTCACCGACAAGATACTTGCCTGCGTTTTTAATGAAACCACCAAACTCTCTGCGGCCGTCAAGCAACGTCTTGGTCGTATCGGCAGGTATGATCACACCGTCTTGAGCGGGAACCATCAACTCAGGTCCTTCTTCACCCACAAGATAGTCGCTGCCGTCTTCTACAGGTCCGCCTTTGGCTCTTGTCTGCATTACAGTGGTTAGACCACCACCAAACATCTTTTGACCGGTTGTTCCCTTAAATGAGTCTGCATTACCGTACTCACGTATTCTCAACCTTTGTTCGCGGTTACCGCGAATTTGCGTGGCGCTAATGTTATCAACCGCAACTCTTCCTTTCGGTGAAATTTTTTGATAATAATTACCCTCATCACCATTCAGTGATAAGTCACCTTTTCCAGGGTATCCATTCTTGATAATCCAACCACTGGGCATTCCTGGTATTTGTTTGCCTTCTCCTATTTCTGAGAATGTTGCCCATTCATCAGGACCACCAAACTGAATCATTTCTGGTCCGGCGCCACTGCCTGTCCAGTTGCCAGCAATAATTCTTTCGGCATCGAACTGAATTCTTCCGCGATCTTCACCCGCGGCTGCACGTGCTCTCAACGATTCTTTTCTTTGTGTTTTGATTGCATTATGATCAGCAGAGTAAGCACGTTTGATTGCAAGTATCTTATCTGCGTATCCTTCAGGCCTGAATGCTTCTACGCCTTGTTCGCCTGTCAGATACACCTGACCTTCTTCAACAGGACCACCTTCTGCTCTGGCTTCAATGCCTGAAAGATATTTTTTTATTTCCTCAGTCAGTAGATAACCGTTAACATTTCCTTCAAAATTTCTTGGAAGCAAATTTCTGTCTTGGAGAAATTCGACTTTTTCAATTGTATCGCTGGGCAAAGCTCTAGAGAAATCAATGTTTGTGCTGGCTTTTGCGGATCGTAATTCTTTGTGTTTCGCATCTTCATCGGCATCATCATACACTTTTTCTTCATCGAATCCCATGTCGTCCATGACCATTTTAAATGTGCCACGTTCTTCACTGTTAACCCAAGACGTATAGGCCTGTTTTGCTTCTTGCGCTTTGATCTGCAACTTTCTTAACGATTGATCGACTTGATTGATTTGTCGTCCAGGTTTTTGACCGTCAATGGCTCGCACATCTTTCGTCGGTTTAAGACCTTCTATTTCACGGCCGCGTTTCGTCGGTGTAGGACCTTCTATCTTACTGACATCTTTCGTCGGTGTAGGACCTTCTATCTTACTGACATCTTTCGTCGGTGTAAGACCTTCTATTTCACGTCCACGCTTGCCTTCTGTTTTGGGTGTTGCGCCTTCTGCCTGAGGGAAAGGATCTGGATTACCCATCGCAGCGGCTGCTGATCTTGCTGCATTAATTTTTTGTAATTCTTTCTCTGAGAAGTCTGTGCGAGTTTCGCCATTAACTTCTACATCTACGCCACCAACTTTTTTCGTAAACGTCTGTTCTTCACGGCGTTGACGATCAGTTGGTCGACCATCGATTGCACGAACATTTTTCGTCGGTTTAAGACCTTCTATTTCACGGCCGTATTTTGTTGACTTGACTGCTTCTTTGGCTTCTTTGGCCGCTTCTCTAAACTTGTCGGCATCTTGCATGTTGTTGGTTAACAGATCCGCAAATTCTTTATATTCACCTTCACTTAATTCGCTTTTAGCCGTTGCAATCAAACCGGCGCCGGCCGTTCGAATCATTTCGTCATCTACGGACTTGTATTGTGCATACGTGGTAATATTTTCTGCGACATAGTACAAAGCATTTTCGTCTGTACCAATACCTTGTGTTGCTTGCACTGCGATTTCCGAGAGTGTCGCATCTTCACCGTACTCTGCCTTAATCTCAGGTACAGTAGCGACTCTATCGATCAGAACATCTGGTGTGACAAGATCAATGAAGAATTGTTTTGCAGCGTCAATTGCTCTGTCTGCCAGTTTTCCGAATGCATCACGATCACCCATGCCGAAATCATAGAATGCGTTTATAATATGTTCGATGCCTAAAAGATCATACACCGCAGGACCCAAAATGATACCAATCAGAAGACCGGCAAGGCCGCCTGCAATGTTACCTAAAACTGGAAATACAGAACCTGCAACAGTCAAGATGAAAGTCATCAAGTAAGGAGCACCAAGTCCTCTTGCGAGTCGATTTAGTTGTGCCTTGTTACTCTCATGAAACTCTGCTACGGACATGAGACCAAGTGTGAATCGATCTAACACCTTTAACATGAAGGTGATGGCTTCTGCAATCAGATACCATTTTAGTACGCTCTTGGCACCGCTTGATATTTTTTCAACTACTGACGCGGGAAGTTTGGCAGCAAGCGCATTGATTTTTGCCGCCATAGAATCAGATGCTTTAGCGATAGCATCAAAGATACCCTTCATTTTCATGAGGCCAGCACGCCACTTATTTGCAGTTGCAAGTGTGTTACCGGCCGCAGGTAAGGCCGCTTGTACTGTAGTTGCTACTTTAGTACCTGTTGAGACCGCTGATGTAAGTGCGGGTACTGCGGAAGGAGTGGCTACTTTTACGGTGCCTTGTGCAACCGCACCCATCTTATTCATAAACTGTGCTGATTGAGCAACCTTTGTTGACGCACCGGCGGCCATACCGGCGGATGCAGCAATACCTCTAGTTGCTGCTTCAAAGGTCGTGTCCATGACAGGAATTGCATATTCTACGAAGGTGGCAATTTCGTCACCAAAACCCATAACAAGCCCAGCGACACTACCGGTAATTGCATAACCTACTGCTTTAGCAATTTTCGCAAATAAAGATTCCGCTTTGTCTTTGGTGTCATGATACGCTTGTTTCGCATCTTTCAGGTATGAGAAAGCGTTTTTATTCTCAACGTCATCCTCGTCCTCTTTTCTTTTTCGACGAAGATTTTCTTTTCTGTCGTCTTCAGTCTTTTTCTTGACTGCTTCGGTTAACTTAGCAATTATTTTGTTTTGAGTGTCGACCGAAGATTCTAACGAAGCGACTCGCTGAATGATTAGATTGAGATGTTCTGCGTAAAGACCTTCATTAGGTCCTTCTTTTGGTATGATTTTTTCTTCATCGACACTAACTTTGCCGACAGCAGGAAGTCCTGTGACAGGAACATATCCCGGTCCTGCGGCCGCGCCGCCGCTGCCTGCGCCGCCTGATCCTGATCCGCCTGAGTTACCCGAGACATCATCACCACCCATCATAAAATCTGCAGCTGCTCCGAATATTGCGCCACTGCCGCCAGTTTTAGCTATTCTCTTTAGAAAACCATCTTTCGCGGATTTTCCAGTAGAACCAGCAACATCTTTAGCTTTCTTTGCAGTTTTGCCTAATCTAGCAAGTATTGGTAACATATTTTCCTACCAAGGTATATTGTCTTGTGGTGTTGATGCCTCTTTCGCTTTTTCATTCATCATGTTTATGTAAACGTCTCTTTCAAACGGTATCATGTTTTCAATCTCCGTCAGCGAGAAGTCTGCACTTTGTGACATATCGAACATTGTCTGATACATCGTAATCAAATTTGTGTAACTCAGGCTAATGCGAAAAAATCTTCTAATTGTCTAAAAACCACTTTCTTCTCTGTTCCCTCAGAATTGGTGTAGTTGACTACATGTTCAATTCTAGGAATTGCTTCAAAGAAACTTTCGATTTTCTTATATGTGTCGAGAGGAAGATTATCAATGAATTCTTCCTTTTCTTTCTCAGAAACTTCTTTCCAAGAATAAACGTCTTCCTCATCATACACTGTGTCAATGCAGTGTTTGATCGTTTCGAAACCAATCTCAGTGACCGTTTCAAGGTTGGCCAACCTCTCAGCGATTGTGGGATTCGGCCAACTTAAAGTCAGACCCATGTTATCACCGAATGTAACGGTGTTATTGACCTCTTCTGGGTATGTGACTTCAACTTCATTGAGATCGACCTCAAGATCATAGAGAATGCCGTCATTACTATCTTGAACCTGAAACTTAACGATGTTGTCAATAGAAACCGCACGTAGTTTCAGAAAAATATATTCAAGATCAAATAATGTTGCATCGTCAACACTGAAATCGGGATTGATCACACAGTTGTTTACAATCTGCTTCACAGCTTGAAACATATCTTTGCGTTCACCCGACTCTCTAGCCATCATGAGAATCTTTTCTTCCTTCACAACAAAAGGACGATAATTCAAAGTCTTTTTATTCGAAGGTTGTGTCAACTCAAACGATGCGGTTTGAATCTTAGGTAATGCCATAATTTTTCACCTCAAGTTTAACTTACTTTCCAATCAGTATATTTGTATGATACTGCCAATTTTAATGTGTCATCTGAAGAACCCCATGACATCTGCATTTGATCTACAGACAATGGGAATGCTTCGTTAAGTGTAATGGTCTTTTTCAGTGCGCCAGTGTTGTGGTCGTACATTTGAATTATTAAAGGTCGAGCATACTCTTCAAGATAATATGCAGTGTATTGCTTATCGCCTTTGTAATCTACAACTTTATTGGCCCACTCGTAGAAATCTTGATAGACGCTGTAATCGGCGTCCAGTGTATGCACCATTGAAACTTCTTGTGGGTTGAATGCATAAGGAAGTGTGTACATTCTTCCGTTGCCGTATGGTTTGTAATTGTCAACACTCATCCATGCGGCACCGGGTGCTGATATCGATTCTGTTCTCAGACTAATTTCTCGACCACTGCCGGCTGCGGGTGTTACAATACAGTCGTAACTGTGTGCGCGAGCAAAACCTTTACTCGCAACCTGTGATTTAAATTGTGATACATCGAATGGCATTATAGCATCCTCTTAGAATCTGTCCAGACTCTACTCTTTTTACCTTTCTTAAATCTTTCTGTTGGCAACATCAACGCAGTATCCCAGTCTTCCGCAGGCACATACAAAAATCTCGACCTAACATGTGTGTTTAGATACTTTTTAACACATGGTTTGAAGTAATTGAATTTGCCCGCGGCATTTAACAGACCGTAACTTGCTCTTAATTTTTTGGAATCTCGCACATTGTCTTGCATTGCGATTGAATACAATCTGTCCATCAACCTCGCACGATACAAGTGCGGTAGATAATGTAGATTCATTCCAAGAAACCCATCTGGATATCTATCCATCACAAATATCAATGGAAATCTATCGTAGTAGGGTAGTGTGTCTTTGTGTTTCGGATCATAGAAGTACATATACATTCGACCAACATCTTTCATGGTGATGTTGTTGTACAGTCTTTCTCGGTTACGCATTTCTTTCTGTACATTTACAGCCGAGACCTGTTGTGCTCGATCACGGTACCAATCTCTCGCTTCTTCTGAACCTACTTTGACACCGGCCGCTTTGCCTTCAGCCGCAATTTTCTGAAAGATATATGTTGCCACTATTTGATTCCTAATTCGTGTTCGGTCATAATCATGAATTTCCATCCACGATTATCGCAATACTTTTTTGCTGCATCCCACTTGCTTTTATTTATCGCCCACGACTTAACTTCATATAAATAACTTTTGGTCATCTTTTTTTGTGGTGTGGGTTCTTGAGTCTGTTTGTAGGGTTTTACCTCAATCACGACAGTTTCTATCTTTCCTGACTGATTTTTCATCTTCACCCAAAAATCGGTGAAATATCTATGCACTCTGCCGTCTAAAGGTGATCGATAAGGTATAACTAATTCTTCACTGCCCCACTGTAAAACATCTGGGTGTTTGTCTAAATATACCATAAGACGTAGCTCCCAACTACTACGATAAATAATGTTAGTGGGATCACCGCGGTATTTCTTGGGATTATTGGGTTTGAAGTAACCCTTGTACGTTTTGACCATAAGCATATTTATAGGACCTAATAAATGGCAAATACAACAATATCGGTTAACTCTCTTAAAGACGTTAGCCCAAGTGCCGGTCAACTTAAAACAAATCTATCGAATCGTCAAAAAGCTCAGTTAGAAGTACTGAACGGTCTTCCCGGTTCTGTCGGCCGACCCGGTAGAATCACTGGTTCTGTCTCAAACTCACTGTCTGGTGCGAATAAGACCACGGTCGGTACAATGAGCGCCGCCGCATCACTCGCAGGCGCACTTGACAACGCTGGTATTCACAACGATGTGACTCGACGATTGTTGACAGAAAAGGTGTCACCTGCTCTCAATGCAAAAGTTGGTATCATTGATCGATCAAACAAGACACCGACTGACCTGAGTATTAAATCGAATCGTCTGCCAAGTATTGCACAAAAGAGTGCTACTGAGAAAATGGACGAGACACGTATTCGATTGATGGGTGAAGGCGACCTTGGTTATCAGGGTACCGCATTCCCACCTGATCTGGCGGCTAGAACTCCTGCATTTATTATGTTACACTTTCACACATATACACGTGGTAATGCCTTCAGTAAGGGTAGTCTCAGTGGCGGTACAAAAGTATTCTTGCCTCTGCCAGAAAACTTTCAACAGATTTTTGCGATTCAGGCAGACAGTAAAGACCTGACCTCGTTTTCGCCTATGATGAAAGGCGCGCTTGAAAATGGCGGCGCAGATTTCTTAGGTAATAAAACGGCCGATCAAGCTTATGAAAGTATCAAAGAAATGGGATCAGCGTTTCTAGACGAAATGAAAAAGGAAGAAAATGCGGTTAGAGATGAGGCCAGAGCCATCGCCGCTCGTGCTGCAATTGGTGCGTCATCATCTGTCGGCGCAGAAGGTTTGGCGGCGGCCGCCCAAGCTGCTGTAGGTTCGATACCAAATCCACATCCGACTGCATTCTTTCAAGGCATACCATTGCGTCGATTCTCATGGCAATGGAAATTTGTACCACGAAAACAAAGTGAGGCAGACGCACTGCGTTCTATTTTAAAAACAATTAAGAAAGAGATTTTGCCAGAGGCCTCGGGTGGTTTCTTGAACTCGCCTTCATTCGTACAACCTTCAGTTGAAGGCCAAAACAAGCTCGATATCAAATTTAAGAAAAGTATGATTACGCAATTCAGTATCAACTATACCGCAGAAGGCACCTCTGCTTTCTTCCATGACGGATCACCTGTATCTGTACTATGTGGTATGGAATTCACTGAGATGGAACTTTTCTTGAAGGGAGATTTGTAAGATGTCATCGAAAGATTTGTACAAAGATTCGCCTTACTTTAAAAAGTTTCCTGTTGTAGACTACAAAGGTAATGTTGCACTTGATCTATTGAAAAGGGTCGATATCAACTCACAGGTGCAAAATTTCTATAACGCCTTCTATGCTTATACAATGAACCGAGATGATCGTGTTGAAGACGTTGCATTCAACTACTACGATGATGTTGATTATGATTGGATCATTTATATGGCAAACGATGTCGTTGATCCTTACTACGATGTTCCTTTGAACAGTGAGAACTTTGATAAATTTCTTATCAAAAAATATGGCACATTAGAGACTGCACAGACAAAAATCTTGTACTACAAATCCAATTGGGCCGGTGATGATACAATACTTTCATCTTCTGGTTACGAGGCATTGAGTACTAACTTTAATCCTGATGGTCGAAATGATACGAGTGTTCTGCCTGATGCAGTGGGTAACCCACGCAAATACTGGAAGGCAATTGAAAACAACGCTGGTGTCATTGGTTATCAACGAAACGATGTAGACATCATTGTTACGACAAACAGAATAGAAACTTACACCATCGAAAACGCTAACGGAACATTTGTCGAAGGTGAACGATTGCTTGCTGTAGATGATGCAACTCTGCGAGCAAACTACAAATCATCGAACACGACCAATATGATCATCGACAGTATCGAAGGTTCTTTCTGTTCTAATGCAGACTTCAGTGTACGTGGTTATGAATCAGGTGCAACAGTCACAATCAAGGCACACTCTGCTGGCGCAAGCGAAGCGACGATCAATCAGTTGGCCGCTTTGACAGTCGCAGATAACGGACCCATCATTACACACGTGATACCGAAAGTCGAAACACAATACTTTAAACCAGTAACAGCATTCGAACATGAAGAGGAATTGAACGAGAAAAAACGAGATATATATTTGATCGAAGAAGGATATAAACACGATCTGAACCAACAACTCAAAGATATACTCTCTTAAATTATGGCCTCCAAGAACGTTGAAACAGGTGAATTAGAGGTAGTCGGAAATAAAATCACGATTACTACCTTTACTGGCGGAAACCCTCAAAACATCCATCACCTTGTACAAAGTTTTGATATTTACGAATCGCTTGATAACAATTGTATCACGGCGGATTTTATCGTATATGATGGTGTTGAATTGACCAACTATCTTCCCGCGGCCGGCGAAGAAAAGATTTCTCTATCAATTAAAACACCTTCACGTAAAACCTGTACGTATAATTTCTTTGTGCATACCATATCTGGTATGAGTGCTACTAATGATGCTCAACATAAGACATATCGTTTTCAATGTGTGTCGATGGATTATCTAAACAACTCATACATGAAGATCACCAAAAGATATACTGACAAAAAATATGACGAAGCAGCAAACGAAGTATTGAAAGTAGATTTTCCTGTCAGTAAAGGCCTTGAAGTGGAACCTACAAAAGGTAAGTTTGATTATGTGGTCAACAACGTGCGGCCGTTTCAGATTATGGATTTATTGTGTGAACGTGCCGTGCCATCAAATGACTCTCATGCCGGCAGTAACTATGTTTTCTATGAAGACAACGAAAAATATTATTTCGTAACACTAGAACACCTGATTGAGACACGAAAGGGCAAGGCCGAAGGATTTACTTTTGTTTACGATACAGGCAACAGGTTTGAAGATTTTGATAAGGTCGTCAACGTTCGAAATATTCTCAATTACGAGGTATATGATCTAGGTAAATCAGTAGACAAGGTTCTTGCTGGGGCACAAAGAAATCAGGTTAGAGAGTTTGACATCTATCACGGCGATTATTTTGTGAAAGAAGAATATACAAACACTTCTGACTTTAAGAAATTCCAGAAGACAGACAAGAACATTGACCTAAACAGTGCCGCCTATTCTGGTTCAGTAGAAGGTATGCCTGCTCGTACAATGATGGCAGTGAAAGACGGACTGCGACCTGAGATGGAACACAATAAGAGCATACCAAAAAAGAGAGCATTCGAATCAAAGATTGCCCAACACGGTATGAAGATACAGGTATACAACGACACAAATTTATTGCCTGGTGATGTTGTAAAGTGTAAAGTGCCTGAGATTGCGTTTACAACACAAGGCCGAAAAGAACAGGAAGTATACTCGGGAAATTATTTCATACAAAATATGAGACTAACTGCAACTAAGAGATCGGACGGCCTTGTAGAGGGATTTCATATTCTAGACTTACGACGACCGAACTTAGGTAAAGAGATAGGATAAAATGGCAAATTATCAATTAGGCGAATCATTTCGCTGGTTTATTGCAAGAGTGATTGACATAAACGATCCAGAAAAACTGGGTCGAGTGAAGATTCGTGTGATTCATGAACAGACGGGTGAGTTAGGTAAAAAGAAAAAGACATTTGGTATTCTTGATGAAGACCTGTTATGGGCATATCCTATCTCTGCAATACAATCTGCTTCTCTCTCATGGAAAAAAATTACCGAACTAGAGAAGTTTGAAACACCTGACTGGATTGATGCTGTTGGTCTTTCACCGACAGGCCTTGCAGTCTCATCGTATGTTTATGGTTTCTATCTTGATGGTCATGAGGCAAATATTCCTCTGATCTTTGGTACTTACCACAAGATGTCACGATATCCAGAACCACCACCAAGTAATGCACCCGTTGACGGTGAAGAATCATTGTTGCAGATGGAACCACCACAAGGCGAGACATTCTTTTATTCAGATATCGCCGCACTTGCAAAAGGTTTCTATGAAGACCCGCAACGACCTGAAGTCAATGGTCCCGGTCAAACACTACCAAAAGATCCACACACAGTCAGCACACTTTGGGGTCAGCCAGAAGGTAAAGCACCCGTAGATGAACCGCCGTCTGCATACGCCACAGTTTATCCGTATAACACAACATACACCACAAAATCTGGTCATGCCATCGAAATGGATGATACCCCTGGATCAGAACGAATTCATATCTGGCATAAATCTGGTTGTTACGAAGAAATCTCAAACGGACCACCCGGTGAGAATACAGACCAAGACGGCGCAAAGAAAGATCCAAATTATCCCAAGGGTCCCGTCGAATACGTATACACCACAGCCGGCGGTATTACAGAACCTAGTTGGTCAGGTCGCCGCAATATTGTCACGAATGATAACTATAACTCAACGATTCGAAAAGATAAGAACGAACTCATTCAACGTGACCATAACGTAGAGATTGCAAATACACAGATCACTCGACTCGGTGCGACTACATTTATCTCCTCTGGTTATGGTTCACCGACAGGCAACCGAGATCCAGAAGACGGTAAGACATATGCTGATGGTGGTCTTGATAAAGGTTATTTGTACGTTGACACAAAAGAAACGGCCGTTCACACCGTCGATAAGAACTTCCTAATCTCCGTCAATAAAGGCGGACCAGATGGTGAGTATCGATTCTCTGATGATGAAAAAGGTAACTATCGATTAGAAGTTGCAAACAATGCCAATGAAGAAATTGGCAATAATCACATCGTCACGATTGCAAACAACCAGAATATCACCATTGGCAATAACCAAACTGTTTCAGTCGGTGCAAACTGTACAGTCTCTATTGCTGATCATTGTACCGTATCAATTGGTCAAAACTGTACTATCATCGTGGGTGGTAATGCAAGAGTCACCGTCTCAGGTCAAGCCGATGTATCAGTCGGTGGTAATATGAGTGTGACTGCCGGCGGTACTGCTCGAATCGCATCAACCGGTGCCATGGACATTACCTCGTCCTCTGCGATACGAATGTCTGCACCAACAATTGATCTGAACTAACATGCCAGAAAAAACAGAACATGAAATTAAACTAGTGATCACACCTTGGGCAAATAACGACTCATGTAATGTAAAAGTGTGTGAGTGTATTACCCAAGGTTGGAACGTTGAAACATCCTCTACTCTCGACTATGAGTTTGAAGTTTCGCCTGAAATTCCTCCAGTGGTGAATACTGAAGTCGATGAGTTTTTTGCAAACGGCGATCCAAATCCAGATTACATCGTTGAAGAAGGTCAAGAGGCCGTCTACGAGACCAGAACTGCCGTTGCCATTGTCACCAGTGCAAACGTCATTGGTATTGATGATGTAACCGCAAACGAGAAATGCAAAGACCCTTACGTAGCGGGTTGTGAACCAGATGGATCGGCTATTAAGTACGAAGACATCGTGGTCAATCCACAAAAGATGCAAGCATATGCTAAGTGGAAGTATTTACAAGAATACTATTTTCCTAATAATCAAATCGAATGGACTACCCGACCTGATCAAACCTTTCCGCCTCTATCCGAAGAAGGTGTCAATGTAGACCAGTTTCTTTATTACTGTGCAAACACTGAATTGCCACTAGGTAATACCCAGATTCGGGAATACATGAGAATCGAATTAGATAATGCTCTACAGGTCGATGGCGAATTATCAATTTGTGAATGTAATATCTGTGTCGTCGGTGAGGCGAAATGGGAAGCAAACACCGATCCATTACATCCTTTTGTGGTGAAAGGAAATCCAACACTCACCTTTGAAGTCTGTGGTTCTTGTTGCGCCGGTAATGATTACGATGATGCCGCGCAGGCCGCAGAATCGGTTCAAGATTCTTATAATGATAATCCAAGACAAGAACCACAATTAACAGAAGAACAAATAAATAATCTGAATGCGAATCTAATACCGAATGCTCATGCACTTAGTATCGGAGGAACACCGACACCGGGTGGAGAAAACGTCCTTGTCAACATTGAAGAAGGAAATCCACCCGGTTCTCCTCGTAATCTCAATACAGTAAACAGAGGCAAGATAGATCCAAACGGCAAAGGTATTCTAATGATACCGTATCCCGCCGCATGTATTCAAGTCAAAGACGGATACGAGAAAATGGGTCTTCCGAAGGGTTCCGGCGGTTCCGGATGCGAAATTGACCATTTTAATTCAATTAAAAAGGGCTATGCAATTGATGAGACGCCTTGTGGTGAGACACCGGGACCATTAGATCAACAAGAAATTATTTGTATCAAAATCGATGAAGACTACTTTAAAACGTGCGGATTCTCACAATCAAACGGTGCCTGTGAGATACCGATGGCGCCTCTAGCAAACGTCTCAATAGATTGTTTTAAGTTTGAAGACGGTTACGAAAAGACTTGCGCCTTTACAAATTGTTAAGAGGAAAATACAATGGCACAGATGACTCTACAGAGAGGAAAGATATACGAATTTAATCTGGCAGAACTGTCGGGTAAACATCCGTTCTGTCTGCGACTGGCCCCAGGTGATACTTCACCTGTACCCGGTGCAACAGGCAATGACCCTGTAAACGGTTCAGTTGGTAATATTATTCGTTATCTTGTACCTTACGATGCGCCTGATAAAATCATCTATCAGTGTGCAAAAGCAGGACAGGACGGAATACACAAGACGGACACTAATTGTGTTATAAATATAGTTGATGTGGGTGATTTGGACGATGATGGTATCAGTGATGATATCGATCCAGATCGTGATGGTGACGGCATTGATAACGAAGATGATATGATGCCGAACCATGCACCCGAACCTGAAGGACCCGATTGTTAATGCCGGGTGTATCCAGAAAAACAGATAAGAGTACAGGACACGGTTCTTTTCCACCTACACCGATTAATTCTGGTACTGTTTCATCTGTAAGAGTAAATGGCCTAGAGTGTGCGACTGTTGGATCAGAACATACGCCGCATTCTTCCTCAGGTACTACTCATGCAGGCGCTCAAAGAAAGGTGTCAGGCGGTAGCGGCACCGTTCGAGCAGGCGGCAAACCGGTTGCAAGATTAGGTGATCCTATTGCTTGCGGTGATAAGTTAGGTGGTGCTTCGGGGAATGTATTCGCTGGTGGATAAGTTAATATCGAAAGAGTATCAAGAAACGCTTAGAAGTTTTCATGAGAATAAACAAGGATTCGGTACGTCTGGTGCAACACGGCATATTCGAACCATCGTACAGATATTCGAACAACATAAAATATTTAATTTACCAGAAAAGTTATATGGTAAAGATGCAATTGAACGATGGCGTCAATTAGATTATGGTTGTGGTAAAGGCTCGTTAAAAGGATGTCATCCTTTTGCGGGTCATATGATTAATTCGCGTTTTTTAGAATATGATCCTGCAATACCGGGTAAAGATCGAAATCCAGGTATTGCTGATATGATTTACTGTTTAGATGTATTAGAACATGTCGAACCAGAAAAACTAGACGATGTTTTACTACATATAGAATCCAAGTTAAGAGGCCGTAACTCAAACATTCTATTTTATATTCAATACACCGAAGCGTTGACGTTTCTACCTGATGGACGTAATGCACATTTAATTGTAGAAGATCACGTTTGGTGGTTCGATAAATTAAAAGATTTATTTTCTATGAAAGGATTTGTGAATAAAAAGAATGGTGGTTATTTTTTAGTAGGAAAACATCCTGATAGAAACTTTGATCATTTAACAACAGAACCTCCGCCAGAAGAAAAAGAAAAAGAATAACAAGGAGATTTCCCGATGGGAGTCAAGAATTCAAAAGTCAACGACAGCTTTCTACAGAGTGGTGGCACAAAAGAATTTTTTGCTGACTTTGCGACCAACTTCATGCCTCATCCGGCCACAAAGCAAGTTACTCGGCGCCGTGATGTTGATTCTGTAAAACAATCTCTACGCAATCTCCTCCTAACGAATAAATATGAAAGACTCCGTAATCCAGAGTACGGCGGTAATATTCGACGATATCTGTTTGAGAATATGAATGAGATGACAGATACAGAAATCCGCGTAGACGTAGAAGCAATGATAAAACAATTTGAACCAAGAGTCAAGACCCATGAAGTCATTGTACAGTCTAATTTAGAAACACTTGAGGTAAACGTGACAGTCAAATTTGGAATACTGAATGTCTCAGAAGATGAGAGTCTAGAAATTAACCTATACAGAGCACGGTAACCATGGCCAATTCAAGTATCAATTACACTACACTCGATTTTGAATCAACAAAACAAAATCTAAAAGACTATCTAAAGTCTCAAGACCTGTTTAAAGATTACGATTTCGATGCCTCTAACATGAACGTCCTTTTGGACGTTCTTGCGTATAATACCAATCTAAATGGTTTCTACCTGAATATGATTGGTAACGAAATGTTTCTTGATAGTGCGGTCTTACGTGACTCAATTGTTTCTCATGCTAAGGAATTGAACTATTTGCCTCGTTCTTTCCGTTCAGCACGTGCAACCGTTGATCTACAGATGACAGATACAACCGCTGGATCAGTTAACATTCCACGTGGTACTGCATTTACGGGTTCAGACGGTGCGAAGTCATTTACCTTTGTGACTGCGGAAAACTATCTTGCAGAGGCTCAAGGTGATGACACCTTTACTGCGACAGTTGACCTCTATGAAGGTGACTATGTTTCAGACTCTTACGTGGTTGACTATCAGAATCCAGTCCGTTATAAACTCTCTAATCGCACCGTCGATACAACCAGTTTGACCGTTGCAGTGATCGAAGACAACGGTGGTACAACGCTCTCATATAAGTTTACTGACTCACTGTTTGACCTTGATGCACAATCACAGGTATTCTTTATTGAACCATCCGAAGGTGAGTCATACGAAATTGTATTTGGTGACGGCGTAATCGGCCGACAACCAAAAGACCGTTCGATTGTATTGATTCAGTATCGTGCATGTAACGGTGAACTGCCGAATGGTATTCAACGATTTACCTCCGACGGCAACATTGGTACTGCAACCGTGAATCGTGTTGTTGCACAATCTGCTGCATCCGGTGGCGCTGTATCTGAATCACTGACATCAATTAAGTTAAACGCACCACGTGCCTTTACAACACAAGAAAGGGTGGTAACTGCGGATGACTATAAGTCGATCCTCTTGCGTAATTTCTCCGAGATCAACGATGTCTCTGCTTACGGCGGAGAAGAGGCAATTCCTCCACAATTTGGTAAAGTTGTCGTTGCGGTAGACTTAAAGCAAACTGATGTGCTACCCCCGTCAAAAGCAAACGAATATAAGAACTTCATTAAACGTCGAAGTCCTCTGTCAATTGATCCAATCTTTGTTGAACCTGCATACACTTACCTTGACGTAAACTGTAGGGTAAAGTATGACATTAACCAGACCTCATTGACACAACAGGATATCCGTTCACTGATTTTCTCTACTATTCAAGATTTCAATACAGAGAATATTAATGGTTTCCGCAAGACACTGTTTTATTCTCGTTTCATTGCAGCCATCGATAATTCACTGGGTGCAATTGTAAGTAACGATACAGAAGTCAAGGCCGTGAAACTGTTAGTACCAGAACCAGGTGAAACACGTAACTACGATATACGATTTGATATGGCCTTACGTGATGATATTGGTCAGTTATCCGGCGATCACCCTAATCAGGAAATTGCAATCGTAGAATCTGGTCCTTTCCTTTACAACAATGAGATTTGTTTCTTAGAGGATAACGGCGAAGGTGTGATGCGTATTATGACCGGTGTTGAAAAGAACCACCGTGAAGTTGAAAAGATCGGTACAGTCAATTACGACACAGGTGAAATCAAGTTAGAAGGTTTCCAGCCTGATGCTATTCTGAATGCTAACGAACTTGCGGTTACTGCAAGAACCGCAGAGGTTGATATTACCTCTGCACGAAACACCATTCTCTCTATACGAGATGCAGATATTAGGGTCCGAGTAGAACAGGTTCGAATCTAATGGCAAAAGACATTACGAAAAATATAAGTCAATTTACTGCGAGTCTTTTTCCCGAGTTTTATCGGGAAGAAGGTCCAATGTTTATTGCATTTGTACAGGCTTACTACGAGTGGATGGAATCACAAAATGAAACACTGTACCATGCTCGACGATTAGGTGAATATCGTGATGTTGATAGAACCATTGAAGACTTCATCATTTATTTTAAATCAAAATTCCTACCTAATATTCAGTTTAATATCGCATCGAACAAAGAACAGTTTATTAAGAACTCTTTGGACTTTTATCGTGCGAAGGGTACAGAACGTGCGGTTGACCTTTTCTTTAAACTGATCTATGGATTCGAAGCGAACGTATATTATCCAGGTGATGATATATTCCGTCTGTCAGATAACACATGGACGGATGTTCGATATCTAGAGGTAGAAGAGTTAGATACAAACGTACAGATGGTGGGAGTTACCGTTACAGGTGCTACTACTAAATCGACAGCATTTGTTGAACGCCTAATTCGAATCAATAAAGACGGCAAGTATATTAACGTCTTGCATCTGTCTGGTCTCTCAGGCCGTTTCCGTACCGGTGAACAGGTCTTTACAACAGAATTAACTAATAACGTTTCGGTGCGAGTCATTGGATCGTTGACTACTCTGACCATTCAACAGTCAGACGAAGGATTCCTTGTAGGTGAAACACTGTCGATTACAGACGGCGCAGGTAAGAAAGCGAAGATACGAGTCGGTGAAACACAGAACTTTACGGGTATCGTAAACTTTACCCTTCTCGGAGGAGGATGGGGCTTCAGTGAGGAAGCAGAGGTTATC
>Ga0213866_10000038_pt1 | contig 108213 bp, 105 predicted proteins | sample PICome_11_FD_160079 | JGI IMG/M metagenome (GOLD analysis project Ga0213866, IMG submission 160079) | Coastal seawater microbial communities near Pivers Island, North Carolina, United States - PICO284 | ecosystem: Environmental > Aquatic > Marine > Coastal | place: USA: North Carolina... | reverse complement strand
GGCAAGCGCAAGAAGGCGTTCTACGAACGTCAGCTCGACGGCCTGCAGGAGGAGCTGGTGAAGCTCCAGTACTGGGTCCAGGAACACGGTCTGCGCGTCCTCGTCATCTTCGAGGGCCGTGGGTCGGCCGGCAAGGGCGGCGTCATCAAGCGCATCAGCGAACGCACGAGCGCTCGCATCGTGCGGACCGAGGCGCTGCCCAAGCCCACCGAACGCGAACAGACCCAGTGGTACTTCCAGCGGTATGTGCCGCTGCTGCCGTCGGGGGGCGAGATCGTGCTGTTCGATCGCAGCTGGTACAACCGCTCCAACGTCGAATGGGTGATGGGCTTCTGCACCGAACACCAACATCAGGAGTTCCTGCGGACCTGTCCCGAGTTCGAACGCATGCTGGTTCGCTCCGGCATCATCCTCGTGAAGTACTGGTTCTCGATCAGTTACGAGGAGCAGGAGCGCCGATTCGCTGCCCGCAACGACGAACCGGTGAAGCGCTGGAAGCTCTCCGAGATGGACCTCGAGGAACACCGGCTCTACACCCGCTACTCGATGGCGAAGGACACGACCTTCCAGCACACCGACATCAAGGAGGCACCGTGGTACGTGGTGCCCTCCGACGACAAGCGACGGGCCCGGCTGAACTGCATCAGCCACCTGCTCTCACAGATCCCCTACGAAGACGTGGTGCCCGACCCGATCGAGATCCCCACTCGCGAAGAGATCCCCTACATCCGGCCGCCCATGCAGGAGCAGACGTTCGTTCCGCTGCTCTACTGACCGACTCGGGGGAAGCCCGCCGCGTCAGACCGTGAAGCGGCCACCGCGGATTCGTTCGGCTTCCATCAGTTCGACCTCGTGGGCGCCCGACACCACGATCGCCGGATCGGGCACGAAGTCGAGATCAGGATTGCGGTCCTCGTAGTCGACGGCGTCGAGCATCATCCGCATCGCGTTGAGGCGAGCCTTGTGCTTGCTCTGCGAACGAATGACGGTCCACGGGGCCGCACTCGTGTGCGTGCGGCGCAGCATCTCGTACTTGCGCTCGGTGAAGTCGTCCCAATACTCCTGGGCCTGCACGTCGATCTCGCTCAGCTTCCACTGTCGCAACGGATCGTCTCGCCGGCGATCGAAACGCCGCTGCTGCTCCTCCTTGGTGACGGAGAAGTAGAGCTTCACCAACACCGTTCCCTGGTGCACCAGGTCCTTTTCGAATCCGACCACGCCACGAAGGAAGTCCTCGTGCTCCTTCTCGGTGCAGAAGCCGAACACCGGCTCCACCATCGCCCGGTTGTACCAACTGCGATCGAACAGGACGATCTCGCCGGCGCTGGGCAGGTTGGCCACGTACTTCTGGAGGTACCACTGGCCCCGTTGTTCTTCGGTGGGCTTGCCGAGGGCGACGACCCGATAGTGCTTCTCGTTCATGTAACGCGTGACACGACGGATCGTGCCGCCCTTCCCCGCCGCGTCGCGCCCTTCGAAGAGCACCACCATCTTCATGTCGTTCGCCTCGAGGTGGCGTTGGAGCTTCAGGAGTTCGACCTGATACGGGACGAGCACTTCCTCCTTGCGGATGCGCTTCTTGAGCTTGCGGCGCTTGGCCTGTTCGGTGGCCAGCGCGGCCCGCAGTGCCGCCACCTCGCCGTCGCGTACGCCGAATCGGTCGTCGTGCTCTGCCAGGTGCTCGTCCATCGGATCAGTGTTCCGTTCGTGCGGACGCGGCGCACGAGGCGAAGGTCCCGAGCCGACGGCGCCGCTCAGCCGAGCACGGACTCGACGGCCTCGAGCAACGACGCCGAGGTCGCCGGCTGGGGCACCACGACACACTCGGCATAGTCGTCGGGGTGGCGCTCGACGAGGGGGATCGGGGCCTCGACCACCACCGGGGTGTCGGGGAAGCGAGCGAGAATCGTCGCGAGCACCTCACGGTTGCGCGGGTCGTGACGCCCCATCGCGTGCACGACCACATCGGCTTTCGCGACCCCGTCGCAGCGGTCGCACTCGACCAGGGCGCAGCGATCATCGGTTGCCTCCGGCCCACCACACGTCCGCACCGAATAGCCGTGTTCGTGGAGGAAGCCGGCGAGCGCCGCCTTCCTTGCGAAGTTGGTCGCCTCGATGAGGACCCGCGGCCGCGAGTCTTCCAGATCCCAGTGGGGCATTGGCAGGGTTCGAGACATGGCGCCTCCTCGCTTCCCAGCGTGGGCGCGACACCGCAGCGCGACCAGGGTCCTACGTCCCCCGTGAGATGCCGGGGTCGCTACATTCGCGGGGTGGACGCGACCGAGAAGACCCTCGACGCCGTCCCGGAGGACTGACCCGTGACCGACATCGACGAGCCGACACCTCCGGTCGATGGCCGAGTCGCCCGTCGCCAACGCAACATCGATGCGGTGCTCGACGTCGTCGTCGACATGTTCACCGAGGAGGCGATGTTCCCGACGATCGAACAGGTGGCGACCCGCTCCGGCCTGTCGCTGCGATCGCTCTACCGCTACTTCGCCGACCCTGGCGAGCTGCTCGAGGCCGCGATCGCCCGGACGTCGCGGAGGGGCCGGGCACTCGCCCGGTTGCCGGCCGAAGGGGAAGGGCCCTTCGCTCGACGAGTCGACGACTTCGTCTCGATGCGCCTCCGGCTGCACGATGCGGTGGGCGCGGCGCAACGCGCGACCCTCGCCAACGCCGCTCGCCACCCCCAGATCCGCACGCAGCTGGCGTTGGATCGCGACGACATGCGGGCGCAGCTCGAGGCCCAGTTCGCACCGGAGATCTCGTTGCGCAAGGGTGCCGACCGCGAGGCCGTCGTCGCGGCCGCCGACCTCCTGACGCAACTGGAATCGATCGACTTCCTCCGTCGACACCGTCGCCTGTCCGTGGAGGAGACCCACGCAGTACTGGTCGGCGGACTCCGGGCCCTCTTGGACTGACGGCGCTCGACCGGCCACCTCCATCTATTGCCAGTCTGTCTGCCAATAGATAGGTTTGGCTCCTGCCCGAGGAGGAACGATGCCGAGCTACGGACAGATCGATCCGGACTATGCCATCACGCTGACCACCACCCCGCCCCAGGACGACGGGCCGGTCTGGATGATCAACCTGATGCGCTACAAGGAGCGCGCCGAGTACGAGGACGGCCGCGAGACCGACCTCACCGGGCGAGAAGCCGACGATGCGTACACGCCGCTCGGCCCTCTGGCCACCGTCGGCGCCGAGATCGTCTTCGCCTCCGAGGTGGAAGACCAGTTCATCGGTGACGGACCCCAGTGGGACCGGATCGCCATCGTGAAGTACCCGACGCGCGCGGCATTCATCGCGATGCAGGCGCTCCCCGAGTTCCAGGAAGCGCACGCCCACAAGGAAGCCGGAATGGCGGAAACGATCGTGATCGGCGGTCGACCCCTGCCGGTCCCCACATCCGACGAGCAGGTCGACTGGGACGACGTGCCCCACCCGCCCACCGGCGAGGACGGGCCCTACACGATGGTCCACGTGATCAGATTCCACGACCCCGACGGCGCGACCACGACCCCCGATCACATGACGGCCTATCAACAGGTCGCGGGTTCGGTGGCTGTGCCCAACGGCATCCGGATCGACGGCTGGTTCTCCGCCGAAGGCACGATCATCGGCGATGGTCGGTCGTGGCACCAGGTCAGATTCAACACCTTCCCCAGCCGCCGCGCGTTCATGGCCGTCGCCCTGGACCCCGATCGACTCGACGCCCACTCAGAACACCGAGAGACGGCCATCGCCGACACGTACGCCATCGGGGTTCGCCCCCTGATCAACCGGCTCGCGGCATCGACAGCGGGCCACGGGTGAGGGTCCTCCGCAGTCCCGACAACGCGATCGACGGTCTGCCTGACTATCCGGCCGAGCAGCGGTGGGTCGAGATTCCGGCGGGCGACGGCCAGCGGCTGCGCGTCCACATGGTCGACATCGGAGACTCGGATTCGCCGGCCGTGGTGATGTTGCACGGCAACCCGTCGTGGTCCTACCTCTGGCGCCACCAGATCGGCCCGGTGGTCGACGCCGGCTATCGGGTGATCGCACCCGACCTCGTCGGCATGGGCATGTCGGACAAGCCTTCGGAGATGGACGACTACTCGGTCGCGGCTCACGTCGAGTGGATGCGTGCACTCCTGGTCGACGCGTTGGGATTGTCCGCCGCGACCTTCGTGCTGCACGACTGGGGCGGCGTCATCGGCATGCGCCTCGCGGCCGAGAACCCCGGCCTCGTGCACCGAATGACGATCTCCAACACCGGCCTGCCGTGGCGCGACATCCACGAGCCACTGCCCGAGGTGATGGAGGAGTCCGGCCTGCTCGCCGACTTCAAGGAGATGGCCCGCGTGGCCCCCGTCTGGGAGCCGTGGGCGATGCTTCCGATGGTGATGGTCACCGAGCCGAGCGCCCAGGTGCAGCACGGCTACCAGGCGCCCTACACCGATCCATCGTTGACGATCGGCAGCCGGGCCTTCACCCAGCTGCTCCCGACCCGGCTCGACAATCCGATGTACCCGGCGAACTACCTCGCCTGGAAGGTCCTCGACGACTGGACCAACCCGGTACTGACGATCTTCAGCGACAAGGATCTCGTGGCTCCCGACGGCTGGAAGCCCATCGTGGAACGCATTCCGGGAGCCGAGGGACAGCCCCACGTGATCCTCGAGGGCGGCGGTCACTTCCTCCAGGAAGACGTTCCCCAAGCGTTCAACGACGCCCTACTGCCCTGGCTCGAGGCGACGCGCTGACCGGCCGGCGCGTCAGCCGACCGGCTGGAACTGCACGGCATCGGCATCGAACTCGGCGATGACGCCGACCGTGTCGTCGAGGTCCCACTTGCCGGGCCCCAGCGAAGCGGCCACCAGATCGGTGACCTCGATGCTGCCGAATGCTTCCACGGCCGCCGCGAATGCCTCGGTGGTCAACGCGGGACCCACTGCATCGGCAACCTGCACGAAGACGTCGAACACCTGACAGGCGACGATCGTGGGGGCGAGGTTGTTGCGCGACTCGTCGAGCGCCACGTCCTCGTCGCTCGCGGCCTCGAAGGCATCGACGCACTCCCGTACGCCGTCGGCGCCCGTCTCGTACTTCGTCGGCTGATCATCGCCGCCCACGAGCGCGGTCGCGAGGGCGAGCGGGGCGAGGTCGAGGCCCTGCTGATCCTGGAGCAGCGAGGGAGCGACACCGGTGCCTTCGGGCAGCACGATCGGAAGTTCGATGTTGCCCTCGTTGTAGCCGATCACCAGCGCCTGGGAGAGCAACGCCGCGCTGGCCACGACCACCTCCGCGCCGCTGGACTTCCACACCTCCGTGAACCTCGACATCTCCTGGGTGAGAGCGAGGAGGTCCTGACCATCCCCGGTCACGATCGAGTCGGCGACGACGTCGAGCCCCGCTGACTCCAGCGCGGCGATGTACTGCTCGTGTTGGGGAACGCCCGCCGCACCGCCGACCACCGCGACGGCCATACCGTCTGCCAGCACACCGCCCTCGACCAGGGCCGCGATGCGTTGCTCGACCAGGCGGGCGGGGTGGGCGTTGGTCGTGATGCCCGGGGCCGTGTAGCCCGCCATCTGCTCCGGCGTGATGGCAAAGGTGGAGATCACGATCGTGTCGTTGAGTTGGGCGTAGCAATCTGCGCTGGAACGCGGGAAGAGTCCGATCGCGGCGAACACGCCGACGTCCTCGGTGAGCTCGACACATGTGGCGTCGAAGGCGGCGTCGTCGATCGGGTTGACCGATCGGAACGTGAGTTCGATCGTGCGGCCGTTGATGCCACCGGTCTCGTTGATCGCGTCGGCGATCGTCCGGAACTTCGCCTCGACATCGCCCGGGTCTCGCCCGAGCAGGCTGGTGTCGGGGAACACCGCACCGAGGCGGATGACCGATTCGGTCACTCCGGTGTCGGTGGCGGTGAGTGCGACCGGTTCGTCGGGTGTCGCCGGTCCCGGGTCATCCGAGCCGGCGTCGTCGTCGGGTCCCGGCTCGTCGACCACGACCCCAGTGGTCGTCGTCGAGTCGCCGCGCTCGTCGGTGTCGCCCGCGTCGTCACCGCAGGCCGCGGCGACGAGCGCGACAACGGCCAGGAAGGCCGCCACACGGCGAGCGTGACGCGGTCTCTGGTCGTGCATGTCGGCCCCCCTGGACGACGCCCGCTCGAATCGTCGGGCGCAGACGAAACCGTATCAATTGCTTGCCTGACTGGCAATAGTTCCACCCGTCCTCAGTGGCGGGGGTCTCGGCCATTCCACGCGACGAGCCGGTCGATCGCCGGCGCATCATCGGGTACGGCGATCGCCTCGGCGAACGGGACCGCAACCTCGTCGAGGCCCATCGCGGTGGAGACCTCCTCGAAGAGCGCGAGGCGGTTCTCGGCGGGAAGGAAGTCGCCCGCCGCGAGCGAGGCGGCCACGACGGCGTCGTCCCAGTCGGGATCCTGGCCGGTCACAGTCGCCAGGTCCCACGTGTGGACCGTCAACTCGGAGAAGTACGACGTGAGGACGTCGGCGCCGGTGCCCTGGACCCACGGCAAGGCCATGGGCTGCTCGAGCACAGCATCGTCACGCCACGCGTCGGCAACGCGACCTGACGACGCCGCCCAGGCATCGGACCAGCCGTCGTCGGGGACGAAGGATTCCGTGACGGCGAAGGGGTCTTCGCCTCGCCCGAGCGCGCCGATCCGGTCGAGCACGCCGACGAGGTGTCCGAGCATGGTGCGGACGTCCATCTCGGCGCAGGGCGTCGGCGCGGCCAGTTGGTCGGGCCGGACGGCGGCGACGACTGCGCCACCCGTCGCGATCGCCCGTTCGAGGATCGGGCGGGGATCGATGCGGTCATGGGTCGTGTTGAACGTCGGTGAAGTCATGTCGCCACATTGCTCCCCTTAACCGGTCAAGGTATGACCGGTTTCTGTGACCTCATCATCGAGGTGCGAGCAGACCGGTTGGTGGCCATCCTTCTCCTCCTCCAGCAACGCGAGCAGGTGACCGCAGCGGAGGTCGCGCGCGAACTGGAGGTGTCCGAGCGCACCGCTCGCCGCGATCTCGACGCGCTGACCATGGCCGGGGTGCCCGTGTACTCCGTGCGGGGCCGCGGCGGGGGCTGGCGCCTCGTGGGCGGCGCCCGCACCGATCTGTCGGGGTTGACCGCCAGCGAGGCCCGTGCCCTCTTCCTCGTTGCCGGATCGACCTCGGCAGCGACGCCGGCCGTGAAGACCGCGCTGCGCAAGCTCGTCCAGGCCCTGCCGGAACCCTTCCGGATCGATGCCCAGGCCGCCGCGGCATCACTCGTCGTGGACACGCAGCGGTGGGGGTCGAGTCGGATCGAGCGCCGAGACCCTCCCTTCCTCGACGAACTCCAGGACGCCGTGATCCGCGGGGTCCAGGTGCGGCTCGGCTACGTCGATCGCGACGGTGCTGAGACCGAGCGCACCGTCCACCCACTCGGCATCGTCGCCAAGGGTCCGACCTGGTATCTCGTCTCCGACACCGAGGCCGGTCGGCGGACCTTCCGGATCGACCGCGTGTCGTCGGTCGTATCGACCGCCGATCCCGTGCGCCGTCCCGAGGGTTTCGATCTCGCAGCGAGCTGGCGGGACATCGCCGATGAGGTCGACCGCAAGCGAACGCCGCTGGAGGTCCAGGGGGTGTGCGCGCCGGACGGGATCGGCCTGCTCCGCATGGTGCTCGGAGATCGGCTCGATGTGGGCGGCACGACGGCCGACGGCCGTATCGACGTCGCGATCCGCGGCGCCACCGAGTACGCCGTCGCCGGCGAGCTCGCCGGGCTGGTCGAATGGCTCGACGTGACCGGGCCCCCGGACGTGCAAGACCGCCTGCGCTCGATCGGCCAAGCGCTCGTCGAGCGCTACGCCTGATCGCCCGCGGTGCCGCCGAGCGCGGCGTCGAGCGCCTCCAACAGGCGCTCGCGGGTCACCGGCTGAAGGACGACCGTGCAACCGACATAGTCGTCGGGTCGGGATTCGACGAGGGGACGTGGGACCTCGACGACGACCGGCGTCTCCGGGTGGCGAGCGCGGATCTGCGCCAGCACCTCACGATTGCGAGGGTCGTACTGACGCATCGAATGCACCACCACGTCGGCCCGGCCCACGCCGTCACAATGGCCGAACTCCACGAGCGGACAACGATCGTCGGTCGCCTCCGGTCCGCCGCACGTGCGCACCGAGTACCCGCCACTCGTCAGGATGTTGGCAAACGCCTCCCGCTTGGCGGAATCGGTGACCTCGATCACCGCTCGCGGCCCAGCCGACTCGTTCGTCCATATCGGCATCGGCAGTCTTCGAGACACGGCACAACTCCTTTGCCCCAGTCGACCGCGTGGTCACCGCCCTGAACAGGGGCGTACGTCCCGCCCGGACGGGCCCCAAAACCCGAACTGGCGTCACATGGACCCGAAACCGGGGCGCATGTGACGCCAGAACACAAGACGTGGTGGCTATTCGATGCGCAGACCGGAGATGGCCCGGCTGATCACGAGCTGCTGGATCTGCTCGGTGCCTTCGAAGATGTCGTGGATCTTGGCATCACGATGCCAGCGCTCGACCGGGTACTCACGGGTGTAGCCGTAGCCGCCGAGGATCTGGATCGCTCGCTCCGTCACCCACACGCTCACTCGGCCCGCCTTCATCTTGGCCATCGAGCCCTCGGCGTTCTTGAACTCGCCGTTCTTGCCCATCCACGCAGCGCGGTGGATCAGGAGGCGGGTCGCGTCGATCTCGGTCGCCATGTCGGCGAGCATGAAGGCGATCGACTGGTTCATGATGATCTTGCGGCCGAACGCCTCGCGCTCCTTCGCATAGTCGAGCGCGTATTCGTAGGCGGCCCGGGCCACGCCGAGCGCCTGGGCGCCGACGGCGGGGCGGGTGGCCTCGAACGTCTGCATGGCGGCCTGGGCGTTGCCCTTCTCACCGCGACGGACACGGGCGAGGCGCTCGTCGAGCTTCTCCTTGCCACCGAGCAGGCACGAGCCGGGGACGACCACGTCGTCGAGCACGACCTCGGCGGTGTGCGACGCACGGATGCCGTGCTTCTTGTACTTCTGGCCCTGCGAGAGGCCGGGGGTGTTGGGGGGCACGATGAAGCTGGCGTGCCCCTTCGAGCCGAGCTCGGGGTCGACCACGGCGACGACGACATGGATGTCGGCGATGCCACCGTTGGTGATCCACGCCTTGGTGCCGTTGAGCGTCCACTCGTCCTTGGCTTCGTTGTAGATGGCACGAAGGCGGTAGCCGCCGACGTCGGAACCGGCGTCGGGCTCCGAGGCGGCGAAGGCGCCGAGGGCGAGCTTCTCGGGGGTGCCGTAGCACTGCGGCACCCACTCCATGACCTGCTCGGGGGTGCCCGACGCGGCGATGCCGGCGGCGGCGAGACCCGAGCCCATGATGGCCATGCCGATGCCGGCGTCGGCCCAGAAGAGCTCCTCGATGGCGACCGGCATGGTGAGGCCGGTGGGGTCACCCATCATGCCTTCGGCCATGAACTCCCAGCCGTAGAGGCCGATCTCGGCGGCCTGCTGCACGATCGGATACGGAAACTCTTCCCGCTCGTCCCACTCTTCGGCGGCGGGACGGATGACGTCGACGCCGAACTCGTGGATCCACTTCTGGAGCTGTATTTGGTCTTCGTTGAGATCGAGCGAGAACTCGGCCATGGGAGCGGCCTCCTGGAGGAGCGAACGGGGATGGGGGCAGGGGTCCGACGACGTTGGTTACTCATCGGTAACTCCCGAGAGTACGGATCAGGACGGGATCTGGCACCCCCCCTGACCGTTCCGGTTCAGCACAACCCTTTCCCGCCGCTCGAACCTCATCTTCGGTGGCCTGCGTTCGATAGGAACAGACGTGAGAAACCGCCGACGAGACGAAACCCGATGGAGCGACCGCACGGCCCTGGTCGCCGCGTCCGTCGCGCTCCCGGTGGCGGTTGCCGCAGCCGTCACCGTGCTCGTCGTCGGCGACGTCGACACCCTCGTCGGCCTGCTCTACGTGGTCGTGCCGGCATCGGTCGCCGCCATCGCCACGACGATTGCGACCACATGGCTCCTGATCAGGCGCCATCGCGACCGCGAACGGGCCAACAACCGCCGCCTCTCGGCCCTCCGACGTGAGCTCCGCGACGAGAAGATCGAGCGAGCCGTCCTCCGCGAACTCGACACCGCGCTCGACTTCGCCGCGAGCGAAGCCGATGCCATCGACGTCATCCGCGACGCATTCGGCAAGCACTTCTCCATGCAGCCGATGGAACTCCATCTCGTCGACGCGATCGATCCGGTGCTCGAGCTCGTGATCGCGACCGGCGACCATCCCACCAAGGAAGGCGAACGCACGTCGCCCTGGGACTCCCTCGCCGCTCGCACCAACACCACCCTGGTCTACGACACGACCGACGGTCTCGAGGTCTGTCCCCACCTCCTGTCTCGCCTGCATCGTCCGATGTCGGCGGTCGCGATCCCCGTCAACGTCACCGGCCGGCTGCTCGGCGTGCTCTACGGGCTCGGCCCCGAAGGCCAGGCGCCGACCGGCGGCGACGTCAAGTTCCTCGAGGACGTGGCGAGACTCGTCGGCGCCCGAATCGCGATCCTGCGGGCATCGACGGCCACCGCCGGCACCGGTGAAGAGACCGACCGTCTGACCGGCCTCCCCGACCGCACCGCCATGCAGTCCCGCGTGCTCCACATGCTGCGCGAACGACAGCCGTTCACGGTCGCCGTCGCCGACATCGACCAGTTCGGCCGCCTCAACGAAACCGCCGGCACCGATGTGGGCGACCGCGCCCTGCAACTGGTCGCTCGCGTCAGCCGCCGGGCCATTCGTCCCGGCGACGTCATCGGCCGAATCGGCGGCGACGAATTCCTCTACGTGCTGCCCCGCACCACACCGGAGGACGCAACCCGCGCCCTCGAACGGCTCCGGGAAGAGCTCACGCTCGCCCAGACCGGTTCGGAGGACCCCCCCTTCTCGCTGTCGATCGGTGTCATCGGGTCGGCTTCGGGCGGCAGCATCGAGGAGATCCTCCACCGCGCCGCCGGCGCCCTCGACCACGCCAAATCCCAGGGCGGCAACCGCGTGGTCGTCGCCCACACGGCGAAACCGGCTCCGCCCGTCAGCTGACCGCGCCGGCGCCCGCCATCTCCCGACGTGAGGGAGCCGATACCGTCGGACGAGTGTCGTGGCGAACCCTGCTTGCCGGCCTCAGCGTCGCCGTCCTCCTGCTCGCGGGATGCGGCGACGACGGCGAACCCTCTCGCGTCACGATGGTCGACATCGAGCTCTACGACCTCGACGGGCAGCCCGCCGTCGTGAGCCACGGCGGCCGACCGCTGGTGATCAACTTCTTCGCCGAGTCCTGTCCGCCGTGCGTGGCCGAGATGCCGGCCTTCGACTCGGTGTATCGGACGGTGACCGGCGAGGTCGACTTCGTCGGCGTGTCGGAGGACGCCACTGCTGCCGCGGCGCGTCGCATCGTCGAGGCCACGGGCGTGAGCTACCCGACGGTGTGGGACGCCGACGGCACCGCCTTCGCGCAGTTCGCCGGTCTCGGCCTCCCGACCACGGTGTTCGTCGCCGCCGACGGCACGATCGACAAGGCGCACACCGGCGAGCTCTCGGCCGAGGAGCTCACCGAGCGGATCGACGCGCTGCGCGAGCGGTAGACGTCTCCCCGGCGCCGTTCCCTACAGCAACCCGACCAGGAGCCGAACCGCACCGACCGTGGCGGCCACTTGGAAGACGCGACCGAGCACGACCGGATCGAAGCGCCGGATGTGGCGCGCACCGACCCGGGTACCGACGACGACCCCCACGGCGGCGACCACGATCATCGGCAGATGATCACTCCAGGCGAACCCGGCCACCCCGAAGACGGCGACCTTCGCGAGATGGTTGATGGTCTGCACGAGCGAGAAGGTGGCGACGAACTCGACATGGTCACGAGTGACCGTGCGGAAGGCCGGGGCCAGCAGCGGTCCCGGCGCGCCGATCGTGGGGTTCACGAGGCCGGCGAAGCCCCCGACGAGGCTGAGCCGGCGTGCGCTCCCGCCCCGCGGGGCGAGCCATGCCGTGGCGGCCGGCCACCACACGGCGAGCAGGGCGAATACGCCGATCGCGGCCCGACCGGCGTCGCGAGGCACACCGTCGGCGACGACGACGCCGACGATCGTCGCCGGGAGCAGAAGCGGGAGGTACCAGCGCAACAACGATGCGTCGGCGTCGTCGCGCATCGTGATGCTGCGAGTGCCGTTGGAGACGAGCTGCACCACACCGTGCGCCGGGATGGCGACCACCGGATCGGCGAACTGCAGCATGACCACGAGCAACACGACGCCACCACCGGCGCCGGCGACTGCGGTCAACGCCGCAGTCAGCACGGCGGCGACAGCGATGACGACCAACTCGATCTCGGACACAGCTTGTATGTTACTTGTATTTCACCTGTCTTGTCCATGAATTGTCCGGATGTGACCGGGGGAACCTGACACACTGCGGCGATGATCGAACGGCGCACCGCGATGGCCGAGGGCGTGCGCCGCATCTTCCCCTTCTCGCTCATCGCCGGACCGTTCGGCCTCGTCTACGGCGCAACCGCCGCCGACCGTGGCATCGACGACGTGCCGGCGATCCTCGCGTCGGTGGCGATCCTGGCCGGTGCGTCACAGATCGCCCTCGTCGAGCTCATCGACGAGGGCGCCACGTGGGTGATCGCGGTCGCCACGGCCCTGGTCATCAACCTCCGCTTCGCCCTGTACTCCGCGTCGCTGTCGCCCGACTTCCGTCGGTTCTCCCCCGGATGGCGGTTCGGTCTCGGGTATCTGTTGACCGACCAGACGGCGGTGCTGTCGATCGCGGAGTACGCGCAGCGACCCGACCCCCACTACCAACGCTGGTTCACCCTGGGAGCCGGCCTGTGGTTCGTGATGCCGTGGTGGGTCGGCACGACGGTGGGCGTGCTGCTCGGCGGCGACATCCCCGCCGACTGGCAGATCGGATTCGCCGTCCCGCTGATGTTCACCGCACTCCTGGTGCCCACGATCACCAGCCGGCCGAAGCTGGCCGCGGCGCTCGTCGGCGGCGCCGTCGCGCTGGCCACCGCGTCGCTGCCCGAAGGCGTCAACATCATGCTCGGCGCGGTCGCCGGCATCGCTGTCGGCACCACACTCGCCGAACGGCAGGCGGTGACGCCGTGAGTCCGCTCGCCCAGATCCTCGTCGCCGGTGTCGGGACCTATCTGATCCGGATCAGCTTCATCGCCCTCGCCGGACGTCTCGGCGAGATCCCTCCCCGTGTCGACACGATGCTGTCGATGATTCCCCCGGCCGTCCTCGCGTCGATCACCGCCAACAGTCTGTTCTTCGACGGCGATGCCTGGCGAGGACCCGACGAGTGGCACGTCGCCATCGTGGTCGTCGCCCTCATCTCCTGGCGGACGAACAACGTCGCGCTCTGCCTCTTCGTGGGCATGCCGACCCTCTGGACCCTCGCCGCCCTCACCTGACCCCTCCCCGTCACACCGGTGTCAGACACTCGTCACGGTCGGCGTGACGAGTGTCTGACACCGGTGTGACGGGGGAAATGGGACGGGGGGCGGGGGTGCCAGCGGTAGCCTCGGCGGTCTATGAGTACGTCCCACATCCCCGAAAAGCCCGACCTCGCCGGCCTCGAGGACAAGTGGGACGCGGTATGGGACGAGACCGGCATCTACCACTTCGACGCATCGAAGTCGCGTGACGAGGTCTTCTCGATCGACACGCCGCCGCCCACGGTCTCCGGCTCACTGCACGTCGGCCACGTCTTCTCCTACACCCACACCGACACCGTCGCCCGCTACCAGCGCATGGCGGGCAAAGAGGTCTTCTACCCGATGGGGTGGGACGACAACGGCCTGCCCACCGAACGCCGCGTCCAGAACTACTTCGGCGTCCGCTGCGACCCCTCGCTCCCCTACGACCCCGGGTTCACCGCACCCGACGATGCCGGCGACCCGAAGGCGGTCGGCAAGCGCCCGACCATCTCGATCAGCCGACCCAACTTCATCGAGTTGTGCACCCAGCTGGCCGAGGAGGACGAGAAGGTTTTCGAGGCGCTCTTCCGTCGGCTGGGCCTCTCGGTCGACTGGACGCGCACTTACGAGACGATCAACGACCACTCGCGCCGCATCAGCCAGCTCGGCTTCCTCGGCAACCTCGAGCGCGGCGAGGCGTACCAGGTCGAGGCACCGAGCCTCTGGGACGTCACCTTCCAGACCGCGGTCGCCCAGGCCGAACTCGAGGACAAGGAAGTCCCCGGGGCGTACCACAAGCTGAAGTTCGCCGGAACCGATGGCAATCCAGACATTTGGATCGACACGACCCGGCCCGAACTCGTTCCGTCCTGCGTCGCCCTCGTCGCCCATCCCGACGACGAGCGGTATCAGCCCTACTTCGACAAGGCCACGGTCACGTCCCCCGTCTTCGGTGTCGAGGTCCCCGTCCGTGCCCACGAACTGGCCGACCCCGAGAAGGGCACCGGCATCGCCATGATCTGCACGTTCGGCGACACCACCGACGTCACCTGGTGGCGTGAGCTCGACCTGCCGGTCCGCACCGTCATCGGCCGCGACGGCAAGTTCGCCGCCGACACCCCCGAGTGGATCAACACCGACGAGGGCAAGGCCGCCTACCAACGCCTCGCCGGCCTGAGGGCCAAGAACGCCCAGGACGAGATCGCGAAGATCTTCGCCGAGTCGGGCGACATGGACGGCGAGCCTCGACCGATCACCCACCCGGTCAAGTTCTTCGAGAAGGGCGACAAGCCGCTCGAGATCGTCAGCAGTCGGCAGTGGTACATCCGCAACGGCGGCCGCGACGAGTCGTTGCAGGAAGCGCTCGTCGCCCGCGGCGACGAGATCAACTGGGTCCCGGGCTACATGCAGACCCGCTACGCCAGCTGGATCGAGGGCCTCAACGGCGACTGGCTGATCAGCCGGCAACGCTTCTTCGGCGTCCCGATCCCGCTGTGGTACCCGCTCGACGCGTCGGGCGAGCCCGATTGGGACGAGCCGATCACGCCGTCGCTCGACGCGCTGCCGATCGATCCGTCGACCGACCTTCCCCCGGGCTACGCCGAGGACCAGCGGGGCGAGCCCATGGGCTTCATCGGCGAGCCCGACATCATGGACACCTGGGCCACGTCGTCGCTCACCCCGCAGATCGCCTGCGGCTGGCAGTCCGACCCGGCACTGTTCGCGGCCACGTATCCGATGGACGTCAGGCCCCAGGCCCACGACATCATCCGGACCTGGTTGTTCAGCACCGTCGTCCGCGCCCACTTCGAAGACGACGTCGCGCCGTGGAAGAACGCGACCCTGTCGGGCTGGATCCTCGATCCCGACCGCAAGAAGATGTCGAAGTCGAAGGGCAACGTCGTCGTCCCGACCGAACTGCTCGAGCAGTACGGGTCCGACGCCGTCCGCTACTGGGCCTCGTCGGGCCGGCCCGGCACCGACACTGCGTTCGACGAGGGCCAGATGAAGATCGGTCGCCGCCTGTCGATCAAGCTCCTCAACGCGAGCAAGTTCGTCCTCGGGTTCGGCGACGGCGACGGCGCGGTCGACCCCGCCGCGATCACGGAGCCGCTCGACCGGTCGATGCTCGACAAGCTGGCCGATCTCGTCGACGCCGCCACCACCGCGTTCGACGCCTTCGACTACGCACGTGCCCTCGAGCGAACCGAAGAGTTCTTCTGGTGGTTCACCGACAACCATGTCGAGTTGGTCAAGGCCCGGGCCTACGGCGAGTACGGCGATGAGCGCGCCGCCTCCGCACAACACGCCCTGCGAATGGCGCTCTCCACCGTCCAGCGCCTCTTCGCACCGTTCCTCCCCTTCGTCGCCGAGGAGGTCTGGAACTGGTGGCACGACACCTCGATCCACACGACCGAGTGGCCCGACGCGGGTGGACTGCGCGCCGCGGCCGGCGGTATCGGCGGCGGCGCGAGCGACGTCGCCACCGAGGCGCTGAGCATCGTCCGTCGAGAGAAGTCCGAGGCGAAGCGCAAGCTCCGCACGCCGGTCCTCTCCGCCACGTTCGCCGCCACCCAGGCCCAGCTCGAGCTTCTCGACCAGGTCATCGACGACGTCAAGGCCGCCGGCATGATCGAGTCGGTCACCCCCGGCACGGTCACCGACCGCACCGAGATCGAGATCACCGCCGAGTTGGAGCCCGAAGCCGAGGCCGACGCGACCGGACAGCACTAGTGGCCGCGGGCGACCGCGACCGTTGGAACGAGAAGTGGTCGGCTGCCGGCGTCGGTACCGGCCACGGCTCGAAGCTCGTCGACCTCCTCGAACCCTGGCTGCCGGCGTCGGGTCGACTGCTCGACGTCGCCGGCGGCGGCTCGGCCGACTCGCTCGCGTTCGCCCGCCGCGGACTCGAGGTGACGGTCGCCGACGTGAGCGACGTCGGGCTCACGACCGCTCGCGCTCGGGCGACCGAGGCCGGACTCTCGATCGGGACTGCCTGCATCGACCTCGAGCGCGACCCGCTTCCCCCGGGGCCGTGGGACGTGATCACGGTCGCCAACTATCTCCAGCGGGATCTCTTCGCCGCCATCGTCGAGGCGCTTGCCCCGGACGGCCTGCTCGGCGTCGTCATCGCCACCGAGACGAATCTCGAACGCAACGACAAGCCCGGGCGACCGTTCCTGCTCCGTGCGGGCGAGCTGCCCGAGCTGGTCGTCGACCTCGAGATCCTTCACCACAGCGAAGACTGGCGGGCCAACGGCCGTCACGAGGCCCATCTCGTCGGCCGCAGTCGTTGACGCCGGCCCACTCGGGCTCCGGTACTGCCCTTCGCATGTACCTCGACGACGACCTCGACCCCATCGCCCGCGCCGTCCAGCGAGTCCTCGAGGGGTACCTGGCGTTCTTCTACGACGCGTGGGTGAACCAGAACATCAATGCGATCTCGGGCGACTACGTCGAGTTCGGTTCATGGGGCGCCAACACCATGAACATGTCGTACCAAGCCATGATTCTGAGCGGACGCACCGACCGGCATCTCTGGGCCTACGACTCGTTCCAGCCACTACCCGAGGCCACGGACGATCGTGACTATCACCCGGGCTGGAACCCCGGCGGATCGATGGGTGGCGGTGGCGTCGAGAAATTCCACGAGGCCTGCGCCCGTCACGGGATCCCGCGCGAGGCCTACACCGCCACCGAGGGCTACTTCGATGCCACCCTTCCGCCGTTGGGCACCGATGGCGACCCGACCGACATCGCCATCTGCCTGATCGACTGCAACATGTACTCGAGCGCCGTGACCGTGTTCGACTTCCTCGAGTCCCGCCTCAAGCACGGGATGATCCTGGCGTTCGACGACTACTTCTGCTGGTCGCCGGAGCGGATCTCCGGCGAACAGTCGGTGATGCTCGAGTTCGCCCGCGATCACCCCCAGTGGCACTTCGAGCGCTATCGCGACTTCCACCGGGCGGGCACCTCCTTCGTCGTGCAGCACGCCGACCAGATTCCGCGCTGAACGAGCTCCCGGTCGCGTCAGCCGCCGTCTGTGACCCCGGTTCCACTCGGTGCGTGAATGTTGCCACTGGCCCCTGAGCGCAGGGCGCGGGACAATCGGCCGTCACCATCATGTTCGCCGATCTCTTCGGGTCGACCGCGTTCGGCGAAGCCGTCGATTCACCCACTGGGAGGAGTTCGAGACCCACGCCATCGACGCCCCGCAATCGTGCGTCATCTCAGCTCCGCGAGTTCTACACGGCACTGATGGAGGACCGCGACCTCGAGGCCATGCTCGCGATGCTCCGCGAGAAGTTCGTGGTCGACTTCCTCATGGTGGGCGAGTTCGAGCGCCGCGCCGCCGCGCCTTAACCCTTGTCGAAGAGGTGGTCGGCTCGCGGGTCGTCGCCGTAGAGCAACGTGGCCGGCAGCTGCTTGTCGATGTGGCCGATCAGGCCGCGGTAGATGCCCAACCCGCAGAGCTGGCGCAGCTTCGGCGAGAACGTCGCCATCACCTCCGCCGGGATGCCGAGCTGCTGGTTCTCCTGCTGGCGGATCCACCCGGCGCAATAGTTCATGGCGATGCCGATGCGGGGCCCGTCGGTGGTGTTCGCTCCCCCGCCGTGCCAGAGGCTGCCGTTCCACACGAGGATGCTGCCCTTCGCCATCTCCGCGGGGACGGAGTCGTAGTGCGTGCCGTAGTCGGGGTTGTGGTCGAGCCGATGACTGCCGGGGACGATGCGGGTCGCCCCGTTGGCCTCGGTGAAGTCGGTGAGGGCCCACATCGAGTTGCACACGGCCGGCCGATGCGGCCGGGCGATCGGCATCACCTGGTCGTCGGCATGGATCGGCTGGGGCGACTCGCCCGGCGCGATCGAGATGGACGACACGGTGGAGACGAGGATCTCGCCGCCGAGCACCGCCTCGGCGATCGGCAGCACCGTCGGGTGCACCGCGAGGTCGAGCCAGGGGTCGCCGTGGGCCAGCAGGTTGTAGACCCGCGTGGTCGCTTCACCTTCGAACGAGTTGTCGGCCGGCTCGGTCCCGAGCTGCGTCTCGAGCGCCCGGAGCGCCCCGGCCAACGCGTCGGCGTGCTCCGCGGGGAACGCGTCTTCGACGACCGTGTAGCCGTCGGTCTCGATCCGGGCGAGATGGTCGTCGAGATCGGCGGCCGTCATCTCGCCAAAGTAGCCGTCGGGCAGGCCAGAATGCCGGGGTGATCGATCTCCGCTCCGACACCGTGACCCAGCCGACTCCCGCCATGCGCAAGGCGATGGCCGACGCCGAGGTCGGCGACGACGTTTTCGGCGACGACCCGACCGTCAACCGACTCGAAGCGGTGGTCGCCGAACGGCTCGGCAAGGAGGCTGCGGTGTTCGTCACCAGCGGCACCCAGTCGAACCTGTGCGCCCTGCTGGCCCACTGCGCGCGCGGCGACGAGTACATCGTCGGCGACATGGCCCACACCTACCGCTGGGAAGGTGGTGGTGGAGCCGTGCTCGGGGGCATCCAGCCCCAACCGGTGCCGATGCTGGCCGACGGTCTGCCCGATCCGCTCGCCATCGACGCTGCGGTCAAGCCGAACGACGACCACTTCGCCCGCACCCGTCTGCTGTGTCTCGAGAACACGAAGGACGGCATCGTGCAGTCGATCGACCGGATGAACGAAGCCGTGTCGGTCGGTCGCCGGCACGGCTTGGCCGTGCACCTCGACGGGGCCCGCATGTGGAACGCCGTCGTCGATCTCGGCACGACCGGAGGCGAGCTCGCGGCGCCGTTCGACTCCGTCTCGCTCTGCCTCTCGAAGGGCCTGGGCGCACCGGTCGGGTCGGTGCTCAGCGGATCGAGCGCGTTCATCCGCGAGGCACGGCACTGGCGCAAGATGCTCGGCGGCGGACTCCGCCAGGCCGGCGTGCTGGCGGCAGCCGGACTCCACGCCCTCGACCACCACGTCGACCGCCTGGCCGACGACCACGCCAACGCAGCCCGCCTGGCCGCCGGTCTCGAAGCCATCCCGAAGGTCACCGTGCACGCGCAGAACACCAACATGGTGTTCGCCTCGATCGCCGATGCTCCGGCTGATCTGCAGACCCTGCTGGCCGATGCCGGCATCATCACCCGGATCTCGGGCGGGGCCGACGGCACGGCAGGCGCCCGGCTCGTGACCCATCTCGACGTCAGCGGCGACGATGTCGAACGAGCCGTCGACGCATTCGCCACCACGCTCGCCTGACGGCGCCCGTTCGCCGACCTTCACCTGTTGGTAGAGTGCGCACGAGTCGAGACAGAGGTGCGATGATGATCAACGGCTATCTGGACCCCGCATCGGGGAGCGCGATCATCGGCGCGGTCGCGGCTGGTGCTGCCGGGGCCGGCGTCGCCGCCAGGACGATGATGGCCAAGATGCGCCTGAAGAAGCGCCCGGCTGATGGTCCGGCGCTCGACGAAGAACCCTCCGTCGTCGACGAACCGACGCAGTGAACGACGCGGGACCCCCGCCCGAGGCCGCGAGTTCCGACCCGAAATACGACGCCGGCTCCTTTCGCGATCCGTCGTCGCGCGTCTGGCGGGATGGTGAACACATCCGCCGCGGGCTCGACGCCACCGCTGCCACCGACTTCGAGACGGTCGCCGCATCGCGTTTCTTCACGTCGGCGATGGTCGACGGATCGATCGTGGGCACACGGACCGTCGAAGGGGCGAGCCCCGACGGCCGCGAGTGGGCCACCGTGCTCGAGCACGACCGCATCCCCGTCATCACCTATCCCCACGAGTGGTCGTTCACGATGCTGCAGGACGCGGCGCTGCTGACCCTGCGCCTCGTGCGGGCGGCCATCGACGAGGACATCACCACCAAGGACGCCACCGCCTACAACGTGCAGTTCGTGGGCGCACGGCCGGTGTTCATCGACGTTCCGTCGTTCGAGCCGTATCGGCCCGGCGAGGCCTGGTGGGGCTATCGACAGTTCTGCCAGATGTTCCTGTTCCCACTCATGTTCACGGCCTACAAGGACCTCCCTCATCAGCCATGGATGCGCGGCGCGGTCGATGGCATCACACCTGAACATGCACGGCGCGTGCTCGAAGGGCGCCGGGCCGGGCACAAGGGCTTCCTCAGCCACGTGTGGCTCCACGCCAAGGCCGACGCCAAGTTCACCGACAGCTCGGCCGACACCGTCGACGAGATGAAGAAGGCCGGCTACAAGAAGGAGCTCTACGTCGCCACGATCGACCGGCTCATTGCACTGGTCGAAGGCCTCGAGTGGGGTCGCTCCGAGTCGACCTGGGGCAACTACTCCCAGCGAGGCCACTACCAGTCGAAAGAGCTGCTCCTGAAGGCCGACTTCGTCCGCCGGGTCGCCGGCCAGTCGGCCCGTGACCAGGTGTGGGACATCGGCGCCAACGACGGCATGTTCAGCCGGATCGCGGCCGAACACAGCACCACGGTGCTCGCGATGGACGCCGACGACCTCGTGGTCGACCGTCTCTACCGCGAGCTGCGGGCCGACGGCACGACCGGCATCGTGCCGATGTACATGAACTTCGCCGACCCGTCACCGGGCATCGGCTGGAACGGCACCGAGCGGCCACCGCTCCCCGCCCGCTCGCAACCCGACCTGATCCTCGCCCTTGCCGTCATCCATCACCTGGCCCTCACCCACAACGTCCCGACGTCAGCCGTCCTCGACAACTTCGCGTCCCTCGACAGCGAGGTCGTGCTCGAGATCCCGACGGAGAACGACCAGATGGTGAAGACGCTCATGCGCCACAAGCGGGCGGGCACCCACGACGCCTACACGCTCGCCGCAATCGAGTCGCAGATCGCCGACCGCTTCGAGGTCCGCAGCCGAGAAGAACTCCCCGGCGGGTCACGGGTGATCTTCCACCTCACCCCCCGCCAGTAGACCCGTCCCATACCTTCTGGGGTCAGGCACCCGCAGCTTCTCCCCACCGAGAAAGTACGGGTGCCTGACCCCAGAAGACTCAACGATCGGTTGGACCACGTAGGATCCTGGTCTTGCCGTACATCGAGCCGAACAGCAACCGTCCGTCGTCGTCGACGGTGACGCCGGCGCCGATGGTGTTGAACTTCGAGCCACCGAGAACGAAGTGGAAGGCCGACTCACCGGTCTCCCAATCGGCCGCTTCGATCGTCCACTTGCCGTCGCGGACACCGCACGTGTAGACGAGTCCACTCTCCTCGGCGACGAATGGCACCGAGTTGGGCGACGAGATGTCGAGGTTGACCCAGGCCTGCGAGAACTCCCGGGCCGCCGGGTCCCACGCGTACTTGTGCATGCCGTGCGGCGTGTACTCCGGCTTGTGGCCGAGCATGAAGCACAGCATCCGCACGCCCTGGCCGGGGAAGCCCTCGGGTATCGATGCGGGTTCGTTGTTCACGGTCATCGCGCCATAGCCCGACACGGTGATGGACTGCTCGGTCTGGATCGTGGGCAGATCGGGGTCGCCCATGTTGGCCGGACCGATGCCCGCGATGCGCCGGTGCGGCGCGTTGGGGAGCTGCTCCCAGTCGCCGGGGATGTCGTCACGCCAAGCGAGGGTGATGTTGACGACTTCGTCGCCGTCGCCGAACACCACGAACCGGTCCTCGTCGGGGCCGAACCCCATGAGTGACGGGGTGGTTCCCGATCCGGTGCCGCCACCGTTGCGGTACGGAATCGTCCAGCAGCCGTGCGCTTCGTCGTCGGTCAGTTCGGTGCCGGTCCAGCGGAGCTTGTGGTGATGATCGTTGGACGAGCAGTAGATCGCGTTGTCCTCGTCGACGCACATGCTCGTGCGCATCCATCCGTAGCCGACCCGGCCGGCCGCTTCCTTCTCCGCGCAGTACTCCTCGGCCTCCTCGGCTCCGCCCCGCACCTGGATCGCGTGGTACTCACTGAAGTCGCGGGACAGCACGACGATCCAGCCCCGGTCGGTCGACATCACCAGCCAACCGTCGAACGTGAGGTTCATCCCGACGAACGCGCCGGTGATGTGGTCGGGCTTGTACCAGCGGTCGCGCTCGACGATCGCCGACCCGCGATCGCTCGGGTCGGTCTCGACATAGGCGACGGCGTGGTCCTTGCGACCGAGGAAGAGCGTGTGGTCGCAGTCGAGCAGCGAGTAGACGCCGTCGAGGCCGGTCATGTACTTCATCGACAGCTCGATGGCGTGTTCGATCGCCTCCCAGCCGTCCTTGGTGTCGAGGCCGACCAGGTTGACCTCGAGTTCGGCCTGGGGGCTGCGACCCTCACCGCCGACGATCTCGTGATCGGCCAGGATCTCGAGGGTGTCGTAGTCGAGCTTGACGATGTTCTGGCGGCCGTTGGACCAGATCGTCCGCTTGCCGTCGGGGTACGGCCCCGAAATCAGCCCGCCGAAGTGGCATGGGCCAAGCCACGCGTACTGCAGGTCGGCGGCCTCGTCGAGCACCTCGGTCGGACCTTCGGGTCCGCGCCACGGCACGTTGTCCTGCTGGTCACTCCGACCGTGCGCGACCCCATACGACGAGTCGGCGAGGAAGTGGTTGGTCGGTCCGTTGTTCATCTCGACGCGACTCACTCGGCGAAGGGCTCGGCGAAGAAGCCGACGCGATGCACGACCCGGCGACCCTCGAAGTCGTTGATGGCGTAGTGCTGGGTGCAGCGGTTGTCCCAGATCACCACGTCTCCCTCGTCCCAGGTGTGGCGATACGTGAAGTCAGGACGCTGCACGTGACGCTTCAGGAACGGGAGGATCGCGTCGCTCTCGTCGGGCGGCAGGTTGACGATGCCGCGCGTGAAGATGTCGTTGACGTAGATCGATTTGCGGCCGGTGACCGGGTGGGTGCGGATGACCGGGTGGACGGACGCCACCGACTCGTTGATCTCGTGCCGGGCTCGGCGGTTCGCGAGGAGCGTCTTCATCCCGTTGGACAGCGCATCGTAGGCCGCTTCGGTGTTGGTCCACATCGTGTCGCCACCGACGGGCGGCTTGATCTGCATGGAGAGCACCGCGCCCGAGACGGGGTTCTCGACGAAGGTCTCGTCGGCGTGCCACTTGTCGGCCTTGTACCCACCGGCGCTGTCGAAGACGCAGACCAGCTCGTGGTCGGGATGCCGGGGGTTCTGGGGTTGGGGAGGCTCGGGTTGACCGAAGACCGACGCCAGCGCGATCTGCTGTTCGGGCGTGGGCGAGGCCGAGCGCATCACGAGCACGCCGTGTTCGGGAAGCGCAGCCCGGAGCTGGGCCTGCAAGCCGTCGTCGGCGAGCAGCGCCGCGAGCGGTGTCTGCACTTCCGCCGCGAGTCGTCCGCTGAGCGGACGGAGCTCGAGGCCGGTGGTGGTGTCGGTCGTGTTCATGGCGGTCACCTCGTGACGGGAGACGTGGGGACACCGGCGACGAAGCCGGCACTGGACGGGGAACCTTCGACCCGCTCGAACCCCTCGACGAGGTCGCGGATCAGTCGATCGACGTCGCCGAGATCGAGACCGTCGAAGGCGCGACTCACCCGGGCGACGACGGCGGCGACGATGCGGTCGTGGGCGACGGCCCCCGCATCGGTCAGCTCGACGAGTCGACCCCGGCCGTCGGTCGGATCGGCGACACGAACGACATGGGCATCGGTCTCGAGGCGGCGAAGCGTGGCGGTCAGGCCTCCGCTCGTCTGGACGACGAACGCGGCGATGTCGGACGGACTGGCCGACCGGCTCGGGCGGTGGGCCAGCAGGGCCATCACCCGCAGTTCGGCCGGCGTGATCCCGTGCGCCGCACAGACGTCGGCGACCGCGGCCTCGTTGAGCCTCGAGAGGCGCCCGAGCAAGAGGGTCATCGTGGTGAGATCAGCGCGGGGAGGCGTGGCCATTCCCGGCAAGGTATCTTTGCAGAAAGCTTTCTGTCAAACTTCAGGTGGCGGTCGGCATGTCGAAACTCGCCGCCGGCGTGCCTGCGTCGGGCCAACGAACGGTGACCGCCTTACCCCGGGTGTAGAAGTCGACGCCCTCGGGGCCGTGGATGTGGCGCTCGCCGAAGAGGGAGTCCTTCCACCCACCGAAGCTGTAGTACGCCATGGGCACCGGGACCGGAACGTTGACCCCGATCATGCCGACGTCGACACCTCGCACGAAGCGGCGGGCCGCGCCGCCCGAGTTCGTGAACACCGCGGTGCCGTTGCCGTAGGGGTTCGCGTTGATGAGCGCGATCGCGTCGTCGACGGTGTCGGCCCGCATGACCGAGAGCACCGGACCGAACAGCTCGTTGTTGTAGACGTCCATCTCGGTCGTCACCCGATCGACCACCGTCGGACCGACGAAGAACCCGTCTTCGTGACCGGGCACGACGAGGCCGCGCCCGTCGACGAGCAGATCGGCGCCCTGGGCCTCGCTCCCGTCGATGAAGCCGACGATGCGGTCCCGTGACTCCGCGGTGATGATCGGACCCATCTCACTCTCAGGGTCACGACCCGACCCCACGCGCACGGCGTTCGCCTGAGCCTCCACGTAGGGCAGCAACTGATCAGCGGCGGAGCCGACGGCGACGGCCGCTGAGATCGCCATGCACCGCTCCCCCGCCGATCCGAATGCCGCCGAGGCGAGGTGCTGCGATGCGAACTCCATGTCGGCGTCGGGGAGCACGATGGCATGGTTCTTCGCCCCGCCGAGCGCCTGCACCCGCTTGCCGTTCGCGGTCGCCCGCTCGTGGACGTACCGGGCGATCGGGGTCGACCCGACGAAGGACACCGCGGCCACGTCGGGATGGTCGAGGAGTGCGTCGACCGCGACCTTGTCGCCGTGCACCACATTCAAGACGCCGGCCGGAAGCCCCGCCTCTGCCCACATCTCGGCCATCAGCACCGACGATGACGGGTCACGCTCGCTCGGCTTCAGCACGAACGTGTTGCCGCAAGCGATGGCGATCGGGAACATCCACATGGGCACCATGGCCGGGAAGTTGAACGGGGTGATCCCGGCGCACACCCCCAGGGGCTCGCGGAAGGAGTAGGCATCGACGTCGCTCGAGACCTGGTCCGAGTAGCCACCCTTCAGCAGCGAGGGGATGCCACACGCGAACTCGATGATCTCGAGCCCCCGCTGCACTTCACCCGCGGCGTCGGACAGAACCTTGCCGTGTTCGTCGGTGATCAGCCCGGCGATCTCATCGGCCCGACGACTGACGATCTCCCGGAAGGCGAAGAGGGCCTTCGTCCGCACGCTCAACGAGGTCTGTGACCAGCTCTCGAACGCCGCAGCCGCAGCGCCCACGGCCGCGTCGACATCACCGGCCGTCGCCAATCGGACCTCGGCCTGCTGGGCTCCGGTGGCCGGGTCCCAGATCGCCGCGGCACGCGTCGACTCCCCATCGCTCGTCGCTCCGTCGATCCAGTGGCTGACTGTTCTCATGACGCCTCCATCGGCTCGTCTTCCCCACAACACGGACGTCAGGCACGACACGCTCGAGAAGCGAGTCTCGGGGGACGTCGCTCGGCGGCAGCCGGCCCTATTGTCGGCCCTCATGATCGTGGGATTCGACATTGGCGGCACCAACGCCCGAGCACTCCTGATCGACGAATCGACCCACGAGGTGATCGACCGCGCTCGGGCATCGAGTGCCGGCGAGGCGCCGGTCGTCCTGTCCACGCTCCTCGACCTGGTCGACGAACTCGTGACGCGCAACGAGACGACGGTGGACGCAGTCGGCGTCGGTGTCGCGGGGCTTGCGACTCGCGACGGCATCGTCCGCTACTCACCCAATCTCCCCGACCTGGTCGAGTACCCACTCGGCCGTGAACTCGGCGCCTCCCTGGGCATCCCCGTGACCGTCGCCAACGACGCGTCCGCGGCCACCTGGGCCGAGGCGAAGCTCGGCAGCGGCCGAGGGGCCGACGACTTCGTATTCGTGTCCCTCGGCACGGGAATCGGCGCCGGGTTCGTGGTCGACGGGCGACTCGTGACCGGCGGCAACGGCTTCGCCGGCGAGGCCGGCCACATGGTCATCGAGGTGAGTGGCCCCGCCCACATCACCGGTCAGCGCGGCCCTTGGGAGTACTTCGCCTCCGGGTCGGCGCTCGGCCGCCAGGGCCGGGAGGCCGCCGGGGCGGGCCGACTCGATGCGGCGACCGCGCTCGCCGGCTCGGTCGATGCCATCACCGGACTCCACGTCGCCGACGCACTCGCCGCCGGAGACGACGACGCAGCTCGCGTCTTCGAAGAGTTCTGCCGGTGGGTCGCCGTGGGATGCGCCAACCTCGTCATGGTCCTCGATCCGGCGCGCATCGTCATCGGCGGCGGCTTGAGCGGCATCGGCCGCCCGCTGGCCGACGGCGTGGCCGCGTGGATGCCCGAGGTCACGCTCGGCTCGGCTCATCGACCACCGGTCGAGATCCGCATGGCCGAACTCGGCGACGAGGCCGGTGCACTGGGCGCCGCCCTTCTGGTCCTCGACGAGATCTGAGCGCCGAGACAGCCACCTCAGCCTTCGGTCCTCAGTTCTCGGGCCGCTTGGCCCGACTCGGGCTGACCCGCGGCGGCTCGTTCGGCTGCTTCGGGTAGACGGGCGGCCAGGGCGCATCCATCAGCCCGTCCGACCAGTCGCGTTCGTGCCACTCGAGCAATGGTTCGATCGATTGGAGTTCGTCGTCGACGGTCGCCCACGCATCGCCGTCGGCGGCCAGGCGGGCGGGCACGGTGGCCAGCGTGAGCTCCTCGGGTTCGACGGTCGCCACCTCGTCCCAGGTGATCGGGGTCGACACCTGTCCACCGACCCGGGGCCGCACCGACCACGTGCCGAACACGGTCTTGTGGGGCGCGTTCTGGTTGAAGTCGACGAACACCCGTTCACCGCGCTCCTCCTTCCACCACTCGCAGGTGAGGAGCGCCGGCGAGCGGCGTTGCAGCTCACGCGCCAGCGCCACGGCGGCGTAGCGCACCTGGTAGCTGTCCCAACGCGGCTCGAGCCGGACGTAGATGTGGATGCCCTTCGAACCCGAGGTCTTGGCGAACCCGACGATGCCGAGTTCGTCGAGCACCGCCTTCACCTCGTAGGCCGCAGCTCGTACGTCGTCGAAGGTGGTCCCCGGCTGGGGGTCGAGATCGATCCGGAGTTCGTCGGCGTGGGCCGGGTCGTCGGCCCGGTACGGCCACACGTGGAAGCCCAGGCACCCCATGTTGACGGCCCACACGATGTGGGCCATGTCGTGGGCGATCAGCGCGTTCGGCGTCGTGCCGTTGGGGGTGCTCACCACCGTCGTCTGCAACCACTCGGGCGCCCCCTTCTGCACCCGCTTCTGGAAGAAGGACTTGCCCCGAGCCCCGTCGGGGTAGCGCTCGAGCAGGAGCGGCCGACCGCCCACCACCCGCATGAAGGGTTCGGCGACCGCGAGGTAGTACCGGACGAGATCGAGCTTGGTCTCGCCCCGTTTCGGGAAGAAGACCTTGTCAGGGCTCGTGACCCGGACCTCACGTCCGTCGACGTCGAGGAGCACAGGATCGCCGGCCATGGGGCGAACGCTACTTCCCGGGAGGCCGCCGCTCGACCGCGAGGCTGAGCGCGCCGCCGGCGACCATGAGACTCCCTCCGACCACTCCCAGCACCCCGAACGACCAGACCGACACGAGTGCGCCGCCGAACAGCGGCCCGATGGCGCGGCCGGCAGCCATCGCCGCCTGGGCATCACCGGCTCGTTCGGCCGGATGGGCGGACCGTTCCGCGAGCAGGGTGTAGAGGCCGGGAACGCCGGCCCAGAAGGCGAAACCCCACACGGCGAGGACCGGCCATGCCATCCACGGCTCGGTGATGAGGGGAAGCGTCACCGCGCAGGCCCCGGTCACCCCGAGCCACAGGCCGGAGAAGGGCCGACGGCCCCGCCACCGAGACGACGGCACGCTCGCCAGGGCGTTGGCGGCGTAGACCAGCGACAGCACCCCGGGGCTGATGCCGACCTCCTCGATGAGGATGACCCCGCTGAACACGAACACCGCCGAACCCCCGAGTGTGAGCAGGACGAGGGCGACGATGAGCGTGATCGCCTGCGGCACCGCGCGCGTCCGGTGACCGACAGGCGCCGAGTCGCCGACCGCGAAGTCCGGCGTGAACAGCAGCGGGATCAAGCCGGCCACGGTGAGCACACCGAAGACCCAGCGGTCGTCACCGGCCTCGAGCAGGACGCCGAAGAGCGGCGCCGCGACCACACCGGCGACCGGGCCCACGACGGCGATGTCGCCCTGTCGGTCCTCGTCGCCGAACACCTGTGACCAGGCCAACCAGGTGAGCACGCCGAGCGAGAGCCCGGACAGCCCCCGCACGGCCACGAAGAGGGCGAAGCCATCGACGACCACGCTCGTGGCGTTGGCCGCGGCCAGCACGAGCAGCGCCAACCGGAACACACGCCCACTCGGGACCATGAACCGTCCGGCGGCCCAGGAGGCCACGACGAACATGCCGAGTTGGGCAGCCGAGAAGATGCCCGCCGTGCCGGCGCCGACCTCGAAGCGGTCGGCGATGGCCGACAACGAGATCGGGGTGGCGATGAAGACCGCAGTCGAGACCGCGGCCGCCATGAGCAGGCCCGGGGCGGTGCCGATGCGGGCGACACGGAGGAGCCGAATCGGGACCTGCACCGGGCAAGCCTAGAGCGCCGAGCCTCGACGCCAGCGGGATTCAGGCGCCGGGCTTGAACACCATGAGGTAGAGGGTGATCAGGAACATCACCGTGATCAGCTGGCCGCCCAGGGCGACGGTCTTCACCGAACTCTCGTCGCCGGCCGCGACGGCCTTCTCGCCCTTCAGGATCATGCCGTGGAGGACACCGTTCATGGCGATCCACAGCACCACCGACGGCCACACCCAGCTGTCGCTGACCGAGATGAAGAGTTCGTCGTTGGCGTCCTTGCCCGACATGCCGGCCACACCGAATCCCAGCAGGCCGCCGACGATCAGGGCGGCGCCGTAGATGCGCATTCCCCGCTGCGCGATGCCCGAGAAGATCCGCTGGCGGGCGTCGGGCATGCCACGCGTGTCGTTGTCGATGAACGGATGGACGAACGCCGGAGCGAAGGCCACGAACATCGCGAGGATGTGGAGCAGCAACATGATGTTGTACGGCGTGTCACCGATGTCAGCGAGAAGCATGGGGGCGACTGTAGTCGCGCCGGGGTCGCGGGCTGCCAGACGTGCATCCGCACGCCGGGGCCGGGCCGTAGAGACCGACATGGCGCGCTACACGACTTCCATCCGCTGCGATCTGCCGCCGGCCGAGGCCTTCTCGCTGGTCGCCGATCTCGCCAATCTCGAGCAGTGGGACCCCGGGGTGGTGTCCTCCGTACAGACGATGGGCGTCGGCCCGGGCCCGCTGGCGGAATACGACGTGACCATCTCGACCGGTCAGATGACCTTGCGCTACGTCACCACCGACTTCTCGGGGCCCCGCTCCGTGACCTACAAGGCGAACGCGCCCCTGTTCACGTCCGTCGACGTCATCTCGGTGAGGCCCGCCGATACCGGATCGGTCGTCACCTACGACGCGACGCTGCGCATGCCGCTCTTCCTCCGACTCGGCGATCCGCTGCTGCGCCTCGTCTTCCGTCGAGTGGGCGACGCCGCCGCCGGTGGCCTGCGCACGATGCTCGACGGGCAGTTCGTCTCATGAGCCTCGCGGCGCGGATCGTCGATCGCGCCCTCGAACTTCCGATCGCGCCCAGCTTCACCCGGGTCGGCTACCGGGTCCGACGGGCCCTCTTCGACTGGGACGACCTCGACGAATTCGACGGCTCCGGGAAGACGGTCGTGTTGACCGGCGCCACCTCAGGCCTCGGGCTCGCCGCCGCCCAACGCCTCGCCGATGCCGATGCGACCCTCGTGATCATCGGCCGCAACCCCGACAAGACCGAGCGCGTGCGCCACGATCTCTCCGCCGGCGGAGCCGACGTCTCCGCCGTCATCGCCGACATGGGCGATCTCGATCAGGTGCGCCGAGCCGTCGAGGAGATCCTCGCCTCCCATCCACGGATCGATGCGCTCCTGCACAACGCCGGTGCCCTCAGCGCCGACTACACCGACAACAACGCCGGCATCGAGCTGACCGTTGCGAGCCAGGTGATCGGGCCGTTCCTCATGACGAACCTGCTCCTCGATGCACTCGACCCCGACGGCCGGGTGATCACCATGTCGTCCGGCGGCATGTATTCGAGTCCCCTCCGCATCGACGGCCTGCAGATGAACGAGGCCGACTATGGCGGCACCGAGCAGTACGCCAGGGCGAAACGGGCCCAGGTGACGCTCAACGAGCTGTGGCCGGAGCGGATACCCGGGCGCAGGATCGGCTTCCACGCGGTGCATCCGGGCTGGGCCGACACCCCCGGGGTCGAGGAGGCACTGCCCACATTTCGCAAGATCGTCGGGCCGGCGCTGCGCACGCCCGACGAGGGGGCCGACACCATGGTCTGGCTCGCCCTCGCCGACGACCTCGGCGATGCGCCCAACGGCAGCTTCTGGCTCGACCGGGCGCCCCGTCCGATCCATCGCCTGCCCTCGACGAAGCGGTCCGACACCGCCGAACGCCGCGAGGCGCTGTGGGAGCTCGTTCGCGACTTGGCCGGCACCGACTGAACGGGGTCGGCGGCCGCGCAGAAACTTGGGGCGAGCGGCTAACCCAGCCGTAGGCTGACCGACATGCCCGAGTACCGCTCCCGCACCACCACCCACGGCCGCAACATGGCCGGCGCCCGCGCCCTGTGGCGCGCCACCGGCATGGGCGACGACGACTTCGACAAGCCGATCATCGCCATTTCCAACTCGTTCACCCAGTTCGTGCCCGGCCACGTCCACCTGAAGGATCTCGGCCAGCTCGTGGCCCGGGAGATCGAGCAGGCCGGTGGCGTGGCGAAGGAGTTCAACACCATCGCCGTCGACGACGGCATCGCGATGGGCCACGGCGGAATGCTCTACAGCCTCCCCAGCCGCGACCTCATCTCCGACTCCGTCGAATACATGGTCAACGCCCACTGCGCCGACGCGCTCGTGTGCATCTCGAACTGCGACAAGATCACTCCGGGCATGCTCAACGCGGCGATGCGGCTCAACATCCCGACGATCTTCGTCAGCGGCGGACCGATGGAAGCCGGGAAGACCAAGCTCGCCGGGGTCAGCGTCAAGCTCGACCTGATCAACCCGATGATCAGCGCCGGCGACAGCTCGGTGAGCGACGAGGACCTCCTCGAGATGGAACGCTCGGCCTGCCCCACCTGCGGCTCCTGCTCGGGCATGTTCACCGCCAACTCGATGAACTGCCTGACCGAGGCACTCGGGCTGTCGCTGCCCGGCAACGGCACCGTCGTCGCGACCCACGCCGACCGCGAGCAACTCTTCCTCGAAGCGGGCCGCCGAATCGTCGATCTCGCCCGCCGCCACTACGAGAAGGACGACGAGTCGGTGCTGCCTCGGTCCATCGCGACGAAGGCCGCCTTCGAGAACGCGATGACACTCGACATCGCGATGGGCGGCTCGACCAACACCGTGCTGCACATCCTCGCCGCGGCCCACGAAGGCGGCATCGACTTCACGATGGCCGACGTCGACCGGCTCAGCCGCCAGTCGCCCAACATCTGCAAGGTGGCGCCGAGCACCGACGAGTACCACGTCGAAGACGTGCACCGGGCGGGCGGCATCATGGGCATCCTCGGCGAACTCGACCGGGGCAACCTCCTCGACACGAGCCTGCCGACCGTGCACAGCGAGTCACTCGGCGCCGCGCTCGATCAGTGGGACGTCATGCGCGACCCGTCCGACGAGGTGGTCGAGTTCTACCGCGCCGGCCCGGCCGGTATCCCCACCCAGGTGGCCTTCAGCCAGGCCGAGCGGTGGCCCGACCTCGACGTCGACCGCGAGCGGGGCTGCATCCGCACCGTCGAGAAGCCCTACAGCGCCGACGGAGGGCTCGCCGTGTTGTTCGGCAACATCGCCGAGAAGGGGTGCATCGTCAAGACGGCCGGGGTCGACGAATCGATCCACGTGTTCTCGGGCCCGGTCCGGGTCTTCGAGAGCCAGGATGCCGCCTGCGACGCGATTCTCGACGAAGCCGACATCCAGGCGGGCGACGTGGTCGTCGTCCGCTACGAGGGCCCGAAGGGCGGGCCCGGCATGCAGGAGATGCTGTATCCCACCTCCTACATCAAGAGCCGTGGCCTCGGGAAGGAGTGCGCACTCCTCACGGACGGGCGCTTCTCCGGTGGCACCTCCGGTCTCTCGATCGGTCACGCCTCACCCGAGGCGGCCGAAGGCGGCGCGATCGCGCTGGTGGAAGACGGCGACATCATCGACATCGACATCCCCAACCGCACCATCAACCTGCGCGTCTCCGACGACGAACTCGCGGCCCGGCGGGCCGCGATGGAGGCCAGCGGCGCCGATGCATGGCGGCCGGTCGGGCGGGATCGTGTGGTCTCGGCCGCGCTCCAGGCCTATGCCGCCATGACCACGTCGGCCGACCGCGGCGCCGTTCGCGACGTGAGCCAGATCAGACGCTGACATGACCAACGACCACCGGTCGGCGCGCGGCCCCGAGGCGGTTCGACGCGCACTGATCGACTCGGCGAAGGCGCTGATGACCATGCGGTCACCCCGTCAGATCAGCGGACGCGAGCTGGCCCAGCACGCCGGGGTCAACTACGGGCTCATCCATCACTACTTCGGCACCAAGGACAACGTGTTCGTCGAAGCCGTGGCGGAGGCCACGGAGGCGATGGGTCGACGCTGGGACACCGGCGGGATGTTGCCGGTCAACACGTCAGACGACGCCGCGAGTTACCGGACGTTCGCCATGCTCGAGACCGCCGCCACCGACAATCCGGTCCAGAGCCTCGTCGCCCGCATCGTCGCCGGCCAGGCGAAGCTCACCGATCGTGACCCCACCGACCCGACGCTGTTGGCCGAGGTCGCGATCGCCACTGCGCTGCAGTTCGGCTGGGGTGCGTTCGAGTCCGAGATCGTCGCCGCCCTCGAGGAGTTCGGCGCAGAGCAGGACGATCTCCGAGCACACGTCGCCGAGCTCTCGATGCGTTTGCGACCAGACTCCTGAGTCCGAACCACACCACCGTCCGCAGCGATCGTTCGGTCATCGCGTTCCTCGCGTTCCTGAGCATGATCCTGGCGTTCGGGATCGATTCGTCGCTGCCCGCGTTCGACGAGCTCCGCGACGAGTTCGACCTGCGGGCGGGGTCCGGCGAGGTCTCGCTGATCGTGACCGCCTACTTCCTCGGCATGGCCGCCGGTCAGCTGGTGTGGGGCCTGTCGTCGGATCGCACCGGCCGACGACGGGCGCTGCTCGCCGGACTGGCGCTCTACGGCGTCGGCGCGGCCGGGGCCGCAGCCGCCGGTTCGATGACCGCGATGCTCATCGCCCGGTTCGTCTGGGGTCTCGGCGCCGCCGCGCCGAGCGTCTTGCGCAACTCGATCGCCCGCGATCTCTACAGCGGCGACCGACTGGCCCGCATCACCTCGCTGACGATGGCCATCTTCCTGATCGGCCCGGCGATCGCCCCCTCGATCGGGGAACTCATCCTCCTCACCGGCAATTGGCGGCTGGTCTTCGCCGCCGCCGTGCCACTGGCCATGGTCGGCATCGCCTGGACGGTCCGCTTCGGCGAGACGATGGACCCGGCCAACGTCCGCCCGCTCGACCTCGCGACGATCCGCCGGGGCGCGGCCGCGTTCTTCGGATCGCGCACCGCATTCGGCTACTCGATGGCCGTCACCCTCGGGTCGGCCGCCTTCTTCGTGTATCTCGGGAGTGGGCAGCCGATCGTCGACGAGGTCTACGGCTACGGCGACTGGTTCGCTCTCGTCTTCATGTTCACGGCCGCCGGGATCGGGCTGACCGTGTGGACCAGCAGCCGCTACATCAGCCGGTTCGGCGCCGACGCGGTCGGGGCCACGGCCAACGCCGTCATGGTGGGCACCGGCGCGATCTTCCTGGCGACGTGCCTGCTCACCGACGGCCGGCCGCCGTTCGCGCTCTGGATCGCCTTCACCACCGTCTTCGGATCGTTCACCACGGTCTCGACCCCGGCGTTCATCGCGCTGGCCATGACTCCGATGGCGAAGATCGCGGGAACAGCGTCGGCGCTCAACGGTGTGCTCACCATCGGTGTCGCGTCGCTGCTGGCGGTGGTCTTCGACCGCATGATCGACGACACGGTCACGCCGATGGCCGCGGGCTTCCTGGTCTACGCATCGCTCGCCTTCGTCGCGGCCCGCTGGGCCCGCGGCGGCTCGCGCGAGATCGTCGAGCCCGACACCGCCTGATTCCCCGGCCACGGTCGCCTACGGTGCCGGACGTGAGCGACGAACTCTGGGACTGCGCGGCGCCCCTCCTCGCCGAGGGCGCGATCGAAGAGGGAACGATCATGGGTGGCCCGTGTGTGCGGGCGGCCGGCGAGTTCGTGGGCATGCCGCACCACAAGGGCCCGGGCATCGTCGTGAAGCTGCCACGGGAGCGGGTCGACGAGCTCATCGCGTCGGGCCAGGGCGCGTCGTTCGCGCCGGCCGGCAAGGTCTTCCGGGAGTGGGTCCTGGTCGAAGCCTTCGACGAGGCGCAGTGGACCGATCTCCTGCGCGAGTCGGTCTCGTTCGTCGCTCCGTGACGTGATCTGGCCGCTCGCCGTCGCGCCCCTGGCGTTCATCGCGGCATGGTTGTTCGACCGCCGCCGGCGGGTCTACGCCGACCTCGGCACCACGCCCGCGGCGGCGGTGTACGCCGGACGCAACGAGGTCAAGGGGCGGGCGTGGCACGAGGCCCCGCTCCGATCCCACCTGTCGGGCACCCCGTCGGTGTGGTGGACCTATCGGCTCGAAGAGGAACGCCGCCACACGAGGACGGTCACCGAAACCGACAGCAAGGGACGAACGACCACACGGACCGAGACCTACACCCAGTGGCACGAGATCGACACCGCGTCGGGCGCCCATGAGCGCGTGCAGGTCGTGGACGACAGCGGCGCGGTCGAGGTCGTGCTCGCGAAGGCCTCGATCACCCCACGCACCCTGGTGAGCGAAGTCTTCCGCGACGCCGAGGAGAAGGGCTTCCTGGCCCGCCTCGTGAGCCTCGACGACCGAACCGGCCGCTACCGCCGAACCGAGACGGCGATCGCAGTGGGCGACGCCCTCTTCATCGTGGGCGACGCGTCGTTCCCCGGCGACGCGTCGGTCCCGCGGATCGACCATGGGCGGCCCTTCGTCGTCTCGACCCGCCCGGAGGAGTCCCATCGCCGACGAGCCGGCGTCGCCGTACCGATCCTGCTCGTGATCGGGGTGGCGTTCGCGCTGTGGGGGGCCGACGGTGTCGACTCACCGCTCGCGCTGCCGATCACGATCGTCGGGTTGGCCCTCCTGCTCCTCTCGGCCGTGTCGCTCATCGTCTACAACCAACTCCAGTCGTATGTGCAGAGTGCCGCCCGGGCCTGGAGCCTCGTGGACGTGCAGTTGGCCAGGCGCCGCGATCTGATCCCCGCGCTCGAGTCGGTCACCAAGGCCGCGATCGCCCATGAGCGACTGACCCAGGAGACGGTTGCGGTCGCACGGTCGAGCGTGGTCGGCGATATCCCGGATGCGGCAACGATCGCCGCGGCCGATGCCGCCGTGCGGACCCAGACCGAGCAGCTCGTCCAGCTGGTCGCGGTGATCGAGGCACACCCGGAACTCCGGACCGACACGACGACGCTCCGTCTCCAGCACGAGCTCGCCGACACCGAGAACCGCATCGCCGGGACACGGACGTTCTACAACGAGACGGTCACGCTGCTGCGCGACAAGAGGCGCACCTTTCCGGGCGTGCTCATCGCCCGGTTCGCCGATCCTCGCCGGTTCGCCCTGTTCGATGCCGACGGGTTCGAGCGGACCGTGCCGTCCATCGCCTACGACTTCGGTGATGTCGATCCCGCAGGGTGACCGGTGAGCAACGCCGCAGCCGCGCCGCCGATCAGGTCTCGGTTCCGAGCCAGTCGATCAGCGCCTGCACGCTCGCGCCTGGCCGTCCGGATGGCCAGGTGACGTAGTAGCCACGCGACGAGCGCGCCTCGGGGCCGACGATCTCGAGCGCACCGCCGTCGACGTACTCGTCGATCAGCGGCCGCCACCCGAGGGCGACGCCATGACCGAGCAGCGCCCGCTGCAGCACCATCGGGTAGTTGTGGAACAGGACCCGGCCCGGTGAACGCCGAAGGGTGATGCCGAAGTTGGCGAGCCATCCCGACCAGGTCATCCACGGTCGATCACCGTCGTCCATGTGGACGAACGGTGCCTCGTACACGTCGGCTGCGGAGCTCGCAGCCGTGAGACCGAACTCCGCCGCCACCGCCGGCGCCGCGACGGGGACGACGACCTCGGGGAAAAGGAGGCGGCTGTCGAGCCCGGGGAAGTCGCCGGTACCGACGCGAATCGCCGCATCGAAGGCGCCGTCAGCCAGTTCCTGGTCACGGTCGAAGAGCCACAATCGGAGATCGAGATCGCCGAGCACGTCGTTGAGCTGTTCGAGACGCGGCATGAGCATCAGCTGTGCGATGCCCGGATGGGACGCGAGCACGAAGGTCCCCACGTGCTCGGCGAGCTCCTCGAGGCCGGCCTCGATCTCCTCGAACCCGGCGACCACGTGATCCCGGAGCCGTGTGCCCGCCTCCGTGAGTTCGCTGCGGTTCGATGTCCGGGTGAAGAGATCGACGCCGACGGCGCGCTCCAGCGCACGGATCTGACGGGTGACCGCGGGCTGGGTCATGCCCAGTTCGGCCCCGGCGCGGGTGAAACTCCCGAGTCGCCCCGCCGCCTCGAACACCGCCAGGCGTTGCAGGCGGTCGACCCGCGCCACGACAGGTCTCACCGCAGGCTCCTGAGCATGACTTCACGTTATGCCATGGCTGACGAACAAGCAGGTGTTCAGCCCGCCCACAGCCCGTCAGTATGAGACCCGTGACTCTCGCGACCGAGTCCTCGACAACCGAGGTGTCGACAACCAGGAACACCGTGACGGCCCATTGCTCGGAGAACCGGGTGATCCTCACGAACGGCGGCCACAGCGTCGTGCTGCACCCCAACTGGTTGCGCGACCGCTCGATCGAACCCGGCCAGATCGAGCCGACCAACCGCCAACGGCTGTTCACGCCTCTCGACCTTCCGGCCGGCATCGGTGTCCGGACCTGCGATGTCGCCGGGGGCATGCTTCGGGTCACGTTCACCGACGGCCACCAAGCCGACATCGCGATCGAAGCGATCGAGCGGGCCGTCGGATGGCGCGACGACCCTGAGGAACCGCCCGCTCCCCAACCGTGGATCGGGCCGCTCGACGAGTTCCCCTACGTCGATTGGAACGAGATCGGGTTCGACCCGGACGATGCGGACCTCGGGGCGCTCATCGGAAGCCTCGCCGACTTCTTCCGGCTCGGATTCGTCGTCTTTCGCAACACCCCGATCGAGACCGGCGTCGTCGCTCGGGTCGCGGCCCGGCTCGGCTACATCGTCGGCCAGAACTTCGGCTGGGTGTTCGACGTGGAGTCCAAGGCGTCGCCCACCGATCTGGCGTACACCTCCTACGGATTGCGCGCCCACAGCGACGAGCCCTACCGACGACCCGCCCCTGGGATCCAGCTGCTGCACTGCATCGCCAACGAAGCCATCGGCGGCGACTCGACGATGGTCGACGGGATGGCCGCCGCCAGCACACTCCGGGCCGAACACCCCGACTGGCACACGGCGCTGTGCGAAACCGAGGTCGAGTGGCGCTACGACATGGGCACCGACACCGTCGTCAACCGGGGTCATGTGCTCGAGTACGACCGTTCCGGCCGCTACCGGCAGATCCGGTTCAACACGAAGCTCGACGAGCCGGTCGTGCGGCCCGGCGTCGACCTCGATGCGTACTACGCGGGTCGACGATGGCTCACCGAGTGGACGAACGACCCGGCTCATCAGGTGACGTTCCGGCTCGAACCCGGCGACGTCATGTTCATGGACAACCATCGGGCACTGCACGGCCGAACGGCATTCGATCCATCGAGCGGCCGGCGGCACCTGCAGGGCTGCTACATCGAACACGACGGACCCGACACCACCTACCGGCTCGCCGTCCGGCGGCTTCGGCAGGCGGGCTCGCCCCGTTAGCATCGCTCGATGCGCCTGACGACAATCCGCCACGAGGGATCGACCCGAGCCGCCCGCGTGGACGGGGACGATCTCGTCCTGCTCGACGCCGGTGACGTCGGTGCGCTCCTCGCCGACGGCGACCCGCGCGCCGATGGCCCCACCGTGCCGGCCAGCGACCTCGATTTCGCTCCGCTGATCACCCACCCGGGAAAGATCGTCTGCGTGGGCGTCAACTATCGCGACCACATCGAGGAGATGGGCCGCGAGGTGCCACCGGCCCCCACCTACTTCGCGAAGTTCCGCGAGGCACTCATCGGCGCCAACGACGACATCGCGCTCCCCGCTCCGTCGGTGTCCACGAGCATCGACTGGGAGGCCGAACTCGCGATCGTCATCGGGGCCCGGCTCCGTCACGGAAACGCCTCCGAGGCGATGACGGCGATCGCGGGATTCACGGTGCTCAACGACGTCTCCGTGCGCGACTACCAGCGGCGCACGACACAGTTCCTCGCCGGCAAGACGTTCGAGGGTATGACCCCACTCGGTCCCCATCTGGTCACCACCGACGAAGTGGGCGACGGCTCCGGCCTCGCCATCAGCGCCACGGTCGACGGTGTCGTCAAGCAGTCGAGCAACACGAGCGAACTGGTCTTCAACGCCGTCGACATCGTGCAGGATCTCAGCACGATCATCACCCTCGAGCCGGGTGACGTCATCGCCACCGGTACCCCGGGAGGGGTGGGCGCAGCCCGCACGCCTCCCGAGTGGCTCACCGACGGCGCGGTGCTCCGCACCGAGATCAGCGAGCTCGGTGCGTGTGTCAACACCTGCCGGCTGCCGTGATCGCCCACCCCGGTGGGCGTCAGGTGGAAGGATGAGCTGATGGGCTTCTTCCGCCGCAAGAAACGATCGCCGGCCGACGGCCCAACAGCGACCGGACCTACGGTCGATGCGGTGCCGAACGAGTCACCCGTCGACGCGTTCGAGTCGTTGATCGACCGTGAATGGGACCGGTTGGGGTCGACCGGCACCTGGTGGACGAGCGGCGAGCGGATCTCGATCGCGGCCGACGCTCGTCGTGCCGCTGCGGGCGAGGAACTCTCGGGCGACCTGCCGGCGCCGGTGGAGGAAGCGACACGCCGGCTCTCCGTCGAACCGGCAACCATCCGCGGCACCGACGTGGCTCGGTGGGAGATGGAGGGCCTCGATTCCTTCGCCTACATCGAGCTCGTGGGAATCGTCAGCCGCCTCATGGCCCTCGACACGGCGTCCTTCGGCCTCGACCTCAAGCCGCGGCACCTGCCCGAACCACGGGATGGCGAACCCACTCGCGTACGGGCGGAGGGTGCAGCCATCACGACGGGCTGGACGCCCACGGTCGGGCCGGCCGGCGCTCCGTCGTCGCTGAGCGCCGTGCCCGCCGAGGCAGAGGCGATGTTCGACGCCCATGGTGTCCTCTATCTCTCCACCGACGACATGTTCGAGATGCAGATCACACGCGAGGGCCTCACCCGGCCCCAGATGGAGCTGGCTGCGGCCCGTACTTCCGTGCTCAACGACTGCTTCTATTTACTGCTTGCCCATGCCTCGATGCTCCGGGCGAGCATCAACACCTACGACCGTGAGCTGACCCCGAAGCCGATCGTGGCCGGCCTCGGCGACACGGGGGTCGAGCACGGCGCCGAGATCATGGCGTTCGTCGACAGCGTCGTGCTCCGCGACGAGTACGAATTCGACCTCGCCCGGGCTGCGCTCGAGGCGTGCATCGGCGCCGCCGCCACCGATCGGGTCGCCATGGTGGCCGGCAACTTCTCGATGATGAATCGGGCGCTCGACGCCGTCGGCGCGCCGGTCCTCCGAGGCCTCGACGATCTCGCAGCCGAGATGGGGCTCACGATCCCCGCCCACCTGGCCGCCCGCTGACCCTCGCTCAGAGCACCTCAGCGAGCGTGCGGAGGAAGCGATCGTTCTCCTCCGCAGTCCCGATCGTCACCCGGATCCCCTCACCCGGGAACGGACGGACCACCACCCCACGTTGTTCAAGCGCGAGAGAGATCTCGTCGGTCCGCTCGCCGAGCGGCAGCCACACGAAGTTCGCATTGGGTCGGGGGAAGTCGTGTCCTGCCTCGTCGAGGGCGGCGACAACCCGGTCGCGCTCCGCCTCGAGCGTCGCCACCCGCTCGAGGATCTCGTCCGCGGCGCCGACCGCAGCGACGGCTGCGGCCTGGGCGATCGCGTTGACCGCGAACGGCACGAGGGTCTTGTCGACCGATGCGACCACCTCGGGGTGCGCGATCATGTAGCCGACCCGAAGCCCCGCGAGGCCGTGCGCCTTCGAGAAGGTCCTCAATACGGCGCAATGGTCATGACGGGGAAGGACGTCGGCCACGGGGTCACCCAGCTCGGGGTCGTTGAACTCCCGGTACGCCTCGTCGATCACGACGAGCGTGCCCGGGTCGACCTTCGAGAGGAACCGGTCGAGCGCTTCAGCGCTGACCGCCGTGCCGGTCGGGTTGTTCGGGGAGGCGAGGAAGACGAGCTTCGTGCGGGGGGTCACCGCGGCAGCCACCGCATCGAGATCGAACGCATGATCCACGAGCGGCACTGTGACCGGAACACCGCCGGCCAACTGGGTGAAGACGGGGTACACCTCGAACGATCGCCAGGGATAGACGACCTCGTCGCCCGGGTCGAGATAGGTGAGACAGAGCTGCTGGAGCAGACCGGCCGACCCACACCCCACGGCGACCGCCGCCTCGTCGATCCCCAGCGACGCGGCGAGCGCAGCACGAACCGCGCCGGCACGGTGGTCGGCGTAGCGGTTCACGCCGGTCGCCGCTTCGGCGATCGCGGCGGCGACCGAGGGCACCGGTGGCCACGGTGTCTCGTTGGATGCCAGCTTGATGGCATCGGAGATCCCGTGTTCGGCTTCCGCCTGAGCTGCGGCCTTCCCCGGCCGGTAGGCGGGCAGCGCCGCAACCGCAGCGCGTGGACGTCCAGTCATGGCGCGCCCCAGTCGATCGGGACCGGCGCCGGATCGACGGGGACCGCCGAACCCCCGCGTAGGACCGGCACCCAGTCCTGGTTGAAGGTGAGTTCGTGGGACACCGTCGTCCCGGCGGGTGAGTAGTGGTAGACCATCGCCGCTCGCATGCCATCGCTGATGTTGTCGGTCGACCGGTGCCGCAGATGGCTGTCGAACACGAGCAGGTCACCGGCATCCATGAGCATCTGCTGTTCGCCGCTGGTGTCGGCGCCCTGGATCTCGACGTAGCCGAGGTTGGCGCCGGGTCGGGGATCGCTCACGACGTCTTCGTGGACCTGCTCCCGGTGCGACCCCGGCACCACCCAGAGGGGGCCGTTGTCGGCGGTCGCGTCGGTGCAGGCGAGCCACACACCGACCTGCGTCGGGGGATCCATCCGGAAGTACCACTCGTCCTGGTGCCAGGGCTGCCCCAGCGCGCCGGGTTGCTTGAAGATGAACTGGGAGAGGAAGCAGTCGATGTCGGGACCGATCACCTCGGCCAGGACCGCGAGCAGGTGGGGGTCGGTGGCGAAGTCGCGGAAGACGTCCTCGCCCCGCATCACCCGGAAGATCTTGGAGAGCCGACCTTCGGGCTTCGGGGCATCGGCCAGGACCGTCTCGGGGCTCACGAGGAGGTCGGGACGCTCCTCGCCGGCGTCGATCCGGCGGGCGAGATCCACGATGCGGTCGATCATCGCCGTGAGCAGTTCGCGCCGGGCGAAGCCCGGGAGGACGAAGTACCCGTGCTCGTCCCAGCTGCGCCGCTGTTCGTCCGTGAGAGCCGTCAAAGGGTGACGACCTCGCTGCTCGGCTGCTCGGGATCCTCCTCGGGAAGGAGGAATCGCCAGAACACGGTGCCGCGGGCGTGGGAGTCGGTGTCGAGCCAGTTCGGATGGCCGGGATCCTTGGCGCTGACCCAGATCTCGAATGATCCGTCGTCCTCGTACTGGATCTGCGCACCGTTGAGCGAGGAACGCCGGCCGCGGTAGTCGAGCGTCTGCATGTGGGCGTTCCAGAGCATCACGTTGGCGAACGGGCCGGGCGGCACGGTGCCTCGCATCACCAGTGCCTCGTCGGGTCCGAGGTCCCAGCGACACATCGCGTAGTGGATGTCGGCGGCACCGGGCACCGGGAGGCCCGAGTCGCGGAAGCTGTAGGGCTTCGGGAGCACGTTGGGCTCGGTCGACGCGAACGGCACGCCGATCCCGCTGCCGCCGAAGTGTCCCTGACCGGTCGTCACCTGGCGGAGGAAGGCGATCCCCTCGGCCATGCGCCCGGCCATGAACTCGTCGTCGAGCGCCGGTGGCGGGGTGTCGACGTCGAGGCACTCGACGTCGATGTCGACATGGACGGCGCTGTCGTTCTGGGCCGAGACCTCGAGCTGGAAGTAGCTGCGGACGATGATCGCGATGGTGTCGGGTTCGAGCCGAATCCAGTCACCTCCCTCGGCGTCGGCCTCGTCGGCGCTGATCGTCAGCGAGTAGCGCCCATCGGCATCGACGGTCAGATCGCGGTCGTTCACGTCGCCTCGCAACGGGCCGGCCATACCGCCGTCGTCGGCCGCGCCGTGGAGGGTGAACGACGTGTAGCACTCGCGGTCGATACACCCGGTGACGCGGTACTTGCGATCACCGTCGATGCGGGCGTAGTGGTAGATGGCGTCGGGATTGTCGCCCTGGAGCTTGCGACCCGGATCGACGATCGAGACGAACCGAGGGTGCTCCGGCCGCGCCTCCCAGTAGAGCTCCGACATCGCCGAGAGCATCTGACCGACATAGCGGAACGCCTCGACCTGCTCGAGTGGCTGGGTCCAACGACCGGCATCGAGCACATAGCCGTCGCGGATCTCGGTCAGGGCCGCGATGAGGTCGTCGAGCGCCGCCGCGGCGAGTGGAGTGGGGTTGTCCGACATGGGGCGAATACTGTCACGCGGTGAACGGAAACTCCGAAGAGACCGACGATGCCCTGATCGCGCGCTTCGCCGGCAACGGCATCACCCGCGACAACGCCGACCACTTCCGCGGCCGTCTCGACCGCCGGCTGCTGATGGCCCGCTGCGCCGACTGTGGCCGTTGGCAGCACCCGCCGCGCCCGATGTGCCCGGCGTGCTGGTCGTGGAACATGGCCATGGACGAGGTGAGCGGCCGCGGCACGATCCATCTGCTCATGGTGCTCCATCAAGGGCCGCCGGCCCCCGGCGTCGACTATGGCGCCGGACATCCGGTGGTCACCGTCGAGTTGGTGGAGCAGCCGGCGCTGCGGTTCACCTCGACGGTCAGCGATGACTTCCCGGCCGACGACCTCGCCATCGGCACCGCCGTCGAGGTCGAATGGGCCGAACGGGACGGCACGCCGATGCCGGTCTTCCGGAAGGCGGCATCGTGACGAATCGCAACCCCATGAAGGACCAGGTCGCGATCGTGGGGCTCGGGTCCACGGGCTTCAGTCGGGAAGGCGGCGCATCCTCGCTGGCGATGGCGCTCGCCGCGGCGACCGAGGCGATCACCGATGCGGGCCTCACGGCGGCCGACATCGACGGCATCGTCGCGACCAACGAACCCGGCGCCACCGGCCCCGAGAAGATCGCCGCCGGTCTGGGCATCGCCGAGGCCACGCACCACACGAAGCCCACACCTGTTGCCATGTTCTCGCTGCTCGACGCGGCGCGGGCGGTTTTCACCGGGGCCGCCGACCACGTGCTGGTCGTGACACCGGTCGTGATGGGGCCTTGGAACTCGCGCCGAGCGGCGGCCGACCCGTGGCGGCGAGGAGCCCGATCCGGCATCCTGCCCGTGCCCGAGGACGCGACGATGGCCGCGGCCTATGCCGCCTGGGCGAGCCGATACATCCACGAGTACGGGGCGACCAAGGATCCGTTCGCCCGGGTCGCGATCAATTCGAGGACCAACGCCGCCGCCAATCCCCTGGCCGCGGTCGACACTCCCCTGTCGTTCGGCGCCTACGAGGCGGCCCGGATGATCCGCGAACCGCTCAACATCTACGACATGGATCTGCCGGTCGACGGTGCCGACGCTTTCGTGCTCACCAGCGCCGAGCGGGCCCGCTCGCTTCCCCACACCCCGGTGCTGATCCACGCCGCGACCTCGGGCATCGTCGGCAAGAACGACGAAGACCAACTCGACGGCCTCCACCGCACCGGCCAGCACGTCGTCGTCGACCAGCTTCGACGCACCAGCGACATCTGGATCGACGACATCGACCTCTTCTACCCCTACGAGGGGTTCACGATCATCACGCTGACCTGGTTCGAGAACTGCGGCTTCTGCGCCCCGGGGGAGGCAGAGCGTTTCCTGCGTGAGCACTGGAACGACGACGCCCAGCGAATCGAGATCCACGGCCGCATCCCGGTCAACACCCACGGCGGGTCGCTCTCCGAGGGGGCGACCCGGGGCACCGGCCACCTGCGCGAAGCCGTCCATCAGCTCCGGGGCACCGCCGGCCCTCGTCAGGTCGACTACGCCCGCGCCGCACTCGTGACGCCGGGGGGATTCTTCTTCAACCCGCAGGGCGCCGTGCTCAGAACCGCGCCCTGAGTGCACCCCCGCCCTCGAGGGCTGACGAGCCGGTTGGTGCAAGACTGCGGTCCATGACCACCGAAGGCACGGTCGATGCCGACGACCTCATCCTCATCAGCGTCGACGACCACATCTGCGAACCGGCCGAGATGTTCTCCGCCCACGTCCCTGCGGCGTACCGGGATCGGGCGCCACGGGTCGACACCGACCCGAACGGCTACCAGCAGTGGTGGTACGGCGAGGCGATGGGCCGCAACCTCGGACTCAACGCCGTCGCCGGCAAGCCACCCGAGATGTTCAACGTCAACCCGAGCACCTACGCGGAGATGCGACCCGGCTGCTACGACGTCGACGAGCGCGTGCGCGACATGTCGGCCGGCGGCCAGCTCGCCGGACTCAACTTCCCGAACTGGCCCGGGTTCGCCGGACAGGTCCTCTCCGAGGGGCCCGACCGCGACGTCAACCTGGTGATGATCCGGGCGTACAACGACTGGCATGTCGACGAATGGTGCGCCGCGCACCCCGACCGCTTCATCCCGTGCGGGATCATCCCGCTGTGGGATGCGGACCTCGCCGCGACCGAGGTGCGTCGCCTCGCCGCGAAGGGGGTGCGGGCCATCACCTTCTCCGAGAACCCCGCCGCGCTCGGTGTGCCGTCGATCCACTCCGGCTTCTGGGACCCCCTCTTCGGGGCGTGCAGCGACGAGGGCGTGGTGCTCTGTTGCCACATCGGTTCGTCGTCGAAGGGCATGAACACTTCGATCGACGCGCCCCAGTCGGTGCCGATGACGCTCTCCCCCGTCAGCACGATGTACACCCTGACGGACCTCCTGTGGTCCGACCTCTGGCACCGGTTTCCCGCGCTCAAGTTCGCGTTGAGCGAGGGCGACATCGGCTGGATCCCCTACATGCTGCAGCGGGCCGACCACGTCCAACGGCGCCACCACGGGTGGACCGGACACACCTTCCCCGACGGGATGTCGAGTGCGAGCGACGTCTTCCGGGCCCACATGCTGTGCTGCTTCATCGAAGACCCGGTGGGGGTCGGCCTCCTCGACCACTTCGATCTCGACAACGTGATGTGGGAATCCGATTTCCCCCACAGCGACAGCTCGTGGCCGGAGGCTCCGGAGAGCCTGGCCGCCCAGTTCGCCGGAGTCGATCCCGACATCGTCGAACGCATCACCCATCGCAACGCGATGGCCCACTTCGACTTCGATCCGTTCGCGATCCGGCCGCGCGAGCGCTGCACCGCAGCCGCGCTGCGGGCCGAAGCCGGCGACGTCGACACCGTCACCCGGGTCGGCCGCGCCCCCGACGAGACCGATCGGGAGTTCTTCCGGGAGCTGTCGACCCGTGCGCTCCGGGGCCGCAAGAAGTAGCACCCGTGATCGATCCGCTGACCGCATTCCGCCAGGCACGGCTCGAGTTCGAGCGGCGGCTCGACGGGGTCACACCGGCTCAGCACGACCGACCGACGCCCTGCGACGACTGGGACGTGGGCACCCTCGTTCGCCACGTGATCGACGGCGACACGTTCGCGACCCTCATCCTCGGCGGCGCAACGCTCGACGCCGCCATCACCACGCTGATGGGGATGGACGACAGCCGCGAGTTCGCACGCGAGGCCGACGAACTCGACGCCGCCTTCGCGGCAGCCGACCCGGCGCTGATCGTCGACCATCCGGTGGGCCCCACGACGGCCGCGGACTTCCTCGCGTTCCGGACAGCCGACTACGCCGGCCATGCGTGGGACCTGGCTCGGGCGACCGGCCAGGACGAGACACTCGACCCTGAACTGGTCGCCGTCCTCTGGGCCCAGTCCGAGGATCGCCTGGCCGACTTCTCGACGTCGCCGCATTTCGGCGGCGGCCCGACGCTCGTCGGAGACCCGGTCGCCGACGACCTCCAACGGCGGTGGCTCGACCGGCTCGGACGCGACGCGTCCCACTGAGCGGCACCGGTGTCGTCGGCGCGGTCCCATGTGCGCTACAACCTCCGGATGCGTCGACTCCTGTCTCTCATCGCTCTCTTCCTCTCGTTCACCCTCGTGGCCGCCGCGTGCGGCGACGACGACGGCGACTCGTCCACCGACGACACCACGACCACCACCACGGAAGCGGGCGACGATCCCGAACCGGATGCCGACCCGGACGGTGACGGCGAAGACACCGACGACACCACGACCACGGCTGCGCCCGACGTCGAGCTCACGGCATCGGCCCCCGGGATCACCGAGGACACCATCCGTCTCGGCGTGGCCATCGCCGACGTGAGCGCCTTCTCCAACAGCGGTGACCAGGTCGCCCGCTATCAGGTCGTGGCCGACGCGATCAATGCCAACGGCGGCGTGATCGGCCGCCAGATCGAGATCGTGGTCGCCGAATGGGACCTGCTCGACTCGGCCGGCTACGACGCCGCATGCGTGAAGCTCACCGAAGACGAGGAGTTGTTCGCCATCCTGACGAGGACGCCCGCGAACTTCGGCGACATGACCTGCTTCACCGACTTCGGCGACACCATCACGATCAACGGCCTCGACCTCGACTCCCAGGAGGCCGAGCGCTCCGACGGCAAGCTGTTCAGCGTCCTGTCCGACACCGGCTCAGCCCTGCTCGGCGGCATCGAACTGCTCGCCGATGAACTGGCCGACGCCAAGGTCGCCATCACCGCCGCCGACGACCGCGGCGGGCAGGCCCGGGCCGACGAACTCGCCGACCTGCTCGGTGACCTCGGCATCGAGGTGGTCGCCGTCACCAAGAGCACGGTGGCCTACAGCTCCGACCCCACCGCTTCGCTGGCCGAGCAGGACCGCTTCGCCGAGATCTGGAACAGCGACGGTGCGACGCACGTCATCGGGGTCGGCAACGGCGTGGTCGGCGCCGCCTACGCGATCGACGCCCAGGAGCTGGAGGACGACATGGTCCTCATCACGCCGAACCTGAACCCCCGCACCCTCAACAGCCTCAACGCCGACCTCTCGGTTCTCCAGATGATCGGCGTCGCGACCCCGGCACCGGGATCGATCGCCGAAGAGGGACTCAACGGCATGCCCGAGTGCATCGAGCGGGTCGAGAGCGAACTGGGTGAGACCGTCATCTTCTTCCCCGAGGAGGAAGAGCTCAACGCCCTGCCGTCGGCCTTCCAGGCCTGTGCCTCGTTCGACTTCATCACCGCGGCGCTCGAAGCAATCGGTCCCAACCCCACCGTCGACGACTTCCTCGCCCTGACCGGCGGCGGCTTCAGCTTCGACATGACCAGTGCCGGCGCCGCATCGACCGGGGCCGACAAGTACTACCTGAACGACGATCCCGGAACGGTCTACGACTGGGACGGCACTGCGTTCAACCCTCGCGGTTGAGCGGGGTGGGTCAGCCGGCCGAGGCGATCCACGCCAGCGCGTCGGCGTAGCCCCACGTCACCGCGAGGTCGGGGTACTGCTCCGGAAGTCCCTCAGGCGGGTGGATGAAGCTCGCCGAGTCGGCCGCCAGCAACATGCCGAGATCGTTGTGGGAGTCGCCCATCGCGGTCACGTGGTAGTTGAGCGACTGGTAGCACTCGACGGCCCGACGTTTCGGGTCGGCGACCCGCGGCGTGAACGACACGATCCGATCGTCGGTCACGACGAGTCGGTGACAGAGCAGGTGCGGTCGCCCGAGCTGCTCCATGAACGGCTCGGCGAACTGCTCGAACGTGTCGGAGAGCAAGACCAGCTGGTGTTGCTCTCGCAGTTCGTCGAGGAAGTCCCTGGCGCCCTCGAGCACACCCAGGCCGGCGATCACCTCCTGGATGAGCGAGAGCGGGATCCCGTGCTCGTCGAGAATCCCGATCCGATAGTCCATGAGCGCCTGATAGTTCGGCTCGTCCCGCGTGGTCCGACGCAGCTCGTCGACGCCGGTGCGCTCGGCCACCGCGATCCAGATCTCGGGGGTGACCACACCCTCCATGTCGAGCGTGATGACCCGCTGTCGGGCGCTCACGAGACCAGACCGGCGGCGAGATCCTCGGCGAGTTCGGCGCCGTCCCCGAAGGCCAGGTCGTGGACCCATGCCCGCTTGAGGAACAGGTGGGCGTCGACCTCCCAGGTGTAGCCCATGCCTCCATGGACCTGGACACAGTCCTTGCCGCAGGCCGCGGCCGCCGACGAGGCCAGCACCTTCGCCACCGACACGGCCCGTTCGGGCGAATCGACGCCGCGACCGTCGAGCGTGGCGCCGGCGGCGTAGACCGCTGCTCGGAGCACCTCGACGCGGGTGATCATGTCGGCGCAGCGGTGCTTGACCGCCTGGAACGCACCGATCGGCCGACCGAACTGTTCGCGTTCCTTGGCATACCCCACCGCGAGTTCGGTGGCGCCGACTGCGATACCGAGCTGCAACGCCGCGGTGAGCATCGCCCCGCGCTGATGCCAGTCGTCGGCGGCGGCGGTGTCGCCGATCCGGTCGCCCTGCGGGAGCGCGTCGACCCGGCGAACGGGAGTCAACGGGTCGAGCGGCTGGTGCGCGTCGGCGCCGCCGAGCGCACTCGTCGGCACCGACCAGAGCCCTTCGTCGTCGCTGATCACCACGACGTCGGCCCAGGCCGCGTGCTCGACCATCGCCGCTCCAGCGGAACGCGGCACGGTGGTGACCACCGTGGAACCGTCGGCGGCCCCCTCGATCAGCCCTGCGGCCAGCGTGGTGGCCACGAGCGGGCCGGGCACCAGCGCACGGCCGAGCTGTTCGAACACGACCGCGGCTTCCGCCCAACCCAGGCCGACACCGCCGTCGTCCTCGGCGAGGCAGAGGGAGAACACGCCCGTCTCGGCGAGTTCCCCCCACCGAGCGCGATCGAGACCGTCGGCCTCCATCGCCCGAACCGATTCGATGTCGAAGCGGCCCTCGCACAGGGCGGCGACTCCCTCAGCCAAGGCGACCTGATCGTCGGAGAGTTCGAAGTCCATGTCAGCGATCTCCTCTCGGCAGGCCGAGCAGCCGTTCGCCGACGATGTTGCGTTGGATCTCCGACGTGCCCGCCGCGATCGTCAGCGTGAGGGTGTAGAGGCGTTCCCCGACGTGATCGAGGTCGCTGAGGTCGAGCGTGTCGCCGATGGCGAGCCCGGCGCGACCCAGGATCTGTTCGGCCAGATCGGCCATGCGCTTGCGCACGTCGGCGTAGGCGAGCTTGAACACCGAGCCGCCGGGTCCGACCATGCCGGTGCGTTGAGCCTGACTCACGTTTCGCTTGGTGAGCGACCAGAGCGCGTCGAGCTCGGCATCGAGTCGACCGAGTTCACGGCGGATGCCGGCGTCGTCCCACGCCGTGCCCGAGCGCCGCGTGACCTTGGCCGCGACCGCGGCCAGATCGGCCAGCAGCCGCTGCGAGGAGATGACCTCGCTGATGAACGCCGTGCCCCGCTCGAAGGCGAACGTCACGTTGGTGACCCGCCAACCGTCGTTCTCGTCGCCGACGCGATTGATCTTGGGGATCCGCACCTCGTCGAGGAACATCTCGGCGAACTCGCCGGAACCGAGCGCGGTGTCGATCGGCCGGATCTCGATACCGGGGGCGTCCATCGGCATGATCACCCAGGTGATGCCCTTGTGCTTCGGCGCCTCGGCGTCGGTGCGCACGAGGAGTTCGCAATAGTCGGCGACCTGTGCGAACGACGTCCAGATCTTCTGACCGGTGACGACATAGTCGTCACCGTCGTCGATCGCCCGCGTCGAGAGCGAGGCGAGATCGGACCCCGAACCGGGTTCCGAGAAGCCCTGGCACCAGACGTGCTCGCCCTTGAGGATCGGTGCGAGGTGGGTGCTGCGCTGGGCGTCGGTGGCTTCGGCGATCAGCGTCGGCCCCGCGTGGAGCTGGCCGACGAAGTTCACGCCGACATAGGGAGCGCCGGCCCGCTCGGTCTCCTCGAGGAAGATCAGGTGTTCGGTCGGGGTGCTGCCCCGTCCGCCGAACTCGGCCGGCCAGTGGATGCCGGCATAGCCGGCCTCGTACAGCATGCGCTGCCAGTCGGTGTCGTAGGCGCGCCGCGCGACGAGGTCGGTGTGGTCCTCGGGCAGTGGCGGAATGTCGGGGAGGACGGCGGAGAGCCACGTCCGCAGTTCGTCGCGGAAGTGTTCCTCCTCGTCGGTGTAGCGCAAGTCCATCGGGCGCCGATCGTAGGCGCGCCCGCAGCGCCACACTCAGCCGGGCACTTCGACCGCGACCCTCGCCCGGACTAGCTTCGCCGCCATGTCCGAACCGACTTCCGACAAACCCGACGCCCCCGAGGTCCCCACCCGTTCGAGCCGTGATCGAGCCGAGCTGCGAACCCGCATGACCACCTGGCTCGGCTCCCGGCTGGGTCCCGATTCCGACGTCGAACTCAGCGACGTGACCAGCCCCGGCGGCAGTGGAATGTCGAGCGAGACTCTGCTCTTCGATGCCACCTGGACCGAGGACGGCGCACGACGCACGCACGCACTCGTGGCCCGGGTCGAGCCCGACGATGCCGACGTGCCGATCTTCCCGACGTATGACCTCCAGCTCCAGTACCGGGTGATGGACCTGGTCGGCGCCCACAGTTCGGTGCCGGTGCCGACCACCCGCTGGTACGAGTCCGACCCGGGCCCGCTCGGCAAACCGTTCTTCGTCATGGATCGCGTCTCCGGGCGCGTGCCGGCCGACATCCCTCCCTACCTCATGGACGGATGGCTCATCGAGGCGTCGGCCGAGCAGCAACGAGAACTCCAGGACCACACCGTCGGGATCCTGGCCGACCTGCATGGCATCGCCATCGACGACCTCGACGTCGACTTCCTCGACACCCCCGCCCCCGGCGACACCCCACTCGCCCGCCACGTCAACAACCAGCGGGCGTACTACGAGTGGATCCGCAACGACCGAACGCATCCGATCATCGAGCGCGCCTTCGCGTGGCTCGACGCGAACTGGCCCTCCGACGAGGGCCCCACGGTCATCAGCTGGGGCGACAGCCGGATCGGCAACGTCATGTACGAGTCCGACGGGTTCGCTCCGGTGGCCGCGTTCGACTGGGAGATGGCCGCGCTCGCGCCCCAGGAGATGGACCTGGCGTGGATGATGTTCCTGCACACGTTCTTCCAGCAGATCGCCGACGTGCTCGAGATCCCGGGCATGCCCGACTTCCTGCGCCGCGACGACGTGATCGCCACGTACGAGGCCCGCTCGGGGCGAACGGTGCAGAACTTCGAGTGGTTCGAGGTCTACGCAGCCCTTCGCCATGCACTCGTCATGGTGCGGGTCCGCGAGCGGTCGGTGCACTTCGGTGAGGGCGAGTGGTCCGACGACGTCGACGAGGCCATCCCCCACCGAGCGGCGATCGAAGAGATGCTCGCCGGAACCTGGTGGGACCGATGAACAACCCCGTCGGCCCGATCCTCCCCGAGGACGAGGGCTTCACCCACCAGATCCCCGAGACCTTCGCCCAGGTCGGCTCGAGCGATCCGGCGTGGACCGAGAAGGTCTGTGCCATGGCGATGGCCCGCGACGGCAGTCTCCAGATCGGGTTCGGCCTCGGCAAGTACACGAACCGCAACGTCATGGACGGCTACGGCGCCGTGAGCCGTGGCGTGGAGCAGTTCACGGTCCGGGCCAGCCGACAGCTCGAGCCGGCCCCCACCACCACTGCGATGGGGCCGCTGTCCTACGAAGTCGTCGAGCCGCTGAAAAAGGTCCGCTTCCGCCTCGAGGCCAACGACACCCAGCCCATCGCCTTCGACTGGCTGTTCGAGGCCGTCGTGCCTCCGTTCGAGGAAGAACGTTCGTTCAACCGTCGCGTCTACCGCACCGCCACTGACCTGGTCCGGTATCACCAGACCGGCGTCTGCTCCGGCTGGATCGAGGTCGAGGGCGTGCGCACCGAGATGACCCCCGATCTCTGGGTCAGTACCCGTGACCACTCCTGGGGCGTGCGCTACGACGTGGGGACCCCGCCCACCGACACCCAACCGGGGGCCGGCATCCCGGCCGGTGTCGGATTCCAGATGATCTGGTGCCCGGTGCTGATGCAGCGAGCCGACGGCTCGCACTACGCACTGCACCTCCACTACACGTGGCACGCCGTGGGCGACCACGGACAGAAGATGGTGACCGCGCAGGTGGAACACCCCGACGGATCGAGCGACCAGATCGTCGACATCGTTCCCGACCTCCGCTTCGATCCGGGCAATCGCCGGCTGCTCGGCGGCACCCTCGCCTGCCGTATGGCCGACGGATCGGAACGTCCGCTGACCATCGAGGTGATGGGCGACACGGGCGTCCAACTCGGCGCCGGCCTCTATTTCGGGCTCGACGGCCATCATCATGGGGAGTGGCGCGGCGTCGACCATGTCGACGGTGAGTACATCGCCGACTGCAGCACGCCGGAGATGGCACGACGTCTCCATCAGATCCGCGACACCACCGTGCGGGTCATCGACCCGGTCGGCGGGGCCGAGGGTTGGGGCAATTGTCAGCCGATCGCGTCGGGGCCGTGGCCCGAACTCGGGCTCGCGGACGAGAGCTGGATGTAGGCGCGGCTAGCGGAGACGCGCCTTGGCATCCTTCTTGAACGCAGCGAGCTGCACGCGTTCCTCGCGCTCCTTGTAGAACTCGTCGAGCGGGTAGCAGCCCGACACCAGACCACCCCGCGGCGCCGTCGTGCAGTCGGAGAAGGTCCGGCAGATCAGTCGACGCTCCAGTTCCCGACCGGCGAGGACATCGGCCGGCATGTGGGGATACGACAGGATCATGCGACCGAGGCCGACGGCGTCGGCCGCGCCGGCGGCGACCATCGCCTGACCCACGTTGGGCAGCCACTCCTGCAGGTACGACAGCCCGGCACCGATGATGCGCATCTCGGGGTGGTGGTTGGTCACCTCCGCCGTGGCCGCCACCAGCCGGGCGACGCCGACCAGTGGGTCCTCGGGCGGCTGGTAGCCGTCCGACGGCGGAAAGTACGCCGGCCGCTGGGCATGGGGCACGTAGTACGGGCTGCCGGCCGTGGCGCAGACCAGACCCACGCCCATCATGTGGAGAACGTCGAGGAGCGCATGGGTCTCGGCCAGGTCGTAGCCGTGGCCGGTGCCGTCGCCGCCGAACGCATGGGCGTAGGGGCCGTCGGTCTCGGGAACGCCGACACCGCCGTCGCCCGGCACATGGGGCACGAGGTCGAAGAACGAAAGCCTGATCGCGATGCCGATGTCGGGCGCCTGTTCCCTGATCCCCTCGACCACCGAACGCACGAACTGGGTCCGCCCGACCAGGTCACCGCCGTAGCGACCGGGCCGTTCGTGCGCCGTGAGGAACTCGTGTCCGAGGTAGCCGTGGCAGGCCTTCACATCGACGAAGTCGAACCCGGCCTGGGCGGCGAGCACGGCCCGCTCGACGAACTGCGCCACCAGTTCGTCGAGCTCGTCGTCGCTGAACACGTGCGAGTCGTTGGCGCCGACCCGTTGGTCGAGCAACGGGTGGCGATAGACGGTGCGCGGCGCCGGTCCCTCGGCGCTCGGACGGGCGTAGCGGCCGGAGTGGGTGAGTTGCAGCACCGACAGCTGTCGCGGGTCGAGTCGTTCCCGCAGCGCGGCGATGTCGTCGACGGTCGTGTGGTCGAGCACCAGCTGGTTGGGATTGGCCTTGCCGTCGTGGCGAACCGCAGTGGCCTCGCCCCAGACGAGTCCGGCACCGCTCGAGGCGAAGCGGTCCCAGCGCCGCCGTACCAGGTCGGTGGGTCGGCCGTCGGTGTCGCCGTCCCACCCTTCCATCGGGAGCACCGCCCACCGGTTCGGCGCGAACTTCGTGCCCGTGGCGCCGTCGGTGATCGTCATCGGGGCGGCCAGCACCCCGGTGGGATCGACATCGTCGTCGACGGGGAGGTCGACACCCAGACCGGCGAGGTGCTCCCGGAAGGCGTCGGCGTCGGTCAGCTTCTTGATCTGCGTGTAGCGGGGCATGGTCGGGTCAGGCGCCGTCGACCACCACGCCGCGGTCGGCGAAGAGGCGATTCACGGTGTCGACCCAACCGGGTCGGAGGAAGAAGCTGACGTGACCTGTGTCGACGCCCACGAGTTCGGGCTTCGAGAAGTGATGCCAGAGACGACCAACCTGGAACACCGGGTCGGCCAGTCGGTCGGCGTGGGCGCTCAGGAGGGCCACACGGTCGGCCGGCAGCTGGGGCATCAGCTCGAACGGGGTCACCGGCCGAGCGGCCGACGCGGCCTCGGCGAACAGCCGCGCCAGACGCGGTTGGGCCCTCAGCGGGGGCGGCGTGTTGACCCGCACGAGCTCGACCATGTCGGCAGCCGGGCACCCCATGATCACGGCATCGAGTTCGGACTCGGTGCAGGCCAGCAGGCTGGCGATGCAGCCGCCGAGCGAGAAGCCGAACACGCCGACCGACGTCGGGTCCTGCTCACGGACCCACGCGAGCGTGCGGCGGACGTCCCAGAGCGACTGGGTGAGGCCGTGCACGTTGGCGACATGGTCGTCGCTCGGGAAGCTGGCTCTCGCTCGCGACTCGCCGCGGGGGCCGTGGTGCGGCAGCACCGGCATCACGATGTTGGCGCCAAGCACCTCGTGCATCCGACCGACCCGCAGCATCCGTGCGTCCCAGGTGCGGCCCATGTCGGCGCCGTGGATGGCCATGATCCACGGGCGCGGGCGATCGTCGTCGTGGCGCAGCACCCGCATCACGACGGTGTCGTTGTGCGGATCGTCCGACCACGACGCCCGCCCGGGTGCATCCGGATGTGGTGTCCATCCGCTGGCGAAGGTGAGACGGTGACCTTCCAGCCCGCCGAAGACGGCAGGCTCCTCGGATTCGATCTCGGGGGCCGACGGCTGGGGGTGGAGGATCATCGGGTCGTCGGCCACGCCGAGCGTGCGCCACAGCGCGTTCATCTCGTCGAGTTCTCGCTCGGCGCGCAGGAACTCGTCGGCCGGCATGGGCTCCGAGAGCACTTCGAAGTACACCATCACGAGCTCGTCGAGTGCGGCGTGGGCCGTGCGGAGCGGATTCCAGTGGGGGGTCGCGAGGTCGTGGCGGGCGAAACGACGAGCGCGCTGATGCAGCGCGGCATTGACGCCGAAACGCCCGGTCCGCACCTGCGCCCGACGGGTCGCCGTCACGAGGGCCCGGGCCTTCGACCGCGGCGGCCGGACCGGGACCGGCCCGCGGTGGGGCAACGGGTCGGCCGCGTCGTCGGTCTCCGACGCTCGGGTCTCGGTGGGCATCGTCGTCTCCGGCAGGGCCATGACGCACCCCTCCTCGCAGGTCGGTCGCCACCGACAGTAGCGGTGTCTCCCCTTGTTCTCTAACCTTCGAACGCCCACGTCGTGCCACCGCAACGAGTGCGGGGGAGAAAACAATGAAGCGTCTGTCGGGTCAGGATCAGCTCTTCTTGTCGATCGAGACCCCTGATTGGCACCAGCACATCGCGGGGATGACCATCTTCGATGTCAGCGAGACCCCGGACTTCTCGTTCGAGCGCGCCGTCGAACGACTCGAGGAACGCCTGGCCTTGGCGCCGAAGTTCACCTGGCGATTGCGCAACGTCCCGTTCGGTCTCGACCGACCCGGTTGGGTCGAGGACGAACACTTCGACATCAGTCGTCACGTCCGGCGGGTCGGGGCGCCGCGCCCCGGCGGCCGCAAGGAGGTCGCCGACCTCATCGGGCAGATCATGACGACCCAGCTCAACCGGCGAATCCCACTGTGGGAGTACTGGTACATCGACGGACTGGCCAACGACCGCGTCGCCGGCGTCCTGAAGTTCCACCACGCCCTCCTCGACGGTGTCGCCGGGGCCAGCCTCGCCACCGTGCTCGCCGATCTGCCCCCCGACGCTCCGACTCCCGAGGTGCCCGACGATCTGCCCAAGGCCGGCCGCACCCCGTCGCGACGTGAGCTGATGCTGCGCAGCATCATTCCCAACGCCCGCACGCCGTTCCGTCTCGCTCGCTACGCCGGCGAAGCGGCCAACCGGGCGGTGGCGATGATCGACTACCAACGACACGCCGACAACGCCCCGAAGATGATCGCGGTCCCCCGCACCCGTTGGAACCAGAAGATCGGGCCCCGCCGCAGCGTGGCCTTCGCCTCGGTGTCGCTCGACGACGCCAAGGCCCTGCGCAAGGTCCACGATGTCAAGATCAACGACGTCGTCCTCGCGCTCGTCTCGGGCACGCTGCGCGCCTATCTCGAGAAGCACGACGAGGTCCCCGACGAGAGCCTGGTCGTGAGTGTGCCGGTCTCCACGCGGGTCGAAGGCGACGAGGCACTCGACAACCAGATCGCCAACATGTCGGTGGAGTTGGCCTCCGACATCGACGACCCGATCGAGCGCCTCCTCAAGATCCACGAGAACAGCCAGGCGTCGAAGGAGATGACCAACGCGGTGCTCGCCCGCCACATCCAGTCGATCGGCGAGACGGCACCGCCGATGATGCTCAACCTCGCGATCACCGCCCTCCATCGCACCGGCGCGATGGCCGCCATCCCGACCGCCGTCAACGCCGTGGTCTCGAACGTGCCCGGCCCGCCGTTCCCGCTCTATTTCGCGGGGGTGCCGATCACCGGCATGTTCCCCGGCTCGGTGATCATGGAGGGCATGGGGCTCAACGTCACGGTGCTGAGCTACGTCGATCGCATCGACATCGGTCTGTCGGCCGACCCGGAACTCGTGCCCGACCTCTGGGACATGGCCGATCTGATCCCGGGCGTGATGGACGAGATGATGCAGGCCTCCGACCTCGGCCCGGCCACCCCCGTCGTCGACGCGTTCGGCTAGAGCACGCCCAGCCGCTCGCCGATGTCGCGCAGGACCTCGCGGTCGGCATCGGGTCGACGCGGCGCACCCGCGGGGACGTTGTCGGACTCGGCCCATCCCCGCAGCTCGAGGAAGGTGGCGGCGTTGTGCCGATAGCCCGGCACCGGCGGCCGGAACGTGAAATGCCCCAGATACTGGAGCATGTCGTTCAGCTCGTAGAAGTCGGCATCGCCCTCGAGCCACATCCGATCGCGGGCCGCGAACAGCTCCGGGGCGAACGTCGACAGGCCGAGGAGGTAGTCGGAGCCGTACATCACCATGTCGATGCCGAGATCGTTGCCGGTGAGGACCCGGAAATCGGGGCGCACCTCGTCTCGTAGGTCGAGACGTTGCCACTCGAGTTCGCGGCTCAGTGACGAGTGCTTCGCCCCGATGCACTGGGGGATCTCGAGGAGGGCTCGATAGGTGTCGAGCGAGAAGATGCGGCCGTAGGGCACGAACATCGGGCCGAGTTCGAAGCCGAGGAAACGGTCGAGTTCGGCACCGATGCCCGCCAGCGCCTCGATCCACTCTCCCTCGGTTCCCTCGTTGAGCCCGTGGCTCGGGAACACCACCGGCACGCCACCGCGATCGGCGATGTCGGTCGCCGCGGCGACGTATGCCGCGAGATCGAGCGGGTCGCCCGGCTCATCGGCCACGAAGGCCCCCGCCGCGAAGTCGCCGCCGGTGACGTCGCGGGCGAGGTCGAGCACCCGCAGCTTGGTGGCTGTGTCGAGTAGCTGGACGTAGCCGGTGTCCATGTTGACGCCCGGCACGAGGCCGGCCTCGTGGGTGCGGCCGATGTGGGCCTCGGTCGCGGCCCAGTCGATCTCACCACCCGTGGTGTGGGGCAACAGCACGGCCGACATCCCGAAGATCTTCCGGCGGGGTCGGATACGGGCGGGGACATCGAGCTCGGCCACGGCGCCGAACCTAGCGTCGCTCGTTCACGGCGCCGACTGATCGCCCCACCCGCCGGGAATCACGCCGTCGGTGGTGACGGTGCGCTCCGCGAACAGCCATCGACCGTCGACGCATCGGTAGCGGTCGAGATAGCGACCCCAGTGGTCGAGTCCGCGGTCGGTGAGCACCTGGTAGTAGCAGCGGCTCGTGGCCGTGTCGGACGACGTGAGGTCGATCTGCAGCGTGGCGGTGAAGTGGCGGATGAAGGCGGCCCGAGCGGTGTCGCCACTCCCGGTCTTGGCCGCCGCCCCCGCGAACATGGCCTCGATCGCATCACGGCCATGGTGTGAACCGGAGGGGATGTGCATCACCGCATCGGTGGTGAACAGTTCGAGTACCGATGCGAACCGGCCCGAATCACCGTTGGCGTTGTAGCGCGCCACGAGGTCACGGATCTGTTCTCGAGCGTCGAGTTCCCAGTGCTCCATGTGCTTTCCCTATCACGCCGGGCCGCCCGCTAACGTCCGCCGTCATGACCGTTGCGGACGACTATGCCGGACCCTTCGACCCCGACTGGACCGTGGCGTCGCTCTCACGCGCCGGCCTCGCTCGGCTCTGCCGCGAGTATCAGATGCTGTCGATGTTCCACGACCGGGCCTGGATGCCCCACATCGCCGTCGCCGGCGGCGAGGCCGCAACGGTCATCATGGCCGACGGGGAGTGGATGGGCGCCAGCCCGATCTACACCCGCCGCAACCTCGCCAACGTAGGTGCCGAGGGCGAGACCGTGTCGTCGATCTTCAAGGGCATCCAGCTCGACATCGGTGGCCCCGACCACTATCTCGACTTCCGCTTCGAGGTGGTCTCGGACGACGAGGGGATCTTCTGGACCGAGTTCTGCGGCCCACACGACCATCTGCGGCGGCTGTCGGGCAACGACCCGGGCACGGTCCAGCTCATGTGTCACGACATGGAGGACCGGACCTTCGACGCGACCTTCGGTGCCACCAATCCGAAGGCACGGTGCGAGCCGATCTTCCGCCCTCCTCGGCCCGACGAATTCACCGGCCACCACTGCCGCTGGCGGCTCTACATCGACCACGAGGCGACCGGCGCCCTGCCGCCGAACCCGAGCCTCGCATTCATGGAGACGACCGAAGCCGCCGCCTTCCCGTTCGCCCTCGGCGACTCGGCCGAACCCGGAGGACTCGACGACTACTCGGGTCCATTGCAGGAGTGGTTCCGGCTCGAGGAGTTCTCCCACGCGTTCCTGGCTCGCCAGGCCAAGGAGTACGCGCTCGACAACCATCTCCTGATGCGGGCCGGCTACTGGACCGCGTCCGAGAACTGGGGGGACGACTTCCTCGAGCGCACGATCCCCGAACACCGGGCCGGGTTCGCGCCGGGCCTGGTCGAACGCCTCACCCGGGCACTCGCCATCGACGGCGACGGCCTCGACACCATCGCCAAGATCGTCCAGGTCGATCCGGTGCACGTACCGGAGTACACCGACATCCGCGTCGAGCTCGGGGACGACGCCGTCCGGGTCACGCTCCACGAGTGCACCGCGCTGACCGACGACCCTCGGAGCCCCCTCATGCCGCTGTTCGCCACGCCGGAGACGCCGGGATTCGAGCACATGGCGCAGGCGATCAACCCGCAGGCCCGGGTTCGCCGGCTCGACGATGCAGGCGACGCGGTCGAGGCCTGGGAGATCGTGATCGATCAGGACGCCGAACCGGTCGCCCCTCACCCGTTGGCCGACATGGTCAACCTGCACGGGATCACGACGTTCGACCTGTCGGCTCGGCCCGAGACGCCGGTGGCGTTGTCGATCAAGCCTTGACCGCCAGTCGAGCCCGGCGAGCGCGGTCGCTCAGCGGGGCGCGAACCGCTGCCCGGCGTCGAGGCGGATGCATCCGCCGTTGAGCATCGGGTTCTCGATGATCGCCAGGGCGAGGCGGGCGTATTCCTCGGGCTTGCCGAGCCGCTTCGGGAACGCGGCGTCCTTGGTGAGGGCGTCGGCGAACTCGTCGGGGATCCCCTTGGTGATCCCGGTCGCGAAGAGGCTCGGGGCGATCGCGTTGACCCGGATACCCAGCGATCCGAGGTCGCGGGCCATGGTGAGGCACATGCCGGCGATCCCGGCCTTCGCCGCGGTGTAGGCGACCTGACCGATCTGCCCCTCGAAGGCGGCGATCGATGCGGTGTTGATCATGACCCCGCGTTCCCCGTCCTCGTTGGGCTCGTTCTCGCTCATGGCGGCGGCGGCCAACCGGTTGATGTTGAACGACGACACCAGATTGAGATCGATCACGTGACGGAACTCGTCGAGCGGATGCGGACCGTCCTTCGAGAGGGTTCGACGGGCCACGCCGCCGCCCGCCGTGTTCACCACCGCGTCGAGCCCGCCGAGCTGCTCTACCGCGGCGCCGAGTACCGCCTCGATGCCCTCGAAGTCGGTGACGTCGCTGGGATGGAACGTGGTGCCGTTCCCGATCTCGGCCGCCACGGCCTCGCCATCGGATGACGCGAGGTCGAGGATCGCGACCGATCCGCCGCCGGCGGCGATCGCCTCGGCGGTCGCCCGGGCCATACCCGATGCGCCGCCCACCACGACGGCTCGAAGTCCTCTGATCTGCATGCTCGCTCCCCTGTTTCGACGGGCGAATCATCGCACGACCGCCTTTCCCGACACGAACCTGACAGGGGTAGGGTCGGCTCCCATGAGCGACGCCCCCTGGTCCACCATCCCCGACCTCATCGACGATGCCGCCGCCCGCTTCGCCGGCAACGAGGCCATGGTCGACGGCGACGTGCGGTGGAACTTCGTCGAGTTCCGCGACCAGATCCACCGCGCCGCCCGTGCCTTCATCGCCAGTGGCGTCGAGAAGGGCGACACCGTGGCGGTGTGGGCCCCCAACATCTGGGAATGGGCGGTCGCTGCGCTCGGGGTGCACGTGGCCGGCGGTGTGGTCGTCCCGGTCAACACCCGCTGGAAGGGCCGAGAGGCCGAATACGTGCTGCGCAACAGCGAGGCACGGATGCTGTTCACGGTCACCGACTTCCTCGACACCGACTATGTGGCAGCGCTGGAGGAAGCCGACGCGCCCGACTCGCTGGAGGAGATCGTGGTGATGCGAGGCCGGGTGCCCGATGGCACGACGGCCTTCGCCGACTTCCTCGACCGGGCCGACTCGGTCTCCGACGACGATCGCGCCGGCCGGACCGCCTCGGTCACCGGCGACGATCTGTGCCACATCATGTTCACCTCGGGCACGACCGGCGACCCGAAGGGCGCGATGCTCATCCACTCGGCGATCTGCCGGTCGTATCACTCCTGGGCGAACGCCATCGGCCTCGACGAGCACCGCTATCTCATCGTGAACCCGTTCTTCCATTCGTTCGGGCTCAACGCCGGCATCATCGCCTGCCTGATGACCGGCAGCACGATCGTTCCCCATCCGGTCTTCGACGTGCCCTCCGTGATGAAGCGCATCCCCGAGGAGCGCATCTCGTGCTTCCCGGGCCCGCCGGCGATCTACCAGACGATCCTCAACACCGAGAACCTCGACGACTTCGACATGTCGACCCTCCGACTGGCCGTCACCGGGGCTGCGCCCGTGCCGGTCTCGCTGATCGAGGAGATGCGTCGTCGCCTCCACTTCGAGACGATCATCACCGGTTACGGGCTGACCGAGTCGTCCGGCATGGCGACCATGTGCCGGGTCGGCGACACGGCCGAGATCATCTCGGGCACGTCGGGCCGCGCGATCGACGACGTCGAGGTCTGCATCGTCGACCCCGACGGCAACGAGGTCGCCCGCGGTGAACCTGGTGAGATCGTGATCCGGGGCTACAACGTGATGAAGGGCTACCTGAACGACCCGGAGAAGACCGCCGAGACGATCGATACCGACGGGTGGCTCCACACCGGCGACATCGGCGTGATGGACGACGGCGGCAACATCGACATCACCGACCGGGTCAAGGACATGTTCATCAACGGCGGCTTCAACGCCTACCCGGCCGAGATCGAGAACCTCATGGCCGCGCATCCCGGGATCGGTCAGGTCGCGGTGGTCGGCGTGCCCGACCAGCGCCTCGGTGAGGTCGGCTACGCCTTCGTCGTCCCCGCGCCGGGGGCCGACCAGGACACCGACGCACTCATCGCGTGGTGCCGGGCCGAGATGGCCAACTACAAGTGCCCGCGCCATGTCGAATACGTGGACGAGCTCCCCCTCAACGCCAGCGGCAAGGTCCTCAAGTACGAGCTCCGCGACCGGGCCGTCGCCTCGCTCGCGTGACGACGCCCACCTCCGCCTACGACCCGTCGGCCCGGGGTCCGTATCCCGTCGGGGTCCGGTCGTTCACCGCGGCTCGCCCCGACCGCGAGATCGAGGTCGAGGTCTGGTATCCGGCGTCCGCCGAGCACACCGGCGCCGACCTCGACCCCGACGTCCAGGACCGGTACTCGATGATGGTCGGAGCCCCGGCCGCCGGCCAGGCTGCGGTTCGGGATGCGGCACTCGGCGTGCCGGACGGCGACCTCGCGCCGGCCGTGGTCTTCAGCCACGGGTTCGGGGGCCATCGCCGCCAGTCGACGCACCTCACCACCCACCTCGCCAGCCACGGCTATGTCGTGGCTGCGCCCGACCATCAGGGCAACACCACGGGCGACGTCATGGGGTGGGCGCTGGGCGTCGATCCCCCGACCGACATGGCGGCCTACACCGACGAGACCGCGACCAACCGGGTGGCCGATGCCCGACGAACGCTCGACGGCTTGCTCGACGGCGAGTTCGCCGTCCCCGGCGATCCCGACGCCTGCGGGGTCGCCGGCCACAGCTTCGGTGGATGGACGGCCCTGCAGACCACCGCCACCGATCGTCGGATCCGGGCCGTGCTCGGTCTGGCACCGGCCGGCGGCGACGGCGGCGTGTTCGGCGGCCCGGCCGACCCGCGGGCGACCATGCACGCGAGGCTCGATCTCGACTGGGGGCGCGACGTGCCCGCTCTCGTCATCGTCGCCGACGACGACCATGTGCTCCCTCTTGCGATGATGGACGACCTGCTCGCCCACGCGCCGGCGGTGGATCGACTCGTGACGCTGGTCAACGCGGATCACTACCACTTCTGCGACAACACCGAGGTCGTCCACGACCTGATGAGCGGGCTGCTGGGCGAAGCCGGCCGGCCCTCGAGCGAGCTCATGCCCGGCGCCCACGCCCACGCGGTCACGACGCAACTCGGACTCGCCCTCTTCGACTCCGCTCTGCGCGACCACGATGCCGCCCGCGCCCTCCTGGCCGGCGACCTCGTCGACGACTTCGCGCAGCAGGGCGTCGCCGTCCACCTCACCCCCTGACCCGTCACACCGGTGTCAGACACTCGTCACGGCACCGGCGATTAGCGTCGCCGGCGATGGCGACCTACGAGCATCCCTATCCCGACCCCGCGCTCGCGGCCTCCCACCCGTTCGTCCCGGTCCCGACCGAGCGACGGAGCGACGACGAGATGCAGCGACGAGCCGACGACTTCCATCGATTGATGAACGGGCGGCGCAGCGTGCGGATGTTCGACGACACGCCGGTCCCGCGTCGACTGATCGAAACGGCGATCCGCACGGCGTCGACCGCGCCATCGGGAGCCCACCTGCAGCCGTGGACCTTCGTCGCCATTCGCGACCCCGTGGTCAAGCGACGGATCCGCGAGGCCGCCGAGGAAGAAGAACGAGTCAACTATCTCGACAACCGGATGAACGACGAGTGGCAGCGCGCCATCGCGCCGCTCGGCACCGACCACCACAAGGAGTTCCTCGAGATCGCACCGTGGATCGTGGTGCTCTTCGAGCAGCGCTTCGGCACGAACGACGACGGGTCGAAGCGCACCCACTACTACGTGAAGGAGAGCGTCGGCCTCGCCGCCGGCATGTTCGTCACCACGGTGCACCAGATGGGACTCGCCACACTGCCGCACACGCCGAGTCCGATGGCGTTCCTGCGTACGGCGCTCGATCGCCCCGACACCGAGCGCCCGTTCGTGATGTTCCCGGTGGGTCATCCACTCCCGGGCGTGCAGGTGCCCGACCTTCAGCGCAAGCGACTCGAGGACGTCGCCGTCTTCCTCGACTGAGCGCCAACGCGATCGGGGGCGAGCAGCTCCTGCCCGACCCGGAAGCCGCCCGCTATTCGGCGAACACCTCGTCGAGTCGACCCGTGGTCACGTCGTAGACGAAACCGCGGATGTGGTCCTTGTGGAGGATGAACGGTGAGTACTCGAGCCGTTTCATCGACTGCCGGGTGTCGGCGTAGGGGTCGACGAACGCCTCCACCGACCACGAGGGCCGCACCCCGAGCTCTTCCATCAGACCGGCGTTGAAGCCGTCTTCGGTGACCTTCTGGAGCCCACAGTCGGTGTGGTGCATCAGGATGATCTCGCGAGTGCCGAGCGCACGCTGCGAGAGCGTGAGCGATCGGATCACGTCGTCGGTGACCACCCCGCCGGCGTTGCGGATGATGTGGGCGTCGCCGCGATCGAGACCCAGGATCGGGAACACCGGCATGCGCGAGTCCATACAGGCGACGATGGCCACGTTGCGCCCTGGGCTCGCCGGCAACCCGCGGTGTTCGAAGCTCGCAGCCCACGCTTCATTGTTCGCCACGAAGCGGTCGGCATTCGGCTGGAAGTCGTCGTCGGTCATGGCGTCAGCTTTACCGCAAAGCGCCGCGTGATAGGACATGGACCATGAACGGAGTCATGGACGGAATCCGAATCCTCGAGGTCGCGGACCACACGTTCGTGCCCGCCGCCTCGGCGATCCTCTCCGACTGGGGGGCCGACGTCATCAAGATCGAGCACGCCGTTCGCGGCGACGCCGCACGCGGCCTCGGCCAGAGCGGCGCGGTCGACCTGAGCGGCGACGTGCACGCGATCATGGAGCACGCGAACCGCGGCAAACGCAGTCTCGGCCTCGACCTGCAGACCGACGAAGGCCTCGCGGTGTTGCACAAGCTCATCGCCATCAGCGACGTGTTCCTCGTCAACAAGCCGCCGGCCGTGCGCGAACGGCTGCGCATCACCGAAGACGAGGTACGGGTCCACAATCCCTCGATCGTCTACGCGGCGGGAACGGCCTGGGGACCACAGGGGCCCGAGGGCAACCGCGGCGGCTACGACATGACGTCGTTCTGGTGCCGATCCGGCGCCGCGATGGGTGCGTGGTATGTCGACGACGAGCGCATGCCGAGCCAGCCGGGCCCGGCCTTCGGCGACTCGATGGGAGCGATGACGATCGCCGGCGGCATCAGCGCCGCGCTGTTGAAGCGGGAGCGGACCGGCGAGCCCCAGTCGCTCGAGGTCTCCCTGCTCGGCACCGGCATGTGGGCGATGGCGTCGGGCATCGCCATGAGCCACGTCAACGGGTCGGCCTGGCGACCGTTCGACATGGCCGGCATGGTGTTCAACCCCCTCCTCGGCACGTTCCCGACGGCCGACGGCCGGATGATCAACATCACCTGCCTCCAACCGCTCAAGTACTGGCAGGAGTTCTGCCGGGTCATCGGTCGTGAGGAGCTCATCGACGACGAGCGCTTCGCCACCCATGAGACCCTGACCGCCAACGCCACCGAGGCCAAGGCCGTGGTCGACGAGTTCATCGCCACCCGCACCCTCGACGAGGTCCGCCGCGACCTGGCCGACTTCGACGGCCAGTGGACACCCGTCCTCGACTCGCTCGAGATCATCGACGACCCGCAGGCCGTCGCCAACGACTACGTCCAGGATCTCGAGAACGAGGCAGGCGTGCCCTTCAAGCTCGTCACCACCCCGGTGCAGTTCAACGGCGAAGCGAGCCCGGTGGGCCGAGCGCCCGGCTTCAACGAGCACGGCGACGAGATCCTGACCGGCGACCTCGGCCTGACGATGGACGAGATCATCGAACTCAAGGTGAAGGGCGCCGTCACCTGAGCGACCTCAGGGGGCCAGACCGAGCACCCGGGCGGCGTTGCTGCGCAGGAACGGCTCCCACACGTGGTCGCGAAACGGCACGTCGTCCATCTCGGTGAAGATCCGGTCGAGCTCGAGCGCGTAGGGGTGGTAGCCCCCGTAGATGACCTTCTCGACCCCCCGGGTGTTGGCGTAGTCGACGATGGCGGCCGGATAGTGCTTCGGCGCGAAGGCCGAGGTCGAGTAGTGCAGGCCGGGCCACTTGAGCATCAGCTTCACCGCGAGGTCGGTCCACGGTTCGGCGCCGTGGCGCATGACGAGGACAAGATCGGGGAAGTCGTACATCACCGCGTCGAGCGCCTCGACCTGCTGGCTCGCCATCGGCACGCGCGGTCCGGGCACCCCGACCGTGACGAACAGCGGGAGCCCCAGCTCGACACAGGTGGCGAACACCGGGAACCAGCGGGCGTCGTCGAGCGGCGCGGCCGGCAACAGGCCCGCCGGGAAGGCCCCGACCGCCCGGACCCCGTGCGCCGCGTGGTCGGCGCGGACCTGACGGACCGCACCGACGACATCGTTCGGGTCGACCTGCGTCGCGAGGACGAAGCGATCCGGGAAGAGCCGAGCCGCCTCGAGCGCAACGGGGTGGCCGAGCGTGATCAACCCGATCTCGACCTCGTTGCGATCCATGGCGGCGAGGGTGTCGGTGATCACGGTGACATGATCGGCGTCGGCCGCGGCCACGGCCGGGATCTCGCGATACATGTAGTCGGCCGGGTGCTTGTCGCCGCGCTGCGCCGGGCGGACGTTGGCCGGATTGCGGTCGACCTCACCGATCGAGCGGAAGCCGATGAGCGTGTCGAGCGCGGCGAGGCCGGACGGGCGAGCCACCCGATTCAGGACGCGACGCGGGCGAGATGGGCCTCGACGGCTGCCCGCCACTCGTCCTGATGGGTGAGCTGGGGCGAGTGGTAGGCGTCGGCGATGACCACGCATTCGCCGTCGACCACCCCGTCTGCCAATGCGTGAGCATGGTCGACGTAGGGGTGGTCGTGTTCGCCCGCGATCACGGTGACCGGCGCGTCGATGTCGCCGAGCAGGTGATCGACCGGCTGCAGGTGATCGTCGAACAACGCGAGGCCCAGCGCCCGACACGCCATCGGATCGAAGGCTGCGCTCAGCTCGGCCTTCCTGGCCTGCCACTCCGCCGGAGTGGCCGCCTCGATGAGCGGATCCTCGGGCGTGGGCGGTGCCGCCCCCATCGGGGTGTCGACCGTGATCGACGAGAAGTAGCCGGCGATCATCGCCGACACGTCGGGGTCGTCCACGCCGAAACGCCACGCCGTGGTGTCCATCAGGATCAGCGAGTGCACGAGATCACGCCGGGCGAGGGCGAACCGCAGCGCGACGCGCCCGCCCATCGAGTGCCCGAGCATGTCGACCGGCCCGTCGACGGTGTGGGCCAGCCAATCGATCACGTCGTCGACGATGTGGTCGACCGTGTAGGTCGCGTCGTCGAGCGAGTTCGACGAGCGGCCGTGGCCCCGGTGATCGATCGCCAGCACCCGCCGGTGTTCGGCGAGCGCGGGGATGTGCAGCGCGAAGTCGTGGGCCGAACCCGAGAAGCCGTGGATCAGCACCAGGGGTGGGCCGTCGCCGCTTCCCCACTCGTCCCAGGCGAGGGTGAAGCCCTCGACGGCGAAGGTCTTGGTCAGCTCGGGCATGTGCGCCACTTCAACCCATTCATCCTTCGTTCACAAGCGGTACGACCTGTTCCGCGAATGCATCGACCTGATCGAGGTACTCGGCGAGGTCGCGGGCCCGGAACTTGAGATGGAAGGTGTTGGCCCCGGCGGCCCGAGCGGCGCGGAGATCGTCGACCAGCGGTTCGACTCCCCCGGACAACGCCATGACACCCTCGGGCACGTCACCGAGGAGATAGGTCCACGGGGGCATGTAGCCGATGTCGAAGCCCACCTCGGCTCGTCCCGCGGCGGCGGCCGCGGCGTGGATCGTGTCGACGATCTCGCCGTACTGTTCCTTGCCGTTGCCCATCGGGATGTAGCCGTCGCCGACTCGTCCGGCCCGGCGCCACGACGCCTTGCCGCTGCCGCCGACCCAGATCGGCAGCTCGGCCTCCGGCTGCGGCGCGACACCGACATCGGCATAGGAGTAGAAGTCGCCGTCGTGCGACACGTAGGTGTCGGCGAACGCACCACGAACGGCATCGAGCGTCTCGTCGAGTCGTTTGCCCCGTGTCCGGAAGTCGATGCCCAACGCGTCGAACTCGGCCTCGACGTGGCCGGCACCCACCCCGAGGATGGCCCGACCGCCGGAGAGGTGGTCGAGTGTCCCGAACGCCTTCGCCGTCTGGAGCGGGTGCCGGTAGCCGGCGATCCACACGACCGAGAGCAACCGCACGTCGTTGGTGTGCGCGGCGAGGAACCCGAGCGTGGCCACGGTGTCGTACCAGGTGGTGGTCATCCGGGCGGCGTACTCGTTGTCGGGAATCGCGATGTGGTCACACACGCCGACGAAGTCGTAGCCCCGTTCGTCGCAGCGGCGGGCGATCGCCACGAGGTCGTCGACCGTCGCGGCGTCCTCCCAGGGATCGACGAGCGTACGGGTGAGGGTCTGGATGGGTAGCTGGATCCCGTAGGACCATCCATCGCCGGTGTTGATCGCGCTCACGCGTCGTTCCCTTTCTCCTCGGCCTCGAGGCCGGCCTTGTACTCGGCGATCGCCTCCTCGGTGACCCCGACGAACTCCGCGGCCCGCGGATAGCCCACATAGGGGGTGGCCTGGATCAGCACTTCGCGGACCTCGTGTTCGTCGAAGTCGCCGCGCTTCAGTCCGGAGAGACACTGGATCTTCCAGGTCGCGGGTCCACCGATCGCCGCGATCACCCCCATGACCACGAGCCGGCGGTCGCGCACGTCCAGTGCGTCCCGGGTCCACACGGCACCGAAGCAGTCTTCGGTCATGAGGTCGGCGAAGTCCATGAAGCCCTGGGGCACCACCGGCACGACGCCCTGATACACGTCCTCGAGCTTGGCCGCGCCGCGGTCCCACTTCTCCTGGTCGACCTGGTGGCTCATGTCAGTTGTCTCCTTCAGGCTGGGGCATGCCGTAGACCAACCCCATCGAATCCCGGACGGTCTCGACCACCGGCATCGGGCGTCCCGACTCCCGGCCGAGGCTGGCGGCGAGATCGAGGTCCTTCTCCGCGAGATAGATGTTGCCGGCCAGAAAGGCGCCGAGGTCGCCGACCTTCGTCTCGGGCGCCATGGTCACCAGCGGGTAGAAGCGCTCGGTCAGCTGACCGAGCTGACCGATGTGGCGCCAGGCCGCGAGCAGCTGCTCGGGGTCGGATCCCTCGCCGACGACGATCTGGTGGGCAGCGCTCAGCGCGGCCTGCTGGAAGTAGGTCATCACGTTGAAGGCGACCTTCATCGCCATGCCGGCACCGACGGGTCCGGCCTCGAACACCGCGCCGCCGCAGCAGTCGAGCACGGCCCGCGCCGTCTCGGTGAGACCGCCTTCGGGCACACCGGCCATGATCGAGAGCGCGCCCTCCTCGGCCGCCGCCGCGCCGCCGGCCACGCCGGCATCGAACACCGCAACCTGTCGTTCGGCGCCGAGCACCGCCAGATCCCGCACCGTGTCGGGGTGCACGGTCGAATGCACACCGATCGTCGTCCCGGGCCGACACGACCCGAGGATCCCCAGATCCCCGGTGATCACCTCCATCACCGCGGCATCGTCGGGCACACAGATGCTGATGTGGTCGCACGCCGCTGCGAGATCGGCGCCCGATGCGGCGGCGACCGCACCCTTGGCGACGGCTGCGTCCATTGCCTCGACACTGAGGTCGAAGACGCGAAGATCGAATCCGCTGGCCGCGAGCCGTCCCGCCATGGCGCCACCCATGGCGCCCAATCCGATGTATCCGACCGTTCCTGCCACTGCGCGTCTCCTCTGACCGTCGCGCCAACGTAGTTGGCGCCAGTCGCCGGTCGGGAATCAGAGGTAGTCGAGGGGCAGTGCGGTGGTCTGCTTCATCTGCTCCATGACGAAGACCGTCCGGACGTCGTAGAGATCGACGCGGGCGATCAATCGTTTGTAGAAGTCGTCGTAGGCCTCGATGGAGGGCACCACGACCTTCAACGTGTAGTCGATCTCCCCGGAGGTCCGATAGGCCTCGATGATCTCGGGCAGATCGGCAATGCCGGCGCTGAACCGTTCGAGCCACGCCGCGCTGTGGTCGTTGGTGCGGATGTGTACGAGCGCAGTGACGTCGAGGTTGAGCGAGCCCGGGTCGACGAGCGCCACCCGCCCCCGGATGACGCCGTCGTGTTCGAGCTTCTGCACCCGGCGCCAGACCGGGGTGGCCGTCAGCCCGACGTGGTCGGCCAGCTCACGGGCCGTCAGGTCGCCATCGTCCTGGAGAAGACGCAGTATTTCCCGATCAATCTCGTCCACAATAGAACATTGTAGCCCAGACAGGGACTTCTGAAGAACAGACTATGTGCTCTCCGCGTGAAGTGGGCAAAACTTGCACGGTTCTTCCAGCCCCTGATCTCTACCCTGGACCCATGGCCGCGAACCCCTTCACCGACCACCCTCACGCCGTGGGCGAGTCGTACCGTGAACACATGGCCGTGGCCCTCGGCGTCAGCCGTCAGTTGGCCGGCGCGGCCGTGGCCGCGCTGGTCCACGCCGTCGTCCCGCGGTTCCACACCACCACGGCGAGCGACAAGATCAGGGCGCTGGCCGGATGTATCGAACGCCACGACCGCGAGGGTCTGCGCACGAACGCCACCCTCACGGTCGTCGACGGCACGGTCGTCGACGGCGTCGCCTGAGCGTCAGAACTTGCCGGGTCGCTGACCGACCCGGTCGTACTTCGGGCCGAGCATCACGCCGAGCTGGCGCGCCTCGCCCGGACCGAGGGCGATCCCCGGCCGCCCGTGGGCGAACCGGAAGTTGTCGAACACCGCGACGTCGCCCTGTCGCCAATCGACCTTGATGCCGAAGCGGTCGTAGAGGGTCACCATCTGCTGCAGCTCGTCACGCGTGAACTCCGAGTCGTCGCCGAAGGTCATGTGCAGCGGCCGCTCATCGTGCGGCAGGTGCATGACCAGCGGCCACCCGTCGAACCACATGCCGTGATCGGCGATCGAGCAGTAGAAGAGGTTCCGATCGGTGATCGGGTCGTACTCGAAGGCATCGCAGTAGTAGCGGGTCTTGAGCATGCGTTCGGGACCCCACTCGGTGAGGAGCCCCCGCTCCCGGGCGTAGGCCTCGGCCTCCTCGGGATCGTCGGTACCCATGGACAGCTGCCAGTGGTTGTAGACCCCGACCTCGAGCCGGTTCGCGAAGGCCTCGCGATCGGTCAGCGACCGGTGGTAGCAGACCCCGAGGTCACGCAGCTTGCGCCCGAGTTCGGTGGAGAGGATGTGGTCGGTCGAGGCCAGACCATCGGAGAAGTAGGTGGCGCCGCGGTCGGGCAGCGCCTCCTTGCACAGGAAGGCGAGCGCCCGCGTGCTCTTGGACACGTAGGCCATCTCGTGGTGGTAGTGCAGGTGCGCGCTCAACGGCGCACCGACCTCGAACACGTTGGCGTCGAGCGCCTGCCGAGGGTTGCTGCCGCCCTCGTAGTGCATCTCCTCGGGGAGGCAGTGGCGAGCGAGCGTCCGCATGTCGGCCAGCTCTGCGAGGCCGGTGTTGCGGACGTGGACGAGACCGACCTCGTCGTAGACCTGCCGCATCCGTTCGGCGAGCGGCCCTTCCGGATCGAGATCGGCCCGACCCCCGGCGTCGATCTCGTAGCGATCGGTGGCGATCGCCGGTGTCCCGTTCCACCATTCGGGGACGATCATGTCGTCGACCCGCCGATCGAGATCCGGTGGTGCCTGGAGGAAGTCGATCGATTCCGTGGTTGTCATGTGCCTGCTCCGCGTTCCGCTCGGTGGGCGTGCCCGATGGGATACCTCGATCTGAGTGAATCCCGACTAATGCTGTCGGGAATGGTAGCGGGGGTCGCGCCGTTTGCCCAGCGCGAATCTCGCGACCGGTTTCGTGCGCGCACCGGCGGGCGGCCAGACTGGGCCCATGAGCACTCCCCACCACTCGTCTGCCCACCACACGGTCATCAGCGCCGACACCCACTGCGGCGCCGACCTCCTCGGGTATCGCCCCTACCTCGACGCGAAGTACCACGAGGAGTTCGACCGGTGGGCGACGTTCATGCAGGAGGACCACGAGCGCCGCAAGGAACTCTTCAAGGACATGGAGCGCACGCCCATGGAGGTCGGCGTCGACGGCGACCCCGACGAGTTCGGCTATCGCAACTTCGACTCGGCCAAGCGTCTCCAAGAACAGGAAGAGGACGGCGTCATCGCCGCCGTGCTGTTCCCCAACACCCAACCGCCGTTCGCGCCGCCGGCGGCGACCTCGTTCGAGGCCCCGCCCTACAGCGACAACTTCGAACACCGGTGGGCCGGGCTGCGCGCACACAACCGCTGGCTCGCCGACTTCGTCAGTGAGGCTCCCGAGCGCCGCGCCGGGATCATCCAGATCTTCCTGGGCGACGTCGAGGGTTCGGTGAAAGAGATCGAGTGGGCGGCCGAGCAGGGCATGCGGGGCGGCATCCTCGTCCCCGGCGCCCCGCCCGATTCACCGTTCGAGCCGCTCTACTCGGCCACCTACGAACCGATCTGGGCTGCGGCAGCCGATGCCGGCATGCCCCTCAACCATCACGCCGGCGGCGCCACGCCGAGTTTCGGCGACCACTTCCCCGCCTCGCTCGCGATGTTCATGCTGGAGGTCCAGTGGTGGACGCAACGGGCGCTGTGGCACCTGATGTTCTCCGGCGTGTTCGAGCGCCACCCCGACCTCCCCTACGTGATCACCGAGACCGGCACCGCATGGGTGCCCGACACGTTGGCCAAGCTCGACAGCTTCCACCACCGGATGAAGTTCTCGAAGTACGGATCCGAATCGATCTTCGGAGGCCAGGCGGTCGCGAAGATGTCGCTCACCCCGTCGGAGTACTTCGAGCGGCAGTGCTACATCGGCGCGTCGTTCCTGCGGCCGGCCGAAGGCGACCTCGCCCGCCAGGTCGGGGCCGACCGCGTGATGTGGGGATCCGACTATCCCCACATCGAAGGGTCCTACCCCCACACCCACGAGCACCTGCGGCTCACGTTCGCGCAGATGACACGCGAGGAGACGACCAAGATCCTCACCGACAACGCGGCCCGGGTCTACAAGTTCGACGTCGAGGCACTCGCCCCGCTGGCCGAGCAGTACTGCCCGACCAAGGAGTTCGTCGAGACCCCCATCGACTACGCCGACATTCCCGAACGGGCCAAGGGCTGTCCGGGCATGAACCCTCTCAACCAGATCCAGGAGGTCGCGTGAGCGACGACGGAACGACCAACGACACCATTGCCGACATCGAGATCGCCGGCACGGTCGCCGTCGTCACCGGAGGCGCCGGCGGAATCGGCAAGGGAATCGTCGGCGCGCTACTGCGGGCCGGATCGTCGGTGGTGATCGCCGACATCGAAGCCGACACGATCGCCGCGACCGTCGACGAGTTCTCCTCCCTCGGACCGGTCTCAGGCGTCCGGACCGACATCACCGACGAGTCCTCGGTGAAGGCCCTCGCCGACCAGGTCTACGAACAGCACGGCAAGGTCAACATGCTCTACAACAACGCCGGGGTCACCTCCGGCGGTGGTGGCAAGCCGTGGCAACAGGAGCCGAACGACTGGCGTTGGTGCTTCGGCGTCAACGTCTTCGGCACGGCGATCTGCACGTCCGAGTTCGTGCCCCGCATGCTCGAGGGTGGCGAGCCCGGACAGGTGATCAACACCTCGTCGGGCGACGGCGGCTTCGCCCCGGTGCCCACCGCGTCGGTCTACGCCGCATCGAAGGCCGCGGTGAGCTGCTTCACCGAAGCGTTGCACCACAACCTCGTCATGGAGGACACGCAACTGCGGGCGTCGGTCTTCTACCCGTCGGGAGGCCTCCAGCGCACCGGCCTGTTCACCGCCAGCCGCAACCGCCCCGAGGAACTCCAGCGGGTCGGGCAGGCGACGGGCCGCAAGAGCATGACCTTCGACGAGATGAAGACCATGCTCGAGAAGTCCGGCCGCGAGGTCGTCGAGGCCGATCTCGACGCCCAGGGCGACTTCGTCGTCAGCGAGACCGCCGCTCGGCGCTACATCATCACGTTGAACCTCGGTGACACGGTCGAACTCCTCCACCGCCGAGCCGATGCCATCGGTCGCCTCGACGTGCCTCCCCATCACGGCATGCCCATCTGATCCCGTGCTCGACGACGACGCGCTCGCCGAGGCGGTCGCCTACACCCAGTTGCGGCGGCTGCAGAGCCGCTACGCCGACATCGTGACCCGTCGGGCCTGGCCCGAGCTCCACGAGATCATGCGCGACGGCTGCATCATCACGGTCAACCTCGTCGACGACGAGATCCACTTCCACGGACCCCAGGCCATCGGCGACTTCATCGGCGGCCAGCTCGAGCAGTTCGACTTCTTCGAGTTCGTGATCCTCAACACGGTGATGGAGATCGATGCCACCGCCGGCACCGCGACGGCGCGCATGTACATGCAGGAGGCGCGCCAGAACATCGCCGACGGGAAGCGGTCCGACACGTTCGGCGTCTACCACGACCGGTTCGAACGGGATCACGACGGTGCGTGGTGGTTCGCCCGTCGCCGCTATCAGTCCTACGCCCGGACCAACGGGGGCGAGCGAGCCCAGGGGTCGGGCGACCTGACCGTGTTCGCGCTGCCCGAGATCCCGCTCGATCAGCTCGACTGAGGGCTCACCAGCCCTGTTCGAGTCCGGCCAGGATCCTCGGGAACCAGAGGTCGTACATCGCGTCGTCGCCGTAGCTCTCGTTGTTGAGCACGGCGATGCTCATGAGCTGCTGGACGGCGAGCGTCCGATAGGTGGAGTCGACGGCCGCCCGGAGATCCGCGGGATCGAGGTCGACCCCGTGTCCGGCCATGGCCGTTTCGTAGCCGGCGATCAACTCGTCGCGTTCACCGATCCGATCGGGCGAGAGGCTGCTCGAGAGCAGATAGCCGACATCGAAGCCGGGGTGGGCGTGCCCCACGAGCGCCCAGTCGAGCAGGACGACCTCGTCGTCGCGATAGAGGATGTTGTCGGACCGGGGATCGCCGTGGATGAGGGTGAGCTTCTCGTTGAGGCGAGCGACGTCGGCCGGAAAGCGATCGAGCGCGTCGAGGACGATGGCGACATGGTCCTCGGTCAACCAGTCGTGCCACCGCGCCTCGGCCAGCGCGAGGCAGCGCTTGCGGCCGACGGTCTGGTAGAGGCCGGGGGTGGTGGTGAGGATCGGACGGAACACCTCGTCGCCCTCGATGGAACCGTCGCCCCAGAAGGCGGCGTGGACCGACGCGAGCGCCGACAGGGCACCGGCCAACTTCTCGGACCGGGGTGGCGTCGCCATGTCGTACACGACGCTGTCGGCGCCGAGATCCTCGATCAGGAGCGCGTAGCGGCGCTTGGTCGCCCGCATGAACTTCGTGACGTCACTCGTGATCAACAACTGCACCCGGTCGGGCAGCGCATCGACCACGCGGGACATCACCGGACCCGTCTTGCGCGCGCCCTCGCGGTCGAAGTCGGCACCGAGGAAGGCGGGGATGGGACACGGCATCCGATGGGCGAACCGTCGGTAGAACTCGATCTCTCGGGCATACGCGTCGAACTGCTCCAGCATCCCCCGGGTCTGCCGATCCTGGGTCGGGAACTTCGCGATCACGGTCGACGGCGCGTCGGCAACCCCTTCGTAGTCGAGCGTGAGGCGAACGGTGTCGCCGGTGAATCCTGTGCCCCCGCCGGTCAGGGACGTGACCTCGACCGCCGCCACACGGCCGGCCGGCAGCGCGCCGGCGGCGTGCATCGTGTGGGTGACCCACTCGGCGGTGAGGTCCCGGGGGGAGGCAGGAATGAACGCCGACACTGCGGTCAGGGTAACGCCGCGGGCAGCCCCCGCCCCCCGGTCAGGTGTCTCACCCGGCCGCCGTCGGAGCGGGTGCGCCGCCGCCCGCTCGCCTACCGTGGCGCACCATGGACGACCCTTCCGCGACGATCCAGACGGTCACCGGCCCGATCTCGGTCGATGACCTCGGGCGCACCCTGATGCACGAACATCTGGCCATCGGCTACCCGGGTTGGGAAGCGGCCACCGACGAGCCCTTCGATCGGGCCGAAGCGACCCGCGTCTGCATCGACCACGTGCGTCGGCTCCAGGACCTGGGCTACTCGTCGATGGTCGATCCGTGCCCCAACGACCTCGGGCGCGACATCGAGCTCATGGTCGCCGTGGCCGAGGCCACCGGCTTCCACATCATCTGCGCGACGGGGCTCTACAAGGAACACGAAGGGGGCCACGCCCACTGGGACTTCCGGGCCCGATTCGAGGACATCAGCGCCGTCATGGCCGACCTCTTCGTGACCGAGCTGACCGACGGCATCGGCACCACGGGAGTGCGCCCCGGCATCATCAAGGTCGGGACCGGGCTCGGAGACCTGACGACGCACGAGGCCGCGGTGTTCGCCGCGGCCGCCCGGGCGGCGGCCGCCACCGGCGTACCCATCACGACCCACACCGAAGACGGCACGCTGGGCGACCGCCAGCAGGCGGTGCTCACCGCCGCAGGAGTCGCCGCCCACCGGATCGTGATCGGGCACTCCTGCGGATCCACCGACACCGACTACCACCTGCGCATCGCCGCGGGCGGCAGCTATCTGGGCTTCGATCGCTTCGGGATCCCGAGCGTCACCGACGACGAGCGCTCGGCGGCGCTGGCCCGCGTGATCGATGCCGGTGCCGGGGACCGCGTCGTGGTCTCACACGACTCCGTCTGGTGTTGGAAGGGCAATCCCTGGCCCGAGGCGCTCCGGGCCCGGATCGCCGAGACCTTCGTCCCCACCCGCTTCGACGACGAGATCATCCCCAAGCTGCGTGACCTCGGCGTGGCCGACGACGCCCTGCACCGGCTCACCCACGACAACCCGCGCCGCTACTTCGCCGGCGAACCGCTCGCCGCCATGCCGACCTGAGGACGCCATGACCGACCCTGCCGAAACCAACCATGGCGACCGACCCCTGACGCCCGACACCGTCGCGCTGCTCGAAGGCCTCACCTCCACGCGCTCGATCCGCCGCTACACCGACGAGCCGATCCCCGAAGACGCCCTCCGCGACATCCTGTTCGCGGCCACCCGCGCCCCCAGCGGTTCGAATCGCCAACCCTTCCGGTTCATCGTGCTCACCGGCGGCGAGGTCGCCGCCGAGGCCAAGGCGATCATCGGCCGCGGCGCCCGCGCCGCGTGGCGGGCAAAACGGGAGAACGAAGGCTACGACAAGGGGTCCGGCAACGACCCCGGCTCACCCAAGGCCCGCATGGCCCGCTCGATGGAGGACTACGTCGACCGCATCGACACGGTGCCGGCCCTCGTGCTGCCCTGCTATCTGCGCTATCGCGCCCCCAGCCCCACAGAAGGCGCGTCGGTCTATCCCGCGTGCCAGAACCTGCTCTTGGCGGCGCGGGCACTCGGCTTCGGTGGTGTGCTGACCATCTGGCACGCGTTCGTCGAGGACGAATTGCGGACCCTGCTCGAGCTCCCGGACAACGCCGTCATCGCGGCGACGATCACGCTCGGCCGCCCGGCCGGCAACCACGGTCCGGTCCGCCGCGTCCCGATGTCGGAGCTGGTCTACGACGGCAGGTGGGGCGACACCGCGCCCTGGGCTGTCGACCCTCCCGGCACCCGCCACACGAGCGCCGGTCCTCCCCCGGAGAAGGCCGGCTGAACCCGGGTCAGAACGACTCGCCGACCAACGTCTCGGACAGCGACCACAGACGTTCTGCCGCGTCCGGGTCGATCGCGTAGCCGGCGGGCTCGCCGAAGTCGGCGTCGTCGAGATAGCGGCCGCCGACACCGTCGAGGGCCGGGGCGACCGCGGCCATCACCGAGGTGGCGGCGCCCTGCTCGATCGACTTGAACCGGGGCAGTCCGCCGCCGGTGCCGGCATCCTCGCGGCGGGCGGCGCGGACGCCGAGCTCCTCCATGTCGCCCTCGCCCATGTGGCGGGCGAGGTCGGTCATGATCATGCCCGGATGCACCGCATTGCTGTGGACCCCCGCAGCGCCGTGCCGAGCCTCGAGCGCGACGGTGAAGAGGATGTTCGCGGTCTTCGACTGTCCGTAGGCCTCGAACTTGTCGTAGGGCCGCGAGTCGTAGTTGGGGTCGTCCCACAGGATGTCGCTGAACCCGTGGCCCGCGCTCGACAGGTTGACGATGCGGCTGGGCGCCCCGGCGAGCAGAGCCGGCATCAGCAGGTTCGTGAGCACGAAGTGGCCGAGATGGTTGGTGCCGAACTGGGTCTCGAACCCGTCGGCGGTCCGTCCCTGCGGCGTGAACATCACGCCGGCGTTGTTCACCAGGATCGAGATCTCGGGATGGCGAGAGAGGATGCCCGCCGCGCCGGCCCGGACGGTCGAGAGGTCGCCGAGGTCGAACGGCTCGTGGTCCAGGACGGCGTGAGGGTGGGCCTCGCGGATCGCCGCGATGGACGCCTCGCACTTTTCGCTCGTGCGACCGCACACCACCACGTGCGCTCCCGCCGCGGCCAGCGCCCGCGCCGTCTCCCGGCCGAGACCGGTGGTCGCGCCGGTGACGACGGCGACCGAGCCAGCCAGGTCGATCCCGTCGATCATCTCTGCAGTGGTGGTCTCGAATGCCATCGTGGCCGGCCCCTCGTCGTGAAATCCCGTTGCTACCACCACACGGCTAGGAGTGAAAGCAGTCCAAGGGCTATTGTCACGCTCTGCATGCCGGGCGCCCGGCTGCGTGATCGAACGCGTGACGGGTCCGGGGGGATGCGACGGTGAGCGAAACCGAAGGTGCGGCCGAGTCGGCGAAGTCGCTGACCCAGTCGGTACTCGACGAGGAAGCGTCGCGGCAGGCCGCCCAGGCGGCCCGATCGAAGGACGTGCTGTTCGCCGACGACCTGCTTCCCGGTGTCGGTTCCGAGGAGATGTCGCTCAAGCAGGGGTTCGCCAAGGGCGGTTCCTTCACGTTCTTCGTCCTGCTCGCCCTCAACTCGATGGACGAACTCGAGGGCGCTGCCGTCAGCATCCTCGGCCCCGACATCGGCGAGACCTTCGGCGTCTCCGATGGCGCGATCACCCAGATCTCCGTGGCGTCGATCGTCTTCTTCGTGCTCGGTGCCGGCCCGATGGGCTACCTGGCCGACCGCTACAAGCGCGGTCCGATCGTGGGCCTCGCCAGCCTGGCCTTCGCCTTCTTCGCGTTCCTCGGCGGCGTCGCGGTGAACGCCTTCATGTTCTTCTGGACCCGATTCTTCACCGGCCTCTCGAAGGCCAACACGATCACCGTCCACTCCACCCTGTTGGCCGACACCTACCCGATCGCCATCCGCGGCCGCATGTACTCGCTCAACGCCGGTGTCGGCCGCGTGTTCGCTGCCGCGAGTCCAGTGCTCGTCGGTGGCATCGCCGTCGCCGCCGGAGGCGTCGAGGGGTGGCGATGGGCCTACATGTTGCTGGGGATCCCGGTGGCCGTCCTCGCCGTCCTCGCCTTCTTCATCCCCGAACCCGAGCGCGGCCAGTGGGAGAAGAAGGACGTTCTCGGCCACAGCTTCGGCAGCGACACCGAGGAGATCCCGATCTCCGTGGGCGCCGCCTTCAACCGGATCTGGCGCATCGACACCGTTCGCTCGATGACCGTCGGGCTCGCGGCGATCGGCTTCGCCTTGTTCCCTGCGGCCTCGATCCAGTCGTTCTTCCTCGAAGAAGAGTTCGGCCTCGACGCCCTCGAGCGCGGCTATGCGGTGGCACCGACCGGACTGTTGATCGTCTTCTTCCTCCCCTTCATCGGAAGCCGGTTCGACCGCACCTTCCGCGAGGCGCCCGACAAGGCGCTGCGCATCATCGGCGCCCTGCTCATTCCCGTGGGCATTCTCATCCCCATCCAGTACTCGATGCCCAACGTCTGGCTGTTCGCCATCATGGCGACGCTCTCGGGCACCTTCATGGGCGCCGCGTTCGCGATGATCCAGCCGTCGATCCAGGGCGTCGTTCCCTACCGCCTCCGCGGCATGGGTACCGCCATCATCACCTTCTTCATGGTCGCCATCGGCGGACTCGGCGGCGGCCTGCTCAGCGGGTTCCTTCAGGACGAGTGGGGCGAGCGCTTCGCGATCACCGCGCTGGCCATCTTCGCCATGCCCATCGGCGGCTACAACATCATCAAGGGAAGTCGGGCCATCCGACGAGACCTGTCGCTGGTGGTCGAGGAGCTCCAGGAGGAGCAGGCCTACTTCGATCTCGTCTCCAACGACACCGACATCCCCGTGATGCAGGTCAACCACGTCGACTTCAGCTACGGCCAGGTGCAGGTGCTGTTCGACGTGTCGTTCGACGTCGCCAGGGGCGAGACGCTCGCCCTGCTGGGCACCAACGGCGCCGGCAAGTCGACCATCCTCAAGGTGATCGCCGGCCTCGAGACGCCCGAGCGCGGCGTGGTGCGCTACCACGGTCAGACCTGCACCTTCGCGAGCCCGGAGGTCCGCGCCGCCCGCGGCATCCAGATGCTCCCCGGCGGCAAGGGCGTCTGGCCGAGCCTCAGCATCGGCGACAACCTCGAAGTGGGGGCCTACCAGTACCGACGCGATCCGGCCGACGTCAAACGGCGCATCGAACACGTACTCGAACTCTTCCCGGCCCTCGCCGATCGTCTCGACGAACGCGCCGGTGACCTGTCGGGTGGCCAGCAACAGATGCTCGCCCTGGCCCGGGTGATGCTGCACGAGCCCGAGCTGCTCATCATCGACGAGTTGAGCCTCGGCCTGGCCCCGACCGTGGTGCAGGACCTTCTCGGCCACATCGACCGGTTGCGCGAGGCCGGACAGACGATGATCGTCGTCGAGCAGTCGCTCAACGTCGCCCTGGCCATCTCGGACCGTGCCATCTTCCTCGAGAAGGGCCAGGTCCGCTTCGAGGGATCCGCCCAGGAACTGGCCGAGCGGGATGACCTCGCCCGAGCCGTCTTCCTCGGCAAGGAGGGTGGCTGATGGACGCCGTGCTCCTCGGCGCGTGGATCACCCGCCAGATCCTCTTCTGGACGATCGTCCAGGGACTCGTCTTCGGCCTGTTGGCCATGGGCATCGTGCTCATCTACCGCTCGACGCGCGTCATCAACTTCGCCGTCGGCAACATGGGGCTGCCCGGCGCCGCGCTCTTCGCCCTGTTGATGATCAACTGGGGTTGGCCGTTCTGGCCGGCGCTGATCCTGTCGTTGACGGTCGGCGCCCTCCTGGGGCTCGTGACCGAGGTGACGGTGGTCAAACGGCTCTTCAACAGACCCCGCATCGTGCTGCTCATCGCCACCGTCGCCATCGCCGACTTCTGGCGCGCCATCGTGCTCCTCGCCTTCCCGGAGGTCGAGGGCACCCAGACCCGGTTCCCGGCCGCGATCGGGCGGAGCTGGGACGGGGTCGGCGGCGACTTCGCCGGTGTCGACCTCATCGGTCTGGCCCAGGACGACGGCATCCTCATCAAGGGTCCGGAGATCCAGATCCTCGTCGTGGTGCCGGTCATCGCCCTCCTCCTCGGGTTGATGATGAGCCGCACCACATTCGGCAAATCGATCACCGCGTCGGCCGACAACCCGGAGCTGAGCCGGCTCTCCGGCATCAACCCCCATGTGGTCTCGACGGTTGTGTGGACCCTCGGAGGGTTCATCGCCACCCTCTCGATGATCCTGCTCAGCAGCGGCAAGGCCGCGACCGGCATCGAGAACCTCGGCCCGTTCACCCTCACCAACGCGCTCGCGGCGGCGGTCATCGCCGGGATGCGCTCGTTCCCGCGGGCAATGGCGGGCGGCATCGCGATCGCGTTCGCCGACAACCTGTTCGGCTTCAACTTCACGCGTGACCCCGGCCTGTCCACCGTCCTCGTCTTCCTCGCGGTGATCGCGGCCCTCTACTGGCAGAGTCGGGCCAACAACGACGAGTCACCGCTCAGCTTCGCCCCGAAGGTGAAGCCCCTCCCGGCCCATCTCCAACGCGTCTGGTGGATCCGGCACATGCCCCGGATCGCGATCGGCTTCGTGCTGTTCATCGTGATCATGCTCGCCTGGCACTACGGCACGCTGTTCGACGTCGCCGACTCGGTGCTGTGGTTCTGGGAGGAACCGCCGGACCGCATCAAGCCGTCACAGTTCTTCCTCTACAGCACGATCGCCGCCTTCGCGATCGTCACCGCCTCGCTCACCGTCATCACCGGTTGGTCGGGTCAGGTCTCATTGGCCCAGATGTCCTACGCCGGGATCGGCGCCCTGAGCGCGGCGGCGTTCAACCGTGGCGTCGAACTCGACATCGGGTGGGGCGAGAACCGGCTGCTCGACGTCGAGTGGAGCGGCATCCCGACCATTCCGTCGATCGTGCTCGCCGTGTTCTTCACCGCCGGGATCGCCGCCATCACCGGCATCGGCGCGCTCCGAGTGCGCGGCATCATGCTCGCGATCTCCACGTTCGCGTTCGCGATCGCGGCCGAGAAATACATCTACAACCGGCCCTTCTTCAGCAACAACGAGAGCTCCGTGGTGTTCGAGCGGGGCTGGTTCTGGAAGTGGCATCTCAAGGACCAGCGCAGCTACTTCTACTTCGCGCTCGCCTGTCTCATCCTCACCATCATCGTGATCGGCCGGCTCCGGCGGTCCGGCGTCGGCCGTTCGATCATCGCCGTCCGCGACAACGCCGACACCGCGTCCGCCTACACCGTCTCACCGGTGCGGATGAAGCTGACCGCGTTCGCGGTGGCCGGCGGCATCGCCGGCCTCGGCGGCGCCATCTTCGGCAACGCCGCCCGCCAGATCCGGTTCAGCGAAGCGCACTTCCAGATCGCCGACTCGCTGCAGGTCGTCAACATGGTGGTCATCGGCGGACTCGGTTCGGTCATCGGCCCCGTGATCGGCGCATTCTGGGTCCGCGGTCTTCCCACGCTCTTCCCCGACAACACCCTGATCAGCCTGCTCACCAGCAGCATCGGCTTCCTGCTGATGCTCATGTACTTCCCGGGCGGGTTCGTCCAGCTCTTCTACCGGATGCGGGACTCGATCGTCGTCAGGGCCGAGCGCCGCTACGGCTACCTCGAAAACACCAGCACCACCGAGACGCCCGACGCCCTGCGACGGGGCACCGGCTCCGGCTCCACGGCGGAGCGGGCGGCACCGATGCACGAGTTCGTCCTCAGCGGCATCGCCATCGCCCTCAAGGTCGCAAGCATCGGCGTCACCGCCTACGCGGCCTACGACCATCTCGCCGGCGACGGCGACAACGGATGGTTCGGGATCTACATGGCCCTGGCCGCGGTCTCCGGCGTGTGGGCGCTCTCGGTCATGGTCAAGGTCGCCCAGACCTCCTCCGCCTACATCGGCGCCCGAGGCACCAAGGTGGGCTACTTCGTCTATCTGCTGCTCGAACCGGTCATCCCCTTCCTGTGGCCGACGCTGGTCACCCGATGGTTCACCGGCGACCTCGAGGCGGCGGCGCCCCGGGCCTCCCACACCTACACCAACCTCCCGGTGGACGAGACCGGACGTGAGCTGACGCTCGCGACCCACGACGTCACCGTGCGCTTCGGCGGCAACGTCGCCGTCTCGGGTGTGTCGATCACGGTGGGCCGCGAAGAGATCGTCGGTCTGATCGGCACCAACGGCGCCGGCAAGTCGACCCTCATGAACGCGATCGGCGGCTACGTCCCCGCCCAGGGCAAGATCGAGCTGCTCGGCAAGAGCATCGAATCGCTCACCTCCCCGACGCGGGCATCGATCGGGCTCGGCCGCACGTTCCAGGCCGCGACCCTCTTCCCCGAGTTGACCGTACGCGAGTGCGTGCAGGTCGCCCTGGAGGGTCGCCACCGTTCCTCGTTCGCCCGCAGCGCGCTGTTCCTCGACATGGCCAACGAGCGCCGCATGCGCCGCGAGGCCGACGAGCTGATCGACTTCCTGGGCCTCGGTCGCTACGCCGACAGCTTCGTCTCCGACCTCTCCACCGGCACGCGACGCATCGTGGAGTTGAGCGGTCTGCTGGCCGTGGGCGCCGACGTCCTGTGTCTCGATGAGCCCACCGCCGGTGTCGCCCAGCGCGAGACCGAGGCGTTCGGCCCGCTCATCCAGGAGATCCGACGGGAGATGGGAGCCTCGATGCTCATCATCGAACACGACATGCCGCTGATCATGAGCATCAGCGATCGCGTCTACTGCCTCGAGGCCGGCACGGTCATCGCCGAGGGCGACCCCGAGAGTGTGCGCAACGACCCCCTTGTGGTGGCGAGCTATCTCGGCACCGACGAACGGGCGATCGACCGAAGCGACAGTTGATGCTGGAGACGCTGCGCTCCGTCCTGCAGTTCCGTCGCTTCGAACCCAACCCGCAGAAGCGCCGACTCGTGTCGGTCGCCAACGTCGATGATCTTCGCCGGATCGCCAAGCGCCGCCTTCCCGCCGGCGTGTTCGACTACATCGACGGCGGTGCGGAGGACGAGCGCACCCTCGCCGACAACGTCGCCGGCTATCGCCGCATCGGGTTCGAGCCCCGCGTGCTGCGCGACGTGTCGAGGGTCGACACCTCGGTGTCGTTGCTCGGTCGCCCCACTCCCCTCCCCCTCGTCCTCGCCCCCACCGGCTTCACCCGGATCGCCGACCCCCAAGGCGAGCTGGCCGTCGCCCGAGCGTGCGCCCGGGCGGGGATCCCCTACGTGTTGAGCACGATGGGTACCCGATCGATCGAGGAACTCGCCGCCGCCAGCGATGCGGTGCCCTGGGGCGCCCAGGGCGATCGTCGCCTGTGGTTCCAGGTGTACACATGGCGCGACCGCGGCCTGGTGCGCGAGATGGTCGAACGGGCAGCCGCGGCGCGCTACGAGGCGTTGGTGCTCACCGTCGACACCGCGGTGCTCGGGCGCCGGGAGCGCGATGTGCGGCGCGGCATGACGCTTCCGCCGAAGCTCGGTCCGGGCACGGTGGTCGACGGAATCCGACACCCGGGGTGGACATGGCAGTTCCTCCGCAACGAACCGATCGTCTTCGCGAACGTCGCGACGAGTCGTGCTGCGTCGTCGACGGAGGACGGGTCGCGAGCCGTCAACCTCGCGGAGCAGATCAACAGCCAGTTCGATCCGTCGTTGTCGTGGGACGAAATCGCATGGCTGCGATCGATCTGGGACGGCAAGATCCTGCTCAAGGGCGTGCAATCGGTGGCCGACGCCCGCCTGGCCGCCGAACACGGGGTCGACGGGGTGTGCCTGTCGAACCACGGGGGACGCCAACTCGACGGCGCCCCGGCCCCGATCGACCTGGTCGCCCCCTGTCGGGATGCGGTCGGCGGAGGCGTCGAGATCATCGCCGACGGTGGCGCCCGCCGAGGCTCCGACATCGTCAAGGCTCGGGCGCTCGGCGCCGATGCGGTGATGGCCGGCCGTCCCTATCTGTATGCGCTCGGCGCAGCCGGCGAGCACGGCGTCGACTGGTTGCTCGACTTCCTGACCAGCGGCACCCGCCAGACCATGGCCCTGTGCGGCGCGACCGAACTCCGCACGGTCGGTCCCGAACTCCTTCGCGGGGAGTGAACCCGCACCGTCGAGGACCGCCATGTCACTATGGGTGCAGCACGCGAACCGTGCACGAATCGACAAAGAAACAGAGGGAGCTGTGATGCGGCGGATAGTGGTGGTACTGATGGCGTTGGCGATGTTCGGCGCCGCCTGTGGCGACGACGGCGGCAACGACGTCGACGCGTCCGGCGGCTCCACGACCACTGCAGCTCCCGATGGCGACGCCACGACGACCACGGCCGGGGGCAGCGACTTCAACATCTCGGAGGTCGAAGCGTCGGTCGTGCAGATCCAGGGCCAGGGCACGTTCGTCCAGTCGGGCGGCGCCGCGGCCTACAACGCCGGCTTCACCGGTACCGGCTTCGTCATCAGCGACGACGGACTCATCGTGACCAACAACCATGTCGTCCAGGGCGCGGCGACCCTGGCCGTCAGCTTCTCCGACGGCGACCCGATGAACGCGCGGGTGCTCGGCGTGAGTGAGTGCAGCGACCTCGCCGTGATCCAGCTCGAAGGTGGCGGCTACACACCGCTCAGCTTCCGCGACGAACCCGTCACCGTGGGCCTCGACATCTTCTCGGCCGGATTCCCGGCCGCCGACGAGGTCGACTTCGACAACCTCGACTACACGCTCACGTCCGGCATCGTCGGCTCCACGGCCGCCGACGGCGAGACCTCGTGGGCCTCGGTCGACAGCGTCATCCAACACGACGCCCAGATCCTCGGTGGCAACTCCGGGGGCCCGCTGGTCGACGAGGCCGGCCACGTGGTCGGCGTGAACTACGCCGGCAACAACGAGTTCAACACGAACTACGCGATCGCCGCCCAGGACGCCCGTCCGATCATCGATCAGCTGGCCGCCGGCGAGAACGTCAACTCGCTCGGGATCAACGGCGAGGCCCAGCTCTACGACGGTGGCCTCTCCGGCATCTTCATCTCCAGCGTCGAGAGCGGCTCCCCGGCCGACCGTGCGGGCATCGAGCCGGGCGACATCCTCATCACGCTCGAGAACCTCGTGCTCGCCACCGACGGCACCATGGCCGACTACTGCGACGTGCTGCGCACCCAGGGCGACGACGCGACGATGGACGTCGAGGTCTACCGACCCTCCCTCGACCTCGTGCTCAGCGGCCAGATCAACGGCGACCCGATCGAGCTGCCACTGATCGCCGGTACGGTCATCGAGGAGTCGGGCGGCGCCACCGGCAACAACGGTGGCGGCGATTCCGGCACCGTGCAGAACGGCGACGCGCCCTATTCCTACACGACGGTCACCGACGATCAGGGCCTCATCACGGTCTCGATCCCGACGGCATGGGCCGACGTGAACGGCGAGCCGAACCCGAATTTCGGCCCCAGCATCTGGGCGTCGCCCGACCTCCAGGGTTGGAACGACACCTGGGATGTGCCCGGCATCATCGTGGAGTCGGCTCCCGACCGCAGCGCCTCCGAGATCGATGCTCTCCTCCAGGAACGCGACCTGTCCGGCGTGTGCGAGAACGTGGGCACCGAGCCCTACGACGACGGTCTCTACGGCGGCACGCTCCAGATCTGGGGCAGCTGCGGCGGGACCGACACGTTCTACATCGTGCTGGCGGCCGCGCCCTTCGACGCCGACTATCTCGTGCGGGTCGAGGTCCAGGCGGCCGCACCCCGTGACCTGGAGGCAGCGGACGAAGCGCTCGCCACGTTCATCGCCAACATCTGACCCACCGAGGCCTTCATGACCCGTCCCACCATCTCCCAGCCGGGGATCGCCGCCTACGCGGCCGACCACAGCGAGGCGCCCGACCCGGTGCTGACCGCGTTGATCGCGGCCACCGCCGAGCGGGCGGGTGGCGCGGCCATGATGCAGATCGGCCCCGACCAGGGGGCGTTCATGCAGCTCCTGGTCACGACACTGCGCCCGTCGTTCGCCGTCGAGGTGGGCACCTTCACCGGCTACTCGTCGCTGTGCATCGCCCGGGGCCTGGCCCCGGGCGGTCGTCTGCTCTGCTGCGACATCAGCGAGGAGTGGACCGACATCGCCCGTGAACACTGGGAGATGGCCGGGATCGGCGACCGCATCGAGCTCCGGATCGCGCCGGCGCTCGAGACGCTGGGGGCACTCCCTCCCGCACCGGCCATCGACTTCGCGTTCATCGACGCCGACAAGCCGGCGTATCGCGGGTACTACGAAGAGATCCTCTCGCGACTCGCCCCCGACGGAATCATCCTCTTCGACAACACACTCTGGTCGGGCAACGTGCTGCCCGACTCGGGGGCCGACGACGAGAGCACCGTCGCCTTGCGCGAGCTCAACGACTTCCTGGCCGCCGACCAACGGGTCATCGTCGCCCAGCTGACGATCGGCGACGGTGTGACGATGGTGCGCCGCCGACCCGAACCGGCGACCGACTAGACCGACGCCTCGTCGTCGTGGGCGTCGGCGAGCCGGTGCACGGTGACCGTCGACGGATCCGGCGCCGGCGGGATCGGATGCTCTCCCTGGTGACGGAACCACACCGTCTGCTGGGGAAACGGGATCTCGATGCCGGCCTCGTCGAGCGCGTTCTTGAGCCGCAGGCGCAGCTCGCGCTCGACCGCCCACTGTTGTGACGGCTCGGTCTTGACCACGAGCCGGATCGCGACCGACGACGAACCCAGCGTCTGGACGCCCCACACCTCGGGTCGCTCCATCACCTCGTCGCCGCCCCAGTCGGGGTCCTCCCAGAGGTCGTCGGCCACCCGTTGGATGACCCCTTGGGCCAGCTCGAGGTCGGTGTCGTAGGCCACCTCGACATCGATGAGGGCCCGAGACCAGAGCTGGCTGTAGTTGCCGACCCTGACGATCTCGCCGTTGGGCACGTGCCACACCGTTCCCTGCACATCGCGCACCGTCGTCGAGCGCAGCGACACCTTCTCGACCGTGCCCGTGGCGGGCCCGATGTCGATGATGTCGCCCACGCCGTACTGGTCCTCGATGAGCATGAACAGGCCGGAGAGGAAGTCGCGCACCACCGATTGAGCGCCGAATCCGAGGGCGATACCACCGATGCCGGCGCCGGCGATGAGCGGGGCAAGGTCGATCTCGAGCTGCCCGAGCACCAGCAACGCGGCGACGCTCCACACCGCGGCCACCACGATGCTCTTGAGCACGAGTCCGATCGTCTCGGCCCTCGCTCCCGCCCGTTTGCGCTCCGTCTCCTCGATCAACAGGCTCCCCGGCCCCCGTTCGCGCAAGGCGCGGAATCGTTCGTCGGACGGGGACGACGCCACGGTGTCGACGAAGCGGGCGACGGTCCGCTGAAGCAACCGCGACACGACCCAGGCGAGGATCAGGATCAAGATGATGCGAATCGGCCGATCGAGCAGCCACTCGGCGGCGGTGGCGAGGAACTTGTTCTCCGTCCACTCGAAGACCTGCTCACAGACGTACTTGGCATCGACGTCGCCGCAGGCGTCGACCATCGGATCGGTTTCCTGGACAGGGGCGAGAGCGAGCGGCGGCAACGTCATGCCCGCGAAACTACGACTGCACCACCGAGGGCCGGTGGACTACCGGCGAATTCCCGCATGTGCACGTTCTTGGATACGATTTCCCCGCATGCACCAGTTTCGAATGGGCGAAGCCGCACGACTGCTCGGGGTCAGTCCCGACACCGTGCGCCGTTGGGCCGACCAGGGCCGCCTGGAGACCACCCGCACCGACGGCGGGCACCGTGAGGTCGCCGGCCCCGAACTCGCTCGCCTGGCGCTCGAACTGGGCGACGGGCCCGAAGCCGGGTCCGAGCATGTCTCGGCTCGCAACCGGTTTCCCGGTCTCGTCACCCGGGTGGTCCGCGACACGGTGATGGCGCAGGTCGAGATCCAGGCCGGACCCCACCGGATCGTGTCGCTCATCTCCGCCGAAGCGGTCGACGCGCTCGCCCTCGAGCCCGGCGCCCCGGCCGTCGCATCGATCAAGTCGACGAACGTCGTCATCGAGACCCCATGAGCAGAACGGCGCTCACGCCGCTCCTGCTCGTCGCCGGACTCGCCGCCGCGGGTTGCGGGGCCGACGCCTCGACCGTGGTGATGGCCCCCTCCTCGTTCACCGGGCTCACGGCCGGCATCGACGCCGCCCTCGACGACGAGCCCGACTGGATCATCGCCGGCAGCAACCGGCTGGTTCGCCAGTTGGCCGACGGCGCCCGCGCCGACGTGCTGATCACCGCCGACGAGACGACGATGGCCGCGGCCGTGGCCGAGGGGTTGGTCACGTCCGAGCCGGTGACGGTCGCCACGAATCGACTCGTGCTCGCCGTCGCTCCCGGCAACCCCGGTTCGGTCACCTCCGTCGACGACCTGAGCGACGAGCGCCTCCTCATCGGACTGTGCTCGGTGGAAGTCCCCTGCGGCCGACTCGCCGCCGAAGCCCGGGGCCGACTCGGACTCGACCTCGCCGCCGACACCGAGGAACCCAACGTGCGCTCGCTGGCCCGCAAGATCGCCGCCGGGGAGCTCGACGCGGGGTTGATCTACGCCACGGATGCCGCCGACCTCGACCTCACCACGGTGGACGACGAGGTGCTCGGCGTGTTCGTCACCGACTATCTCGCCGCCTCGCTGAACGGCGAGCCGTCCCCCGTGATCGAGTTCCTCCGCTCTCCACAGGGACGCCTACTCCTGACCGCCGAGGGGTTCGTGACACCGTGAGCGCCCCTCCCCGGCCCACACCCCCGGCGATCGCCGTCCCCGCGGCGCTCGCCGTCGCGCTGCTGGCCCTCCCGGTGGTCGGCCTACTGCAACGGGCGCCGTGGTCGACGTTGCTCGAACGCCTGACGTCGACGGAGATCCTCGATGCCATCCGGGTCTCGGTGACGGTGTCGGTGGTCGCCGCCCTGTTGTGTCTCGCCCTCGGCCTGCCGCTCGCCTGGATCCTCGCCCGCCACGAGGGGCGGAGCATCGCCGTCCTGCGGATCCTCGTCCTGCTCCCGATGGTCCTTCCCCCGGTGGTCGGTGGCACCGCACTGCTGTTCGCGCTGGGCCGACGGGGGCTCTTCGGCGAGTGGCTCAACCGCTGGTTCGGCGTCACCCTGCCCTTCACGACCGCGGGCGCGGTCGTGGCTGCCACGTTCGTGGCCCTGCCGTTCTTCGTGACGACGGTGGAATCCGCCTTGCGCGACGAAGGCCCGGCCCTCGACGAAGCCGCGGCACTGGCCGGCGCCTCGCCGTGGCAGACCTTCGTCCACGTGACGCTGCCCGCGCTACGCGGATCGATCGCGGCAGGGGTCGCCCTCTCCTGGGCCCGAGCCCTCGGCGAGTTCGGCGCGACCATCACCTTCGCCGGGAGCCTCGGCGGGCGAACCCGCACGCTTCCCGTCGAAGCGTTCCTCGCCCTCGAACAGGACCCGGAGACGGCCATCGCCGTCAGTGTGCTGCTCCTCGCGATCAGCCTGAGTGTGCTCGCCGTGCTCCGCGGCCGCTGGCTCGACCGATGATCTCGCTCCACGGCCACGTCCTGCGGGGGGCGCTCCGTCTCGACTTCGATCTCGACATCGAACCGGGCGTGAGCTTCGTCGTCGGCCCGAACGGTGCGGGCAAGACCACCCTGCTCCGCGTGCTCGCCGGCCTCGAAGCGCTCGACGACGGCGAGCTCGTCATCGACGGCGAAACGGTGGACCGGCCGGCCGACGGGCGGTTCGTCGCCGCCCACCGGCGCCCCGTGGCGATGGCCTTCCAGGACCATCGGCTGTTTCCCCACCTCACCGTGCTCGACAACGTCGCCTTCCCGGCTCGGCGCCGCGGCACCGCGCGTCACGATGCCCGAGCCGCCGCCCGCCCCCATCTCGAGTCGGTCGGTATCGGCGACATCGCCCGTCGGCGACCACGCGAACTGTCGGTCGGGCAGCAGCAACGCGCCGCGATCGCCCGGGCCCTCGCCACCCCGGCCGCGCTGCTCCTGCTCGACGAGCCGCTCGCCGCGATCGACGACGCCAGCCGGACCCTCATCCGCAGCCGCCTCCACGCGGCGACACACCCGACGATCGTCTGGGTCTCCCACGACCCGACCGACGTCGGCGCCGATTCGCGCCGCATCTCGGTGGACGGTGGGTTCGTGCGCCAGACTCTCGGTTCATGACCGTCGACGACCTCGATCCGTTCCACGCGTTCCGCCTCGACGACCGGGTCGCGATCGTGACCGGTGCCAGCTCGGGACTGGGCGATCGCTTCGCCCGCGTGCTGGCGGCCGCGGGAGCCCGGGTGGTCGTCACCGCTCGACGGGCCGACCGGCTCGAGGCCCTCGTCGCCGACCTTCCCGACGCCCATGCCGTACCGATCGATCTCACCGCCGCCGGTGCAGGCGAGACCCTCGTCGATGCTGCGGTGTCGCACTACGGACAGATCGACGTGGTGGTGAACAACGCCGGGGCCAGCACCGCCACCCCGGCGCTCGACTTCGATGTCGACAGCTTCCGCCGCGAGATCGAGATCGATCTCGTGGCCCCCTACGGGGTCGCCCGAGCCGCCGCGGCGTGGGCGATCGAGGCCTCCCACCCGCTCGCGATCGTCAATGTCGGCTCGGTGCTGGGCTCCGTTGCCGGCGGGAAGCTCCGGGTCCCGGGCTACGCCGCGGCGAAGGGCGGGATCCACAATCTCACCCGCGAGCTGGCATCGGAGTGGGCGCGCAAGCGCATCCGCGTCAATGCGCTCGCGCCAGGTTGGTTCGAAACCGAGATGAACAGCGAGATGTTCGCCGACGACCGATCCTCGGCCTACATGGTCGACGGTGCGCCGATGGGCCGGCCCGGCGTGGAGGGCGAACTCGACGGCGCCCTGCTCCTGCTCGCATCCGATGCCTCGTCGTTCATGACCGGCGCCATCCTCGCCGTCGACGGGGGGTGGACCGCGGTCTGACCCTGTCGGTACCGTGACGTCGCCATGTCCATTCTCCGAACCGATTCCCTCTCCGTCTCCTTCGGCGGTGTCCAGGCCCTCGCCGGGGTCGACCTGTCGATCGAGAAGGGCGGCATCACCGGGCTCATCGGTCCGAATGGCGCGGGCAAGACGACCTTCATCGACGCGGTGAGCGGCATGGTGCCGTCCACCGGCTCGGTCCATCTCGGCGATCGCGACATCACGGGCATGAGCGCCAACGAGCGGGCCAACCTCGGACTCGTTCGCACGTTCCAGACGCTCGAACTCTTCGAGGACCTCTCCGTCGAGGACAACCTCGCCGCCGCGGCGGAGAACACGACCTGGTGGCGCTTCATCGTCGACGCGCTCGTGCCCCACCGGCACCGCGACACCGCCCCGGAGGTCGAGGCCGCCCTCGAACTCCTGGATCTCGTCGCCGACCGCGACCGCCACCCGGCCGACCTGAGCCACGGCCGTCGCCGGCTGGTCGGCGTGGCCCGGGCGTTGGCCGCATCGCCCGATGTCCTGTTGCTCGACGAGCCCGCAGCCGGTCTCGATTCCGCGGAGAGCGTTGCCCTCGGTGACCGACTCCGAGCCATCGCCGACACCGGGGTCACCGTCTTCCTGATCGACCACGACATGGGCCTCGTGCTCGACGTGTGCGATCGCATCCACGTGCTCGACTTCGGCGCCGTGATCGCGAGCGGCACTCCCGAGGAGATCCGGACCGACCCCGCCGTCGTCGCCGCCTACCTCGGCCGAGCGGCGTCGGCGACGTGACCGTTCTCCGGCTGCAGGGCCTCGACGCGGGCTACGACGGTGTCCCCGTCGTGCGCGGGCTCGATCTCGAGGTCGTCGCCGGCGAGGTCGTCGCCCTGCTGGGCCCGAACGGCGCCGGCAAGACCACGACCCTGCGAACGATCTCCGGTCTCCTCCCGACCATCGACGGTCAGCTCGAGGTCCTCGGCGGCGAGACCGACAGCCGTCGACCCCATCGGGTCGCCCGTCGCGGGGTGGCCCACGTGGCCGAGGATCGTTCCCTGTTCCCCGGGCTCACGGTGAAGGAGAACCTGCGCCTCGCCCCGGGGCTGAAGCGCCGGGCCCGGTCCACGGCCTACGCCCGGGCCGTCGATGTCTTCCCCGCCCTCGGTGGCCTCATGAACCGCAAGGCCGGGCTGCTGTCGGGCGGAGAACAGCAGATGCTCGCCGTCGCCCGGGCGATCGTCACCGAACCCGATCTGCTCCTGGTCGACGAGATGAGTCTCGGTCTGGCGCCGGTCATCGTCGAAGAGATGCTGCCGGTGGTCCGCAGGGTCGCCGACGAGCTCGGCGCCGCGGTGATCGTCGTCGAACAACACATCCATCTCGCGCTCGAGCTCGCCGACCGGGCGGTGGTCATGGCCAACGGTCACGTCGTGCTCGACGGCGCCGCGGCCGACCTGCGGGCCGACCCCAGCCAGGTGGAAGCGAGCTATCTCGGCTGATGGCTGACAGCGGCGTTCCGGCGGGCTGGTATCCCGACCCCGATCAGCCGGGCCAGATCCGCTACTGGGACGGCGCCGTGTGGACGGAGCATCGCCAGGCCCGGACCGCACCTCCGCCCACGCCCTACCCGCCGGCCGCGGGCGACAAGACCAACGCCGGCATGGCCCTCGCCTTCTCGATCATCGGCATCATCTTCTGCGGGGTGTTCGCCCCGGTCGGCATGGTGATGGGGCGCAACGAGCTCCAACGCATCGACGGCGGCCAGGGCGACGCCAACGCCCGCGGCATGGCGCAGGCCGCGTGGATCATCGGTCTGATCGGCACGATCATCCTGGCGGTCGGCGTCCTCGCCCTCATCCTGTTCTTCGGCATCCTCGCGAGCGCCGCGTGACCGCCTCACTGGTCTCGCGGGTCGCGTCCGGATCGACCGACCGGCCCGTGCTCGCGGCGGGTGCGGCGGCGCTGGGCGTCCTCGTGGTGAGCGCCGGCGCCGACGACGGCATCGTGCTGTGCCCGTTCCGCCGCTGCACCGGCGGCTACTGCCCCGGTTGTGGGGCCACCAGGGGCGCCAACCGACTGCTGCACGGCGACCTGGCCGGGAGCTGGACCCATCACCCGTGGATCGTGCTCGCGGCCGTCCAACTCGTGATCGTCGGCTCGGCGGCGGCGCTGATGAAGCCCGCGACCCGGCTCGATCGACTCCGTCGCGGCGCGTTACCGCTGCTCGTCGCCAACAGCGTGGTGCTGGTCGGGATCTGGATCATCCGGCTGGCCGGCGGTTCGATCCCCGGCGGCTGGCTCTTCTGAGCCCGGCGGTTCAGATGGTGCGGCCGGCGTCGGCCCAGTAGGGCTCGCGGAGGTCGCGCTTGAGGATCTTGCCGGTGCCCGTGCGCGGCATCTCCGCCACGACGTCGACCGATCGCGGACACTTGTAGCCGGCCAGCCGCTCGCGGGCCGCGGCGATGAGCTCGGCGCTCACCGCGTCGGGATCGGCCGGGCCGGACAGCTCGACGACGGCCTTGACCTCCTCACCGAACTCGTCGTTGGGCACCCCGATCACGGCGACGTCGACGACGGCGGGGTGCTCGGCGAGGACGGCCTCGATCTCGGCCGGATAGATGTTGACCCCACCGGAGATGATCATGTCGATCTTGCGATCGGAGAGCCAGAGGTAGCCGTCGGTGTCGAGGTGACCCACGTCGCCGGTGGTGAACACGCCGGGTTCGAGATGCGCCGCAGCGGTCTTGTCGGGATCGTTGTGGTACTCGAAGTCGCTGCCCATCGCATTCTTGAAGTAGAGCGTGCCGGTCTGGTCGGGGCCGAGGTGGTTGCCGTCGTCGTCGACGACGAACACCTCCATGACCTCGAGCGGCTTGCCCACGCTGCCGCCCCGCTCGAGCCATTCGTCGGCCGAGATCCGGGAGATGAACGCACCCTCGGTCGACCCGTAGTACTCGTGGACGACCGGACCCAGCCACTCGATCATCGCCCGCTTCCACGGCGGCGGGCACGGCGCAGCGCCGTGCCAGAGGGCCTGCAGCGACGACCCGTCGAACGACGACCGGACGTCGTCGGGGAGATCGAGGATGCGCTTGAACTGGGTGGGCACCAGATGGGTGTTGGTCACCGCGTGTTCGTCGATGAGGCGCAGCGTCTCGGCCGCGTCGAACTTGTGACGCATGACGATCGACGACCCGTTGACCAGGGGCATGAAGCTGAAGGCCCACTGGGCCGAGTGGTAGGCCGGGCCGGCCAACAGCGTCGTGCCCTGGGACGGGACGTATTCGGCCATGCTCGAGGAGATGAGCGCGAAGATCTCGCTGGGAATGCCCTGGCCGCCCGACAGCATGCCCCGCACGCCCTTCGGACGGCCGGTGGTGCCGGAGGTGTAGAACATCGGGCCACCCAGGAACTGGTCGCCCAACGGGGCGTCGTCGCCTGAGGCCACCAGGTCTTCGTAGGGGTCGAGGTCACCGTGGCCGGCAACGGCGGAGAACTCGATGTTCGCCGCGCGCGGGTCGGCGAGGGCGGCCAGGCCCACCTCGACGAAGCGTTCACCGACGATCAGGCCTCGGGCACCGGAGTCGTCGATCACGTAGGCCAACTCGTCGGCCACCCAGTGCCAGTTGACGGGCACGACGGTGAAACCCGTGTGGGCTGCGGCCAGCAGGGTCTCGAAGAGTTCCCGGCGGTTGCCCATCATCACGGCGATGGTGTCGCCCGAGCCGATCCCCCGGTCGGCGAAGGCGCGGGAGAGGCGCGTCACCCGGTGGGCGAGCTCCGACCACGTGGTCTCGCCGTTCTCGTCGATGAGGGCGGCCTGATCCGGTCGTTCGGCCGCGTGTGTGTCGAGCAGGATCGCCATCAGCCGCGGGGCATCCAGTTGCCGTGGGCGCCGTAGGGCACCCTCTGGGGCGTGGACACCCGAGCGACGGGCGCACCGGTGAAGTCCTGGGCGTCGATGATCCGAAGCTCGCTCCGGTCCTCGGCGGTGTCGTAGCCGAGCAGCACGATCCAGCCGTCGTCGTCGGCGGTGCCGCCGGGCCGGGGGATGAAGACGGGTTCACCGCCACACACGCTGCCCATCCGGTGCACCTCCGGCTGACCGGTGGTGAGGTCGTACTTGTAGACCTCATTGCCCATGCTCGGATTGTCGGGGGTCGTCCCGAGCTGCATCGTGTAGCCGATGTTGGTCGGCAGACCGACGAGGGCGTCATTGACACGGGCGAAGTCGCTCTTGCGATCGTCCAGCTGGGTCTCGGTGACGGTGCCTGCGGCGAGATCGACCGTCCAACGCCACAGGGTGGCCTTGGCCGAGATGTCGTCGAACCCACCGGCCATGGCGTGCTCGGCACGACACACGGTGAGCACGATCGTGTCGCCCTCCTCATGGGAATTGACCGGGTGGAACACGTAGCCGGGCTCGATCTCGAACCAGCGCACGTCGGCATCGGTGCCGGTCCGGGGCATCACCCCGAGGCGAGCGCCGTTGTCGGGTGTCCATCCGAATGGAGCCTCGCCCTTGACCGCGAGGTCGAGGTCGAAGCAGACCGGAAGATCCATCCAGATCACGTGGTTGGTGGTGATGTTGAAGTCGTGCATCATCACACCGCGGGGAAGGGTGATCGGCTCGGACTGCACGAGGGCGCCCGATGGATCGAAGCGGTAGTAGCGCAGGAACTCGGGACCGACGACGTTGTAGCCGAAGGCCAACATCTCACCGGTGGTCGGGCAGAGCTTGGGGTGGGCGGTGAACGCGCCGACGACACCACCGTCCCAGTCCTCCATGCCGAGGGTGTGCAGACCGTGGTCGATCTCGTAGGCGCCGTGGGCCTCCTCGAGCACGAAGATGCGGCCGGCGTGGCGGACCACGTTGGTGTTGGCCGGCGAGTCGGCCGGGCTCATCGACATCGCTCCGCCCTGCTCGAGGGCGGGAGTCTGCACGTAGCGGTTCCGGTAGGACGCGCGGCCGGCGCGCAGATCCACCGCGTGGACCATGCCGTTGCCGAAGAACCAGTGGTCGCTCCACCCGGTGACCGGGTTGAAGCCGTTGCGCATGTACTGGCCGTCGATCTCGATCGGGATCTCACCCTCGACCTGGAGCTCGGCCACGTCGAGTTCGTGTTCGACGGGCGCAAAATTCCCCTGCAGGTGCCAGGGCACCTCCCGAGCGCCTTCGGTGCTCGTGCCGGCTTCGGTGGTCGTCATGCGTGTTCCCCTCGTGTGCTCGATCGCGAAGCTATCGCAGTCGGTTAACACTGTTAAGTCGATCGGCGCTATTGTCGCACGATCGATCCTGGAGGGGACCCATGATGCGACGGCGACTACTGCTCATTCTCGGAGCGTTCGCACTGCTGGTGGCTGCGTGCAGCGAGGCCGAGGAAGCGGTCGACACCGACGCGACCACGACGACGACGGCGGCGGCGTCCGACGCGACCGACAACACCGACGACACCGAGGACGGCGAAGATCCGCCGGTCGACGACGAACCCCAGGGCGACGGCACCTCGATTGTCGAGCGCCTCGCCGGCGAGGAGTGGTTCCTCGGCACGATCCCGGATCTGCCCGTGGCCGCCGACGAGAGCCTCGAGCCGATCAAGATCGGCATGATCAACCAGGAGGACACGCCGGCCGGGTCGTTCCCCGAGTTGCGCTTCGCGGCCGACGCCGCGGTGACCTTCATCAACGCCGAGCTCGGCGGAGTGGGCGGTCGCCCGCTCGAGCTCGTGCCGTGCGCGTCGAGCTTCAGCATCGAGAGCTCCCGGGGCTGCGCCCAGGATCTCGTCGTCGCCGAGGTCGTCGCACTCGTCGGGGGCCTCGACGTGCTCGTGGAGGGCGCGCTGCCCATCCTCGAGGAGAACGGCCTGCCGATCGTCGGCGGCATCCCCGCCGGACTCGCCGAGCAGATGAGTCCGTCGTCGTTCGCCTTCTCCGGTGGCACCGCCGGCGGCATGGCGGCGTTCATGCAGCACGCGAAAGAACAGGGATACGAGAAGGCGTTCATCGCCTACGGCGAGTTCCCGTCGTTCCAGGTCGCGGCTGAGGACTACGGCGCCCGGGTCGGCGAGAACCTCGGACTCGAAGTCCGCCTCAACGCCTTCCCATTGTTCGGCGCCGACTACACCCGTGTGCTCAACGACGCGAAGACATTCGGCGCCGAAGCGGTGATCATCAATGCCGCCGATGCTGCGTGCGTGCCCGTCATGGAGGGATTCCGCGACCTCGGCTTCGAGGGCACGCTCTACATGTTCGGCTCCTGTGCCGCGGAGGCGATCATCGATGCAGCGAACGGCGCCAACCTCGGTGTGGTCTTCAACGGCGAGGGCCCACCCGATCCCGACGCGGTCGAGGGCACGATCTTCGACTTCGCCTCCAACGAGTACAACAAGGGCAATGCCCAGGCCGCCGGCACCGTCGCCTTCCGCGGCATGATGAACCTCTACGGCATCCTGACCGAACTTGGACCCGACAACATCACGAGCCAGGGCATCATCGACATTCTCGAGAACGCCGTTGCCCGCGAGAGCTTCTGGGGTCACCCCTACACATGCGACGGCGAGCAGGTGCCCGGCCTGTCCTCGTTGTGCGCCCCACAACAGGCGCTGTTCACCATCGAGGACGACGCGAACGACGTCACGTTCATCACCGACTGGATCGACACGGTCGCCCTGTTCGGCGCGGCCTTCGCCGAGTAGCTCCGCACTGTCGTCGTGACCACGATCTTCTCCAACCTCCTCCTCGGCCTCGGGGTCGGGGGGATCATCGCGGCCCTCGCGATCGGGGTCGTGGTCACGCACCGGGCGAGCAACGTCATCAACTTCGCCCATGCGGCCGTCGGCACCTATCTGGCGCTCGTGTACTACGAGTTCCGCAGCACGGGCGAGATCGTGCAGCCGCTGCTGCTCCCTTTCGTCCCCGCTCGATTCCACCTCCTCGATCGCCCGACTGTGGCGAGCGCCCTGCTCGTGACCCTGGTGATGTCGGCGCTCGTGGGCGCGGCCACGTACTGGCTGATCTTCCGCCCGCTGCGGCTGTCGCCCCCGCTCGCCCGCATCGTGGCCTCGCTCGGGCTCATGACCTATCTGATCGGGATCATGGACGTGCGGTTCCCGCCCAGCGGCGCCGTCAACAGCGTCATCGAGGGGCCTTTGCCCGACGGACTCGTCACCTTCGGGAGCGTCAGCGTCGACGCCGATCGCTACCTCCTCGCCGGCGGCGTCGTCCTCGCGGCCATCGTCATCAGCACCCTCAGCAAGTTCACGAACTTCGGACTGGCCACTCGGGCCAACGCCGAGAACGAGACCGGTGCGGTCCTCCTCGGGATCTCGGCCGACACGATCAGCGCGCTCAACTGGATCCTCGCAACCGTGCTCGCGGGCATCGCCATGATCCTGGCGGCGCCGATCCTCAACAGCCTCGATCCGCCGACCCAGAGCCTGCTCGTGGTGCCCGCCCTCGGCGCGGCACTGCTCGGCCGCTTCCGGTCGATCGGCATCGCCACCGCGGCCGGCCTCGGCATCGGCATGCTCCAATCCGAGATCCAGGCCGCCCAGTCCGAATGGGACTGGCTCAAGGGGCTCGGCCTCGCCCAGGGCCTGCCCTTCATCCTCGTCCTGCTCGCGCTGGTGATCGGGGGTGATCGGGTCATCAGCCGGGGCGACACCCAGTACTCGCGCCTCCCGCCCGCTCCCGACCCGAAACACACCGTCGCCATCACGCTGACCGTCAGCATCATCGGGATCTTCGGGCTGTTCACACTCGGCACGGAGTGGCGCGACGCCATCATCGTCTCGGCCATCGCCGGCGTGATGGCGCTCTCGGTGATCGTCCTCACCGGCTTCGTGGGTCAGATCTCACTCGCCACCTTCGCGCTGGCAGGCACCGCCGGATTCGCCATGGTCAAGGCCGGCGACCTCATCGGACTCGGATTCCCCTGGACCCCGCTGCTCGGCACCCTCGTGGCGGTTGGCCTCGGCACCGTGGCCGGCCTCCCCGCCATTCGGGTTCGGGGCCTCACGCTGGCCATCGCGTCGCTCGCCGCCGCGGTCGCCGTCGAGGAACTGGTTTTCAAATGGGAGTGGTTCACCGGAGGCTTCAGCGGCGCCAAGGTCGAGGCTCCCTCGCTGTTCGGCATCGATCTCAGCGTGACGGTCGGCAGCGAGTTCGCCCGCAAGGAGTTCGGCATCCTCGTCATCCTCGCCCTGCTGTTCTCGATGTACGTGGTCGTCAACCTCCGGCGCAGCCCGACGGGACGCCAGTGGCTGGCCGTGCGGGCGAACGAACGTGCGGCCGAGGCGATCGGCATCTCTGCACCCCGCGTCAAGCTCTCGGCCAATGCGGTGGCCGCGTTCCTCGCGGGCATGGGCGGCACGCTGACCGCCTACCAGAACGGCTCCGTCTCCGCGAGTTCGTTCGGGTCGCTCAAGTCGCTCGTCCTCGTCGCGATGACCTACCTCTCCGGGATCGCCGCTCCCGCCGCTGCGCTCGTGGCCGGCGCGATCACCGAGACGGGCGTGCTGACCGTCGGCATGGAACAGCTCAACGACGACGCGTCGCAGTACCAGTTCGCCGTGAGCGGCCTGTTCCTGATCGTCGCGGCGATCAAGTTCCCGTCGGGCATCGTCGGCGCCTCGTCGCGGGCAGCGAAGCGGGCCAAGGTGCTCCGGTGAGCGAGCCGCGGCCGACGCTCAGCGCCTCGGGGATCGTCGAGGAGGCGATCGGCCTGATCCGCGAGCGTGGGGTCGATGCATTGTCGATGCGCGCGCTCGCCACCCGGATCGGGGTCACCGCCCCTGCGCTCTACGCCCACTTCACGAACCGCAACGCCCTGCTGAGAGCCTGTGCCCAGGTCGGCTACGACGAACTCGATGCCCGATTCCGCAAGGAGGAACCGGCCTCGCCGATCGACCTCGTCTGGGTCTCCAGCCGGAGCTATGTGCGCTACGCGATGGACGAACCCGAATTGTTCTCGCTCATGTTCATGTTCCGCCCCGATGCGATCGAGATCTCGGTCGAGGCCGACAACGAACACGGCGGAGCGTCGTCGGTGTTCGACGCGATGCTCGAGAACCTGGCCGCCGCGATCACCGCCGGCGACCTTCGCGCGGCCGATCCGATCGACTACGGGCTCGCCCTCTGGGCGGCCGTGCACGGAGTCGCCACCGTGGGCGCGCTGGCCCCCGGCCTCGACACCGACGCCTTGACCGACCGGGTGGTCGGCGGACTGCTCGAGGGGTGGAAGGCCTGAGCCGCTCGAGAGCGGCGGCGGCGGAGCGCACCTCCTCCCCCATGGGTGCGCACCACCGCCCCGCGGTCCCGAGCACCCCGAAGGGCCTCGGTGTACTCGTGCGACCCGGGCACCAACAGGCGTCCCGAGTCGAGGGCAGCCATATGTTGCGCCACTCCTCGGGCCGGGTCAAGGGGCCGAACGCCCCCGGCCGCGCCGTCAGGCACGCGGAAGCGTGGCGACCTCGCCGACCGGGACCAGCCGCGAGGTGACCTGCGGCTCGACCGAAGGCCGCACGAAGCGGAGGCCCATGACCCCGTGGTCGTGGGTCTTCGGCTCGATCCAGTTCGGCACGTCGGGATCCTCGTGGGAGACCACGATCCGTACCGACTGGCCGTCGCGGACCGCATTCTCCTTGTCGATGTAGCCCTCGCCGGTCGCGTAGTTGGCGAGGTTCTCCATCCAGTGGTTGCAGAGTTGGAAGTTCCAGTGCTGGGTCGTCGGCTCCTCGAAGTCGACGACCAGCGCCATCCCCTCGGGAACCCGCCAATAGCCGAACTCGAAATGACGATCGTCGGGCGAACCACCGATGCGCTCGTACCACTCCCGGGTGAATTCGGTCTGGTTCTCCCGGGTCAGCAGGTCCCGGGTCCACCCGGCGTAGTCGGACAGCAGCCCGAGCACGAGCTGACCGCTCACGGCGAGGCGCGTGGCCATGTCCTCCGGCGTGGGCGTGTGCGGCCGCGGGTGTTCTTCGAGGCACTCGATGGTCAGGCGGGGCTTGGTCTGGGTGGACCGATCGTCGTAGACGACGCGGCCCATCAGCTCGCGGGTGGTCGGCGCCATCGACATCCACGCCGAGCCGTCGTCGGGCGGATCGACCGACAGCACGAAATCGACCGTGCCGTCCGACGCGACGAACTCCGCCAACTCCGCAGTGTGCGGGGTGAGCGCCATGTTCGGGTTGAACGTCTCGAGATGGCTCTCGGGATCGTCACCCGTGGTGAAGGCGCCGACGTTCTCGGGGATCGGCGGACTCCAAGCCGAGAGGTGGGTGTAGGCGTCGCCGGGGTTCCCGGTGATTCGATAGCGGTAGCGGGGATCGACCGGCTGCACGATGTGGTCCTGGTTGGGCGACTGCACCCCGATACCGCCACTCAGGGGCGGAGGGATGATCCCGATACGCGACGGCTCGATCCCCGGGGTCGTCCGTTCGATGCCCCGGAACGACGCCATGAGGATCATCCGGATGATGTAGCGGAACCCCTCCACGCGGTCCTGCCCATTGCCGTCGGAGGTCTCGCGCAGGGCGATGTGGCCGGCCGCCTTCAACGTGTCGCAGAAGTCGTCCCACGCCCGGCCGTCGTGGAGCCGAGCAGCCCGCTCGGCATCGAACTCGCTCATCACCGGTCCTTCGTTCGGGGTTCGATCAGGCGAGAGCTTCGCGGAGGAACGCGAGCTGCACCAGTAGGAGGTTCTCCGCGACCTCCTCCTGTGGCGTCATGTGCGTCACGCCCGACAGGGGAAGCACCGTGTGCGGGCGGCCCGCCTCGAGCAGGGCGCGGGAGAGCTGCAACGTGTGGGCAGCGACCACGTTGTCGTCGGCGAGTCCGTGGATCAGGAGCAAAGGCGGGAGGGGCGCGTCGCCGAGGGCGGCCACGTCGGGGGTGAGATCGCTGCGCTCGTAGTTCTCGGGCTCGGTGTCGGGGTGACCGAGATAGCGCTCGGTGTAGTGGGTGTCGTAGAGCCGCCAGTCGGTGACCGGCGCACCGGCGACTGCAGCATGGAACACGTCGGGACGCCGCAACACGGCCAGGGCGGCCAGATACCCGCCGAACGACCAGCCCCGGATGGCGACCCGCCCGAGATCGAGCCTCGGCTCGACTGCCGCGGCCGCGTGGAGCGCTTCGATCTGGTCTTCGAGGACGGGGGCGGCGAGATCGCCGCGCACTTCCCGCTCGAACGCCGGGCCCCGGCCGGGGGTGCCCCGGCCGTCGGTCACCAGCACCGCGAATCCCTGATCGGCGAACCACTGCGAGGCGTGGAACAGCGACCGGGCCTGCTGCACCCGTTGGGCGTGGGGCCCGCCGTAGGGATCGAGCAGCACCGGGAGTTTCGCGTCGTCGGCCGCGTCGGCGGGCAACAGGAGGGCAGTGGCCAGCTCGCGCTCGCCGAGACGCACCAGCCGCAGGTTCAACGCCACGTCGGGGATCTCCGAGTGGTCGGTCAACTCGCCGATGGCGTCGCCCGCCCGCTCGACTCGGATCCTGGCCCGGTCGAAGGCCAGGCTGCGGCTGCTCACGACTGCGACGTCGCCCCCGGTCACCATCGAGTGGACCCCCGGCTCCTCGGTCAGCCATTCCGGCTCGCCCGACCAGCTCACCCGCGCGAGGTGCACTGTGGTCGGCTCGAGCGAGGCGGTGATCACGATCCCACGCTCATCGACCCCGACGATGCGGCGCACCTGCACGGCGTCGTCGGTGATCGGCTGACCGTCGACACACAGCCGGCGGGCGGATCCGACATCCTGCACGGTCACGAGCCGGCCGCCGTGGCGGGTCGGGGCACCTGGCACGAGTTCGGTCCAGTGCTCGTCGTCGAACCGGTGAACCTCCTCGACGGCGCCCGAGGCGGGGTCGACGAACACCACGGCGGTCGTGCGTTGGCTCCGGTCCTGCACGGTCAGCCAGATGCCGTCGTCGTCCCAACGGGCATCGGCGAGGTACTCCCATCCGCCGGCCGACCAGTCGATGTCGGTCCGGCCACCGTCGAGGCCGACGATGGCCAGATCCACACGGGCGTTGGCCGTGCCCGCGGCCGGATACCGCATGGCCGTGGGCGCCAGGGCGGGCGTCACCGGCGCGGAGATCCACCATTGCTCGACCGAGGACACGTCGACCCGCTCGACGAGCAGCCGGCCACCGTCGGGGGACCACCAGAACCCTCGGGTTCGCCCCATTTCCTCACCGGCGACGAACTCGGCGGACCCCCAGCTCACCGTGTCACCGGTCTCGGTGATCACGCTGCGGTCGACTCCGTCGATCACCGCACGGAGCTCGGGGCCGCGCACATAGGCGATGTCGCGGCCGTCGGGAGAGAGCCGAGGATCGAAGACACCCGCGGCCGTCGGCAGCATCGCGACCTCGCCGGAGTCGACGTCGACGCGGGCGAGTTGACCACCGATGGCGAAGGCCGCCACGTCGAGCGTCGGTGTCGCGTCGTAGGCGACGATGCCTCCGCCCGACTCGCGGGCCCGCTCCCGCCGGGCGCGTTCCTCGGGCGGGAGATCACCGTCGTCGGCGCCGAGCGAGTTCGCGTCGACGACCTCGCGCTCGCTGCCCGTCTCGGTGTCGAAGGCCCAGAGGGAGTTGACCGGATCCTCGGGCCCCGACGAACGAAGGAACAACACCCGCGACCCGTCCTCGGCCACCCGGATGTCTCGCGGGGCACCGAGGGTGAAGCGACGGGTGACGGCCTGACGGCGCGGAAAGGACGAGGAGGAACGCACCTGCGTATCGTGGCCTCTGCGGAGCGTCGATGGAGGGAGACTGCACATGGAACCGGTCACGGGTCCGATCCGATGGGGTATCGCCGGCACCGGCGGCATCGCGACAAGCTTCGTGCGGGACTTCGCCGCGCTCGACGACGGCGAGATCACGGCCGTCGGCTCGCGGGCGGCAACCTCGGCCGAAGCGTTCGCCGCCGAGCACGGCATCGCCCGCACCCACGCGAGCTACGAGGCGCTCGCCGCCGATCCCGAGATCGACGTCGTCTATGTCGCGGGGATCCATCCGGTGCACGCGCCCCATGCCTGCAGGTTCCTCGACGCCGGGAAACACGTGCTCGTCGAGAAGCCCATGGCGCTCAATGCCCGTGAGGCCGATGCCATGATCGAGGCATCCGTCCGCAACGACCGCTTCCTCATGGAGGCGATGTGGATGCGCTTCAACCCCGCCCATGTGGAGATGGTGCAGCGCATCGACGCCGGCGCCATCGGTGAGGTGCGGCGGATCACGGCCGACTTCTCGTTCCAGCTGCCCATGGACGAGAGCCACCGACTGTGGGACCGCGCCAAGGGCGGCGGCGCGCTCCTCGACCTCGGCATCTACCCGTTCAACCTGGCCTGGTGGCTGCTCGGTGAGCCCGATCGCATCGAGGTCGCCGGACACGTCTCGGACACCGGGGTCGACGATGAGGTCACCCTGCTGTGCGCCTGGGACGACGGCGCGACCGCCGCACTCACCGCCGGACTCCGTCTCCCCGGCACGCTGGCCGCCCGCGTCGAAGGCACCGCGGGCAGCATCGAGATCCCGGCACCGGCCCATGCCACCAACCGCATGACGGTCACGGGCGCGGGTGGGTCGGAGACGTTCGAGTCGGAGCCGGCCGGGCTGCGACACCAGGTGGTCGAGGTGCACCGATGTCTCCGCGCCGGCGAGCGCGAGAGCCCCCGCATGCCGCTGGCGACCAGCCGATCGGTTCTCGCCCGGTTCGACGCGATCCGGGCGGAGCTGGGCGTGCGCTACGACGCCGACTGACCGTCGGAGCGGACCACCTGGACCACCTCGGCCCGTCCGTCGGCCACGAGCATGCCCCGCCCCGGCAAGGGCGGCAGATCGAGCCGAGCCGGGAAGGGCATGCCGAGAAGGTCACCGTCGAGCGGCTCGGGTCGCAACAACAGGCCCAGCCTCGAACCCTTGATCTCCGACCCCCAATGTCCGTAGGCCGATCGATAGCGGTCCGGACGGGCCGCGACCACCAGGTGCACGCCGGCCACCGAGCCCGCGGCGACGCGGGCGAGCCCGCCGTCGGGGTCGCTCACCGCGAGCGCATCGTCGACCAGCACGAGCGTGGGGCCCCGTCGGGCCAGCACGGCCATGAGCATCTCGGGCGCCACCGCCGGCACCCCGCTGCGACGGGCGAGCTCCTCACCGACGACGATCGCCGCATCGCCCGCCGCCAGCGCGATCGTGACCAGGGTGGTGGTGCGGCCCGAACGCGCCGGACCGAGCACGAGCGCGTGCTCACCGGGGTGGAGGCGCAGGGTCGTCAACGTCAGGTCTCGGTCGCCCACGGCCACCCGCAACTCGGCTCCCGACCCGTCGACGGTGACCGTCGGCGTCGCCGTCTCGGGCGTGATGTCGGCCCCCAATTCGCCCACGTCGTGCGGCGTGGGCGAACTGGGCACCGACCCCTGCGCTCGAGCGGCGACCGCCTCCGGCAGCGTGCCCGGTTCGTCGATGACCTGGACCAGCGCACCGTCGCCGACCCGGATCGCCCGACCGGGCGGGAACCGCTCGGTCGACGAGGTCACACCGAAACGGAGGGCGTCGGACTGGTCGGCGACCCGGTGTACGAGCACCGTCCCCGCAGTCGCCATCAGGGCCGGCGGCAGGTCGACTGAGCGACGCACCGACACGGCCATGGTCACGCCCACGCCCGGACCGTCGGCCCACACGCGGGCGAGTCGCTCGTGCACGACGGCCTCCCGAACCGGGTCGTGGGCGCGGGCGAGACCACCGAGATCGTCGATGACCACGAGGAGTCGAGGGACGACCGCGTCTTTCGCTGACAGGGCCCGGCGGCGGGTCACC